>Ga0187893_10013029_pt1 | contig 11666 bp, 15 predicted proteins | sample MA1701074metaG_FD_139574 | JGI IMG/M metagenome (GOLD analysis project Ga0187893, IMG submission 139574) | White microbial mat communities from a basaltic lava cave in the Kipuka Kanohina Cave System on the Island of Hawaii, USA - MA170107-4 metaG ...
ATTGCAGAGAGCGTTTCAGGCGTCACGAATGTCGAAAATCGTTTGCGCGTAAAAAAGAGTGACTACAGCTATTCAACCGGAGCGACAAACTGGGGTGCAGAGTCAATGAGCAATGTAAACGAAGGAACTAACATTGCAAACACCTCTGAAATTCCAACAGGAACATCTGCGTTAAAGACAACTGGAACAAGTTCAAGCACAGGTAGTAGTAAATCAAAAACCGCTTCTTAAACCTTTTACAGTTTCCCCATCAGACGGTGCAAAGAAAAAGAGCGAGTAATTTCAGTTTGGAAATTACTCGCTCTTCAATTTATTAACAGCCAATAATTAAAATCAAAATTTACTTATCCTCTTAACGCTTCAACGTATATATCCTTATAGCTGAGTTCATTATTTTTCAAAGATGCTTTATCTGCTAAGGCAGTTAGAATCGAAGGCGCAAATGCAGAGGCGCTCTCCTTTCCGAGTGCGTGGTTTGTACCTATGCCACCGGCCGAAGGAAGTAAGCGATTTGTCAGGCTTAATATCTCAGCTGTCAGTTCAGGCAATAAAGCGTGAGCAACCACAGCCAGTTGCGCAGGCAAGGTTATTACGAGTTCTGCATCACCACGTTTGCTGGCTGAAATAATTTGATTGGCGGCGCGTTCGGCATTGGTTGAAATAAAAGGCAAACTGTCGCTGATACTAAACCAAGCAAACTCAGCTTTATTCTGTCCTTTGAACACGGCGTTTATATGACTTCCCGTTCGCATCAAGCCCGGACAAACGGTCGTCACAAAAACATTGTCTTTTACAAGTTCGTTTCGCAATGCCGAAGACAGACCCACAAGCGCGAATTTGCTCGCGTTATAAGGTGCAAGATGCGGCACACTTATTTTTCCGCCAATTGAAGCGATGTTGATTATGCGTCCCGTTTTTCGTTCCTGCATTTCCGGCAAGATCGCAAGCATTGTATATAGCGGTCCCCAAAAATGAACGTCCATCGCTTGTTCAAAATCTTCAATCGTTTGAACCTCAATTGGTCCGACTTGGATGATGCCCGCGTTGTTTATCAGCGCGTCAATACGTCCGTAATATGCGCGGACATTTTGAACCATTTCGTTGACAATCTCTTGTTTGGTTACATCGCAAACGACGTCAATTACGTTTTTCGCACCACGCTCTTCTAAATCCTTACGCGCCTTGTCGAGTTCTTCTTCGTCACGCGCGCACAGGGCCAATAAAGCACCCTCTTTAGCAAACTGACGCGCCAATACAAGACCAAGACCACGTGAGCCGCCCGTTATGATTACAACCTTGTCTTTGAAACTGAAATTGCGCGGTTTCTTTCGCAAGGCGTTTAAGGCTAACAAAGCTCCGAATCCTGCCGCCGTCCATAATAGTTTTGTATTTTTGCTATTCATATCAAAATCGTTTTCAACGATAAACTTTCTTTGCTTGTAATCTGCGCTTTAACCAACAAAACTAGCGACTTTTGAAGCGAGGGGTGAATTCTCATACCGTAAAAGCAAATCCTCAGGGTCACGATATAATGCTATACAGCCTTTCAACTGCTCTTTGCTAAAGCCGCCGCATAACAGACCAATTATTTTTAGTTTAATTTTTGAAGCGGCAGAGACATCATGCGGGCTGTCACCGATGACGATTGCTTTTGCCGGATTCTCTTCATCCGCTTTTTCAAGCGCGGCTAAAAAAATATCAGGATGGGGCTTTGATTTATCTACATCATCTGCCGAAGTTTCATCTTCAAGCAAATCTTCAATTTGTAGTAACTTTTTATAAAATTCTAATTCGTCTTCGGGAGCCGAGGTTGCCAAAACAATCTTCTTCTCATCCTGCTGAATACGTTGGAATAGTTCGCGGACTTGGGGAAACGGTTCGACCCGGTGAAGGCAATGATGTTGGAAGAATTTTTTACGAAACTCTTCCAATTCATCACCGAAATCATCAATCTCTTTCTTTGAAAGAAAGACTTTTATTAATTGGTCGCCGCCTTTACCAATCTGTTGACGAACTGCTGTAAATTCAACCTCTTTACCGAAATGTCTGAACGCTTCGCGCCAAGCTTGGGCGTGTAAGTCAACCGAATCAACAAGAGTTCCGTCAATATCGAAAATAGCCGTGTTTATCATGAAATGTTGTCCTGAATGTTTTTCGTTAAACTACCGGACGGCGTCCGCCTAGCATTTGAATGATGAACACAACTAATGCAATTACTAACAAAATGTGGATTGCGTTTCCTACTGCTGAAGTAGCAAAACCCAACAACCATAAAACTAAAAGAATCGCTAAAATTGTCCACAGCATAATTTTTTCCTCACTGTTAATTAAAATTGAAACCGACTTTTAAGCCGTAATTTACAGGTAACAGTGGCAACCATTGTGCCTTTCTTAGAAATTCAGATAACGACTGAAAAAGCGAAATTAAGAGATAGTGGCGCAATCGAAAGATATACATAACAAAGACCGAACTTGTATGGCGTAAATACAAACTGTATTGCTTGATTACGGGAATAATTTTTTCGTTTATTAAAATGATTTCGGCACGGTCTTCGCTTAGATATTTCTATCTTTTAGATATTTCATTTTTAACAAACTTTTCCTAAGACTATGAGTTACGAATTAAATATCTTGTTTCGATTGTTTGTAGCTATTTTATTGGCGGGTGCATTGGGCTGGGAAAGAGAAGATGCAGGTAAGTCGGCTGGCGTGAGAACACATATGCTTGTCGGTTTGAGTTCAGCTTTTTTCGTAGAGCTTGGCGAGTTGTTTGTTCTTCATTTCAGAGATTTGCAAATTCAAATTAATTCCGACCCGATTCGTATTATTGAGGCAGTTGTAACAGGAATAAGTTTTTTTGGGGCTGGCGCTATTTTTGTTCACAGAGGGAAAGACCGCATTGTCGGTTTGACAACGGCGGCTTCGATTTTGGCGACAGCAGCAGTTGGAATGTGTGTTGGTCTTGGCAAATACGGTTTGGCTGTCGGGGCGACGATTTTGCTTTTAATTATTTTACGCGGAGTTAGTTATTTAGAGATGCGTTCAAATTTAAGGGAATAAAAAAGAAATGATAAAGGAGGATTTATTACATGATTAGCGATGAAGCAATTGCCGAAAAGGTAAATGAAAAATTAGTAAAACATCCAAAGATTGAAGCGGGTGACATCTGGGTTTATGTCGAGAGCGGGGATGTGACTTTATCCGGAAGCGTAGCAGACGAAAAGACAAAAGCAATTACTGAAAAAGTTGTGGAAAACATTCGTGGCGTGAATAACGTAGATAATCTATTAGAGTCAATTGAATCGCAACGCGAACATCTACCTTTCCAGCCGGATTCTCCGCCGCAAAAGCAGAGCGAAAGGCAAGAACTGAAGCAACAAAAGAATGCGATGACAAACGAAGGCGGACCGGACATCTTATCTTTAGAAAGGAGACAAAAAATGAATAGAAATGCGAACACAAAACGAAATGAATACGGAAAATCCAGCGAAGATTTAGCTAAAGAAGAAGCAGAGGCAAGAGCTGAAGAAAACAAAAAACATGGCGGAAGTTCGCAATTCAGATATGACACGCCGTTTAATGGCGGAAGTGCATACGACAAAGCAGCAATCAAAGCTGCAAAAGAAGGTAAGTGGATTGCCAATGACCAAGACGTTGAGGAAGGTAAACAAGAAGTGAAACGCGAACTTGGCGAGACTCAGTAATCAATTCCATACAAAAAAATCAGACTGAAAAAACTGATTATTTTTACACAAAAGGTCGCTCGTTTTTGAGCGACCTTTTATGTTTTGATTGATGAATATACGTCAGGCAGTAGCCATTTTTGTTGTATCGCGCAGATTGCGAATGTGGTTATGCGCCTGTTCGATTGCGATAGCCTGACTGTTTACTATCTCTGAAATCGGTCGCGGCAATAATTCGCTCGTTGCGTTTTTATAATTATTCAGCGCGGAATCTTCGCCACGCTCGCATTCGTTCAAAATAACTTGTTGGTCTTTGCCAAGTACGGCGGTTTTAATATCAAGCCAACCACGATGCAAAGTTCCGGCTATGCTTCCGGTGTTTTCGGGGTTGCCGCCCAAAAGCCTCACTTGGTCTTGAAGTTCACCCGCGAACTGCGCGCGTTGTTGCGAGTAATCATAAAAAAGCGATTTCAATTCGTTGTTTAATATGCCCTCTGCGGCGTGCTTGAAACCTTCCTGACCGTCCTTGCAGGTTTCAATCAAGTTGTTAAGTATAGAAATTACTTCTTCATTTGTTTTTGTCATTCTTTTGCCCTTCCTTATATTAAGTAAATTATAAGAACCTTTATAAAGGCTCGTCAGATTTTGTGGCTTCGTCAGAATTGAAATAATCCTCTTCATGCCAAGCCACTTTTTCCAACTCATCAACCAACCACTTGCGATAGATTTCCGCTTCACGTCCTTTATTTGTCCATCGCGCGCGATTAAACATAACCAACGCCAACATCAATGCGTGGTGTTGACCGGCTCGGTCTCCTGCAATCGCAAACTGCCGATGAAAATATTCTATTGTTTCGACACCACTTTGAGCGGTTTCCTCGTCTTTGAAGCCCAATTTACCAGCGAAAAATTTGGAATAGATATTCATTGGGTGCGAAGTCGAGGTGTACAAATCAAAATAATTTTTGATATATCCCGCTTCTTGCAAAGTCGAGCCAACATAGCTCGGACGCGCGCCAATAATTACTGCCAGATCTTCAATGTCTGTAATTCCCGAAAGAAACAGTGAAAGAATTTGTTCTTTTTTGCTTGGACGTTCTTCGGTTTGGTTTGATGTAAATGGCTGTTGTTTTACAGTTTCGTTCTTAATTTTTTCGGGTCCCGTGTTCATAAAAGCCACCTCGTTTTACTGAATCAAAGAGCCTCCGAACGAATAAGTCAGATTGCTCTTTAATGTGTTGTAACATTCACACGCGAAGGCTTCTAATTTTGGATAGTCGCAAATCACTATGTGACCACGAGCGTAATCTATAATTTCTTCTTTTCTTAAATTATTTGCGGCGACTGTTATGCCAGCACGGCGTGTGCCTAATCTGCGCGCGATGGCTTCATGTGTAAGCGGCAACTGATTTGTCGGCACACGGTCTTTGACCATTAACAACCAAGAACAAAGTTGTTCCATAAGCGTATGGCGTGAACGACATACGGCGCGTTGTGATACCTGCATAAAAAAAGAATTGTAGTAATTACCCACAACAGAACGCAGATCGTTATCCGTTCTGAGCAATTCACGAAACGCGCCTGCTCGTATTCTAAGAGCAGTTCCGCCTATTTCTACAACAGTCCAGTTATGAGCGATTGTTGCACCGACAAATGTGGTAATTCCGATAATTCCTTCATTTCCAATAATGCCTATTTCAACCGTCGAACCGTCTTCCATCAAAGAAAGGCGAGACGCCACACAAGTTTCAGGGAAATAAACGTAATCAATCAAATCTTCAGGGTGATAAATAGTATTTCCGGGTTTGAACGAAACTGGCTGCAATTGGGCATGAATTTTTTCTCCTATTGCCAACGGCAATAAAGCGAGAGTTTTACTTTTTGGAGTGATTGTTGAGGTTTTCGGGCAAGTTCGCCCTATTATTGGCAATGAAACAGGGGTAGCTGGGCGAGCAATAGGATATGTTTGTGTCAAATTCATTTAATTGACTCCTTTCAGAGTAAAACGCCTTATATTGAAACAACGTAATTGTTTTGTGCGAATGATGGCAATGATTGTGCCAAGATAATCCCGCGAGAGTTTTGAGAAAGCCAAAGTTATTTTGACAATTTTTGGTTTCTTATCTGACTGTTAATAATGCGCGGTGTACGAATTGAGAACAATAAGCCGGTGCGAAACCTCTATTGCCAGAACGGCTAACAGATTGGAGTACATAATTAACTTCAGCAATTGCAATTGAGCAAGGTTTGAATTTAAGTGCGATAACGCAAAACGCGCCGGAGTCTAAGCTAAAGAGTTTTTCAAATGATAGTTCGATGCGACAAGAAAAACTCTTTATAAAAAGCAAATAGATGAACTGTTGTCATAAGTATCTACTGCGTATTTTATACGTTTTCGAGAATCGGTTTCGCAAACATCTAGTTTGAGCAACGAGCCTCGATTATCGTCTGCGCTTTGCGTATGAATTCTGCCGTCCAAGCCTCAGGAGACTGGTCACGCTCATCGTTGCGCGCGGCGCGAAATACTCTTGTGATAAGTCTGTTGCTTCTCTCCTCATCAAGTAGCTTTTGAAGTCCTTGAGCTAATAGTTGTCTCCCGGCTTCGCTGATTTTTGTATCTCCCACGCCTTTGGCCCTCGTGGTGCAACGACCGTTGCTCACACGGATTGGGTCATCGCTCTTTTTCCACTCATTAAGCGTTGCTTTCTTCTCACTAGCCCTTGCAGAGCCAAAGGTCGAACCCATATCACTGATGTAATAGACTGCCTGACCCGGCGTGCAACTCAAGGTGTTAGCGTTTTTCTGCCATTTGAGACAGACGAATTTTTGGTTGTCGGTCTTTGTGTCACCATGGTCAATAAAGGCGAGCCAGAGTTTGAATGCGTCAATTTCAGCGCGTGAAGATCCGTTTTTAAGAAGTTTATCAAGTGACTTTGCAAGCGGCGCGGTATCCTTGTCGTTGCAGTTCACATCAATCCCTTTTCCCAGAGAAAGTTCAATCCCGGCGGCCGGTTGAAAGGGTGTAAAATGCGCTCCTTGGAAGTCTGTTGTTAAACTCTTCTCACAATCATTGCAAGTGACATCTGCGACCCACTCATAATCGGCGAAAAAGCCCAACGCCGTCGAGAAACGAGAAGCAAGAAATTCACCATATATCTCACCATTTCTCTTATCTCGTGTCTGTCCTTTAAAGTGGGGTTTTACTTTGTAACGAACCACGTCTCCATCCTTGTCAACAACACCCGGAACCGAGCAGTAGAATTTCGGCGTAGTGCCGGAGCCTTCGTTCGGTTTTTTGTTCGCAACACAGACTATGGGAATTGTTAATCCGTTGGCTTTAACCTTGGGAGAACCAATACGCGGACCACTCTTGGGGTTATAACCGAGAACGGGGGTCGTAGCCGCGGTCAGGTGTCTGCCACACTTTTGCTTTCTGTTCGGCAAGTGTCCGCGTTTCTTTTGTAAAGCAACGGTTTTGAGCAGTAGCTGACAACGCTAGAAAAAATAGTAATAGGGAGACGATAAATACTTTATAAACCTTAGGAAACATAGACAAGCTCTTTCATCATAAGTAGATTTTTTTATCGAACCAGAGATAAAAACCGATTTATGTGGACTCAAAATCTGCTGATTGCTCATCTCTGATTTCTGATGTATTGCTCTAAATCATTTCAAAATCAGCGCCTACCGTTGGCTTTACATTAGTAGCGCCATTTGTCTCAAGAATAGAGATTCTTTCTCAAAAGTCAGTACGAAACCGCACTTATGAAGAAAACGCTTGTAACTCTTTGAAAGCGCATTACAATGAAAATTCTTTTGCTGTAAGCACACAGATTTGTCTCGCCTCAACTATTTTTTATTTTATTCTTTGTTGGCATAGGTGTTGATTGTTTATAAAACAAGAAAAATTCAAGGAGTGGATTAAGTTGAAAATGAACAGAGATTCTTTACGAGATATTAAGAAACCATTGGGCGTAATTATTATTTTAGGGTTGTCAGTTTTTACTATATCAGCACAAAACACGACGAATGCAAATAGGGATGACAAACAAAGGACTCAACGAAAACTTATCAGAGAAATTCGCAGCGAGCTGTTGACGCTTCCTTATTATGGAGTATTTGATTGGTTGGAGTTTGAAGTTGATAACAACAACGTAGTGACTTTGCGAGGGCAAGTTACCCGCCCATCCCTTAAATCAGATGCTGAAGACGTAGTTAAAGATATTGATAATGTCAAAAGTGTGCGTAATGAAATTGAAGAACTGCCTCCATCAAATCATGATGACGATTTACGCATCGCTCTTTATCGGGCAATTTATAGCGGACCACTCTTTCGGTATTCAGTCGGGGCGTACAACCCGATTCACATTATCGTCAATCGCGGGCGGGTTACGCTCAAAGGGGTTGTTGCAAACGAAGGTGATAAAAATATCGCGGGAATAAGAGCCAAAACTGTTCCCGGAAGTTTTGAAGTCAAAAACGAACTAAGAGTTGAAAGTAGTGAGCGAAGACGTTAAGAAGGGAAAATAAAGTTATGGCTGTTGCAAAAAAACAAAAATCAAATGATATGCAATCCTGTATTCAAATTTGCCAAGAGTGCCATGCTATTTGTCTGGCGACTGCGGCTTATTGTTTGGAGAAAGGGTTCAAAGAGCAAGCTCGAATTTTATTGGATTGTGCTGAGATTGGTCAGACTTGTATGAACTTTATGTTGCGCGGTTCGTCAAGGCATCATCTTACCTGTGGCGTTTGCGCTGAGATTTGTAATCTTTGTGCGGAGTCTTGCAATAAGATTTTTGATGACAAGCAGTTAAAACATTGTGCCGACGTCTGCCAACGATGTGCCGTCGTTTGTAACGAAATTGCATAATTAGGTGAAAAATCAAGACTTAATGAATCAGACAGCGGCAGACAAAGTGAAAATGGCATTTTGTACAATTACATCCAGACTTTTACAAAGCAGGATTTAGTTTTCAGCACCATTTGTTTTTTTCTCCCTGAACCGCCACTCTTCTTGCCGCCTCCGTCTTGTTTGTTGACCGTAGCCCAAGCAATTCTTTTGGCGTCAGCTTCTTTCATTCCACGTTCTTTATAGCCTTCGGTTATGTGATCTGCTTTTCTTTCCTGTTTGTCAGTGTATTTGGATTTTTGCCCTCTCAGTATATCTTTATCCTCGTTTCGATTAACGTATCGGTTCAAAGGCTCTGGAAGTTTTCACGTGTTCCATTCTTTGCCCGATTATCTCAAGCTCGTTTTCGCTCAACAGTTTTTCAATCAAAGGTATCATCTTGTTTTCTTCAAGTCGGGCTTGTTCTTCAAACTCTGATTTTAACTCTAGCAAATTGCGTTTGAAGCGTTTTTCGATTGGCGAGAGACCTGCCATTTGGGTCAACATATTTTCGATATTTGCGTTTGTTTCCTCGGTTCTGTTCAGCCAATCTTTCGGACCATGAATTTTTTCAACTTTAGGATAAAAACACTCTTTCATTACAGCCGAATGTGTAGTTAAAGCGTCTTGCAGTTTTATAAACATTGTCGTGTGACTTCTGTCGCCACCTTCGGGGCTTTCGACGCTTTGTAAATCACCTATTAACCTAAGCACTTCATCATGTTCTAGTTTTATAAAATCTATTGCGTTCATAATTGCCTCTTAAATAAATTGTATTGATTGCAATAAAAAGACGCTCCTGTGATTGTGAAAACCGCAGGAGCGTCCGCGTTGTGGACAAGCCATAATCCCTTGATTACGGCTTATAGGCAATCAGCATTGCTGATTGATATTTAATGTTTTATCCACACGCTAAATTTGACAGCCTGATGGAAGCCAATTGAATATGTTAAACCCTTCTTCCGGTAAGCAACCTGACGACAAATATCACCAGAGCGATAACCAAGAGCAGATGTAAAAATCCCCCAACCGTATTGCCGCTGACTATGCCAACAATCCACAAAATCAACAAAATACCTAAAATTGTCCACAACATAGTTATTTACTCCTATACAAAAAATCGGATGATAAATTTATTGACTTCACGTTTTGAAAGAACTCATTTCATGTCATGACACATTGGCAATGATTGTGCCAGTTGAGTTTTAGGTAAAAATGTTAGCGGATTTAATTATTGTGAAAAGCGAAATGTGGTGACTGCAACAAACGATTACACAAAACTGCAATGAATGATTACAGATTGTTTTGATTTGGTTTTCCTTATGAATAGCGTTTCTTTGAAAGCCTCTAATGGCACTGACCTTGCACTACAAGACAAATGGATACAACTGCATTGAGAATTTTTACATGAGAAATTTAGTTGAAAATTCGCAGGTATTCCAAAAAAGAACAAGGAGAAGGTGTCTTATGAGCAACTTAAAACTATTATTTGTAAGCAGTTTGTTGATATTTTTCGCAGGCTTTAATGTAAGCATTACTGCACAGCGTCCATATCGTGTTTCAGACAGACAAGTTGAATTGTTATTGAACAATATTGAGAATCGTTCAAATACTTTCCGCTCGAATTTGGATTACGCGCTGGACAGAAGTCAGCTAAACGGTACACAACAAGAAGACGAAATAAACAGATATGTTCAAGATTTCGAGAACGCGACTGACAGATTGCGCGACAGATTTGATAACCGAAGTAACGTTGCAAGCGATGTCGAAGAGGTGCTGAACCGTGCGGCATCAATTGATTCGTTTATGAGAATGAATCGGTTAAATAATCAGGCGCAACGCAGTTGGAATATATTACGCACTGATCTTAATGCGTTGGCAAGGTATTACAACGTCTCTTGGCGTTGGAACGATCCTGCAAATTATCCGCCGACAAATAACTACTACTCTTTGACGGGGACTTATCAGCTAAACACTTCGCGCAGTGACAATATTCAAAACATAGCTGAACGCGAAACCAGAAATTTAGGTAATAATCGTCAGCGCGTAAGCAATCAGATTCAGAGACGGCTGGCAACTGCCGATAACTTGGCAATTGATGTTCGCGGCAGAAGCGTAACTATTGCTTCAACACTTGCCCCGCAAATGACAATCACGGCAGACGGTAGAACGAATTATGAAAGTACGCCGCAAGATCGTAGTGTAGGTATCACCGCTAATCTCAGTGGCAGTCAGTTAACAATTAATTCATCGGGCGATAGAGTGAATGATTTTAACGCTACGATGACACTTGTTAACAACGGTCAGCGATTGCAGGTCTCCAGACGAATATATGTTAATCAGTTAGGGAAAGATGTAACTGTCAACAGTTACTACGACAGGACTTCTACGGTAGCCCAGTTGGATATATATCGTGGCAGGCAAAACAATGTGGTGAGGGGCAACTTCATTGTGCCGAACAATACGATATTGACGGCTGCGTTAAATCAGGAACTTAATTCAAGAACTGTTAGAGAAGGAGACCGGTTTAGTACGGTCGTTATTTCACCTTCTCAATATCGCGGAGCAGTTATAGAAGGCTATGTTTCCGACATTGAACGCTCGGGTCGTTTTTCGGGTCGTGCGGAGATGACATTAACCTTTGACCGCATTCGCTTGCGTAATGGAAGCGAATACAACTTCGCAGGATTGGTTGAAAGTGTACGAACATTAGAAGGTGAAAGTGTTCGTGTAAATAACGAAGGTGTCGTACAAGATGACGACAGTCAAACAAGTCGTACATTGACGCGCGCAGGTATAGGTGCGGCGCTTGGAGCGATAATCGGCGCAATTGCAGGCGGAGGTGAAGGCGCGGCAATCGGTGCGGCTGTTGGCGCCGGTGCCGGTGCTGGTTCTGTTCTGATTCAAGGTCGTGAAGATATAGAATTGGAAAGCAGAACTGAATTGACCATCCGTGCATCTGCTCCCAGAAACTTTCAAGCTATCGAAAGGTAAGGATTGAGTTAAGCATAAAACATAATTTAGGCGGGCTATCATTTCATTCCTGCCTGAATAAGTTTTCAAACGAACAAATAAAAGAGGAAGGCGGTCAGTAG
>Ga0187893_10013030_pt1 | contig 11666 bp, 10 predicted proteins | sample MA1701074metaG_FD_139574 | JGI IMG/M metagenome (GOLD analysis project Ga0187893, IMG submission 139574) | White microbial mat communities from a basaltic lava cave in the Kipuka Kanohina Cave System on the Island of Hawaii, USA - MA170107-4 metaG ...
CCTGTCAATGCCTTTCTTCACGGTTTGAGGAAAAAGTTTGGGGCCAAGGCTTCTGCGCCCGCGTCGCCGGGCGGGAAAAACCTCTTTTTCAGACACGCTCTCATACGCAGGATCGTATTTTCGTTGTGAGGGAAAAATTCTTGCGCGCACTCAACAAGGCAAGGATTAAAGGGTATGAGGCGAAACCTGTCGGATCGAGCGATTGGCACGCACTGCTCGTGACGCACCATGTCGAGCACCAAAAGGGCGTGATGAAACCAGCCGAACCCCGTTGTCCGGTGTGTCAGTTGCCCGACGGGGCAGTTGGTTCATTTCAACACGCGAGCCAGCTTGCTGTTCCCTCAGACCCCGACACGTTTTTCACGACGAAGACGAATTGGCACCGACGCTTGTGGGATCGCGACATCTTCGTCGGCGAAGGGGTAGTCGAGGCGCTGAAAGTAGCGGGCATCACCGGGGGCTTTTGCAATCGCCTGTGGACTCCTGAAGAGGTAAAGATTGCTCAAGAAAAGGCAGCGGCGGGGAAGAAGTGGAAGCCGCCAAAAACCATCGTATTTCTGAATGGAAAATGAGATTGCACAACGGCCTAATCACGAACTGCGTCTGACAGCCGCCAGTGGTTCAAATTGAGTTCAAGCAGCCCTTCTTGCATGAAGTTATTTTTCGCTTCACTCCTCGTTTACTTCGTCGTTGCCTCGTGGCTCTGCGCCGCCGACATCATCGCTCATCGAGGCGCCTCGCATGATGCGCCGGAGAATACGTTGGCGGCATTCAAGCTCGGCTACGAACAGCAGGCCGATGCCTGTGAACTGGACATCCATCTCACCAAGGACGGCAAGGCTGTCGTCATCCACGACGCGGACACGGGCCGGACAACGGGCGTCAGCAACAAGATCGCCGCGCAGACGCTCGACAAGCTCCGTTCGCTCGACGCGGGCAAATGGGGCCAGTGGAAGGGGAAGAACTTCTCCGAGAAAATCCCGTTGCTCTCCGAGGCGCTGGCGCTGGTGCCCGACCGCAAACGGATGTTCATTGAGATCAAGGTGCGCGAGGAGATTCTGCCGGAGTTGGAGCGCGTCATTGCCGCGTCGGGCAAAAAGCCGGAGCAGCTTCCCATCATTACTTTCCACTACGAGACAGCGAAGGCCGCGAAGGCGCGTTTCCCAAAGCACGAGGTCTCCTGGCTTGCCAGCTACGAAAAGGACAAGACCACCGGCAAGCTGCCGGAACTCGACGAGTTAATCTCCAAAGCCAAGGCCGCAGGGCTCGACGGACTTGATCTGAATTTCAAATTCCCCATCGACCGCGCCTTCGTGAAGAAAGTCCACGACGCAGGACTCAAGCTGTACACCTGGACGGTGAACGACGCCGTCGTCGCGCGCCTTCACGCCGCCGCGGGCGTGGACGGCATCACCACCGACCGGTCGGCGTGGTTGCGGGAGCAGTTGGGTGTGAAACACTCGAACCGATGAAGCCGAGCAAGACGCTGGAAAAGATCCTCGCCGGATCGAGGAACATCCGCTTCGCCGACATGATCCGGCTGGTGGAAGCGTTCGGTTTTCGGTTCGCCCGGCGCAACGGCAGCCATCGCATATTCGTCCATCCCGGCATTCCGGAACTGGTGAACATCCAGGATGTCCACGGCAAGCGAAGCCATATCAGATTCGACAGTTCCTCAAGTTGGTGGAACGCTACGCCCTGACACTGCGCGACGAACTATGAAAGACTACCACATCAACATTTTTTACAGCGCGGAGGACGGCGGCTACATCGCGGACATCCCCGACCTCGAAGCCTGCTCCGCGTTCGGGGACACCGCCAACGCCGCGCTGGCCGAGGTGCTCAAGGCAAAGACCGCGTGGCTCAAGGCCGCCCGCGCCGCGCGCAAGCTCATTCCGCCGCCACGCTACCCGCCCGCTGTGTATCAACTCGCCTCCTGAGCTTCGCCCTTGGCCTTCGTCGAGTTCAACGGCATCACCAAGCGCTTTCCCGGCGTGCTCGCGCTGGATGGCGTGAGCTTCGGCGTCGAACGCGGCAGTTGCCACGCGCTCATGGGCGAGAACGGCGCGGGGAAGAGCACGCTGGGCAAGATTCTGGCCGGAGTTTACACGACGGACGCGGGCGAGATGCGGCTCGATGGAAAGCTTGTTCATCCGGCGACGCCGCTGGCCGCGCGGCATCTCGGCATCGCGATGGTGCATCAGGAACTGGCTTTTTGCCCGAACCTCAGTGTGGCCGAAAATCTTTGCCTCGGCGATTTGCCGGCGCGCTTCGGCTGGGTGGACCGCCGCCGGATGCGCGACCGCGCGCGTGGGATGCTTCGCGAAATCGAGGCCGACCTCGACGTGGACCAGCCCATCGGCCAACTGACCACCGGCCAGGAGCAGATCGTCCAGATCGCCGCCGCGCTCGGCGTGAATGCCAGCGTCATCGTAATGGACGAGCCGACGAGTTCGTTGTCGGCGGGCGAGAGCGAACATCTCTTTCACTTGCTCACGCATCTTAAGCAACGCGGCATCACGGTCATCTACGTTTCGCATCGGATGGAGGAAATCTTCCGGCTTTGCGACACGGTAACTGTGCTACGCGACGGCCGGCATGTGGCGACGGAGAAGACTGCCGCGACGAATCGCGACCGGGTGATCCATCAAATGGTCGGGCGGGAAGTTGTGTCCGTGACGCCGCGCCATTTCGACCGCACGTTGGGAGACGAGTTGCTGCGCGTGGAGAATCTTTCTTCGCCGGGCTGGTTTGAGGGCGTGAGCTTCCGACTGCGTGCGGGCGAAGTGCTGGGCTTCGCCGGTCTCGTTGGCGCGGGTCGGACGGAAGTGGCGCAAGCCATCTTCGGCGTGGATCGGCAGGCGACGGGTGCTGTCCTGGTGCATGGCAAGCCGCTTCCGTTAGGCAATGTGAACGCCGCCTTGGCCGCCGGCATCGGCTTGTTGCCCGAAGACCGAAAGCGGCTGGGGCTTGTCCTCACAATGAATTGCCGCGAGAACGGCTCGCTGGCGTCGCTTGGGCGGCTGACGCGGTTCGGCTTTGTCCGCCGTCGCGCCGAACATGCGCTCGTGCGCCGCTATGCCGACCGCCTTCGCGTCCGCACGCCGTCGCTCGAAAATCTCATCGCCAGTCTCAGCGGCGGCAACCAGCAGAAGGTCGCGTTGTCCAAGTGGCTCGCGCGCGAGTGCGACATCCTCATCGTCGATGAGCCGACGCGCGGCGTGGACGTTGGCGCGAAGGCGGAAATTCACGCGCTGCTGGACGAACTGGCGTGCGAGGGCCTCGGCATCATCGTGATTTCCTCCGAGCTCCCCGAAGTGATGAACCTCAGCCGACGCATCCTTGTGATGCGCGAAGGGAAGCTTGCGGGAGAACTGGCGCGCGCTGATTTCTCCCAGCCAAACTTGATGCGGCTGATGGCTGGTGTGGAAGTGGACGCGGTGAGTTGACGGAAACTCATTTTCACAGAAGGGAACGAAGGAAGCGAAGGGGGGAAGGTTCTCGCCGGCCTTCGTTCCCTTCGTTCCCTTCTGTGAACCTGACTGCCGCCTCACTGCCGGTCGGCTGGCGGGGGAACAGGTTCGAGGCCGAGGAGGTAGCGGCCGGGAAGGAGATCGCCGAAGGAAGCGGACTGAGCGGGCAGCTTAGGATGGCGGCGGGTTTGCTTGACGACGGCTGTGCTGGCGCGGACTTCGCGCGCGAGCAGAACGAGCGGGGGCGCGACGCCTGGCGGCCAGTGGAAGACGTGGACCGCCAGTCCGCGCGGGTGGGCGAGGTTCACGAGCGCGTGCGGGCCGGACGATTTGCCCGAAGCAGTGACGCAGAAATCCTTGCCCGACATGACGCCGGATTCGATACACCACGGGCTGGAGCCGGTGAAGGTGGTCAGGAGATGGACTTGTGCCGGCTGTTTTTTTCCTGCGGCTCCTGCCTGCCAATGGACGACCCCCCCAGCGAGCGCGGAGGGGCCTTCGATCCAGTTTGCAAGGCGCTGCTTCAACTCCGGCGGTCGCGCATAGCCGGCCACGGCACAAAGGGCTTCACGGAGCATTGCGGGAAAATCGACGGTGCGGGGCGGCCCGGCAGCGAGCGCGCCCAGAGCGCGGTCGAGCAGAACGCTTCGGAGCCGCCGGGCGCAAACGGGGCACGCGGCGAGATGGGCCGCGATGGACCAGCTTCTGTCCGGCAGGCGAGCGGTGTAATGATTGTACAGCTCGTCTTCCGTGGGATGAGCCGGCTTCTTCCCAAGCATCGAAGCCACTGTGCCACGAGACTGTTTTGAGGCGAGAAATTTTTCAGCGCAGCAACGGGCGGAAACAAACGGGTGGTAAGGGCGGTGTCCTCACCGCGCCGGGGCCGCTATGGAAAATGGGCGGCGGGGGGAGGACACCCCGCCCTACGCGTAGTGCGTCATCCAGTGCTAATCGTTCAGGCATTGAAGCCGTCTTCCGGCGGGTCATCAGGGTCGCCGTTGCGTTCGGCGTCCCACCGGCGGAATGCCTCATACAATGGCGTGCCGACAGTGTTCTGCTGGACTTTGAGATGCTCCTTGACGCTGGCCAGCCATTCCGTGACTGCCCTCGCGCGATCCGCTTTGCGACGGGGAAGATATTCCTCCAGCCGCGTCCAGCCGACGATTTCGTGATGGAGCCGGCGATGCCTGCGAAGCCGCCGTTTGTGACGGACGGTTTTTTTATACGTGAGGTCGAGCGTGACATCGAATTCGGCAAACAGCCTCTTCACGATGGGCTGGATGGAAGCGGGCGCGCGGCGATGGTAGCGTGCGTAGATCGCGCTGTTCAGATCGTAGAGGTCGCACGTTGAGATCGCGCCCGCGATCTCGCGCGGCTTCCTGCCAAACAGCCATTTCAGGCGGAACGCCGTCGTTTCGTGCGGAGGAAGCGCGCCATCGAAGACTGTTTCAAACGTCGCCTGAAGGACGTAATCGGGCATCGGATCGGCGGGAGTTTCCCGCGCGTCGGCATCAACGATGTTTGCCGCGTCGCCAAGACCGGCCTCTCGGCGGCGATAAGCGACAGCGCGCCGGTGAAGCTCGCGGGCCATCGTCAGCAGCGCGGAGAAACTCCAGTCGCGATTTGTGTCGTGCGCCACATGCGCCGCGAGCCAAGTCAGGTTGACGATGTCCGACACTTCGCCGCAGTCGCGGCGCACCCGGGAGCGCAGCGCTCGTTCGAGCTTTTCGCCATTGTCGTCCCAGAACGCTGCGAACTTGCGGTCGCCGGCGGCAGCACGGTCGCGGGCCGCATGGATGAGGCCTTCGGCGATTCGCGCCTGGTGCGGGATGGCCTTCTCCGGCTCGAAAGGAAAAAGCTCGCGAAGCGCGTGTTCGTTCAAGGGTCCGTGTTTGCCAGCCAGCCTGGAGCCGCGGCGGGGCGGGCCGCGTAGCACCTTCTTGAATTCCTGCCACCAGTAGCCGACGAGGGCCGCCGGCTCCCCGCGGCGGATCAATTCCTGCTCAAAGAGCCGAGCGGCCTCCTTGAGCGTGAGATCGCCACAGAGCGCGATGAGGTCCGTCGGCGACCAGCCGAAGATGCGAAGAGCGATGTAGGAGAAGGTCCGTTCGGGGTCTGCGAACAGTTCCCTAACGAACCTGAGGGAGTGAGAGACAGGCTCGCCATCTCCCGAATCGAATGAAGTGGTGTTGGTCGGGTTGGAAGTTTCCATCTGTGATGCGGCTGTTGGTGACCGCTACCTGCTGCCGTAGGAGCGGCAGCAGATCCACGGTGACTGGCGGGGCAAGAAGCCGCGCATCAGCCTTTTCCTCGGGCGGAACGACGGGGAGCCTCAGTGAGAGACGGGCCTTCCGAACGAGCGCCATTCCATCGGCGAACCAGCCCGAGATTGTTTTGCTCACGTTACGCATGAGTCGTTGGAGTTCGGAAGATGCAGGGCGTTGATAGAGCAAGCAGCCGCTCGTGTCAAAGGTTTCCCTTATCGGGTCGAGTACGGATGTTGATTCAGGCGCGTAACGTAGGCTCGGGAGGCGGCGCATGGGGCGCGGGTGAGGAAATCCTCCACGGCACTTCGTAAAGTTTCACCGATTCGCGGAAGCCTTTGAACTGCGCGGGGGCGATCGGCTGGCACGACATGGCGAGATGCGGATCGTCGCGCTCGACTTCCGAGTAGGTCACTGCGCCGATCAGAATTCGGCCGCGGCCAGAGTGCGCTTCGAGCCGTTGCGCGAGGTTCACGTCACGGCCGAGAATCGTGTAATTGAGCGTGTGCTTCTCGGAACCCATGAGGCCAACGGTGACGACACCGGTGTTCACACCGATGCCGACAGCGAGCAGCTTGAGCAAGGGAAGCGGCGGCTGGCCGGTCGTGGCGCGGCGCGCGTTTTCTTCTTCGCGGCGTTTGTTCTCGGCGGCGCGCTGCTGATTGAGATCGTGGATGGCGCGTTGCGCGTCGATGGCGGCGCGGACGCACGAGAGGGCGTGGTGGTCGTTGACGGTGGGCGCGCCCCAAAACGCCATGACGCAATCGCCGATGTATTTGTCGAGCGTGCCGTCGTGTTTCTTCACCACGTCGGCGATGGCGCTGAGATAAAGATTGATCGTGCGAAGAAGATCTTCGGCGTGGCTGTCGAAGCAGGCTTCCGCGGGCGCGCCGGAGAGGTTCTGGCCGGCGACCTGGGCGGTGGCAAGGGCGTGGCTTTCGTCGGTCATTTCGGTGAAGCCGCGCACGTCGGCGAAGAAGACGGACACAGGCCGGCGCGCGCCGCCGAGCGAAAGTGTTTCGGCCTTCAGCAATTCGTTGACGACGTTGGGCGAGACGATTTTGTCGAAGACGCTCTTGATGCGCCGGCGCTCACGTTGCTCGAACACGGCCCGGTACGTGATGAGCGCGAAGTGGGTGAACAGCAGCGCACCGGCCGGCATGACGATGGGCAGCCAGAGGCGTGACTGGACGTAGAAATGGCAGGCGACGGCCAGATACAGCGTGGCGACAAGAAGCGTCGCGATGGCCGCGCTGAGGGCGCGCATCCACGAGGTGATCGCGCCCGCAACGATGCCGAGCGCGAGAATGAAGAGGAGTTCCACGGAGAGCGACGGCCGATGGACGAAACGGCCGGTGAGGATGGAATTGGCGATGTTCCACGAGCGGGTGGTGAGGAAGGTTTCCTTCTCCAGAGGCGTCGCGCCGACATCGGTCAGGTCATTCCCGGAGGCGATGGAGCCGACGATGGCGAGCTTGCCGCGCCAAAGTTCGCGAAGGCCATTGGTCTGCCCGCGCGCGCGGTCGTGGTGATTGTGGAGGAGGCTGTGGAAGGATTCGCGGGTCAACCGCGGAGAGTTCAAGGGGAAGCTCCAGTCGATGACAAGGCGCTGCTGGTGATCGACAGGGATGATCCTTTCGAAACCACCGGGTCCGCGCAGGATGATTCGGCCGGGTTCGATGACGGCGTTCGCAAGATCGAGTCGAAGTGATCTGGCCGCGAGGACGACGCCGAGGTCCCAAACGCGCTGGCGCGTGAAGGCGCGAGCGGTGCGCCCGGGACCGGGCGGCAGTTTGCGACCGGTGCCTAGTTCGAGGAGTTTGCCAGCGTCAAAGTTTCCGCCGGTTTCAATGGGAATCGTCGTTTTCGTTTTGTCCGGCGCAGTGAAGATGAGGCGGTTCGTGTCATACGTGAAGCCGTCAAACCTGCGCGCCGCCTCCCGAATCATCGGATGCCAGATGACGTAGTCCTCGAAGGCGCGGACGCGGCGCAGGATGCCGTCGCTGTCCCGCCGGGCGGCGATGTCGCCCATCGCCCACGCGTTTGTGCGAAACAGTGGATGCGGAATGGCGCCGGTTTCCGCGCCAAGAATCACGCTGCCGGCATCGCGCATGGCTCGTGCGAAGTATTCGTCCGGCCAACCGGGGCCGCTGGGCATGTTCGTATGATCGCGGCGCAGTTCGGGAAAGAGAACGTCCAGGGCAATGGCTTCGGCACCTTGCGTCTTGAGTTCTTCGACGACGCGGCCATAGACAAACCGCGGCCAGTACAACCCCGCCGTGTATCCCAGCGAACCGCCGGCAAGGACCTCGATGGTTTCGTTGTTGATGAAGACGAAACCGAGATTATCCGCATTGTCCGCCGGCGTGTTGGTGGCCAGACGGATACGCCAGTCGAACGTCATCCACTCAAGGCGTTGGAAGGCGTCGAAGCGATCGATGCGCCGGCCCAACGCGTGCAACAGCATCGCGCAACCGATGACGAACGCGCACAACAGGAGCGGAAGGACCTTCTGCGACTTGAGTTTCACGGCGCGCATGGACGCAAAAAGCCCGGAACAGCGTTGCGCTGCCCCGGGCTTGGTGATTCAAGCTCGGACTGGGCGGACTAACGGGTGCCGGGAGAGAGTGGTATTACCGTCGGCGGAACGCGTCCGGGCGGATCCTGTTTCTTGTGCCCGCCACCCGCCTTTTCAATCTGCGCCCGCACGTTGCGGATGAGATCCTCCGGCGCGGGCCGAAGACCGTCCTTCGGAGTGAAATAAACCGGCGGCGGCGCCTTGAGCACGTAGGGCACCGGCGTGCCCCCGGGTGGCGCATGAACGAATATCAACGTCCCATCCAGCAGAATCCACGACGAATCGGAACGGCAACTGCCCTTGGTGCCGCGGATGCCGGCGACGCCATGCGGCACCTTGATTTCGTAGCGCGAAGCTTGGGAAAGCTTGTTCACGTTGAAGAACATCTGGCCGTCCGGAACGTTGAGTTGCACGTCCACCGCCGTGTCTGCCCCGGTGTCGGTGAGCGTAAGCTTGTCGAGAGTGAGGGTGGATTTCTCGGCGACGCGGACGACTCCGGCGCTATTGCCCAAAAAGAGGTCAACTGTCGATTCGGGACCTGTCTTGATCGTGGCGCCTCCGCTCAGAATGTCGCCGACCTTAAGGGGCTGGCCGGGGTCGCCGGCCGTCGAGTAAGTCGCCTGGCCGGCAATAGCGCGGACTTCTGCCCTACCCGGCACAGGTTGCCCGGACAGCAGGCAAGGAATGCCGAGACCCAGTAGAAGGAGCAGCGGCGCCTTCAAGTGGTGTGCGAGTCGTGGAATCGTTTTCATAAGTTGTTCATTTTCAATCGTGCGGCTCGGCTGGCGATGGACGTTAGAGGTTCAAGTTTCAATGTCAACGGAAATTCCGTTACCGGCGCGAGCAGCCTGTTCGCGCTCTTTGAGCAATATGACGGCCAAGTTCCGCGCGGAATGATTCTGGCGGTTCAGGGAATCGTCACCGGCGGCTGGCTGTTCCTTTCCGCCAGCTTTTCGTTGGTCAGCCTCAGGTAAGTCCAAGCGTTGGAGTTGGACTCGTAGTGGTAATGGAGGTTCATCGACTTCTCGAACCATTTCTTGGCGGTCACGTAGTCTTGAAGCTGGAAATAATGCCAGCCGACGAATGACATGGTCCTGAAGTGGTTCGGATCGATTCGCTTGGAAACGTCCTCGAAGTACGGTCCTGCCTCCTCCCGGCGGCCCAGCCAGTCGAGGCACATGCCGTAGCCGATGCGCGACTGGGGATCGTAGGGGTTCAACTTCATGGAGCGCCGGAACCACTCCATCGCGTTCTCAGCCAGCCGTTCGTAGCCCGGCAGGCCCACGAAACTTTGCATGCGCAAGACTTCTCCCAATTCGTTGGCGGCCTCGAAGTTCTTCGGCTCGGCGACCACGACGGCTTCGAGCGCCGCGATTTGCCGCCGGCCCAGTTCGGCGAGGCGTTCGGGTGTCGCGTTGGTGGACTCCCGGCCAATCGTCCGCGTCACTGACTGCGCCGCGGCCAGGGTGATGGATTCCTTCGTTCGCCGCCACGTCTGGTAGCCCAGGTAAGCCAGCACCGCGAAAAGCACCGGATACACCACGCAGCGCAACGGCCATCGCACGGTGTGCCAGTAACGTTCGCTGGCGAACCGGTAGTAGCTCGACACCAGCGCCATGATCGTCACGGCCAGAATCGCGTTGGCGGGGACGTGCATGTTGAAGTCCATGTAGGAATGGACCAGAATCGCCAGCAATCCCAACGCCCCGCCCAGCACGAACGACGCCTTGTTGCTTCGCTTCGCGCCCAGGTCATTTTGCGAACGCTGGACGAATTTCCATCCGTGGAACGCCTGCCAGTAAAACGCGACCCAGCACGCCGCGACCAGCAATGCGCCGACGATGCCCCAGTCCACCAGCGTGTTCAGGTAGTCGTTGTGGACGCGCACCGGGGGGCTTTGAAGCTGATGGTCCGCCGGGCGATACTGCCGGAAGCGGTAGTCGAAATGGTTCGGGCCGACGCCAAACCAGCGATGGTCCCGCCACATTTCCAACGCCGGTTCCCACACCCGGAAGCGCACGTCGTGAATCACATTGGCCTGCTCGAACCGCTCGTTCCGGTTGGGCGAATGGATCGCCTTGATAAGCGTGACCGTGACCAGCGCGCCGAACACCACCAGCACGACCATCCCTCTCTTCCAATAATCCCGTTGACGCACGAGCCAGTAAAACAGCGCCGCCAGGCTCGCCCCGGTCGCAATCCAGCCTCCGCGTGAAAACGTCACTGTGATCCCCGCGAAGATCATGAGCGACGCATACGCCAGCACGACCTTCATCAAGTGGCTGAACCGTCCCGTCAGCGTGAACGCCAGGGCCAGCGGCAGCACCATTTCCAGGTAGCCCGCGAGGTGGTTCGCATTGAGGAACGTCGCCGTGCCGCGCTTGAAGCTTCCCTGCATTTTGTCGAACCGGCCCACGAGGCTCCAGACGCGGTCCGAGTCGGTCAGGAATTGAATCGCCGCGTACATCCCCAGCGTCATCGCCGTGAAAATCAGTGTCAGCCCGACGATCTGCGACGGCTCCTGCTTGTGAAGGTTGTTGATGACCGCGAAAAAAATCGCCGCATACACCAGAATGCGAATCAACTCCTGCCGCGCCAGATACTCCACGTCCGCCGTGCAGTAACGGGCAATGGCGTACGCGACGAAGGCCAGCACCGGCCAGCAGATCGGCACCCAGAGCAAACGGTGCTTGGGATTGATGAAGAAGCGGACGGTCCAGATCGCCAGCAGCACGACGACCATCCATTGCACGACCACGAAGTCCTGCGGTCGCGTGCAGCCGAGCGCGAGGACCGACCAGCCCAGGATCGCCAGCACCAGGCCGAGGACCGCTTTCTCGCACCAATCGTCGAGTCGTTCCCGGTCCATGGGTCTTTCTTCAGGCTTGGGGATGTGATGCGCTCACATGGCTCCTTGGGTTCCCTCCGGCGACGCGGATCAGTCGAGATACTCGCGAGGATCCACAATTTTCCCGGCGATGGCGCTGGCGGCGACCGTCATCGGCGAGGCGAGAAACACTTGCGATTCCTTGTGCCCCATGCGGCCGGGGAAATTTCGGTTCGTCGCGCTGATGCACTTCATGGGCGTGTTCATGCGGCCAAACGTGTCCACCGGCCCGCCCAGGCACGCCGCGCAACCAGCGTTCTCCGTCATCTGCACGCCGGCATCGATGAGGATTTGCCAGACCGTCTTCTCGCCCCATCGGGAGGTTTGCAGGTCGTGAACAATCTCCGGCGTGGCCGGCACGCCGAACGTGTCGATGCTCACCCGCCGGCCCTTCAAGACGCGGGCGAATTCGAGGAAGTCGCTGGTCTTGCCGCCGGTGCAGGAGCCGATGTAGGCGCGGTCGA
>Ga0187893_10013031_pt1 | contig 11665 bp, 9 predicted proteins | sample MA1701074metaG_FD_139574 | JGI IMG/M metagenome (GOLD analysis project Ga0187893, IMG submission 139574) | White microbial mat communities from a basaltic lava cave in the Kipuka Kanohina Cave System on the Island of Hawaii, USA - MA170107-4 metaG ...
CTTCGCTGCCGCGACGCAGCATCACGCGGACGCGCGCGCGCAGCTCGTCCAGCGCGAACGGCTTCGTCAGGTAGTCGTCCGCCCCGGCGTCCAGCCCCCGCACGCGGTCCTTCACCGTGTCGCGCGCCGTGAGCACGAGCACCGGCGTCGTCTTCTTCCGCTCCCGCAGGTCCTCGAGGATCGTCATGCCGTCGCGGCCCGGCAGCTGCAGGTCGAGCACGATCGCGTCGTACTCCTCCTGTCGAACGAGCACCGCCGCTTCGTCGCCGTCGTGCACGAGGTCGACCGCGTGCCCGTCCTCCTTGAGCGCCCGCTTCACGAACCCCGCCAGCTTCTTCTCGTCCTCGACCACCAGGATCCGCATGCGACCTCCATTCTAGGCCCGGCGCGGGCGCGATTGCGACTCCGCCCCCTTCATAGCGCGCGGAGGCCGTCCGGCTCATGAACCGATCATGAAGATCTTTTCACGATGGCCGGTGACGGCGGCGGCGTGAACCCGACACCCTGCACCATCCCGCGTGCGCGGACGTCGGCGCCGCGCTATAGTCAGTCGGGGGATCGCATGGTCGATGCCGTCCGGGCGTACCGGCGATGGCTGTGGCGCCGGCTCGCCCTCCTGGGACCCGCCGCGGGCGCGGCGATCGCGGTCGTCCTCCTGCTCGGCGTGCAGTCGATGCCGACGTGGCTGGCGATCGCGTGCCTGGCGGCGGGGGCGCTGCTCGGCGCGCCGCTGCTCTGGATCCTCGCGCAGACGATCGTCGCGGCGCGGCTCCACGGCGCCGACCGCCGCCGCGAGGCCCGACTCCTCAGGCGCGACCTGCGGTCGTACCCGCTCGTCGCCTGCGGATGCCTGCTGCTCCTGGCCGTGCTCGTGCGCGCGCCCGACCTCTTCCGCGAGGACGCCCCGCCGCCGCCCGTCGCCGTCGCGGCGCGGGTGCCGGGAAGCGCGTTCGAACTGACCGACACGGAATCGCCCGAGCCGACGGTGACGCGGCTGCCCGCTCCCGCACCGGATTCGGCGCCGCCGCGGCCCGCGCCTCCCCCCGTCGCCGCTGAACCTCCGCCGCCCGCGCGGCCGGCCGCCGCGCAGGACATCGTGCTCGGCGATGTGCAGGACGAGGAGCGCCCGCGCACCGACCCGTGGCAGGAGCTTTCGAAACTCGACCTGCGGAGCGACCGCCTCGAGTTCGAGCGCTATCGCGTGCCTGACGAGAACGACGCGTTCGGACAGCCGGAAGCCGGCCTGCAGGTTGACACGCTCTACCTCGTCGCCGACGAGGAGGCGCGCGGGTTCGCCGGGGCCGCGGTGCTCGACCTCCCGTTCAACCGCCGCACGAGCTTCCGCGCGTCGGTCCTCGTGGCGGCGCTGCAGGACACCGAGGAAGTCAGCGAGTCCTTCAAGTTCGATTTCGAGTCCGACACGCTCATCCGCTGGGAGCATGTCACGCTCGAAATCGCGCACCGGCTGCTCGGCCACACGCGCCGCGCGGAGTTCGACCTCTCCGTCAGCATCGGCCTCAGCATCGACACGTTCGACTTCCCGGACCGCGAGCACCCGTCGAACGGACGCGTCGCCCCGTACTTCGCGATCGACGCCTCGCTCTGGCAGACGGGCACGTTCGCGCTGGTCGCGCACCTGGGCCAGTCGATCCCCGTCAACATCACGGGCGGCACGGCGATGGTGACCGACGTCTCGGTCGCGCTTCGCGTCGACCTGTCGGAGCGTATCTCGCTGCGGTTCGGCTACCGCGCGCTGTTCGTGAACCTGCGCGACTACGCGGACGCGTTCGACGGCGAGGCCGTCGCCGACCGTCACGAGCGGGTCTCGGGGCCCTTCATCGGCTTCGACGTGGCCTTCTGATCCGCCGCGAGCACGGCCTCGCGCATGAAGCGCATCGACTTCGGCTCGTGCTCCAGCAGGAACCGCACGTAGTAGTCCATCGCGCGGCGGACGTCTTCGACGAAGCGCGGCAGGATCGCCAGGTTCGGCACGCGGCCGTCGACGAAGGCCGCGATCGCGTCGAAGACCGGCCGCTTGAAGAGGATCCGCGACGGGTCCTTCGGGCGGCACCGCAGGCAGACCGCGCCGCCGTCGCGCGCGCTGAAGTACGCCTCCGGGCCGGCGAGCTTCCGCCGGCACGAGCCGCACTCGTCCATGCGCGGCGCGTGGCCGAGGATGCGCAGCAGCCGCCCCTCGAAGAGGAAGACCGCCTCGGCGAGCGCGCGTCCCTTCGCCAGGTCCTCGAGCGTCGCGCGCAGCAGATCGAAGAGCTCCGGCTGCGGCTGGCCCTCGAGGGTGAATTCGTCGACGAGGTCGCACGCGTAGCTCGCCGCGCTGAAGCGCGCGAAGTCGGCGCGCAGCGCGCGCCAGTCGCGCACCGCCTCGGCCGCCGTCAGGAGGTCGAGGGACCCCGGCTGCTTCTCCAGCCGGATCACCTCGTAGAGCGTCACCACGTCGAACGGCCCGTGGAAGGCGGACTTCTTCCGCTTGGCGCCCTTGGCGATGCAGTGCACCTTGCCGTGGTCGCGCGTGTAGAGGTGGAGGATCTGGCTCGTCTCGCTGTAGTCGAACTTGCGCAGCGAGATCGCGAGCGTGCGTTGGAGTCTCGAGCTCACAGCCCCCGGACGAACTGCTCGATCCGGTCCAGCCCCGCGACGATGTTCTCCATCGACGTCGCGTAGGAGAGCCTCACGTGGTCGTCGCTCCCGAAGGGCTCTCCCGGCACGACGGCGACGTGCGCCTTCTCGAGGAGCGCCGAGGCGAACGCGCCCGAGCCCTTGATGCCCGCGCGGTACGCGCCGCTCACGTTCGGGAACGCATAGAACGCGCCGTCCGGGCTCACGCACGTCACGCCGGGGATCGCCCGCAGCCGCGCGACGATCGTGTCGCGCCGCTTCAGGTACTCCGCCGCCATCGCGTCGGTCGACGCGTAGCCAGACTCCATCGCCGCGAGCGCCGCGTACTGCGACACGCTCGTCGGGTTCGACGTCGATTGCGACTGGAGCTTCGCCGCGCCGTCGATGACCTCGCGCGGCCCGGCCATGTAGCCGATCCGCCAGCCCGTCATCGCGTACGCCTTCGAGACGCCGTTCACCACGACGGTCCGCTCCTTCAGGTCGCCGAACGTCGCGATCGACACGTGCTTCGCCTTCCCGTAGACGAGCCGCTCGTAGATCTCGTCGGAGATCACCCAGAGGCCCGCGTCGTCGATCACCTCCGCGAGCGCCTTGAGCTCGTCGGGCGTGTAGACGATGCCCGTCGGGTTGCACGGGCTGCAGAGCATCACGGCCTTCGACTTCTTCGTGATCGCGCGCTTCAGGTGCGCGGGCTTCATCTTGAACCCCGCCGACTCGTCCGTCGCTACGATGACCGGCTTGCCGTCGGCGCTCTTCACCATCTCCGGGTAGCTGACCCAGAACGGCGCCGGAATGATCACCTCGTCCTTCGGATCGACGAGCGCCTGGAGCGCGTTGTAGATCGAGTGCTTGCTGCCGCACGAGACGAGGACCTGCTCGACCCTGTACGAGAGGCCGTTGTCGCGCTCGAACTTCTGCGCGATCGCGCGCCGCAGCGGCATGATGCCGGAGCTCGACGTGTACTTCGTGTGCCCCTTCGCGATCGCGTCGACGGCCGCCTTCTTGATGTGCTCGGGCGTGTCGAAGTCCGGCTCGCCGGCGCCGAAGGAGATCACGTCGATCCCCTTCGTCCTCATCTGAGTCGCGCGCTCCGCGACGGCGAGCGTCGCCGACTCCTCCAGCGCGAGCACGCGTCGTGACAGTCCCATGGCGTCGGTCTTCGTGATCATTCCCCCTCCCTTCCCTCCCAAGCCTTTCCAACGATCCACGCTCATTGTACGTCGGCGGAGGAGGGTCCAGCGAAAGCGGCCCCAAGGTAGGAACATGCGCTCCGAAAGTCCAGAACGCGCGCGACGCGCGAACGCTATAATTCAGGCCCTTATGCGCCGCTGGATTGTCGCCTTGGCCGTGCTCGCGACCGTCACGGGAGCGGTTGTCGCGTTCCGCGGGTGCGAGCCGCCGTGCGCCTCCGCGCCGTTCGCCGACCGGCTGCCGGAGGACGTCCTCTTCTATCTTGCGTCGCCCGACGCGGCGGACCTCGTCGCGCGGCTCAAGTCGGCGCCCGTTCCCGAGCTGGAACCGCTTCTCAAGTACGAGGGGCGCCTCCGGGGGCCCGCGGCGCTTGTCGCGCGGCCGGGGTCGGACGGGCTCGAATGGACGGCGATCCTCGACGCGGGCCCCGCGGCGGCGCTCGCCGGGCCCGGGACCGCCGACGGCTGGCACTACGACACCGACGGCCGCCGCGTGCTCGTCGCCGCGTCGCCCGGGACGATCGCCCGCTTCCGCTCCGCGCGGCAGGCGCGGCTCGACGTCGCGTTCTCGTCGGGGCACGCGATTGTTTACGCCGTGCCGTCGGCGTTCCCGTCCGACGCGTGGTCGCTCTGGTGCGCGCGCTGGCGCGATTTCGCGCGCTTGTCGGCGTCCGTCGAGTTCGTCGGCGGCGGGCTTCGCGTGCGGGCGCTCGCGCGGTACGCGCCGGGCCTGTGGCGGCCCGCGCTGGAGCACGAGGTGCACGCGCCGAGGCGGGCGGTCGCGCCGCCCGACGCGGTCCTCTGGACCACGCAACTCGAGCGCTTCCCGCGGCTGTGGCTGGACATCCGGGCGTCGCTGTCCGACCGGGATCGCGCGCTGGCCGACCATGAGGTGGAGCATGTGAAGGCGGCCGAGCTCCTTCCGAAACTCGGCCCCGCGTGGGGAGTGGCCGTCGACCGGTCGGGGGCGCTGACGGCGGCGGTGGAGGCGCGCGAAGACCCCACGCCGTCGGTTTATTGGGCGCTCAAGGACTATGGCGGGGCCATGCGCAAGGAGAACCGCGCCGTCCGCGCGGAGTCCGAGGGAGACAACGTGCGCGTCAACGCCTGGCGCGCGCCGCTCCGGTTCGCCGGCGGCCGCGTGACGCTCGGGAACGCTCCCGCGATGTGGCGCGACGGATCGGAATACCACGCCGGGACGGTGATCGAGGTCGACGCGCTGCTGCGGCTTGTCGAGACGGGCGCGCTCGCGCTGCCGTGCGACGTCGGGCGTCTGCGCCCGCTCCAGCGCGCGGCGTGGATCCGTCGCGCGGAGGCGTGGACGACGTTCACGGACGAGGGGGCGAAGGTCGAGGGGACCCTGAGCTTCGGAAGCGCGACGGGGCGCCAGGCCCGGTGATCAGGGCTTGCGGATCACGAGCACGGGCATCGGGGCGGTTCGGAGCACCTTCTCGCTGACGTGTCCGAACGCGGCGCCCCGCTCGGCCGTGCTGGTCGGCGTCATGACGACGAGATCGATCGCGTAGCGCGCGGCGTGCGCGATCACCTCGGTGGCGGGATCGCCGCGGACGACGAGCGTGCGCGCGGGGACGTCCTCGCCGCGGAGCTTCTCCGCCAGCGCGCGGAGGTGTTCCGACACGCGCCGCACCTCCTTCAACTGGTCGCGGGCGAGCTTGGAGTCGCCGGCCGCCCACAGCGTCTCGACCACGTAGAGCAGGTGGACGCGGGCCGCGTGCTCTCGGGCCAGACGCGCGGCGGGCTCCAGCGCGCGTTCGGAGACGCCGGTCCCGTCGAGCGGGACGAGGATGGACTCGAGGCGGCTGCGCGCCCCGCCCGGCGGCGAGGCGCGGACGAGGAGCGTGGGGATGGACGCGGCCTTGAGGACGCGCTCCGCGACGCTTCCGAAGACGAGCCGCGCGACTCCCGTGCGGCCGTGCGACGAGAGCGCGATGAGGTCGCACGCGTGATCGCCCGCGGCCGCGATGAGTTCGGTCGCGACGTCGCCGCATCGCGTCTCCCACTGCGCCGCGACGCCGCGGTCGGCGAGCCGGGAGACCATGAAGTCCAGGTAGCTCTCCGCCTCGAGCTGGAGCGTCTCGTCGTAGGGCGTGGGCGGGTCGGCCGGGGCGGGGTTGAGCCGCACGATGTGGAGCGTGCCGCCGCGCGCGCGGAGGCGCTCCGCGACGGGGAGGACCTGTTCGGCCAGTTCGCTGCCGTCGAGCGGCACGAGCACGCGCTGGAACATGGCGCGATTCTATGAGCCGCGCGCGCCGAGCGTCAACCGCACGCACGCGAGCGCGCTCCACGCGCCGCGGATCTCTCCGTCGAAGAGCTCGACATCGAACTCCGCGCGCCCGACGGTCCAGCCCGCGTCGAGCGACAGCTCCCACGCGCCGGCGAAGCGCCAGCGGAGGCCGGCGTCGACGCGCGCGGTCACGTGGCCGCGGACATGGTCGGTGCCGCCGACGATCCAGCGGCCCACGCCGAGCTGGCCGAAAAGCTCGAGGTCGCGGGCGACGGTCCAGGCGAGGCCGGCGCCGGCGGCGAGGTTGTGCACGGTGATGTGCTCGTCGTCCTCCTCCGGGAGACCCGTCGACGGGCGGACGAAGTCGAAGAAGATGTGCGAGTAGGCCCACGAGTCCTGAACGAAGACGTAGATGGACCGGGAGACGAACGAGGAGACGCGTACGCCGTAGGCGACGGTCGGATCGGCGTCGAACCCGTCGCCGAGGAGGCCGCCGATCCCGGCGCCGAGCTCGATCGACAGGTTGTTGAGGAATCCGCGCGGTTCGCTCTGAAGCGCGCCCGTCATGGCGCCGGCGGCCAGCAGGAAAGCCACGCGCGCATGGTAGCAACGAATCGGCGAAAGTCGTTGCGCGCCGGAGAGTAGCGCCGGCATGCAGACCGCCGTCGACGCGCGCCGGTTCCCGGCGCGGGAATGACGGCTCCGGCCGCGCGCGGATGCGACGCTCCAAGCGGTTGCGGACTAACACTTTTCGCTTGCCCGCATGTTCCAAATCAGTACAATCCGCCGCCGGGAGAGGCTCGGAGCTTTCTGAACTTTTTTTCCGAATTGCCGGGAGTTTTTGCTCCCGGAAAGCACACCTAGGTGTGCTCGAAGGTTCGGCCATGATGGACAAAGCGACCTGGGGGGATTTCGAGGTCCTTTTCGACCAGCTCCTCGGTCGCGGCGGCATGGGGGCCGTTTATCGCGGCCGGCAGATCTCGCTGGACCGGGCCGTGGCCGTCAAGGTTCTCGACACGTCGGCGGCCCCCGACGAGAGTTTCGCGCAGGGGTTTCTCGAGAAGTTCGTCGCCGAGTCGAAGGCGCTCGCGCGCGTCCACGACCCGCGGATCATCACCGTCTACCAGGCCGGCCGCAACGACAACAAGTACTGGTATGCGATGGAGCTGATCGACGGCAAGACGGTCGAGGACATCCTCCAGCGCGACGGGATGTTCGACGAGAAGATGGCGGCCCGCATCGCGTGCGACGTCGCCCGCGCGCTCGACGCCGCGTGGCGCGAGGGGATCGTCCACCGCGACGTGAAGCCGCCGAACATCTTCATCCTGCGCGACGGCTCCGCGAAGCTCGCCGACTTCGGCATCGCGCGGACGCTCGACCTGCCGCCCAGCCGCATCAGCGAGGCGCACGCGATCATGGGAACGCCGACGTATCTGTCGCCGGAGCAGGGGCTGGGCGGCGCGGTGGACAACCGCAGCGACATCTACTCGCTCGGCGTGGTGCTCTACGAGATGCTGACCGAGCGTCCGCCGCTCTCGGGCATCAGCGCGATGGACACCGTGTACAAGCACGCGAACGAGGCGCCGCCGGCGGTGCGCCTGTACGCGCCCGACGTGTCGGAGGGCATGGAGCGGATCGTGATGTGCTGTCTGGAGAAGGCGCCGGCGGACCGATTTCAGACGTACGCGGAGCTGATCCAGGCGCTGGAGCTGGTGGCGAGCGGCCGCACGCGGACGATTCCGGTTCCGTCTCCGCGCGCCGCGGCGCCGGCCCAGGCGGCCATGCCCGCCGGTCCTCCCGCGCCGTCCGCGCCACATGCGTCGCCCGCGTCGCCGTCGCTGCCGTCGCCTCTGCCGCCGCGCAACAGCGGCTGGCTTGCGATCGTCGCGGCTCTCGCCGTCATCGTCCTCGGCGCGGTGGTCGTTTTCGCGTGGCCGCGGGAGCAGGCTCGGGCGCTTACGCAGCACGATCCGCCTCCGCCGCCCCCCGCGACGAGCGCTCCGCCCCCCGCGCCCCCGCCGGCTCCGCCGTCCCCTGCCCCTCCCGCGCCGCCCGTCGAACTCAAGCGCCTGCCGACGATCGACGAGCCGAAGGACGTCGTGCGGTCGCCGGGCCCGCGGGACACGCTCGAGGCGTTCATGGAGCACGAGCCGACGGACGATGAACTCATGACGCTCTTCTACGCGATGGCCGGTCGCGACGAGGAAGGGCACACGCCGTACACGCGGTACATCCTCGAGTGCACGCGGAAGGGTGGCGTGCCGATCGAGAATGTCGACGACGACGCGCGCACGTGGGGATTCGCGCCGGGCGCGATCCGCGCGGCCGTGCGTCGCGGGCTCGAGGGCGACGCGAAGGCCGCGCTCGCCACCATCGACGCGCTCAAGCTCCCGCCGCAGATGCGTTGGGCGCTGGAGCCGCGCAAGGCCCTTGTCGATGAGATCGACGCCGCCGATCTCCTCGCCATGAAAGACTACGGCGCGCTCTTCGACCGCCACCCGCAATCGCGCCACGTCGCGCGCGCGCATGCGGAGATCCTCGCGGCGCTCCGCGCGTCGCTTCTCGAGGACGAGCTCGTGGGCCAGGTCGAATACCGCGCGTGGCGGCCCGACGTCGAGAAGGACGGGCGCGTCGCGCTCGAGAACGAGCGTTACGCGATCAAGGACGCGTGGATCAAGAAGCCGTTCGCGGGCGCGAAGCGCGGGTGGCAGGTGCGGTGGAGCGGCGACGGCGCGTTCGTCTTCGCGCTGTCGCCGAAGCACTGGATCGAGATCGGGCCCGCCGGATCGAAGCTGTGGACGGAGGGCCCGAAGAGCTCGCCGCTGCAGAAGACGGCCGCGCGCGCGGTCGCGGTCGCGCCGCTCGCGGATCGCGTGGTGGTCTACGCGGGGGACGCGCCGCTGGCGATCGTCGCGGGCGGGCTGGACGAGGGGATCAAGATCGGCGCCGTCGGCGCCGTCGTGGTCGAGAGCATCCGGGTCGTTGATCGGGAGTGAGCGTATGAGCATCGTGATCGCGCTGCTGCTGTGCCTCCAGGAGGCGAAGAGCGACGTCAACATCATCATCGACGAGCACTTCGACGAGCCGCGCGCGGACGGCGTGACGCGGGCGGGCGACCGCAGACCCGTGACGGCGGAGCACGCGGGCGGGCGGTTCACGCTCCAGACGTTCTGCCACTGGCGCCGGCAGGAGCGGCCGCTCAGGGTCCCGCCGCAGGACGACGACGAGGAGGAGACGCCGCGCGTCGAGCCGGTCGCGAGTTCCGTGCCGATCCGCGGCGCCGGCGTCGGCGCGAAGTACCAGCTCGGCACGCACGTGGACATCCCGTCGGTCGGCGGCGCGTTCGCGGACGGGACGCCGGTCGAATTCGGCGACGTTGACTCCGATCCGATGCCGGGCGCGTATCTCGGCCTGAATGTCGGCGTCGATGACTTCGACGCGATCGTCTTCGTCGACTGGCTCTCGGGGCCCGTCGAAGCGGACGACGCGACGACGCGGCAGGGGTTCATCCCGCCGAACCGTCCGTTCCTGATCACGGATTCCTTCGAGCTCACCGGCGACCTCTGGCTGCTCGAGGTCGGATTCGCGCCGGTGCTCAAGCGGTTCGAGACGGGCGCGCTTCGGGTGGACCTCGGAGTCGCGGCGGGCGCGTACTTCGGGAAGCTCTCGAACCTGGAGATCGCGCGCCGGACATTCGACGAGTCGACCGGGCTGACGACGAACGAGAAGCTGTCGCCCTCGGACGAATCGCTCTTCGGCGGATTCGCGGGGCCGACGGTGCACGCGTCGCTCGCGCTCGGGAGCGGGTGGCGGGTCGGCGCGCTGGTGGAGAGTTACCGGCTGTTCGGCGACGTGAGCGGATGGAGCCACGTCGCGGGGATCGAGTTCGGCAGAGACTTCTAGGGAGGAAGGAATGAGGTACGCACTGGCGGTCGCCCTGGCGGCGACGATGGCGGCGTGCGCGGCGTCGGGCGCGCCGAGGACGGTCGCGGATCCGTCGCCGATGTCGGCGGGATCGGACGACGTGGTGGTGCTGCGCGGCGGCGAGCGCGTCGTCGGTCGGATCGTTCGCGTGGACGAGAACGCGGTGACGATGGAGACGGGCGATCGCGTGCGGGTGTTCTCGCGCCGCGACATCGTGGAGACGTCGTTCGCGAAGCGGGCGCAGGACGCGCAGGCGTTGCGGGCGCCGGCGGACGAGCCGCGGTCGTCGAAGGCGCCCGTGCCGCCGTCGAGCTGGTACCCGCGGCTGGCGGCGAGCGAACCGGTGACGCAGGTCGAGGTCACGTTCTTCGAGTCGCACGCGATGGCGCGCTGCCTGGGGTCGCTGGCCGACTCGGTGAAGGCGGTGCCGGAGCTGACGCTGTTCGCGGAGCCCGGCGGGAAGATCGTCGTGCACGACACGCGCAAGTGGGGCTATCACGCGCACGTGCTGCCCGGCGATTCGGTGCTGAAGCCGCAGGAGAAACCGGGGCTGACGGTCGACATTCCGAAGTCGGGATCGGTCGTCGAGGCGCTGGCGCTCGTGAGTCCGGCGCAGGAGATGAAGGCCGTCGAGACGCAGCGGACGAGCCACGCGATTCCCGACGCGACGTACGCGGTGGTGCGGGATCTCTCGGCGGCCGACCGGGTGCTCGGCGCGCAGCCGTTCGCGGGCGGCCGGGGGAAGGACACGGCGGACGGGACGCTCTGGGCGTTCGCGCTTCCGCGGAACGACCATCAGTGCTGGGTGTATCTCTTCGACGGCGGGAAGAAGCACGGCAAGGTGCTGGAGCAGGTCTATGCCGGGTACGGCGAGGCGCTCCTGGCGCCGGACCTGATGATCGACATGGTGGCGGCGGACGGCGTGACGGTGGGCCGCGTGATGCTGCTGCCGATTCCGGAGAGCGTGTCGGCCGACGGGCCGGCGCCGGAGCCGATCCAGGTGCTGGTGGGCAAGGACGCGTCGGTCGAGGTGACCGTGGCGGTGCCGCCGCGCCAGGCGATCGTGCTTCCGCCGCGGGCGCCGTCGACACGGGCGGACGTGTTCCTGACGTGCTACGAGGTGGGGACGACGGTGCAGGAGCGGCTGATCGTGGCGCACGGGACGGGTCCGCTGTCGGACGCGGGAACGCGGGTGGCGACGCGGGAGCTGACGGCGAAGACGGCCACGGAGCAGATCACGATCGACGTGTCGTCGCTGCCGGAGCAGCGGTTCCCGGCGGTGGCGTGGCTCTATCACCGTCGAAGCTGGCTGTGGAAGACGGGCGGGATGAAGGACATTCCTCAGCAGGGAGCCTCGTCTGCCGTTCCGAAGGCTCCGAAGCCGCCGAAGGGGGTGATTTCGAACCGTGGCCGCCTGGCGCACGCGCTTCCGATCCTCTTCCTGGGTCCGAAGGGCGGCACGCCGGGAGCGGCGCCCGATTTGACGAGTCCGGTGGTGGGCGGGATGTCCACGGCGATGATGGCGGACGCGCTCGCGCGCGAGATGGCCTGACGGCCGGTGGTGGATCGGTCGGTGGGTGAGCGGCGCGATGCACGGCGCCGAACGTCTGCGGCCCAAGCACCTGCACGCGGGCGCGCCGCGCGGGGGTGGGGATTCGGCCGGACGCTC
>Ga0187893_10013032_pt1 | contig 11665 bp, 11 predicted proteins | sample MA1701074metaG_FD_139574 | JGI IMG/M metagenome (GOLD analysis project Ga0187893, IMG submission 139574) | White microbial mat communities from a basaltic lava cave in the Kipuka Kanohina Cave System on the Island of Hawaii, USA - MA170107-4 metaG ...
ACGGTGTCCGTCTGCGGCTTGACTCGTGCGGATCTATCGCCTAAGCTTGTCGCCTTCCGAACGAGGACCCGTTGCTTTCTTCCGCGCCAATTCTTGAAACCGCGCTCTCCGGCCTCACGTTGCATCGCCGCGGAAAAGTCCGCGACGTGTACGAGCTCGGCGATCATCTGTTGATCGTCGCGACCGATCGCATCTCTGCATTCGACTACGTGCTCGGGTCCGGCATTCCGGACAAGGGGCGCGTCCTCACGCAGCTGTCTGCGTTCTGGTTCCGCGAGCTTGGCGATGTGACCGCGCATCACCTCGAGTCGGTCGATCCAGTCGACTTCCCGGCGGAGGCGCGCGCACACGTAGACGTGCTCGCCGGACGTTCGATGCTCGTGAGGAAGACGACGCCGGTGCCAATCGAGTGCGTGGCGCGCGGCTATCTGTCCGGGTCGGGTTGGAAGGAGTATCAACAGACCGGCGAGGTGTGTGGAATCACGCTGCCGGCCGGCCTGAGAGAATCGGACCGGCTCCCCGAGCCGATCTTCACTCCGGCAACCAAGGCCGAGACTGGCCACGACGTCAACATCACCGAGCAGGAAGCGGGCCGGATCGTCGGCCGGCCGTTGATCGCCCGGCTGAAGGAACTGACGCTGGAGCTCTACAGGCGGGGTGCGGCGCATGCGGCTTCGCGCGGCATCATCGTCGCCGACACGAAGTTCGAGTTCGGCCTCGTCGGGGACTCGCCGGATCGCCTCGTGCTGATCGACGAGGTCCTGACCCCCGACTCCTCGCGGTTCTGGCCTCGGGACGAGTACGCGCCGGGCCGGGGTCAGCCGAGCTTCGACAAGCAGTTCGTCCGGGATTACCTCGAGAGCATTCGCTGGAATAAGCAGCCGCCGGTGCCTTCGCTGCCCGACGAGGTCGTGCAGCGGACCCGGGAGAAATACCTCGAAGCGTTTCGCCTGCTCACGGGGCGGGCGCTGTAACGCGGACCGGCGGAGGCGCCTTGCGAGAGCAGCTCGAGAAGCTGGTCCAGGAAATGATCGATCGGGGCATCCTGTACGAGGATGCGAAGCGCGAGTTCGAGCGCGTGTTCATCCAGAGAGCCCTGGCCCGCTCGGGTGGCAGTCTGCTCAAGGCCGCGCAGATCCTGGGCCTCCATCGGAATACCATGACCCGGAAGATCACCGAGTACAAGATCAAGAGACGCGGAATCGCCTGACTTTTTCGTTCCTCGTTTCTCGTGCCTCGGTCTGTGCTTCGTTGCTCGTGCCTCGTCAGGTGCCCCAGTGCCCGCCCGTCCTGCTCGCCCCGAGGCACAAGGCACGAGGCCCAAGGCACGACCCTCTTCCCGAGGGGCCTTGACACGATTCCGGGCCCTCAATATATTTAGCAGTCGGTCACTGCGACTGCTAACTCGCAGTGACGACCAAGGTCAGGTCGAAACGAGGGGCGTTCGCCCCAACCCATGCGTTCCAGGAGATGTGTGTTATGCCAGCGACAGCCACGAAAACAAAGGTAAGGCCGCTTCACGACCGGATCATTGTGCAGCGAATCGATGAGGGGGAACAGAAGGTCGGCGGAATCATCATCCCGGACACGGCGAAAGAGAAGCCGCAGCAGGGCAAAGTGATCGCGGTCGGCAAGGGCAAGGCCGAGAAGGACGGCAAGGTGACGCCGCTCGACGTCAAGGCGGGCGATCTTATCCTCTTCGGCAAGTACTCCGGCCAGGAGATCAAGCTGGACGGCGAGGAGTACCTCATCATGCGCGAGGAAGAGGTCCTCGGCGTCATCGAGGGATAGCGGTAGGCCCGACCGTCGAGTCGGGCGTGCTCGTAGCGAAATCGTAGGCCCGACCTTCAGGTCGGGCGTGCTCGGATCAGCAAAGAGGGAGACAACAGCAACATGGCAAAGCAAATCGTTTACGGAGAGGACTCGCGCCAGGCGATCCTGCGCGGGGTGAACGCCCTCGCCGACGCGGTCAAGGTCACGCTGGGCCCCAAGGGGCGCAACGTCGTCCTCGACAAGAAGTTCGGGTCCCCCACGATTACCAAGGACGGCGTCACCGTCGCCAAGGAGATCGAGCTGAAGGACACGCTGGAGAACATGGGCGCCCAGATGGTCCGTGAAGTCGCGAGCAAGACGAGCGACATCGCGGGCGACGGTACAACGACTGCGACCGTGCTGGCGCAGGCGATTTTCCGTGAGGGCGCGAAGAACGTCGCCGCCGGCGCCAACCCCATGGAAGTCAAGCGCGGGATCGAAAAGGCGGTCGAGGTCATCGTCGCGGAGCTGAAGAAGCAGAGCAAGCCCATCAGCGGTAAGGCGATCGCACAGGTGGGCACGATCTCGGCGAACAGCGACGAGACGATCGGCAAGATCATCGCCGATGCGATGGACAAGGTCGGCAAGGACGGCGTCATCACCGTCGAGGAAGCCAAGACACTCGAGACCTCGCTGGAAGTCGTCGAAGGGATGCAGTTCGATCGCGGCTACCTGTCGCCGTACTTCGTGACCGATCCCGAGCGCATGGAAGTGGTGCTCGAAAACTCCGTCATCCTGATCCACGAGAAGAAGATCAGCTCGATGAAAGACCTCCTGCCCCTGTTGGAGCAGGTGGCGCGCGCGGGCAAGCCGCTCGTGATCATCGCCGAGGATGTTGACGGCGAGGCGCTGGCGACCCTGGTGGTCAACAAGCTGCGCGGGACGCTGCAGGCGGCGGCCGTCAAGGCGCCGGGCTTCGGCGATCGCCGGAAGGCCATGCTCGAGGATATCGCGGTCCTCACCGGTGGCCGCGCGATCACCGAGGACCTCGGGATCAAGCTCGAGAATATCAAGCTCGACGACCTCGGCAAGGCCAAGAAGGTCACGATCGACAAGGACAACACGACGATCGTCGAGGGCGCTGGCAACCAGTCGGCCATCGAGGGCCGCGTCAAGCAGATCCGGACCCAGGTCGAAGACACGACGTCGGACTACGACCGTGAGAAGCTGCAGGAGCGGCTCGCGAAGCTCGTCGGCGGCGTGGCGGTGATCAAGGTTGGCGCAGCCACCGAAACCGAGATGAAGGAAAAGAAGGCCCGCGTCGAGGACGCGATGCACGCGACCAAGGCGGCCGTCGAAGAGGGAATCGTCCCCGGCGGCGGCGTCGCGCTCATCCGCGCCGCAAAGGCGCTCGAGAGCCTCAAGGTGGACGCCGACCAGAAAGTCGGCGTCGATCTGATCAAGAAGGCGGTCGAGTCGCCGGTCCGCTGGATCGCGACCAACGCCGGTCAGGAGGGATCGATCGTCGTCCAGCGCGTGAAGGAAGCGAAGGACGAGGACGGGTACAACGCCGCGACGGACAAGTTCGAGAATCTGGTCCAGGCAGGCGTCATCGATCCCACGAAGGTCGTCCGCACGGCGCTGCAGAACGCGGCGTCGATCGCCTCCCTGCTGCTCACGACCGAAGCCCTCGTCTCCGAGATCCCCGAGGAGAAGAAGGAAGCTCCGGCGCCCCACGGCGGCGGCATGGGCGGGATGTACTAAACAGGGGTTCCAAGGGTTCCAGGGGTTCCAGGGGTTCCAAAGGTTCCGTTGGTTCCCGGTTCCCTGTTCTGCAAGCCCGGCGGCGTACGAAAGTGCGCCTCCGGGCTTTTTTTCTGTGCCCGAGAACCTCGAACCCCTGGAACCTATGGAACCTTGGAACCTATGGAACCGAGCGTGTATGAGGTCTATCGAAGGGTGAACGTGAGCTCGATCGTGACGAGAACTGGAACGGGCTGGCCAAGCCGCCGCCCTGCGATGAAGCGCCACTGCTTCACCGCCTCGATGGCCTTCTGGTCGAGGCCGAAGGTCCGATCGAGCGAGCGTGTGACCTGAATGGCTCCCACTGTCCCGTCCGGCAGGACGACCGCTTCGAGCTCAACGACGCCCTGAACCTTGGCGCGCATCGCGTCAGCGGTGTACTGCGGCTTCACCTCGCGGACAATGCGCGGCGTCTCGATGCCCGAACCGGGCCGATAGGGCCCTTCCCCGAATCCCCCTCCCCACCCGGACCCGACACCTGAACCCTGGCCAGATCCGGATCCAGCTCCCGTGCCCGTGCCAGAGCCAGGACCCGTGCCCGTGCCGCGAGATTCGCCAGTCGCAGGCGCGGCTTCGAGGGTTCCAGGCTGGAGCACCGCGGCAATCGTCTGAACCGGGACGGTCGTTGGAGGCTCGAGTTTCGGCGGTTCGGGCTTGGGCTCGGGTTTCGGCTCGACGAAGACGGGCTTGGGCCTGTCTGGTTTGGGCAGCTCGAGCTTCTTCTGAGGTGGAGCCGGCGTCTGATTGCCGCCGCCACCGCCTCCTCCTCCAGGGCCGGGTTGCGCAAGGAAAATGAGGTCGTAATTGGGGGTTGGCGTCGGCCGTAGGGGTGTCTCATCCCGCGGAAGGTTCGCAATGACCATGGCCAGGACGAACACGAGGACGTGTGCGACCGCAGATGCGCTAAACGCACCTCCAAGCCGTTTTTCGTGCTCGTGGGAATCGGCGAACAGCACCGAGCGGGGGAAGAGTTTCTCCGCGGAAGCCATGGTAAAGCTAGGGTTTCTTTGTATTGTCGCCGACCCCCGGCCCCTCGACAAGTGCAAAACAAATGCCCGAGCTTGTGCGGCCCGGGCGGCCTATTGCTTTAGACGATCCGTCCCCCTACCCGGTCACACGCGTCCGGTCCAGGCGCCGATCGCCGCGTTGCCTCCGCCGTACGCGTGCAGCGTCGCCAGCGCATCCGCGGCGCGGACCTCGCTCCTGACCGCGACCAGTACACCGCCGCGCGCCGTGAGCGCTTCGAAGATGAAACCGTCGTGCATCTGAAACCCGACGCGATTCATCGTCGCGCCGAGGCCGAGCGCGGCGAGATCGAGCGCCGATCCCTGAAGCGCGGCGACGAGCGGGCCGCGAAGCACCGCCGCGCCGAGGTTCTTGATGTCCATGAGGTCCGCCGCGCCGAGCGTCGTCTTCACCAGCGTCTCGGTCTCGGGCGTCGCTTTCGCGATGATCGACAGCGCCTCAGCCGGGAAGTGGTGGCGGCCGAGCGCATCGATCCCGCGCGTGGCCCACGCGCTATCCTGAAACACTCCCACGGTAAAACGCTCCGTCGCGACGTCCGGCATCAGTCCCTTCTCCTTATCGACATCACTCATCCGGCCAGCTGGCAAGAGCGGCGCCGCGGGCGCGGTGTCGTTCGAGGATGACGCGAATGCGGTCGGGTGCGATCGCGCGCGCGTGCACGCCGAGAAGGATCGCGCCCTGTTGGACGGCATCCACGAACGCGCGGGCGGCCGGCTCGCTCACGCCGGCATGCGTCAGCATCGGCGCCACGCCTCCCGCCACATGCCCCGCCGCCTCGCCCAGTTCCGCCGCGAGCGGGCCGGCGGCGACGATCGGGCCGACACCCGGCATCACGATCGCGATGGCCGCAAGGAGCTGCCCGCCCAACTCGCCCAGGCGCGCCGCGAGGCGCGAGTCCTCGAGGTCGGCCCCCGGCGTCGCGTCGAGCGTGCGCGCGAGTGTTCCTTCCTCGTCGTGAGTCCGCGCGACAACCGAAAGATCCTCGCGCGTCACGCCGAGCCCGCGAAGCTCGCCGATCGCGGCTGCGGCGTCCGAGGGATCGTCAAAGAGCGCAAGCACGAGGGGGTGGCTCACGCGATCAATGCCGCTCCACACTCAGCATTCCACAATCAGCACTGAGAATATGTCAGGATCGTCGAGGATGCCAACCTACGACGTGGCGATTGCGGGAGCGGGGCCTGCAGGTGCCTGGACCGCGTGCCGTCTGGCGCGCGGCGGCGCGCGCGTGGCGATCGTCGACGCCAGCCATCCGCGCGAGAAGCCGTGCGGCGGCGGCGTGACAGGCAGGGCGCTCGAGTTGATTGGGCGTGGCGCTCCCCCTGTCCGCGACATCAACCGCGCTCGCTTCGAGCAGGACGGCCTCTCGAACGCCGTGGCGCTCGCACCGGGGGCGCTGGTCGTCACAGGCCGCGCCGCGTTTGACGGCTGGCTGCTCCATGCCGCGCTCGAGGCGGGCGCGGAGCTCATCCCGGAACGTGTCCTCGGCGTCACGGTCGGGCGGGAGGAGACCGCGATCCGAACGGCCCGCCGCACCGTGCGTGCTTCGTGGCTGGTCGGAGCGGACGGCGCGGCCGGCATCACGCGGCGGAACCTGTGGCGGCCGTTCCGGCGGGATCAGATCTCCATCGCGACGGGCTTCTTCGCGCGCGGCGTCACAGCCTCGGACATCGTCGTCCGCTTCACGGATTCGCCCGCGGGGTATGCATGGTCCTTCCCACGCCTCGATCACCTGGCGATTGGTGTGTGCGCGCAGGCGGACGCCACGGGCGCGCGCGCGCTCCGCGAGTGGACGCGCCGCTGGATCGACGCGTCCGGTCTCGCACGCCCCGGCACGCCGCTGGTTCCCTACTCCTGGCCCATCCCATCGCTCGGACCGCACGACTTCGATCGCGAGCGCGCGGCAGGGCCGCGCTGGATGCTCATCGGAGATGCCGCGGGGCTGGTGGATTCGATCACGCGCGAGGGCATCTTCTTCGCGCTCCAATCAGCGGAGGCGGCCGCCGGGGCAATCCTCGCGCGAAGCGATCCGGCGACGCGCTACGACGCCGCGCTGCGACGCGATGTCTATCCGGAGCTCGAGCGGGCGGCGCGGCTGAAGGCCGGCTTTTTCGAGCCGCGTTTCATCCGGATGCTGGTCGGCGCGCTCGAGCGACCGGCGATCGCGGCGATCATGGCGGATCTGGTCGCAGGGCGGCAGTCCTACCGAGGACTGCGCCGGCGGCTCGCTCGCACGCTCGAGCTCGGTCTGGCCTGGCGGTTCATCGTTCGAGGTAGCCGTCTCGGGCGCGTACGCGCAGACCGGGCCGCTTCACTCTGACCGTAATCGAGCGCCACGCTCCAGGCTCCGACAGCGGGCGCCGCGGCGTGTAGCCGAGCAAATACTGATGGCGCAGCTCGCGCGCGATGCCGCGAACCGCTGCGGTCAGCGCGCGCGGATCCTCGACGTGCAGCGATCGCCCGCCTGTCAGCGTCGCCAGCTCCACGAAGATCGCCGGACGGGTCCGCCCCAGAGCGACGGGAAAGATCATGACGTCGGACCGCCGCGCGAGCGCCGTCACGTCCGCTGCGGTTCGCCCGCTGTAGCGCTCATCGCCGTCTGAAAGCAACACGAGCGCGCGGCGCCCATCGGCGCCGTGAATGCGCTCGATGCCGTCGGCCACGGCGTCGTGGAGGGGCGTCGTCCCCCAGGCATCGAGCCCGGCGACCGCCGCGATCTGGGCCGCCCGGTCGGTAGAAAGCGAGGCGACCGCTTCCACCTGGCTGCCGATGGCGAGCACCAGCGCGCGATCCTCCGTTCGAAGCGTCTCCAGAAAAACGCGGGCCGCTTCTCGAGCGGCGGCCAGCCGCTTCCCCTTCATGCTGGAGCTGCGGTCGATGGCCAGGGCCACGGCCAGCGGGAAGTCGCCGGCGGCGAACGTGTTGACGTTCTGGAACACACCGTCCTCGTAGACCTGGAAGTCCTCCCGCGACAGCCCGATCGCCGGCGCTCCCGTGTCATCGACAACGCTGGCGTAGACCTCCACAACGTCGACCGACGAGACGAACTGACCACGGCCGACGGCGGGGGCGCCGGGCCCGGCTGCCGGGAGCCCGGCGTTGAGCACGACGAAGAGTGGTACAATCCACGGACACAAGGGAGCCCTTATGTTTGCCCTGTTTGGCCCGCTCGGTCTGCCGGAGCTGCTGATCATCCTCTTCCTGATCATCCTGATCTTCGGAGCAAACCGCCTGCCCGAGATTGGACGAGGTATCGGCCGAGGCATTCGCAACTTCAAGGATGCCACCAAGGAGGAACAAGCTCAGGTACGAAGCTCGAAGGACGAAGTGTGACGTGTCGCGTAGGCCTTCGGGCCTGCGGCAGCCCTGAAGGGCTGCGCGACCTCACGTGAGCTAAAGCACGATTCGCGAATCCCCTACCCGACGCGTCACCCGCTCCCGGTCGAGATACTCCAGCAACGGAATCGCGAACTTCCGGCTCACGCCGTAGCGTTCCTTGAACGCGGCGACGTCTACGCGCGCCGGTTGACCGCCGCCCTTCAATGAGGCGACCTCCGCCTTCAACCGCGTCAGCGCGTCGGCGTGAAACAGGAGATCGTCGACGCGAATCAGCGTTTTCTGCCGGACGAGCAGCGCGACCATGCGGTCAACATCCGCGCGCGGCAGCGTGAGCGCGGCCGCGAGCGACGCGGCGTCCGGCGGGGCGAGCGCCGCTTCGCGGTACGCGCGGTCCACGGCGGCGCGCGCGAGCGCTTCAGCCGGCGAGAGCTCCACCTTGTGGCCCGCGAGCGCGAGGCGATCCCGGGCGACGATCGTCCCAGCGGCGACCAGCTCCTGCAGCACGCGGTCGAACACGGCGATGTGCGCACGGCTCGCCAGTCGCTCGCGAAGCTCCTCTCTCGGCACGCCTTCCGAAAGCGGCTGCGCCGCGTGGTGCGCGGTCAGATCCGCGACCACACGTCCGGCCAATTCCTCGAGGATGCGCGTCGATACGAGCACCGGACCGACCTCCACGACGCGTCGGGCCCGCGCGAGCCGCTCGGCGGCCGCGGCCACATCCGTCGACGAGAGTCCGGATCTCGCCGCGATCGTCTGACGTGTCAGCCCCGCCGACCCGCTTTCCTCGACGAAGGCTGCTGCCGCCTCGTCTGCGCCGTTGTGACGAGGATCGAGGCGCGCGAATCTTGCAAGGCCGGCCTCACTGCGAATCGGACCTCGCGGCGGTTTCGGGTCGAGCACCTTGCCGCCGGCAATCGTCACGGGAGGCGAGTACGCCCGGAGAATGAAGCGATCGGCGCGTGTCACGACCGCCGGTGATTCCAGACGAATCCGGACGCACTCTTCACCGCCTGGCCGGATCGCCGTGTCGCGCGCGAGAGACACTCGTCCCAGCAGCTCACTCGTTCCCTGATGGAACCTGATTCGCGCGCCGTTCTTGAGCGGCTTCGTGTCCGGCAGCAGCTCCACGATCGCGTCGACGATCAACGACGGCTCCAGCGTACCAGGATCGGCGAGCGTGTCGCCGCGCGTCAGATGCACGACGTCGACGCCGCCGAGGTTGACCGCCGTCCGCTGGCCCGCCCGCGCCTCCTCAGCCCGCCGGCCGTGCACCTGCACGCCTCGGACCTTCACCCGCCGGCCCGACGGCAGCGCCACCAGCTCAGCTTCGTCCCGGATCGTCCCGGAGACGAGCGTTCCGGTCACGACCGTGCCGAATCCTTTCATCGAGAACACGCGGTCGATGGGCAACCGGACGGACGCATCCGGCCGGCGGTCGCCGGGCGCGGCGTCCGCGAGCGACGCGAGCGCCGCCCGCAGCCCGTCCAGACCGCGGCCGTCACGCGCGGACACGGCGATCATCGGCGCCCCGTCGAGGAACGTTCCCGCGATCATCTCGCGCGTCTCGATCGCCACGAGCTCCAGTGTCTCCGCGTCGGCGAGGTCCGCCTTGGTCAACGCGACGACGCCCGCCGGCACGCGAAGGAGGCGGCAGATGTCGAAATGCTCGCGCGTCTGCGGCTTGACCGACGCATCGGCCGCAACCACCAGGAGAATGCAGTCGATGCCGCCGACCCCGGCGAGCATGTTCTTCACGAAGCGCTCGTGCCCGGGCACATCGACGAAGGCATAGGTGATTCCGTCGGCCTCGTAGTGTGCGAAGCCGAGGTCGATCGTGATGCCCCGTTCCTGCTCCTCTTTGAGCCGGTCCGGATCGATGCCGGTCAACGCGCGAACGAGCGTCGACTTGCCATGATCGATATGGCCGGCGGTCCCGATGACGAGCGATCTGGTCATCGCCGGCGCGCCGCGCGCTCACGGCGGCCCGGGCGCTGCGCGCGCTTCCGCCGGCCCGGTTTGAGCCCGGGCCCAGCCGGCTGCCCCGTCTGGGACGGCCGAGCCGCGTGTTTGGGTCTGGCCTGGCTGCGTCGTGGGCCGCGTCGCGACTCCGACTCGCGAACCGCGTCGAGAATCTCGGCGATACCGAGATCGATCTGACGCCGCTCCATGTCCACGCGGACGACCTGGACGCGGATCTTGTCGCCGAGCCGGTACACCTTCTTCGTGTTCTCGCCGCGCAGGATGTGCGCCCGCTCGACGAACCGGTAGTAGTCGTCCGCCATCGTCGACACGTGGACCAGGCCCTCGACGAAGTGCTCGATGAGCTCCACGAAGAGCCCGAAGGCCGCGACGCCGGTGACGAAGCCGTCGAATTCGTCGCCGACCTTGTCCGCCATGAAGCGGACCTTCTTCCACTGCACCAGCTCGCGCTCGGCGTCGTCGGCGCGGCGTTCGCGCTCCGAAGTATGCCGTGCGACCTCCGGCAGTTCGTCGGTCAGCTCGGCGCGCCGCTCGTCGTGCATCCCCCTCCGGGATTCGCGGAGAACGCGGTGCACGACCAGATCCGGATACCGCCTGATGGGGGATGTGAAGTGCGTGTAGCTCTCCGCCGCCAGTCCGAAGTGGCCCAGGTTCGCGGGGTCGTACCGCGCCTTCTGCATCGTCCGCAACATGAGGAACGCGATCGGCTTCTCTTCCGGCGTCCCCTTGATACGCTCGACGAGCTTCTGGAAGTGGCGCGGCCGTAGCGCGTTCGCGGGCGCCGCGAGGCTGTAGCCCAGCGTCGAGATGAACTCCTCGAACTCCTCGACCTTCAGCGGATCCGGCTCCTCGTGGACTCGAAACAGCGACGGAACGCCGTGATCCGCGAGGTGCTGCGCGACCGTCTCGTTCGCGAGGAGCATGAACTCCTCGATGATGCGGTGCGCGATGTTCCGCTCCGCGGCGATGATCTCCTCGACCATGCCCGCATCGTCCAGGATGACCTCCGGCTCTTTCAGGTCGAAATCGATCGAGCCCCGGCGGCGGCGTCGCGCGTTGAGGACGTCGAAGAGCTCGCGCATCAGGTCGAACTGCGGCACGAGGGAGCGGTACGTTGCGATCGTCGTCGGGTTGCGTTCGGTCAGAATAGCGTTTACGTCCGTGTAGGTCATCCGGGCGTCGCTGTTGATCACCCCGTCATGCATTTCGTAGCGGATGACGTCACCGTGACGATCGACTTCCATCAGACAGGACTGCACGAGGCGATCGACGTTGGGATTCAGGCTGCACAGCCCCGTCGCGAGCTCGGACGGAAACATGTGCACCGCGCGCTCTGGAAAGTAGACCGACGTCCCTCGTTCGTACGCCTCGGTGTCGAGCACGCTGTCCTCCTGGACGTAGTGCGACACGTCCGCGATGTGCACGCCCAGCCAGTAATGACCGTTCGACATCCGCTCGATCGTGATCGCGTCGTCGAAATCGCGCGCGTGCTCGCCGTCGATCGTGACGGTGACGATATTCCGGAAGTCGGTGCGGCCGCGAATGTCGCGCTCCCGGACGTCGCCGCCCAGCCGTTTCGCTTCCTGGACCGCCTCGTCGCCGTGCTCGTCCTCGATCCCGTGCTTGCGGATGATGATCTGCGTGTCGACGCCCGGCTCGTCGATGCGGCCCATGACGTCGACGACGTGCCCGATCGGACCTCGTGTCGCGGTGGGCCAGCGCGTGATCTCGACGACGACCATGTCGCCCGGCTCGGCCGACGACGACT
>Ga0187893_10013034_pt1 | contig 11664 bp, 3 predicted proteins | sample MA1701074metaG_FD_139574 | JGI IMG/M metagenome (GOLD analysis project Ga0187893, IMG submission 139574) | White microbial mat communities from a basaltic lava cave in the Kipuka Kanohina Cave System on the Island of Hawaii, USA - MA170107-4 metaG ...
GAAGCTGAAGACCTTGCCACCAAAACTATGGTAAGCAAAGGTGCACAGGGCATGCCTTATCAAACCGCAGGTGATCTTTTTATTTCATTCAACGGGCACGATAAATTTTCTGATTATCACAGGCAGCTAAGTTTGGACAGTGCAGTTGCAACTACTTCTTACCGCGTTGATAATATCAATTACAAACGCGAAGTTTTTACTTCATTCACCGATCAGGTAATTGTAATAAAGCTTACTGCCGGTAAGCCCAATGCACTGAATTTTTCAACAGGCGTTAACCGCTCTTCAAAAACTGAAATAACAGTAAGCCCTGATAAAATACTTGCAATGACGGGCATTAGTTCTGACCACGAAGGAATAAAAGGACAGGTAAAATTTGAAGTGCTTGTAAAGATTGTTCCCGAAGAAGGCGAACTGTTTGCAAAGGACTCCAGACTGGAAGTTGTAAAAGCAAATGCTGCTGTTATTTATGTATCAATAGGAACGAATTTTAAAAAGTATAACGACATAAGCGGTGATGCGCACCAGGAAGCCATTACACATTTGAATGCCGCATCACAGAAAGGCTATAATGATTTACTAAGAGCGCATGTGGCTTTTTATAAAAATTATTTCGACCGTGTAAAACTTGATCTTGGCGTAACCGGTTCGGTAAAGAAGCAAACGAATGAAAGAGTAAAAGAATTTTCCAAAGCAAACGACCCGCAGCTTATAGCGCTTTACTTTCAGTTTGGCAGGTATTTACTGATTTGCTCTTCGCAACCCGGCGGGCAGCCCGCTACATTGCAGGGCTTATGGAACGATAAGCTTTTTCCTGCATGGGACAGCAAGTACACCATAAATATTAATACCGAAATGAATTATTGGCCGGCAGAAGTAACCAACCTTGCCGGGATGCACGAGCCACTTATACAGATGGTAAAGGAGCTTGCTGAAACCGGTGTGCAAACAGCACAAACAATGTACAATGCCAATGGATGGGTAGCGCATCATAATACGGATATATGGCGGTTTAACGGAGCCATTGACGGACCTCCTGGCTTGTGGCCCTGCGGCGGTGCATGGCTTTCGCAGCATTTATGGGATAAGTATATGTATAGCGGCGACACAGATTATCTTGCTTCGGTATTTCCTGTATTAAAAGGAGCATCACGTTTTTTTCTTGATTTTTTGATCGATGAACCCACGCATAAATGGCTGGTGGTAAGTCCGTCTATGTCGCCGGAAAATGCGCCGTATATGGTGCGGCAGCAATGGAAAGTAATTGCAGCCGGCACTACACTCGACAACCAGCTTGTCTTTGACTTGCTTTCAAAAACAATTGCCGCAGCCAAAATATTGAAGTGCGATAATGCACTGGCTGATTCGTTGCAAACAGTCATTGCAAAACTGCCACCGATGCAAATCGGAAAGTTTGGACAACTGCAGGAGTGGCTGCAGGACTGGGATAACCCGGACGATCATCACCGGCATGTTTCACATCTTTATGGCTTGTATCCGTCCAACCAGATTTCTCCTTACCGCACACCGGAATTGTTTGATGCTGCACGTACTTCTTTAATTCATCGCGGAGATCCTTCTACTGGCTGGTCAATGAACTGGAAAATAAATTTATGGGCACGTTTGCTGGATGGAAATCATGCGTTGAAATTAATTACCAATCAAATCAGCCTCGTAGAAGATTATGACTCCGCACATATTGATTATGGAGGCAGCGGCGGCACTTATGCTAATCTGTTTGATGCGCATCCACCTTTTCAGATTGATGGAAATTTTGGTTTCACTGCCGGAATAGCCGAAATGATTTTGCAAAGCCAGGATGGCGCCATTCATATTTTACCGGCATTACCTGATGCGTGGAAAGATGGACAGGCAGAAGGTTTAAGAGCAAGAGGCGGTTTTGAGGTTGTTGAATTAAGATGGAAAGATAGCAGGATTGAAAAACTTATAATCAAATCAACTAAAGGAGGTAATTGCCGGGTTAGGTCTTATTGGCCTTTAAAATCGAATAAGAAAATAGCTTTGGTTGATAATAGTTCTGATAATATTAATTCATTCTATCAAACGCCGAATATTAAAAAGCCTGTAATCTCAGACCAGGCAAAACTTGAAAATATAGTTGTAAGGAAAGTATATCAATACGATGTTGCTGCTGAAGCAGGAGAATTAATAAGTTTTTCTATAACCAGGTAAGCGTGTATGCTGATAGTGGTGGTATGGGCATTTTGTTCAGCAATGGACAAAGCGTTGAAGAGTGCGTCCCGATGAGGCATACGGGATAGAACGCAACGAATGTTGCATAGCAGCCATGTCGCCGGGTAAAAAAAACCGTCTGCCAGCAGGCAGAAATTCACAATTTTATTTCCTGAGTGCAATAACTAAGCATACAACAATGAAAAAACTTTCTATCATTTTATTACTATTTATTGTAACAGAAAATATTCATGCCCAACCGCAAAAGTTCAATACCATTTTATACGGTGTAGCATACTACAACGAATACATGCCTTACGACAGGCTTGAAAAAGATGTGCAGATGATGACTGATGCCGGGATAAATGTTGTGCGGATGGGAGAATCTTCCTGGGGTTTGTTTGAACCGAAAGAAGACGTGTTTGATTTTGCATGGATGGACAGTATAATAAACCGTATGCACAAGGCAGGTATAAAAGTTATTTTGGGAACACCCACTTATTCCATCCCTGCATGGCTTGCAAAAAAACATCCCGAAATTTTGATTGAAAGATTAGATGGCAGCAAAGCAAATTATGGTATTCGTCAAAATGCTGATATTACCAATCCCACTTACCTGTTTTATGCAGAAAGAATTATTCGTGAGATGATGAAGCATTATGCAAAGAATCCAGACATCATAGGATTCCAGGTGGATAATGAAACATCCACTTATGGAACAGCCAATGATGATTTTCAACGCAGCTTTGTTGATTACATGAAAGCAAAGTATAAAACAACAGATTCGCTCAATCGCTTATGGGGCTTGAATTACTGGGGTATGCGCCTGAATGACTGGGATGAATTTCCAAAAAGACAGGGCACAACAAATCCTTCTTACAAATTAGAATGGGACAGGTTTAGTTTAAAAGTGCCTGCGGATTTTCTTTCATGGCAGGCTTCAATTGTAAACGAATATAAACGCGATGACCAGTTTATTACGCACTGCTTTATGCCGTGGTTAACGAGCATTGACCAATATGCTGCCAGCGAAAGTTTAACGATGCCATCGCTGAATATTTACCATGGCTCACAAAACAATGCAAAGGGAGAAGATGTGATGTGGGCGGATGATTTTTTCAGAAGCATAAAAAAATCGAATCATTTAATTACAGAAACCAATGCCCAGACAACCGGCTGGGATGCGAAAGCGCAATACCCGCCTTATGATGGTCAGCCGCGGCTTTTTGTTTACTCTCATTTGGCGTCTGGTGCAAATATGGTTGAGTACTGGCATTGGCATTCTATTCATAATGGGCAGGAAACATACTGGAAAGGCGTGCTGGGTCATGACCTTGAGCCAAACCGTTTTTATAATGAAGTAAGCGCCGTTGCACAGGAACTAAAAAAGTTTGGAACGAAACTCGTGAACTTAAAAATCAAAAACAAGGTCGCTATTTTATATAGCCGCGATTCTGAAACAGGATTAACTTATTTGCCTTTTAAAGATGGCAACCCATATATGGATGTAATGCGGCAAATGCATCGTGCACTCTTCAGGCAAAACATTGGTGTTGATTTTGTGTTTGCAGAAGATGCAGACTTTACAGGTTATCAACTGCTGCTTGTTCCGTCACTGTACGTTGCAAGCGATGCATTGCTGAATAAGATAAGCGACTTTGTAAAAAATGGAGGTCACGTTATCATAGCGCCAAAGAGTGGATTCTGTAACGAGAATGAAACAGTGCGATACACAAAAGCGCCAGGACCACTAAGAGCGGTTACAGGATTGTATTACCAGGAGTTTTCAGGTATTTCAAACATGCAGTTGGTTAATGATCCTTTCAACATAGATAAAGAGAAAGAGCAGGCATACAACTGGGCAGAGTTTATTATTCCCGAAACGGCAAAGCCGCTTGCAAATTATGAAGATGTTTTTCTGAAAAAATATCCTGCCATAACAGAAAATATTTTTGGCAAAGGCAGTTGCATATACGAAGGTTGTTTTGTAAGCGATGAAGTACAGTCTGCAATTATTATACGCAAAGCAAAAGAACTTAAACTTATTCCTGATAATAATGATGTGGTGTATCCCATAGTAATGAGAAGTGGGGCGAATGATAAGGGTAAAACCATCCGTTATTATTTAAATTACTCCGGCGAGCCTGTTTCTGTAACATACAAGTATAAAAAAGGAATAAATCTTTTTTCAAATGCAGTGATTAATGAAGGCGATAAGATTGAACTGAAAGCATGGGGTGTAGTGATTATAGAAGAATAAAAATATAGTGATGAAACGACATACAAGTTGTGTGTTTATTTTTTATGAGCCCGGCAGCAGCATAAGTATTAAGCTTTCGTTGCGTTCTATCCCGTATGCCTCATCGGGACGCACACCTGTACATTTAGTTCACTTATCAGCAACATTACTTACTATAGCAATTATTTGTTGTCCGGTATAAATGAAATTCAGATACCTGTTTATACTAATTTATTCTCTTTTGTTATTCATTCAAAAATTAAGTTTATAAGTCTGAAAAATGAGCCCGGCTTCGGATCAAGCATTGAACTTCTGTTGCGTTGCACTCTTCCTCTGAAGAATAGGGAGTGGACATCTGGAAAGGTTTGCTATATGTAAGGGCATGTTGGATTGTACGTTTAGAGAAACATTCGGCAACTGGCAATATGCAATCATCGATTTTGTGTGTTCATATTTGTATATTGCTTCTTGCTAATTTTATTTCTTCAGTACAAGTGAGTCCACTATAAATCGGGATAGATAACACAACACCCCGAAACTTCGGGGGATGCCCAATGTACAAAAGCCGGAAACCAAAACATAAAAATTAAATTGTTTAGCAAATGTTCAGAAACTACCTGGTTACAACATTTAGAAATCTTGCAAAGCATAAGGCGCTTGCTTTTATTTATTTCTCCGGTTTGGCTATAAGTGTTTGGGCATGTATGCTCATTTTGATATGGATAAACTACCAGTTAAGTTTTGACCGGTTCAATAAAAATGCGGGCAATATTTATCGTGTTTACCCGCACATACTGATGAATGGAAACAACTTTACTTCATCCATGGCGCCGCCGCCATTGGCGAACCTGATGAAGCGGGAATTTCCTGAAGTGCTGGCAACAACAAGAATCTGGAAATACAATAACCTGGCGGTAAGCAATGAAGAGAACGGCAGAAAAGACAAGATGTTTAACGAGGAAGTCTATCAGGCGGATTCTACATTTTTTGACATTTTTGACTATAAAATATTACAAGGCAACCCGCATGAATCAATGACCAAACCTTTTACGGTTGTTATTACAAAATCAACCGCTGTAAAATATTTTGGGCAGGAAGCTTTTGACAAAGGCACTATACCGGGCAAAGCCCTGGTGCTTAAATTTGGCGGCTGGGGAAATTTTCCCTGCAAAATAACGGGCATAACGGAAGATGTGCCGCCTAATGCACACTTTCACTACAACATCATTTTCTCCAATGTATCAGACCCCTGGAATCAGTCGCAGGTTTGGGTTGACAATACGTATTATACTTATGTGCTGTTGAAAGATGGAACCAATCCTGCCGCAATTGAAAGCAAAATTCCGGCTGCTATAAAATCTTTTCTTGATCCGCAGTTGGAAATCAATTTCAGTACAACTTATGATGACCTGAAAAATAATGGCAACTACTGGCAATATAAATTGCAACCGCTTACAGACATTCACCTGCACTCCGGTTTTGAAAGAGAACTGGAACCCGGAGAAAGCATCAGCAACCTGTATATTTTAGGCGCGGCGGCTATCTTTCTGCTGCTGATGGCATGTATCAACTATGCCAGTCTTTCAACCGCCAATTCCATACAGCGTTCTAAAGAAATTGGTATCAGGAAAACCTTAGGTTCATCCAGGTTAAAACTTATTGCACTCATCTTTACCGAAACAGGGGCTATCAGTTTAATAGCTTGTGTGCTGGCCCTGCTATTGATCATGTTGCTGTTCCACCCGTTTGAGCAAATCATGGCGACCAAACTCCCCGGCGATGTTTTTACAAGCGGCTTTAACTGGATGGTGTTTGTCACGTTGTTTTTTATTGTAAGCCTTTTGGGCGGCATTTATCCTTCGCTGTATTTATCGTCATTCAATGTGGTAAAGGCAATAAAAGGTGCCATCACCCCCGGCAAAAAAATGATGAGCTTTAAAGGCGCATTGATAGTTGCCCAATTTTTCATTTTTATAGCCCTTATTACCTGCACCATTTTCGTGTATAAACAACTTAATTATCTGAATAGCAAATCACCGGGTTTCAACAAAGAAAATATTGTGGTGCTGAACGATCCATCCATGTTGCTTGCGCAAAATGAAGAAGCGTTTATTACAGAACTTAAAAAAAATCCCAACATTATTTCAGCCAGTCCCTGCATCGATTATCCAGGCAGTGGTACCGATAATTTTCCTATTGCAGCCAGCTATATTGCAGGTACACAAGAGCACCTGCTTGCCAATTTTAGTGCGGGCTACGACTTTCTGAAAACTTTCAATATCCCGCTGTTGCAAGGCAGGGATTTTAACAGGCAAATGGATAATGATACCGTACAACGAATTATTTTAAACGAAGCTGCTGTAAAGGAATTGGGCATTCAGCAACCTGTAAATAAAATCATCAGCACAAAGTATCTCAATTCACTTGACATCAATACCACCCGGTATGAAATTGTTGGTATAACCCGGGATTTCAATTTTCAATCGTTGCATAAAAGCATCAGACCCATTGCCATTTTCCTCAATACCAAAGGCACTTACATTACCATGAGAATAAATGGAAATAATATGCCTGCTACGCTTGACTATATCAGGAGCCAATGGAATTTCTTTGTGCCGGGCAGCGCCTTCGAATATCATTTTCTTGACGAACGTGTAAGCAACTTATATAAAACCGAAGTTGTTTTAAGCCGCGTATTAGGCATACTAACCCTCTTAATCATTTTCGTTGCCATCATGGGCTTAACCGGGCTTACATTATTAACCATACAGCAGCGCACAAAAGAAATCGGCATCAGGAAAGTAGTGGGTGCCTCGGTATATAATATCGCAGTACTGTTTTGCAAAGAGTATATAAAGTGGATCTGCATCTCCTTTGTGTTAGCTGCACCTGTTGCGTACTTCGTTATGCACCAATGGCTGCAAAGCTTTGCCTGCAGAATTGATATAAGCTGGTGGGTATTTGCAGCATCTGCATGTGCAGCAATTATTGTAACGTTGTCCACCATCAGTTTCCAGGCAATAAAAGCAGCTCTTGCAAATCCTGTGAAGAGTTTGAGAACGGAGTAATAAAAATGAATGGTTAATGAGGAAGATAATTTTTATGAGCCAGACTGAAGAATAAATATGAAGCTTTCGTTGCGTCGCACACTTCAACTGCCAAAGCTATGCGCAGCAGAAGCGAATTGCATGCCTTGTACGCCATGGCTTTCTTTGACAACCTTAGCTTTAGCGGTGGCGTAAGGCTGTGAGCAACGCAACAACGCTCTTCAGCTTTGCCGTTCACTGCCAAATATTATGCATGCCAAAATACAGCTCCCATCAATATCAATAGGCGGCATTGCAGGAATTATACTGTTTTGGCGTGAATCTTCAGGGTTTTGTTCGCCATAGCTGAAGATATAAAAATTTATTATCATCAAGCGGTTTATGTATGCATTCTCCACAACCGGTCATGCACAGATCAATTGCACAACAATTCAACGATTACTGCACTTAATATGGCAGCAGGTAACAATGTTCCGGCTTATCAGACTGTAACCGCAATTCATGCTCCAGGAGTTGTATGGTATAAACAATACCCTTTAGTTCACTCAATGATTTGCCGTGTAAAAAACAGGAGGAAAGCAGCAGGCTTTCATCTCTTAGCATTTCTTTTAACATAGATGTGGAAAGAAGCTGACTCGTTCTTTGCATAGTTTATCAGTATTCAATTGTTTCACTTCATCACGTTACATACACACCAGGAATTCCTGATATACTTTTTTTATTTGCCTTGTTTAACCTGTTAATGCAGGTTTATTTGTGCCGGCTTAATTGTAAAATTGTTACCGGCTGTAAAACAGTAATAAAAATGCGTTATGGAATATGTATCGGTCTTTCTTAAGAACTGTTTTTTTCTTTCATCTGATACCGGTGCAAATAAAAATGTTTTCTAGACGCTTTATTATCATTGGAACTGCATGTTTCTGTAAACAAAGCTTGGTTCTGATTGCTGATAATATTTCAAAGCGCTGAAGTGAGCCCACGGCAAGCCGGGATTAAAAATGACGCAAGACCCCAAACTTCGGGGGATGCCACAAGGAACAAATACCGGTTACCTAATACAGGATATACCGTACATGAAAGAACTAAAATTGAAACTGAAAATTAAACTATAAAACAAAGCATATTTAAGCCTTAATCATTTTATACAGTAATTATATATTTTATATACCCCGGTTAATCATTTTATACCCGCAATATATATTTTTTATACCCCTGTTCTTATGAGTGTGTTTCTACCTTCATTGTAAATTTAATTGCTATATGAACAAAAAACAATTGCTTAGTCATGGCATAACTATTTGCCGTTCAAACTGTGCTGCTTTAATTGCAAATTTTTTTATTATCAGTCTAAGTTGCTTAACGGTCAGCTCCGTAAAAGCGCAAACCTATGGCAATGTTGCTATGGGTGGCGGTGGTTTTGTCTCGGGTATTATCACCAGTAAGATAGACCCCAATCTTATTTATGCACGCACCGATGTGGGCGGCGCTTACAGGTGGGATAATACCAACAGCAAATGGGTTCCATTGTTAGATTGGGCATCTACCAGTGAAACAGGCTATATGGGTGTTGAGTCTCTTGCTACAGATCCCATAAACGCCAATAACGTATATGTACTGGCTGGTACTTCTTATTTCAACGGCGGCAAAACAGCCGTGCTGCGGTCAGCAGACAAAGGCAATACATTCTCCATTACAGATGTCAGTTCGCAGTTTCATGTGCATGGAAACGGTATGGGCCGCCAAAACGGAGAGAAGCTGCAGGTTGATGCCAATAACAATACTATACTGTATTGCGGTTCACGGGATAATGGCTTGTTTAAAAGCACCAACTCAGGCGTTAGCTGGAGCAGGCTGTCAGGGTTAAATGTTACCACAACATCCAATGGTGTGGGCATCAGCTTTGTACTGTTAGACAAATCACTTGTTTCCGGCGGTGCTACACAAAGAATTTTTGTGGGCGTGTCTCAAACGGGTACTAACTTTTATTTGAGCACAAATGGCGGCAGTACATTTTCAGCAGTATCAGGCGCTCCAACTACATTAATGCCGCAGCGTGCAGCATTGGCAAGCGATGGTAACCTGTATATTACTTATGCCAATGCCGAAGGCCCATGGAACCCCAGTACCGGGGCAGTGTGGAAATACAATGTATCATCAGGTGCATGGACGAATGTTACACCTTCAGGTGTAACTTCCCCATTCAGCGGTATAAGTGTTGATCCATATAACCCCACCCGTCTTGTGCTTTCTACCATTAATATTTATGCTGCACAAGGCAGCGCATGGGGAGACCAGATATATCTGACCGGCAATGGCGGCAGCAGTTGGACCAATGTGGTAGCAAGAGGGTTTACGCTTAACAGTAACGGCGTACCCTGGCTAAATAGCAGCCAGTCTATACACTGGGCCGGCAGTATTGAATTTGATCCTTTTTCTACGGGCAAGGTAATGGTTACATCCGGTAATGGCATTTTCAGAAATGATGCCATTGAAACATCCGGTACATGGAATGCTATGGTAACCGCACTGGAAGAAACAGTGCCGCTTGATATGGTAAGCATAACCGGTGGCCCCATCTTCTCCGCAATTGGAGATTATGATGGCTTTAAACAAACCAATCCCGCGGCGTATGGCACACAACATGCACCAACGATGGGAAGCACTTCAAGTATTACCTATGCCGCCGGCAGTACCAGCGGGCTGGTTCGGGTAGGCACAAGCATGTATTACACTACAAATCAGGGTACAAGCTGGACAAAAACAACAGCTATGCCACCGGCCAATGGAAGCACCGCAAGTAATTTTGGTTACGCGGCATTATCTTCAACAGGTGCAAGAATTTTATATTCCCCGGCAAATGGTAATAATACCACTATGTACCGTTCCACAAATAATGGAAGTTCCTGGAGTACCGTAAGCGGTATCAATTTTAATACGCGCCCTGTTTCTGATTACGTAACCAATAACAGGTTCTTTGCTTACAATCAAAGCGATGGGTACTTGTATTATTCAACAAACGGCACTTCTTTTTCAAGAGGCGCTTATACAGGCAGTACATGGGGTTCGCTTCATGTAAGAACGGTTCCGGGTTTTACAGGTCATGTATGGGTTGCTTTATATGGTGGCGGTCTTGCTTATACAACAAACGGTACATCTGCTTCTACGGCATTTATAAAAATAAATGCGGTAACAGCATGTTCGGCAGTTGGTATTGGTAAAACTGCAACAGGTGCATCATATCCCACCATTTATATCTGGGGTACAGTGGGCGGTGTGGAAGGTGTTTACCGTTCCATTAACCAGGGCGCTTCATGGACAAGGATAAACGATGACGCTCATGAATGGGGCGGTACCGGCAATGGCCAGTTTGTAATTGGCGATATGAATACTTATGGCCGTGTTTACATAAGCACGGTGGGCAGGGGCATTGTTTATATAGAATCAGGAAGTGTTTCCCTTGCATCCACAACAAATCCTTCAAGTGTTGTTGCTAAAACAACGGAATCATTGAAAGTTTCAGCATATCCAAACCCAGTTACAGATAAACTCAATATTCAGTTGCCTGAAAATTTAGCGGGCAGTAAAATTTCATTGGTTAATACAAGCGGTCAATTGGTATTTGGCGGTGTGCTGAATAATGCATACACAACGATTGATATGGCTAATATCCCCGCAGGTATCTATTTTTTGAAAATTGTAAACGGCCCTCAGTCATCTGTAATGAAGATTGTAAAGAAGTAAAAAGGCCATAATAAAATCCTGCACTTTTAAAAGTGCAGGATTTTATTCACTATGCCATGATAAAGTTGTGGTGAAAATTTTCTGTAAACATCTCATTTTTCAACTAAAACTGTGGATCCAACTGTAAAAAGATTACACCGCTTATCAGGAATTGTTATTGCAGGTTTCCTGTTACTGCATCTCACCAATCATTTGTTTGCGCTGGGCGGCCCTTCAATGCATATAGCAGTAATGAATTTGTTCCGCTATGTGTACAGGTTCCCGCCTGTTGAAATTTTTTTATTGATGTGTATCATGTTTCAGGTCATAAGCGGCGTGGTAATGGTCTTTAAAAAAGGGTTTTTAAAGCAGCCTTTCTATGTAGTAATACAAATATTAAGCGGGTTATATCTTTCTTTTTTTATCATCTGGCATGTACGTGCCGTAATGCTTGGCCGTTATGAA
>Ga0187893_10013035_pt1 | contig 11663 bp, 11 predicted proteins | sample MA1701074metaG_FD_139574 | JGI IMG/M metagenome (GOLD analysis project Ga0187893, IMG submission 139574) | White microbial mat communities from a basaltic lava cave in the Kipuka Kanohina Cave System on the Island of Hawaii, USA - MA170107-4 metaG ...
AGGTGTGCGTATGCACATGAAAAAAATCCTTGAAAAGATAGCATACCTCGAGTTCGAAAATGACCAACTCTCAACCGAGCTGCATTATGTAGACAAGCTCCTGCGTGCCGTTGGTTTTACTGATGGCCTTAGCACAGTAAAGCAGGCAGCACAAGAATTGTGTGAACAAGAAGGAGCTGCTGCAAAAGAAGAAACGCCGCCGGTCGAATAGAGGGCATCTTTTGGGGCCACTGGGCAGCCTTGCCTAGTGGCTCATTTTATTTTAGAGCAACAATTCTGTAAGTTCTTCAAGAGTAAGCTCGCTCTCTCCTCCTTCAAAGAGCACTTCGTGCAGCTTGCTCTTTTTCTCCTGCAAAAGGCGAATCCGCTCTTCAATAGTGTCACTCATCAAGTAGCGCTTACTAAAAACCACATCCTTGCGGCCGATGCGATGGGCGCGATCGATTGCCTGGTCCTCTTGTGCGCGATTCCACCAGGGATCGTAAATCAGGACATAGTCGGCCTTAGAGAGGTTTAGCCCCACACCTCCTGCCTTGAGGCTAATGAAAAAGAGGGGCATTTGGGGATCATTTTGGAAGGTGTCGACAAGGCTTTGTCTATTTTGCGTCGTGCCATCGAGCAAAAGGTAGGGCCACGCTTGCTTTTTCGCTTCATTTGCCAATAGAGCCAGCAGGCTCGAAAATTGGCTAAAGAGCACCACCTTTTTTTCTTCTAACAGCAGGGTCTTGATGTCTTCTAAGACCAGGTCGCACTTTCCTGAAGAGATGGCCTCAGGGGCAAGCTCCTCTACCAGTTGCGGCACTAACAGGGGATGGCAGCAGATTTGGCGCAGCCGCAAGATCGCTTCAAAAATCTGCATGCGATGCTTTTTTACCCCATCAAGATGTACTTTTTTGAGCAGTCCGCCTTTGAGATGCTCTAAAAAGCGCTCGTAGAGCAGCTGTTGTCCCTCATTCATCGTCACATAGACGGTCTCTTCGATCTTTTCTGGAAGGTCTTTGGCGACGTCGCTTTTTTTGCGCCGCAAAAAGAAGGGGGCGATTTTTTTGCGAATGGCCGGCAGGCTGTCGAGGCTCTCATCTAAAAGGCCAGGCTCCAAAAAGCGAAAGTGGCTTATCAGCTCAGAAAGAGAGTTTTCAACGGGAGTGCCGGTAAGCGAGAGGCGAAAGTGCGCTTTGAGCTGCAAGATGGCTTGTGCGGTTAGTGTCGAGCTATTTTTTATCGCTTGCGCCTCGTCAATCACCAGCATGCCAAATTCATGCGCCTGAAATTGAGCCAAATCTGAGCGCACCGTGCCGTAGGAGCTGACAACAATGTCAAACTTGCCGATTTCGTCTGGGTTGCGATCTATCCCATGGTAGATAAGCAGGGACTTATCTGGCAGAAACTGATGTGCCTGGGCCTTCCACTGGTGCAAAAGCGAGGTTGGCATCACGATGAGGGTCTTGGCGCCGATTGTGGCGATTAAGGCTAGCACCTGCACGGTCTTTCCAAGTCCCATTTCGTCTGCCAAAAGCCCATTGAGACCGCTTTGGTAGAGCTGAAAGAGCCAGTTGAGCCCCTCTTGCTGGTAGGGGCGCAAGCGCCCATGAAAGCTCTCGCTCACTGGCTTTTCTTTACAGAGCTCTGCTTTAAAGCCTGCACGCAAAGTGGCTCCAAGCGTAGTGTCGGCGGCATCAAAGGGCAGTGAAGAGAGTGTGTGAAAGGTGCGCTTGGTAAGCTGCAACTTGCCTGAGATAATATCAATTTCTTGGAAAAAGCCTTCGAGTTCCTTCTGTTTGCCTAAAGATAAAAGGCCTACCTTGCCTGAGGGCAAATTCAGCAGGCGCTTTTGCTCCTTCATGCAAGAGGCCACAACGCCAATGTCAACCGGCTCCTTGGAAAAATAGGCCTTACCCGTGATCTCAAGGCTATTTTCGAGATGGAGCTGACAAGAGTCGAAGGTGACGATTTCTTTTGCATTGGCATCGAGCACCCTCCAGCCACTTTCTAAAAGCTGCTGCACAGCTTGCATCGAGCGATCAAGTGGGCAGTAGTAGTTTGAGGTGGGCATGAGCTTTTTTACAAAGCCCGCTTTGAGTAGTTCCTTTTCATTTCCAACTTCTAGGTTGGCAAAGGAGAGGGTGCTGTCGACAAGCCGCAGCGTGGGCCTCTTTTCTTCTTCTTGTAGCGGTGCCCCTTCCAGTTCTACAAGGGGCGTCTCTCCCAGCTCCTTCTTGAATTTCAGGTACGCCTCCTTAGAAAAGAGCTTAGGCCCCTCGCAAAAGGGGGCAAGCTCTTGCCAGGAGATGTTCGGGTCACAAAAAGAGAGCATCTCCCCCTGAATCACGATGTGGGGCGAGCCCTGCATGACAAGGTCAAAGTCGCTAAGGGCTTTGTTGTGCAACAGTGCATGCACCAAATAGCCTGCCTGCTGGGTCTCTACAAGGTATTCAAGTTTAAGGCGCGAGTAGAAGTCGGCAATCAGAGGCTTTTCCTTATAAAAAAGCCGTTTTGTGACCATCAACCGCTGCAGTCGATCAAAGGAACGCAAAGGCCGCAAACGATAAAAGGCAAAGCTACTTTTCTTTACCCCCTCTCGCTTCTGCCACTCCGTCTCATCTTCGATGAGTAGCGATAGCAGCCCCTTCTCAGCTAGATTGCTAGAAGTGATGATAATGGTCGGCGTGCGATACCGCAAAGAGAGCGCCTGATCAATACTATAAGTCACTTTATTTTCCATGGGGGATAGTATAGCAAGCGAGCTATTTTGTAGGTTTTCTGTTCTCCTCGTTGTATCGACAATGTATTAATTTATGGTATTATGCAGAAAAAAGGGGGGGTAAGTATGCAACACCCACGCCACATGATGAACTGCCATTTGAATGTCCGAATGTCTTCAGAAGATAAGCGCATCATTGAAACTGCTGCGAGACTTAAAGGATTTAAGCCGAATACCTATGCCCGCATGAGACTAGTGGAAATTGCAGAGAAGGATATTGCAGAGGTCACTCGCCCAAATACTCTTAGCCTTAGCCAAAAAGACTGGGAGCAGTTTGTTGCAATCATGGAAGCGCCGATGGAAGAGAATAAGAACTTGAAAATAGCTGTCACAGACTTTTATGAATTGATCGGCAGCTAGCTCCACAATGTTGATACGGTTGATTAAGGCATCTCTATTTTGAAGCGTAATAAAAAAATATTGATATATCCATGAGCATGGAGTATAAATAAAAATATTAAAATGGAGGCAAAAATGAGTCTGCCGATCGATAGTTGGATACCTGCTCAACAAATTTCTTTTAATGAGATTCCACGCAAGGGCACAGCCTCTCGCGGCGATTGGATAATTGAAAAGGGAGAGAGAAGTTGGAAATTGTATACTCCCCAAAAACAAAATGAAGATAGATACAATATTTATCATCTCGGATTTAGTGGTGATGATAAAAGTGTTTTTAGTATTAATAGTCCCGCCCATCATTTAATTGTAAAGCCGAACTCAAAATCCGAAACTGATGTAAAAATAATGGAAAAGGTAGTAAATGACTTGAGGCAAATGGATCGCCCAGAAAAAAATCCCTTTCGCTTGTGATTAAAGTCACTTTATTTTCCATCGCTGTGTAGTATATCATTGGCAGCTGTGGAGTTCAAAATGACAAATAAGCGATTGTGGGCGGAGTATCCGACGTGGCAAGAGGCCGAAAAGGCGTGGGATGAGGGGGCCGAGAAGGTAAGTAAGACCAATCCCTTGAAGGTCTTAAAGACGTTGCCTTCGATGCCGGGGATGACGGAAGAGACCGCAAAGAACCTCAAATGGAAAAGTTTGCAGTGGATGATTGCCAAAGATGAGGGATGGGCAGTTACAAAGCATGTTCTGAAACGGCCTTTTACGCATTTATGGCGGTATCTCAAGTCAATTTTCAAAAAAAAATCGTTTGTGCGCGATGGCGACTTTTATCTTTATGGAATCAATACAGTTGCCCAGTTTACGCAGTTGCTTGATCGGGATGATGCACTTTTGGTCGTGGGCTTTTCCTACTGCGAAAAGCCGCATGAGTGTCCCTCGGGGCGATTTACCGATGGCTGCATTCACGATCCTGAACATCCTGTCTGTCGCCAGTGCTTTATTGGCAAAGCGGTGAACAGCTTGACCAACGAGCGCTCGATCCCACTTTTCATCCCTACGATCCACTACATCAGCAAAAAGATTTTCGAAATTATTGAAGCAAATCCGGGCAAAAAAGTGCTGTTCATTATCACAGCCTGCGAGATGACGCTGGAGATGTTTGGCGATTGGGGCGTGATGTCGGGCGTTCAGGGAATTGGTGTGCGCCTCGACGGCCGCATCTGCAACACCATGCGCGCCTTTGAGCTTTCAGAAACTGGCATTAAACCAGGACTTACCGTTGTCTTAGAGGGAACCCAACAGCGCATTCTCGATCTACTCAAGTACTGGAGTCTCAAGCAAGCGAAGTGAAAATCTTTCGCTTTTGGTTTTAATGGTATCGTCAAAGGCCTTGAGAGCGATTGTGTAGCACACAAAGGAAAAACAACGGTGCAACTTTTGGAAATTCTCTAATGCGAGTTATATTCTATCTATTCTTAGTATCAGCTTGTTTTAGCAATCTTGCGCATGCTGATGGAGTAAATGCCAGTATTCAGCAATTATTAACGCACATTCCGAGTAGTCACGTACATGTTTACATCTTGACTAAGTTAACTTAGTCGAGTATAATAATGTCAACAGGAGGAATTATGGAATTCGTCAATATCCATCAAGCAAAGACCCACTTTTCCCACTTGATTAATCAAGCACTAAAGGGTGAAGAGGTCGTGATTGCCAAAAGTGGTGTTCCTTTAATCAAATTGACACCCTATGAAAAAAAATCCACGCCGAGAAAAGGGGGACAACTCAAAGGAATTTTGATCGTTGAAGACAATTTTGATGATCCATTGCCAGAGGAGTTTTTGAAGAGCTTTTATGGCGAGGGAAATCTGTGAACTATCTTTTAGACACTCATATTATCTTGTGGTGGCTGACAAATCCAAAATTGATTTCCCCTAAAGCGAGCAAAATCATTAGTGACAAAGATAACAATGTTTTCGTCAGCTGCGCGTCTTTTTGGGAAATGGCTATAAAAAAAAGTCTAGGTCGTTTAACTCTTCCAAGAAATATTGTAGCAATTCTTCAAACTGAGGGTTTCCAAATCATGCCCATTGGCCATGAAGAAGCACTGGGAATCTGCGATATGCCTCCGCTTCACCAAGACCCTTTCGATCGTATGCTCGTTATGCAAGCAAAGCTGCATAATTGCGTGTTGATAACAAGGGATAGGAATGTCATGGATTATCCTGTCATCACGGTTAAAGGTTGATCTCCCGCCTTTGAGACATTATTGCATCGTTTATCTTAGCCCTAGCAGCGCACATGATTTGCGTTTAGGTCAATAAATTGAGAAATCTTTTGTAGCGTGCGTGCTGAGGGGAAAAATGGCTCAGCGGGCTCCTTCCCCATGCAGGTAAGCCATCGAATCAATTTCCCAGCTTTCTCAAAAAATCCGAGCTTTTCAACCTCGAGCCTTTCCTGTTCCCAAGAGCACTTATCGCCCTGTTCAAGAGAGCCTAAAGTGCGGAGTGTGTCGCCAAATTCGATCTCATTTACTCTCATGCTGGATTCCTTGGCCAATTGAGCTTAATACCCGCGATCATTTTGAGGAGGCTACTGCTTGCAAGATCGGCAAAGGATCTATCGTTGATGTAGGCATCAACGATTTTGAGGGGTACTTCGGGGGCTGTCTTTTTGACGAGTTCATTGATTAAGGCCTTGTTGGCTGCGGGGTTGTGCCAGCCGGCAAGCGTTTCATCAAACATCGAAAAGCCCTTGGCAGGGATCAAAACAGCAACTGGACTTCCAGATTTTGCTGCGGCGTTAACCTTTTCGGCTATATAGCGGGCGGTTTTGCGCATTTCATTACTTGTCGTGCGCATGGCAGTAATGCTGGAGTTGCATTTGTAGAGGTGCCTTCTTGGATAGCGCTTTTTGGCCTCTTCAATTGGCCCTAAGATCACCATGTCAACACAGCCAGGAATCACAAGATGTGGGGTCTTCGTTTCTCCAGGAGCAGACAATCGGGTGTCTCCGGCACTATAGATGCCGCCAACCAAACTAGCTGGTATTTCCTGCAGGGTAAGATCGAGCACACCACTTCGAATCGTGCCATCGCGCACCAAGGCTTCTAGATTTTTGCCGCCGGTTCCTACAGCATGAAATGGCATCACCTGAAAGTTTTTTTCGCGGAAAAGCTCGCTACAACGCTCTACGCACTTGGTGGTATTGCCAAACATCGATATGCCAATTGCTGGCAATTTGGGCGCCAGTTCTTCAAGAGAGCTTTTAGCAAGTGTAGAGATAATGAGTGCAGATGCTGTGTACTTTTCGCGACTGATGTCATTTAAGCCGCCCACATCGACGCAGGAGTCGATCAAGATGATATTGGCTGTTTTGGTGTATTGCCAGTTTTCATGTTGCGCAACTGTTGAGAGGCACACCTTGGGCATGGTTCGTGGCATCTCTTGCATGGCTGTGGTGATGATGTCAGTGCCATTGGTACCACCCGCCCCAATCAAAGCCACAATGCCATGCCGTTTGCAGATGCCCTCAATTTTCTCTTTGAGGGCGTGCTTTACTGCATTGACAGCAGCGGGGCGCTCTTTCTTGGTGCGAAGTTCTGCAAGGCGTACCTCGGGTGCCAAGAGCTCTTCTGTGCTGACAGCTACTGGAAAAGAGACTTTTGCAGAAAAGATGCCAATGTCAATGGCCACAACTTTGCATCCATTTGCTTGCAGTTTCTGGTACATGAAGGTGAAGTCTTCGCCTTTGGTATCAAAGGCTCCGATCATCCCCACTGTTGGCTTGCTTGTCATTTTGTATTATTTGATTAATTATAAATAAAAAACATAAAATATTAATCAAATAAAGTAAATTGTTTTCGAGTTATGATTGGATAAAAGCCAATAGGTCGGCGTTCACTTTATCCTTGTGCGTTTCAGTAAGGCCATGAGGAGCGCCGGGATACACAATCAGCTTGGCTCCTTTCACAAGTTTGGCGGAGGCGCGGCCTGCGGCGTCAATCGGAACAATCTGGTCGTCGTCGCCATGAATCACGAGCGTCGGTACGTCGAACTTTTTTAAATCTTCGGTAAAGTCAGTTTCTGAAAAGGCCTTGATGCTCTCATAGGTGTTGATGTGACCGCCAGTCATTCCTTGTAACCACCAAGAATCAATTAGACCCTGAGAAGCCTTTGCACCTGGTCGATTGAAACCGTAGAATGGCCCGCTTGGGACATCCTTAAAACATTGCGAGCGATTGGCAAGGAAGGCGGAGCGCAAACCGTCGAAGACTTCTATGGGTAAACCTCCTGGGTTTGCAGCTGTTTTCAGCATCAATGGCGGAACGGCCGAGATCAGCACTGCTTTAGCGATGCGTTTTGTTCCATGACGGCCGATGTAGCGCGTCACTTCGCCGCCGCCAGTGGAAAAGCCAACTAGCACAGCATTTTTTACGTCGAGGTGGTTGAGCAATTCCGCCAGATCATCGGCGTAGGTATTCATCTCGTTGCCGTTTGATGGCTGGCTGGAGCGGCCGTGGCCGCGCCGGTCGTGGGCAATGGTGCGAAAGCCTTGGGAGACAAGAAAAAACATCTGCGATTCCCAACTGTCAGAGCACAACGGCCAGCCATGACAAAATACTATTGGCTGTCCCGTGCCCCAGTCTTTGAAGTAGATTTGTGTGCCGTCTTTGGTAGTGATCGTATTCATAGCTTTAATTCCTTAAGAACCTCATTTGCAATGGAGTGGTTTTCATCGGTTGCGATGACAAAAACATCCACGCTTGATTTTTGGTGGCTGATTTTTTGTAGAGGGGATCTCGCCCGCAGGTTTTTAGCGCTATCGAGTGTAATCCCGTGCCAATTCATCTGCTTTATAATTAGCTGGCGAATTTTGGGGGCATTTTCCCCAATGCCGCCGCTAAAGATAATGGCATCGAGTCCGCCAAGTGCTGCCATGTAGGCCCCTAAGTACTTGACCGCGCGATAGCAGAAGAGGTCGATAGCCAGGGTGGCTCCAGTGTGCTTGCCATAAAGCTGGAGGAGCATTTTCATGTCAGAGGTGCGGCCAGATACTCCCAAAAGGCCTGATTCAAAGTTACAAATGTCCAGGACCCTGTCTTGAGACATTTTTGTCTTTTCAGAGAGATAGGGCAGGATGGCTGGATCCATATCGCCTGTGCGCGTAGCCATCACCAGTCCTTCTAGCGGCGTAAATCCCATCGAGGTGTCTATAGGACGGCCTGCATCAATGGCCGCCGCTGAGCAGCCGGCACCAAGATGCAGCGTAATGATTTTGCCCCTCTTATTGCCTGTGGCCCTCTTGTATTGCTCCCACAAATAGGCGTGAGAGATGCCATGAAAGCCGTAGCGCTCGATGGCATACTTCTTTGCAAGCTCTTGTGGAAGGGCGTAGAGCGCGCTTATTTTGGGCATGGCCTGAAAAAAGGCGGTGTCAAACACAGCTACTTGCATGAAATTTTTTCCAAAATAGCGTTGGCATTCTTGTATGCCGAAGAGCGACGGTCCGTTGTGTAGGGGTGCTAGTTCCACGAGCGACTCTAAGCTGTGCATGACCTTTGCCGTCAATCGAACACTTGATCTGAGCTTTCCGCCATGCACAAAGCGATGGCCGATCCCCAAGAGCGTACTTGGGTCAATCTGTCCTAACACAAGCTCGAGGCTTTTTTCGTGGATCTCTTGCAATGGTCGAAGCGCTTTCTGCACGACCTCGTAGAGGCGGGCTTTTATCGACGAGCTACCGCAATTTAAAGCCAAAATCGTTTCCATACTAGTAGGGCCAGCTCCAGTCGCGGATCTCAGGCATGTCATCGCCAAATTCTTGGATGTAGCGTTTGTGATCGATAATTTTCCCTTCCACAATTTGGCGCACGTAGCCGCGGATCATTTCGAGTTTTGGCACTCGCTCAACCACATCCAAGAAGAGATGGAAGCGATCTAAGTCATTTAAGACCACCATGTCAAAGGGCGTGGTGGTTGTGCCCTCTTCTTTATAGCCACGTACGTGCAGATTGTTGTGATTTGGACGTTTGTAGGTGAGGCGGTGGATCAACCAGGGATAGCCATGAAAGGCAAAGATGATCGGCTTATCTTTAGTAAAGAGCTCTTCATATTCGCGATCGGTGAGTCCATGCGGATGCTCGTTTTGCTGCTGCAGGGTCATCAGGTCGACCACATTAATGAAGCGGATCTTGAGATCGGGAAGGTGATGTCGCAGAAGGTCAATCGCTGCCAAGCATTCAAGGGTGGGGATATCACCTGCAGCGGCTATTACTACATCAGGTTCATGGCCAATGTCATTGCTGGCCCATTTCCAGATGCCAATTCCCTTTGAGCAGTGTTTTATCGCCTCATCCATGTTTAGGTATTGCAGGGCTGGTTGCTTTCCTGCCACAATCACATTGATGTAGTTTTTGCTTTTGAGACAGTGGTTAGCCACCGAGAGCAAGCAATTGGCATCAGGTGGAAGGTAGACGCGGATGATTTCAGCCTTTTTGTTTACCACATGGTCAATAAAGCCAGGATCTTGGTGCGAAAAGCCGTTGTGATCTTGCCTCCAGACGTGAGAGGTGAGCAGATAGTTAAGAGAGCTGATCGGGCGGCGCCAAGGAATGTGACGGCAGGTTTTGAGCCACTTGGCATGTTGGTTGAACATCGAGTCGACGATGTGAATAAAGGCTTCATAACAGGAAAAGAAGCCATGCCTGCCCGTGAGCAGATAGCCTTCTAACCAGCCTTCGCACAAATGCTCGCTTAGCACCTCCATCACGCGGCCATCTGGCGAAAGTTCGTCGTCAGTAGGCAAGATGGTGCCCTCAAAGGCTTTTTTAGAAACTTCGTAGACGGCGTCGAGGCGGTTGGAGGCAGTTTCATCTGGGCCCATGAGGCGAAAATTTTTGCTTTCTAAATTGAGCTTCATCACATCGCGCAAGTACTTGCCTAAGGTCTTGGTGGCCTCTGCCTTAGCGGTGGCAGGAGTTGGCACTGAAACCTGGTAATCAGAAAAATTGGGCAGGCGAAGGTCTTTTAAGAGAAGCCCGCCATTGGCGTGAGGATTTGCTCCCATGCGTCTTTGCCCTTCGGGGGAAAGTGCTCGCAATTCCTCTTTAAAGCGGCCCTGAGAATCAAAAAGCTCCTCTGGACGATAGCTTTTTAGCCACTCTTCAAGAAGGCGAAGGTGGCTGGGGTCTTGGAAAAGTTTGGAAAGTGGCACCTGGTGCGAGCGCCAGGAGTTTTCTACTTGCTTGCCGTCGACAACTTTAGGTCCCGTCCAGCCCTTTGGCGTGTCTATTATGAGCATGGGCCAGATGGGGCGCGTGGCTGATTTTGTGCTGCGTGCATTTTTTTGTATCTCGAGAATCTGGACTACAACACTTTCTAAAACCTCTGCCATCTCCTGATGCATGGTAAGAGGATCGCTGCCTTTGACAAAATAGGGCCTATAGCCATAGCCCTGAAAGAGGCTTTCTAGCTCCTTTTGGTCGATCCTGGCAAGAAATGTGGGATTGGCGATTTTGTAGCCATTTAAGTGCAAAATTGGCAGAACCGCGCCGTCGTGGATTGGGTTTAAGAATTTGTTTGAATGCCAGCTGGTGGCTAAGGGGCCGGTTTCTGCTTCACCATCGCCGACGACAGCAGTGGCAATGAGTTGAGGGTTGTCAAAAACCGCTCCATAGGCATGTGAGAGTACATAGCCTAATTCACCCCCTTCGTGAATCGATCCGGGAGTCTCAGGCGCCACGTGGCTAGGAATCCCTCCAGGGAAAGAAAACTGCTTAAAGAGCCGTTTCAAGCCATCTGCATCTTGCGAAATATCGGGATAAAATTCGCTGTAGGTGCCTTCTAAATAGACATTGGCCACAACTCCAGGACCGCCGTGGCCAGGTCCTGCCAAAAAGATCATGTCCAGATCATATTTTTTGATGAGCCGATTGAGATGGACGTAGATGAAATTGAGCCCAGGAGTGGTTCCCCAATGGCCCAAAAGACGCGACTTTACGTCCTTTGTGGTCAAGGGCTTTTTTAGAAGGGGATTATCTAATAGATAAATCTGCCCTACAGAGAGGTAGTTTGCCGCTCTCCAATAGGCATCGATCTTGTTGAGCTCTTCACTACTAAGCGTAGGCATAGAGATACCTCTTTCATAAAAAGCTCCTTATAAGGAGCTATACTATTTAATGTATATCCTCGGCTTTGCAAGTTTTGGCTGACCGCTTTCTCACTATAGGAACCCCATCGCTCAGCCAAAACTTGCAAAGCCGAGATATCTATGAATCTATGCGAATTGTTGGGTACTTCTGTTTAAGCTCTTTTAGATCGCTATCTGAAATGAGTGGGCATGAGCTGAGAAAGAGCTTTTGCAGCTTTTTGCAATTATTTAAGAGGTGTTCGAGCCCATTTCGGGTTATTTGTAAGAGAGAAACAAAGCCAATTTCTACCAGTTCTTCGCAATTATGGCTCATTTGCAAAAAATCTGCATCTTGCAACTGTCTTGTGCCGGTCGATTGCAATACAAGGCAGCACAGCTTTTTTAGGCGTGAGGTGAGGGTATCGAT
>Ga0187893_10013036_pt1 | contig 11663 bp, 6 predicted proteins | sample MA1701074metaG_FD_139574 | JGI IMG/M metagenome (GOLD analysis project Ga0187893, IMG submission 139574) | White microbial mat communities from a basaltic lava cave in the Kipuka Kanohina Cave System on the Island of Hawaii, USA - MA170107-4 metaG ...
CCAGGGCGATAAGGGTTAGCGTGGTATCGGCCGTCGGCCGCAGGATCAACTGGCCGCTGACGGGCCGTGTGCCGATCTCTCCGGAGATCTGCACCGCCGTGGCGTTTTCCGTCGCCCAGCTTACGGTGGTTACCTGGCCACTCACCACCGGGTTGGGAGATGCGATGAATGTCACGATTCGGGTCGCCGGCTCCACGGTCACCGTGGCGGTGGCCGTGACCTCCCCGAACTGGTTACGCGCGGTCAGAGTGTACGTAGTCGTCGTTGTTGGCGACACCTGGGTCGAGCCGTTAGGCTGCACCGTGCCGACGCCGCCGCTGATGCTGACTTCGGTGGCGCCCTCGGTCTTCCAGCTCAATGTGGCGGACTGTCCGGCGACAATCTGGGCCGGCGTGGCAAGGAAGGCCGCCACAACAGGATCCGGACCCTCGCGCACCGTAACGGTGACGACGGCGCGGGTTTCGCCGAATGCGTTGCGCGCGATCAGCGTGTAGCTGGTGGTGGTTGTCGGTGAGACTTCCGCACAACCGCTTGTCCGCACCGTGCCCATGCCGGTGATTTCCACCGACGTGGCGTCGACGGTATCCCAGCACAGCGTCGAGCTTTCGCCCCGGATGATGACCGGAGCGCTGGCTGTGAAGCGTGTGATGCGCACGCCCGGCCGATCGACGGTCACGGTCGCGATGGCCGTGGTGTCGCCGGCGCGGTTGCGCGCGGTCAGAGTATACGTTGTGGTTTCCGTCGGGTTCACCGTACGGGTGCCGCGAACGCGATCCACCGTGCCGATGCCCGGGGTTATCGTAACTTCGTCGGCATTCTCCACCTCCCAGGAGAGCGTGGAGGCGCCGCCGGAAACAATGCGGTCCGGTGTAGCCTCGAAGCGATTGATCCTGGCGCGCGGTATGTCGCGCGTGGTGACGATGACGCCGTCCAGTCCCTGCGCGCCAAGACTGTCGCGCACGGTGAGACGGAATCCGTAGGACTGGCCCTCGACGGCGGTGAACGTGGTGACGGCCGCGGTCGGAGCGCTGAGCGTGACAGCCGCACCGGCGGTCTGCGTCCACTGGAACGTGATCGGATCGCCGTCCGGATCGAACGACGCGGAGCCATCCAGGCGCACCGTGCCGGCCGCGATGCCGATCAGGTCCGGACCGGCGTCGGCGACTGGAGCGTCGTTGCCCGTGCGGATGCGGCGGGTGAGAACTTCATAGCGAACGCGCGGAATATCGACAGGGGCCGGCGAATCCAGACCCTGAAACTCGCGCGGCGAGAGGAAATTGCCGAACTGAATACCGAAGACAACGCGGCCCGTCGAGTCGCGCGTGATCAGCGTTTCGTTGAATCCACCCTCGACTGTGAAGGCGAAATGGTTGTTGACGGGGAACAGAAACCGCAGCGTGCCGCCGGGCTTGTTGTCGCCACTGCGTGACTTCAGGAATCCCACGTTGCCTTCGAACCAGACGTTCTTGTGCAGGCCCAGGGCGGTGCTAGCGCCCACCTGATCGACAATCTTGAGGTACGTCTCGTCGAGTATGTTCCGCGTCGTGCGAATCCGGTTGACAACGGCGTTATCGAGGAAGCCCTTGGTGCCGAAAACGCCGACCCTGCCGTATCGGAACAGGTAATCGAACGTAAGGGCGCCCTGGCCGAGCGTGCCGCTGTTCTCGAACTGGTTGAACGTGACAGCCTTAAAGCTCGAAAACAGTCCGAGCTGGATATCCTTCCAGCGATTCACGAGACCGAAATCGAACTGGCCTTCCTTGTGGCCGCGGAAATACATGTATTCAGCCTGTATCTGGAGGGCGCGGTTGCCGAACGGCTGAAAGAACCGGCCACGGCCGCTGAAGGTAAGATCGCCTTCCGAAGTGGGTCCGGCGCTGAGGTTAAGAATCGAAAAGCGCGGGGCACTCGGCCCGGCGGGAGCGCCGGCAAGGGTGCTGGGGCCGGGAACCGGAGGCGGAGGAGGCGGCACGACAACGCTGGGCGGCGCGGGTGTCGGGACCGGTTCGGCAGACCGCGCCGTCTGCGCTCGCAACCCCTCGAGATCGCGGCGCAGTTGCGCGTTCTCGTTCCTTAAATCGCGCAGGGCGGCGAGGATCTCGTCCAGCTTGTCGAGCCGTTTCAAAATGTTGTTGCAGCAGTCTTCCTGAAGCTTCGTTGCCTGCTCCATGCCCTTGATGGCGTCGGCTACACTGCCGGCACTGACCAACCGGCCCTGGCCGTCGCGCACCGTCATCACGACGCGACGATTCATGAACCGGCCTTCCTTGGTATTGTTGTTGACTTTCGGGTCACGCTTGCCGCGCCCTTCGACGGTGACCTGGTTCGGCCGTGCGCCGTATTTGTCCAGGAAAGCCTTCACGGAGTTGGATCTGGCGGCCGCCAGCCTGTCGTTATAGGCATCGGAGCCGACAAAGTCGGTGTGGCCCTGCACGGTCACTCTAAAGTCGGGGTTCTGACTAAGCAATTCGCCCAGACGGAGCAGACTCGGGAATCCGTCTGAAAGAATTGAGGAATCAAACTCGAAGTTGATTTCCTCCCAATCGTTCTTGGTCGCAGTGGTCAATAGCCCCTGAGGAAAACCCAGCGAGACGAAACTGAACAGCATCAGCAGCAGCAGCAACGATTTGCGGAACATGCTTTATCCTCCGTAAACTGGCCATCGCCGGGCCATCGGCCTTGTGCGCCACGAGCTAAGTTTAGCACAGGCAAGGGTTTGCGAGACCATTTTTCATCAGTTTCTGTTTTTTCGGAAAGTTGTGAGCCGGCTCGAAAATTCCGGTGAGCCGAAGGCCTAATGCGGAGATTCTTGACGGGGCGGCGGCGAACACCGGGAAAATTTTACCATGCACGCAGTATATTGCCGGAAGAACCCGACGCCTAATCCCCCTCACCTCATCTAACTCCTTGAAGCCACTAAATCTTCAGTGATGGCACGGCATTTGCGGTTCCAAAGAACCGAGGGCGCCGGAAGATGAAGCCTATGTCGAGAGTCCAAGGGGTGGCTCTGGCGTCTCTAGTCGTCGGTTTGACGGGGTGCCAGAATGAGAAGGTTTTGGCCGACCGTACCGGTCTGCCCGAGGAGAGGGCAGCAAGCGCTCCTCTGCTTCGGCCCACATTTCATGTAGCTGCGGGTACGATGTTGCCGGTGCGGCTTGACCATGCAGTCACAACGGCCAGTCATCGCGCCGGCGATGCGTTTACCGGAAGTCTCGTGGAAACGATTCGGGTCGATGACACGACAGTGATTCCGAAGGGGACGCGCTTTCGTGGCCGGGTGGTTTCGTCAAAGCCGTCCGGACGGCTCACGGGCCGTGCGGTCTTGAGTGTTGCACTGACTTCGTTCGAGCTGGATGGAGAAACGTACCATATCACTACCGCGGGGGTTACGGTGGCGAGCGGCAACCACCGAAAACGAAATGCCGCGCTGATTGGAGGCGGATCCGGTGCGGGAGCGCTGGTCGGCGGCCTCGCGGGGGGAGGACAGGGCGCCCTGATCGGCGCCGGCGTCGGAGCAGCGGCCGGAACCGCGGGTGCCGCGGCGACGGGCAAAAGGAACGCGGCGTTGAACGCGGAGGCTCAGGTCCGGTTCAAGTTGAAGGAGCCAGTGTTTGTCAGGCTGAGCCGGCTGGAGCGGGCGGGGCCCGGGGCCGTACGGCAGTAGCTGGAGGAGCTATGTCAAAGGCGGCGTTGTTGACAGCGGTTAGCTTGGGCTGGACCTTGGCGGCCTCGGAAGTTCCGGCGGGTACCAGGTTCCTGGTGGAGCTGGGAAACAAGATCGAGGCCAGGAAAACGAAGCCTGGCAAGAAAGTGGAAGGGCGTACGCTCGAAGCGTTGAGATGCACCGATGGGACGATGATCCCAGCCGGGGCGAAGGTGAAAGGAAGAGTCACTCACGCCCGCAGCGACGAGTTGATTCTCCGCTTTGAGCGGATTGAGACCAGACGCGGGAAGGCGCCGCTCGTGGCCACCGTGGGAGGTGTCGTCGGCGAGAAGGGCGTGAAACGAAACGCGTCGGAAGAGGGCGAGATTGAGGCATCAGGCGGCCGCGCGCGCGGGGCCGCCATCGGAGCCGCAGTCCTTGGCGGCATAGGCGCTGCAGTAGGCGCCTCGCAGGCCGGCGGCAAAGGCGTCGCGATCGGGGCGGGATCCGGCGTCGCCGCCGGCTCTGTAATTGGAGCCGCTGTAAGTGGACGTGAGCTTGTGTTGCAGGAAGGAACCCGCATCGAACTGGTGCTGGGCCGCGCGCTGATTCTCTGAACGGTTTCCCACCTCCCCCAATGCGATAATAAACAGGAGCGCACCGGACGGGCAGTCGCCCGGAAACGGGAGGAAAGTCCGGTCTCCACAGGGCGGCGTGCCGGCTAACGGCCGGGGGGATCCGCTCAAAGCGGATTTCACGGAAAGTGCCACAGAAAATATACCGCCGCGCGGGAATCCCGCGGGGTAAGGGTGAAATGGTGCGGTAAGAGCGCACCGCGGTCGGAGCAATCCGGCTGGCAGGGCAAACCCCACGCGGAGCAAGACCAAATAGGAGAGGAGAGGCGGCCCGTCTCGCCAGACTCTCGGGTAGGTCGCTAGAGCCGGCTAGTAATGGCCGGCCCAGACGAATGACTGCCACCCGCAAGGGTACAGAAACCGGCTTACAGTACGGTGCGCTCCAATTTCGTTACCCAGCGCACGCTCCCGTGATCGCCCGATCAGAATCAGCGACCGAGTCGAGATTTCGGCACGCTGCTGACATCTCAGCACAGACCGGGCTTTTGGCGAAACGGTCGTGGAAATGGAGAAGGCGTTCGTCTACGCTCGCAGCGCGGTCGCCCGGCAAGGCTCGTCGAGGCAAGGCGAAATGAGCGAATCCGGACGCCGAAACCTTTTCTTGCTCCTGTGTGTGATCGCGCTACTGCACACGGGTGCTCACATCAGCCAGTCCTTCGTTAACTATCCAAACTGGCATTTGATCGACGCGCGAAGCTTCCCGGCTTACCACTGATCAAATAACCGACGAGCATCGGGCGACGGTGTTCAAACCGGGCCGTTTCCCAGTCACCAGTCCACGACAGAGCCGTCGTGCGGGTCGTACCGTGTGCGATATGGCGCCGGCTCGCCTACCTGCGCTTTCAGCTTGTTCTCGTCAATCGTGATTCCCAGGCCTGGCTCTGTCAGCAGAGGGCGATGCCCATCCTTGACCGGCGGCAGCGGCTTGGCGAGCAGATCGGCGTACTCGTTGTCGCCGCGCTCCTGGATTAGGAAGTTCGGAACCGCGGCGGCGATTTGTAGTCCGGCGGCCATCGAGCAAGGCCCCTGCGGGTTGTGCGGCGCGATTGGCGAATAATATGCCTCGGCCATGCCGGCGATGATCTTCAGCTCCGTGATTCCGCCTGCGTAGCATGGATCGGGTTGGAGAATCGTCGCCGCGCGCTTCTCTAGAATCTCCTTGAACCCCCACTTGGTGAAGATACGCTCTCCGGTCGCGATGGGGATGTGCGTCTTGCGCGCCAGCTCAGCCATGATGTCGACGTTGAGCGCCTGCACGATCTCTTCGTAGAACCACGGGTTGTACGGCTCCAGCGCCTTCATGAGGATCATTGCCGTCGGCGGCTGCACAGCCCCGTGAAACTCGACGCCGATATCCACGCCCGGACCGTGCTTCTGCCGGAGCGCTTTGAAAGACTCGACGCAGCCGTCGACGAACTTTTGCCCTTCGATGTACTTGGTCGGCTGGCGCCCGTCGTAGCGCAATCCCGTTTTCATCGCGTTTACGCCGGTTTCCGGATTGATGCGGCCGTAAACGCGCACGCGGTCGCGGGTGGGACCTCCAAGCAGTTTGTAAACCGGCACACCGAACGCCTTGCCGGTAATGTCCCAGAGCGCCATGTCGATCCCGCTCGAGATGGCCGTCTTGATGGGTCCGCCCCGATAGAATGCTCCGCGGTGAATCGCCTGCCAGTGGTGGGCGACGCGCAACGGGTCCTTGCCGATCAAATAGTGGCCGACTTCGAGCGCGCCGGCCGCGCAGGCCTTGGCGTCATCCTTGAGCATCTCGCCCCAGCCGGTGATGCCGGCGTCGGTGGAGATTTTGACGAAGACCCAGGAGCTCTTCAAGACGAACGATTCGATCTTCGTGACCTTGATGTTGTCCCGAGGGCCGATTTGAGCGGCGTCGCTACGCTTGGCTCTCATCGCTTCCAGTGACAGGAGCCCGCCCGGCACGAGCAGGCTCCGGAGCCAGGTGCGCCGATCTGTTTTTACCGGTGTCATGGTTAACGACTCCTCAGAACTGGATTCTCGCCTGAACCTGATAGAAGCGGTTCAGCGACGAAGTCTGACTGGTGATGCGGCCAAAGTTTGTTGACGTCGGCGACAGATCCGGCCCGCTCATCTGCGAACGGTTCTGGAGATTGATCGCATCGGCTCGAATCTGAAGCCGGAGGTTCTCCATGATCCGGAAATCCCGCATAACGTTGCCGTTGTACTGGCTCAGGCCGTCGGCCCTAAGCCCGTTGAAGAAGCGCGGGAAGACGCGGACGTGGTTCCCGGTCGGCAGCAGCGAGGCGTTGCGCTCGAATTGCAGCGTCGTATTAAACCACCGGTCGAGCGTCTTGGTTCCGGAGGAGGCGTCTTCCTCGAAAGTCGAAAGGTCGCCGTAGTAGAAGATATTGCCCCAGCCCAGCAACGGGCCGTTCTGGAACTCGTAGGTCGCGGCGATCTGCCAGCCGCCGAGAATGTGATTCAGGATGCCGCTCTGGAAGAACGACCGGCCCCGTCCAAAGGGCAGCTCATAGATGCCGGTCACGGTGAGCCGGTGCGGACGGCCGTTATTGCTCGGCCACCAGAACGACGGCGCTGTGTCGAATTCGTTCTCAACGATGGTTCTGTCCTCCTGGCGCATTCGCGTGTAGGAGGCGTTCAGGTGCAGCCCGCGCGACATGCGGCGCTGGAAGTTGAGTTCCAGGGCGTGCGTGCGGACTTTCCCCACGGGATTGGACGAATTATTGAGTCCGTTCATGTGCGGGAACGGGCGCAGCAGACGGCTCTTGGCGATGGTGGTGCTGCTGAACTGCGCCAGCGTCGACATGTGCTGGTAGAGCACCGGGTCGGACGTTCGAATCGAGTCGAAATTGCTAATGTGAAACGGATTCGGAACGGCGCGATTCGACTCCGTGGCGAGCGCGTTGTTGCGGACCAGGCCCGTGGCCCAATACTGCTGCGGGAGCGCGTCCAGTCGCCTGGTGACGCTGATCCGATCGCCCCACTGCCCCCAGTAAGACGCCTCGATGAGCATGTTCTGGGTCAGCTCGCGCTGCACGCCGAATCGCCATCGCTGCACGCGCGGATGACTGCGATTGAAGTCGGTATAGTTGAAACCCTGACCGACTCGGGCCATGGGCCCCAGCGCCGCCTGTAAGGGAACATCGAAGCGGGTGCCGCCGGCGCGGACCGGGAACGGGTCGGCGAGCGGTGAAACGCCATTGTACGGATCGCCGGCCAGCCAGGTGACGCCGGCGTCGGTGGTGAGAACCGTGTTCGTGGCCCGCGAGAAGCCGTATTGATCGGCCGCCTGATTCATGACGTTCAGGGTGTCGTAGTAAATACCATAGCCGCCCCGGAAGATCATCTTCGGGTTAATTTCCCAGGCCGCCGAAATCCTGGGCAGCCACATCAACTGGTTTCGCCACAGTTTCCGGTCGACGCCGTTGCGCCCCGCGTAGACCGAGCCGCCGCGGACGATGAACTGGCTCGCCGGCAGCTCCGGCAGCGGATTGCGCGCGTAGGCCGCCTGCGCCGCCGCCGCGATGGGCAGTTCGAGGTTCGGATCGAAATACGAGAGGGCCCGGTCCAGCCGCTCGGTGGGGCCTTGCTCGTACTCCATCCGCAGGCCGAATGTGAGCGTCAGGTTGCGCGATACGCGCCACGTGTCCTGGCCATACCAGGCGTAGTAGGGGTTCATGAGCGCGTAGGTGTCGTTGGTGTCCACCGACATCGAGTTCGGCATCCCGAGCAGGAACGACGCCCACACCAGTCCCAGGCTGGCCGCCGGCGTGACGCCGTCGTCGTCCTTTCTCACGTAGATATTGTTAAAGCTGAAATTTCCCGAGGTGAGTCCGCCGTTCTGGATTTGTGTGCGGTAGTGCTGGCGGAAATCGACGCCTGTTCGCAGCGAATGGCTGTTGCGGACGTGCGACAGGTTGTATTTCACGGCTTGCTGCCGCCCCTGCGGGCCCGCGTCGACCTGGACGCCGAGCACCATGTCGCCTGACCAGGCCGTCATGCCCGGCCAGACCACACGTGGCAGCACGCAGCTTCCCCCGCACTTCTGATCCATGTACGCTGGCAGGCCCACGTCGGTGGGCTTGTACCGCCGCGTGCCGAGCCGCTGGTTTTGCACCAGGAACCGGGTCGCGTCCACGGTCACGTTCATCACGGTCGTCGGGTTCAGCGCGAAGGTCCAGTCGGCGGCGCCGCTGAGGGTTGGCCGCTTCTCGTCCCACTCCATCAGGCCTTTTTCCGTTTCGTAGGTGTAGTCCTGCGCGTCCTCGATGAAGTGGCTCTTCAGCCAGCGGAAGAAAAAGCGGTGTCTGGCCGACGCCGTGTAGTCGACGCGGTTGTTCCAGGAGTTGTAGTCGACGTTGTTGGGCATGCCCGTCGCCAGGTAGTTGTTCACCGGGTCGCGCCGCGGATCGGTGGGATCGTTATTGGGGGAAGGCATCCTCTGGTTGTAGAAGCTGTACAGCGGATTCCGGAAACGGTTGGATGGAATCGTGTTACCAGGGAAAGGCGTCCGGACCCAGTGGCCGGCGCGCGCCGGGTCGACACGTACTGTCAGCGGATCGTAAACCGTATACCGCACGGCGTCGATCTGCAACAGCGGGGCAAAGTTGCCCGTCCGCATAGCCGCCGTCGGCACGGTGTAGTTGATTTCGCTGGGCCGCGCCGACTGGAGGTTTTTCAGTCCGGAATAGCCGAGGAAGAAGAAGAGTTTGTTGCGTCCGTCGAACACCTTCGGGATGTGCACGGGGCCGCTGATGGTCCCGTGATAATTGTTGGTGTGCCCCGGGGGAACGAGAGGACTATCGGCCAGCGCGTCGGCCCCCGCGGTGTTGCCGGCGGCGCGCAGAGCCGCGATCTGCTGATACCGCGCCTGTTTTACGAAGAACGCCCCGGCGTTCCAGCGCTGGTTGAAATACTGGTAGGTGGCCGAGCCGTGAAAGGCGTTGGCGCCCGACTTGGTGGACATGGAGATATTCAGGCCGGTCGAATGGCCGAACGCGGCGTCGAAATTGGAGGTCTCGATCTTGAACTCGTCGATGACGTCGGGGCTGGGCATGAACGAGGTCCGGCGGTCGGTCCCGTTGGTCGAAGCGCCATCGATGGACCACTCGTTGCCGCCGACGTTACCCGGCATGAAGTATCCCGATCCGCCGCCGACCTGACCTTGCACGAGGAACTGGGTGGTTCCCGGCACCTGCACGCCCGGAGCGAAGCGCGTCAGCATGGATATGTTATTGCCGAGCACCGGGAGGTCCATCACCTCGCGATGCGTAATGTTGCGACCCGTGCTCACCGTGCTGGTGTCGAGCAGAGGTGCTTCCGACGTGATCGTCACCGATTCGGTCACGCCGCCCACTTCCAGTTGCATGTCGATTCGGAGCTCGTCGCGCAGGGCCAGTGTCAGGCCCGAGCGCACCGACCGCTTGAAGCCGGTCATTTCGACGCTAACGCTATACTGGCCGGGCAACAGCAGTGGAGCTTCGTAGTAGCCGCTTGTATTGGTCGTCAGCCTGCTGACGGTCCCGGTGTCTGTGTTGGTGACGGTCACAGTGGCACCGGCGACAGCAGCCGACTGCGGGTCCAGCACAATGCCCGAGATTTTCCCTCGGGTGTCCTGCGCCGCGATGACCGTGGTCAACGAAAGACACAACACACCGGCGAGCACCCACGTAAAGATGAAGCTTTGCTTCGGCATCCTGACCTCCTCATTCGACCCCGCCGCGATTTCCTAAGTTCTCGCAGCGTTGATGAGATCATAATGCAGGCGTCAGGGGCAGTCAATCGCAACCCACACCCGCGTGCACGTCCGGTCGATGGATAAGGGCCAAACCGCCGGAGCCGACATCGCCTGCTCTCAAGAAGACGCTCCCGTCTCGTGTCTACCAGATTATCTTCCCAAGAGGCGGGCGGCCTGGAGGCGGGCGGCCTTCAGGTGAGGCGGCATGTGAAGCGACGATCCACGTGGTGTTTTAGGAGTTGTGAGGTAGTAAGTCCCGTGAACGCAAGTGGTACCGCGATTCTCGTTAATCCAGATCGCCAGGCGGGCCTGGAGACCGACAAGGACGAACTCTACCGGCAGATTTGCGTGCTGCAAGTGGAACTGGAGTTTCTAAAAAAAAAAGTCCGGACTGGGGTCCACCTCAGCCGTCAAGCCGCAACCTGAAGGTTACCGAAGATCGCTCGATCGAGGAGGAGCAGGGACACATCCTCTTTTACAGCGTCGACCGGTTCCTGCGCGACGTGGTGGAGGAATTGCTGCTTTGTCTGCGGCGCTGCGCCAAGCTCCGTACCTTTCAACGATGAGCATCTGGTGCCCGACTGGATTTTGCGCAGGTTTCGACTTCACGACAAGCGAATCGCTATACCTATGGGCTCCGAACTCCCCTACGGACAATGCAAGGTCCCGTGCTGCCAACCCTGCAACAGCAGGTTGGGCCAAGTCATGGAGCAGCCGATATCGGCACTATTCTCCGCGGGATAGCTGTAAAGCGACCCTAAGGCCGCCAATAGATCTGAAGGTCCAGACGGCCAACCGCGGATGCTATGCGCAGACTGCACACGAGCGTTACAATGGCAGTACTTGACAGATTCTGTCAGGAGAGTATGCTTATGGGCATGACGTCGATGAACATATCACTTCCGGAGGAGCTCAAGAAATACGTGGAAAAAAAGAGCCGATCGGGGTACAGCACCCCGAGCGAGTTCGTTCGAGAGCTTATCCGTCAGGATCAGAAGCGCCAAGCAAAGGAGGGACTCAATGCTCTCCTGCGTGAAGGATTGGAGTCTGGCGCTCCCATCAAAGGTGACGCCAGGTTTTGGGCGGAACTGCGCCGCGGTGCTCTCGCCAAATTAGGAAAGCATAAGAAGTCCAAGGGCAAATGAAGCGTGAGCTTTTCATACAGCCAAGAGCCCGCCTTGACCTTCTAGAACAATTTGTATACCTCAAAGAACGGGGGAGTCTTCGGCTTGCCGAGCGGTATCTCACCGCAGTCCATGCAACTTGCATTCAACTGTTGGGAAGCCCGCACCAGGGGGCTCGGTATGATTCCGGGATCCGATCATTGGAAGGGATGCGGCGCTTCCCGGTGAAGGGTTTTGAATTCCTGATCTTCTACTTACCGGAGAGTGCCGGCATTAAGGTTATCCGCGTCCTCCACGGTGCTCAGGACATTGACACAACATTGGCGGAACAGGAAGATCTCTAGTCAAGAGTAAGCCCGGCCCGTCGGTCCACTTTCAAGGGTGTTGGATCGTAAACCCTTTGGCGTTCTTCGTTCTCTATCAAAAAAGGGCTCGTCGCCGAAAAGTGTAATTAGCGTTCGGCCGGCAGCGGCAGCCGCGCGCAGCAGTGATAGATGAGCGCGATGAAGAGCGCGGCGCTGCGGAAGCCG
>Ga0187893_10013037_pt1 | contig 11662 bp, 9 predicted proteins | sample MA1701074metaG_FD_139574 | JGI IMG/M metagenome (GOLD analysis project Ga0187893, IMG submission 139574) | White microbial mat communities from a basaltic lava cave in the Kipuka Kanohina Cave System on the Island of Hawaii, USA - MA170107-4 metaG ...
CCGTCCGCCGGCAGGAGGAAGGCGGCGACGCCGCCGATGACGTGCTGCTCGTACCAGGGCTCGATCGTCGCGGCCTCCTTGCCCTCGCGGATCGGCAGGCCGTTGATGGTGACGTCGGCATTGACGAGGTCGTCGCGCACGATATCGACGGGGATCGGAGGATTGCAGTTGTCGCGGCCGTCGCCGGAGACATCGACGATCTTGCGGTCGGCCGGCACCGGCATCAGCGGCAGGACCTTGTCCGCGACGATCTGCATCATCAAGGACATGCAGGTGAAGTCGTCGCTCGCGCGCGGCGCGCTTCTGACTTCGCCGGCAAAGGCGACGGCGTCGGCCGGGCTCGCGATGATCGTCCAGGGCACGGCGATCCGCGGCTTGTGCGACCAGTTGACGAGCGTGACCAGCAGTGAGCCGCGCGGGCCGGACAGGATCGTGCGTTGGACCTCGGTGTCCTCGAAGGCCCGGGCGATTCCCTCCATCTGCAGGGCGAAGCGGCTGTCGTCCACCGACCCCGAGACGTCGACGGCGAGAACGAGCGCGGTATCCACGTGATCGACGGCCGGCTGCGCCGCGGCCGGCAGAATTCCGGCAACCGCCGCGAGCATCGCCAACCCGATGATCTGCGCTCTACTCGATTGCCTTGGTTCGATTGCGCGCGGTCTCCAGCCCTCTGGTCTGGTTCAGGCCCGTGACGTTCCTCAGGATGGTCCCATCGAGGTCGGCACCCGTAAGATCGGCGCCGGTCAGGTCGGCGCCCGTCAGATCGGCGCGCGACAAATCGACACCGACCAGCATTGCCGACGACAGATTGGCGTTGGTCAGATCGGCAAAGGCAAGTAACGCTCCGTACAGATCGGCGCCCGCGAGGTTTGCGCCTGACAGATTGCAGTCGGCAAGATCGGTGCGAAACACCGACGAGAGCAGCTGCCGTTCCGAACGATCGGTGCCCATCCGCACGGCCGACAGATTTGCCCCGTGCCAATCGCCGCCGCTGAACCGACCGAAGATGCGGGCGCCGGAAAGGTCCGCGCCGGCGAAGCGGGGCGCCTCCTCGGCCCGGACTTCGTAGCTGGAAAAAGCCGCCGGCCGCAGCAGGCTCGCGTTCGAGAGATTCGCCTCTGCGAAATTGGTGCCGATGATGATCGTACGGTCGAGTCGAGCGTTCGACAGATTGGCACCGGACAGGTTCGCGCGGGATAAATCGCTGCCGAATAGATCGGCACCGGCGAGATTGGCCCGCCGGAAGTCGAGGTCGCTGAGATCGAGATAGGTGAGATCGAGGGCCGAGAGGTCGGCCACGCGTCCGGGGCTCGACTGCAGCAGGCGTTCGATCACCTGCTTGACGGTGAGGTCGGCGGCTGGCGCCGGGACCGCCGTAAGACAGCTGAGCTGCAGCAGGGCAAGGGTGATGCAGATCCGCGTCCAGCCTGCGGGGGCTATCAAGCGATGTCTCACGAAGATACTCACCTGGTTTCGGAGGCGCCGCAGCTTATCATGTCCCGGCCAGGAGCCGCAGCCTTAACGGCGGATTAACCTGTCGATCCCTAGAGTCTCTGCAAGCCGAAGCCGACCAGGCACCCGCACCATGGAGGACGGCGCAATGGCTGTCGTTCGCCTTGTCTTCGATCGCCCGCACGACCGCGGCGGCGACGTGCTGCCGTCTCGCAAGCGCATCGGTCATCATTTGCTGTTCGCCACCGAGGACTCGGTCGAGACAGTCGTCCGGCGACTGCGGCGGCAGCGTTTTGACGTCGAAGTGCGACGAAACGAGGATGGCCGCTGCACGATCACTGCCGTCCACTCGATCGCGCCGACGTCGGCGGTCATGGAACAGGTGACGGAATTCTTCGAGGATTTCGTCCGCGAGCACGCCGCGGAATACGGCGGCTGGGTCGTCATCGCCGAAGGCGGCGAATAGCGATACGCCCGATCGCCGACGGGAGACGAGTGTCCACGCCGACGGGACGCTGGCGGAATTTTGTGCGCCGACGGGTTGAAAACGGCGGCTCCACTTAACATTTCGTCAAGGCCGCTTTGCCTATATTGCGCCGCCCACCCCATCCGCAGAGGAAAATCATGACGCGACAGGACTTCTGGAACATTGTCGACGGCGTAAATCACTCCGCCGGGAGCGACATGGCCAGAAAGTGCGCGTTGCTCACGACGGCCCTGCGTTCCCTCGCCACGGCCGACGTGGAGTCCTTCTCGATTCATTTCGACGAGTGCGACGACCAGGCGTTCAGCTGGGACCTTTGGGCGGCGGGCCACATCATGGGCGGTGGCTGCAGCGAGGACGCCTTCGCCAACTTTCGGGCGACGCTGATCTCGATGGGCCGCAAGACGTTCGAGATGGCGGTGGCGGCGCCGGAGTCGCTGGTCGATATCGAGATCGATGCGGAGCAGGCCTTCTACGAGGGTTATCAGTACGTGGCGATGACCGTGTACGAAGAGATGACCGGAAATCCGCCGGCGCGCGGCGGGCGGGCCGGTGACGACACGATCGACGAGATCAAGCCGACGGGCCGGCGGTGGCGCGAGGACCGCGTCCGCGACCTCTATCCGCGACTGGCGACGAAATACGGATCGCGAGTCCGAGCCGCCTGACGGCCGCATCGCGCAAGGAGAAAGGCCGGGGCGCTTTCGCGCTCCGGCCTTTGTCTTTTCAGCTGGGAGCACCGGTATCCTAGCCGGCCGCCGCCACTGCGCGACGCGCCATGACGCCGACCAGGTGGGCCCGGTAGTCGGCGCTGCCGTGGATGTCGCTGTTCAGGCCGGAGGCCGAGACCTTCACGCTCTTAATGGCATCGGCGGAGAAGTTGGCGGAGAGGGCCTTCTCCATCTCCGCTTGCCGGAACACCTTGGACCCGGCGCCGGTGACGGCGACGCGGACGTTGCCGCCGGCCTTCGAGATGAAGACGCCGACCAGGGCGAAGCGCGAGGCCGGCTGCGGGAACTTGGCGTAGGCGGCCTTGTCGGGCTTCGGGAAGCTGACGGCGGTGACGATCTCGCCGGCTTCGAGGGCGGTCTCGAACAGGCCCTTGAAGAAATCGTCGGCCGCGATCTTGCGCTTGTTGGTGATGACGGTCGCGCCGAGGCCGACGAGGCCGGCGGGATAGTCGGCGGCGGGATCGTTGTTGGAGATCGAGCCGCCGATGGTGCCCCGGTTGCGCACCTGCGGATCGCCGATGAGGTCGGCGAGCGCGGCAAGGGCAGGGATGGCGCCCTTGACCACTGCGGACTTGGCGACTTCCGCGTGGGTGGTCATGGCGCCGATGACCAGGTTGTTGCCGTCCATCTTGATGCCCTTGAGCTCGGCGATGCCGCCGAGATCGATGAGGTCGGAGGGCGCGGCGAGGCGTTGCTTCATGGTCGGCAGCAGGGTCTGGCCGCCGGCGACGAGCTTGCCGTCGGAGGCGGCGGCCAGCGCCTTGGCGGCGTCGGCCACGGAGGCCGGGCGGGTGTAGTTGAAGGTTTGCATGGTCTCGTCCTCCCTTACTCGGCCGCGGCCTTGACGGTGTTGATCGCCTGCCACACCCGATGCGGCGAGGCCGGCATTGTGATGTCGCTGACGCCGACTGGCCCGAGCGCGTCGAGCACGGCGTTGATCACCGCCGGCGGCGAACCGATGGCGCCGACTTCGCCGACGCCCTTCGATCCCAGCGGGTTGTGCGTGCACATGGTGTTGTGGGTCTGCACGTCGTAGGACGGCACGTCATCCGCCCGCGGCATGGTGTAGTCCATGTAGGAGCCGGTCAGCAGCTGGCCGGTCTTGTTGTCGTAGACGCAGTTCTCGATCAGGGCCTGGCCGATGCCTTGGGCAATGCCGCCTTGCACCTGTCCCTCGACGATCATGGGATTGATGACCTTGCCGACGTCGTCGACGGCGGTGAACTTGACGACTTGCACCACCCCGGTCTCCGGATCGACCTCCACTTCGCAGATGTGGCACCCGCCCGGGAAGGTAAAGTTGAGCGGGTCGTAGAAAGCCTTTTCGTCGAGGCCGGGCTCGAGCTCGGTGATCGGGTAGTTGTGCGGCACATAGGCGGTGAGCGCGACCTGGCCGAACGGCACGCTCTTGTCGGTGCCGGCGACCTTGAAGGCACCGTCCTTGAACTCGATGTCGGCGACCGACGCCTCCATCAGGTGAGCGGCGATGCGTTTCGCCTTGGTGACGACTTTGTCGAGCGCCTTGACCAGCGCCGAGCCGCCGACGGCCAGCGAGCGCGAGCCGTAGGTGCCCATGCCGAACTGCACCTTGTTGGTGTCGCCGTGCGAGATCTCGACGCTCTCCATCGGCACGCCCAGCGTGTCGGCGACGATCTGGGCGAAGGTGGTCTCGTGGCCTTGTCCATGGCTGTGCGAGCCCGTGAAGACGGTCACCGAGCCGGTCGGGTGGACGCGTACCTCCGCTGATTCATAGAGGCCCGCGCGGGCGCCGAGCGCACCGGCCACCGCCGATGGCGCGATCCCGCAGGCCTCGAGATAGGTCGAGATGCCGATGCCGCGCAGCTTGCCCTTCGCCTTGGCGTCGGTCCGCCGCTTCTCGAAGCCGGCATAGTCGGATGCCTTCAACGCCATCTCCAGCGTCGACTGGTAATCGCCGCTGTCATATTGCAGGGCCACAGGCGTCTGGTAGGGGAAGGCATTGGCCGGGATCATGTTCTTGCGGCGGATCTCGACGCGATCCATCTTCATCTCGCGGGCCGCCTTGTCGACGAGACGCTCGAGCAGATAGGTCGCTTCCGGCCGCCCGGCGCCGCGATAGGCGTCGACCGGCACGGTGTTGGTGAACACCGCCCGCACCTCGGCATAGATCGCCGGGGTGGCGTAGACCCCGGCCAGCAGCGTCGCATAGAGATAGGTCGGAACGCTCGAGGCGAAGGTGGACAGGTACGCGCCCATGGCGGCGGTCGTGCTCACCTTCAGGCCCAAGAACTTGCCGTCCTTGTCCATGGCCAGCTCGGCATGGGTGACATGGTCGCGGCCATGACAATCGGACATGAAGGACTCGCTGCGGTCCGCTGTCCACTTGATCGGACGTCCGAGCTTGCCGGCCGCCCAGGTGACGATCGCCTCCTCGGCATAGTGGAAGATCTTCGAGCCGAAGCCGCCGCCCACGTCGGGCGCCACGACGCGCAGCTTGTGCTCGGGGATCTGCAGCACGAAGGCGCCCATCAAGAGACGGATGACGTGCGGATTCTGGCTGGTCGTATAGAGCGTGTAGTCGCCGGTTGCGCGATCGAAGTCGCCGATCGCGGCGCGCGGCTCCATGGCGTTGGGGATCAGCCGCTGGTTCACGATGTCGATCTTGGTGACGTGCGATGCCTTGGCGAACGCCGCGTCGGTCGCCGCCTTGTCGCCGAGGTGCCAGTCGTAGCAGGTGTTGTTCTTGGCCTGCTCCCACACCTGCGGCGCGTTGGGCTTGGCCGCATCGCCGGTCGATATGATGGCCGGCAGTTCCTGATACTGGACGTCGATCAGTTCCGCCGCGCTTTTTGCCTGGTCGCGCGTTTCCGCGATCACCACGGCGACCTGATCGCCGACGTGACGGACGCGGTCGGCGACGAGCGGCGGATGCGGCGGCTCCACCATCGGCGTGCCGTCCTTGCTGTGGATCAGCCAGCCGCAGGGCAGGCCGCCCTTCTTGTCGGCGGCGTAGTCGGCCCCGGTGAAGATGGCGACGACGCCCGGCGCCTTCTCGGCCGCGCTCTTGTCGATCTTCTTGATGTTGGCGTGGGCGTGCGGCGAGCGCACGACGTAGGCGTGGACCTGCCCGGGCCGATTGATGTCGTCCGTATAGGTGCCGCCGCCGGTGAGAAAGCGGAAGTCTTCCTTGCGCTTGACGGCTGTTCCGACGAATCCCATGGCGCCCTCCCTATTTCCGCATCGCTTGCGCGCCGGCCAGGATGGCCTTGACGATGTTGTGGTAGCCGGTGCAACGGCAGATGTTGCCTTCGAGCCACTCGCGCACGTCGTGCTCGCTCGGGCTGGCGTTGTTCTGCACGAGGTCGATGGCGCTCATTACCATTCCCGGCGTGCAGAAGCCGCATTGCAGCCCGTGATTGTCGCGGAAGGCCTCCTGCATCGGATGCAGCTTGCCGTCGGTGGCCAGGCCCTCGATGGTCGCGACCTTGGCGCCCTGCGCCTGCGCGGCGAGCATGGTGCAGCTCTTCACCGACTTGCCGTCGACATGGACGACGCAGGCGCCGCACTGGCTGGTGTCGCAGCCGACGTGGGTGCCGGTGAGGCCGAGACTCTCGCGCAGATAGTGAACCAGCAGCGTGCGCGTCTCGACATCGGCCGAGACTGCCTTGCCGTTCACCGTCATGGATACGGTGGGCATGCAAATACCTCCCTGTGAACCTGGGCCGGCAGGCGCGGCCCCAACATCATCGGACGGCGGCGCCGCCCGAAATCCTCCCGAAAGGCGCGCCGCTCGCGCGCCCGACTTTCGTTAACAGTTTCGATGGGTCATTGACGCAGGTCAAGAAGCAACGCGTGGTAGCCGGTTGCGACACGATGACTGTGGGTTTTTGACACGGGCGCGCGACCGGGGCTTCGCGAAGGCAAGAATGACTGCGTCTCTCGCGGCGGCGTTCGATTCCGAGCGATCGACCCCATGTCCAGCGGGAAAACGGTTCGCCAACCGAGAGGCGTCGGCCGAAGAAGAAGGGTTCACCGCAGAGGGCACAGAGGGCACCGAGGAAGGGTGAATGCGCGCTTCGCGCGCGATGGAACGGCTGCCTTCTCTGTGATCTCTATGTCCTCTGTGGTGGGTCTTCTTGCGTGAGGCTGCCGCCAGCAGGAGACCGAGCGAGCGGTGGGCGGCCGCCGCGGCGGCGCTGATGGCGATGACCTCGGCCGAGCGCAGGCCGTGGACGAGGCGGGCGCGGCGGGCGCGCGCCAAGCCGTCGGCGGTGCGCGGTCCCGTGCTCTTGCCGCCGTGGAAGCGGCAGCGACCGTTGGCCATGGCCGGCTGACGACAGGCACAGCCGGCCCGCGTCGCGGCGCCGCAGCGCGGCGCGGCGAGGAAATCGCCCCCGGGATTGCCGTTGTTCAGGCGGCCGCGGCGCTGCGGATCGAGAGAACACGCATTCCCCCGAGGCGCGTGGCTCGTGGATTCGGAGGCTGGGGAGATGATCAGGCCGGTATCGGGATCGATACCGTGGGCGATGTCCCTGGCGCGCTCGCATTCGCGCTCGTAGTCCGAGTTGGAGTCAGTCGAAAAATACTCGACGCGACGGGGCCGGTCAGGCGCTGTGCGCACCCGGTGCAGCATGGCGACGCCCTGCCGAAAGCGCTCCATCAGCCGGGCGGCGCCGTGGGCGAGCCGCAGGCTCGCCGGCCGGTCGAGCGGGTCGACCGCCGCGGTGACCACGACATCGGCACGCTCGGTCAGGCGCATGGTGAGGCGATGAGTGGCAGCGAGCTGGTGCGCGAACAGCTTCGTGCGCTCTGCGCTCGACGGGCCGGCGAGCGCGTCGAGGCCGCTGGCAGTCAAGAGGTCGCTAGCGGCACGTTCGGCGGCGACTAGGGAGGCCAGCTCGCCGGCATCAATCCGACGACGGCCGGAACCGGTGGAGTTCTGTTGCGAACGGGCCTGGAGCTTGCGATAGGACTCGGCCCGGTTGATGCGGCGCGCCCGCTCCGCGGGGGACAGGGTGTCCGGCTCCGTGCTGATGTTGACCCAAAGGACATCGTCGCCCTCTGCGGCCCCATACCCCAAGGTGCGGAGCGTCTGCAGGGCGCGGCCATAGCGACCGTTGAGGCGGGCAGCGGCGCCGGCGAAACGGGCGGCGGCGAGATCGAAGAGGGGCAGGTTGTCTGCACCTTGCCCGGCGCCTTCGGTAGCGGCGCTGATGGCCCGGTCGGCCAGGGCGGCCATGCGCATGGTCAGGAGGTGCGCGCCCGCCATCTGATCGGCGAGGCGGGCGTGCAGGAATTTGTCGCCTTCCTCGGCATCGATAGCCGCTGCTGCCGCCAGGTCGCCGGCACCGCAGGCGGCGGCCAGTTCAGTGGCGAGTGAGGTACCTGTTTGCGTAAATTCCTCGGTCATGAGTCCACCCACTTATTGTTCTTGTTGATACTGAGGGCTTTTTGGTTTAGTCGCCGGTGTTACGCAGTCAGCAAGAGAACGTAGCACATAGCGTACATTGTTGTCAACATGTTCTCAAATTGCTTACGCAAGAATTTCGCTATGAAGGGCGGGATGCGCCCACCGTCAACAGCTTGCTCTGATAAAGTGTGGGTAGACGAGACTCGCTCCGGTTTGGCTTCTGCAACTGCCCCGGGGCGCGCGGGGGCGAAATGCGGGCAGATATCAGCGCGTTTCTGACGGGCATGTTCCTGGCGATCGGCGCAGCCCATGCCGAGGGCGAGCTGCGCATCTTCAGTTGGCCCGACTACATCAGCCCGAAGGTGATCGAGAAGTTCGCGCGGGCGCACGCGGTCGACGTGACGATCGATGACCACGAGACCCACCAGCAACTCATTGACACAGTACGCGCCGGCGACACGGGCTACGACATCGTGGTGCCGAGCGATTGGGCGGTTCAGCTGCTGATCGAAGAGGGATTGCTAGCGGAGACCAGGCCCAATGAGATGGCGAACTTCAAGAATGTCGACCCGCGTTGGATGGACGTCGCCTGGGACCGCGGACGCAACTACAGCGCGCCATTTCTCTGGGGCACGGGCGGTATTGTCGTCGACACGGCGTCCTACACGGGCGAGGCGGACACGCTCAAGCTGATTTTCGATCCACCGCCGGAACTGCGCGGGCGAATCGACGTGGTTCCCGAGAGCAGCGACATGATCAATGCCGCGCTTCGATATCTCAGCAAGCGTCGCTGCAACAGCGACGCCGGTGACCTCGCCGCAGTGGCAGATCTCTTGATGAAAGCGAAGCCGCACTGGCGTTCGATCACCTACGGGATCGATGGAATTGCATCGCGCGACACAGCGGTAGCGTACTATTGGAGTCCCGGCGCCCTATGGGCGCGTCGACAAAAACCGACGTTGGCATTTGCTCTCCCCCGTGAAGGTTTCTCGCGTTGGATGGACAACGTGGTCGTGCTCAGGGATGCGCCCAATCTCGAGAATGCCAAACTGTTTCAGAACTTCGTGATGGATCCGGAGATAGCGGCCCTGAGTTCCGAGTACGCTTTGGCGGGCAACGTCATCCTCGGCAGCGAAACCCTCCTGTCGAGGGACCTCGCTGAGGCACCCGAGATGAAGTTGCCGCCCAGTAGCGAGCCTGAGATCGTGCCGTTGTGTCCGTCGGAAGTGCGGGAGAAGTATGACGCAATCTGGGCGGAAGTAACAAAGTAGTTCGAGGGCGGCGACCTGTCGATCATTCCACCTGCGCGAAGGTATACGCTTGGCCGTTGTACCAGATGAATTCGTTCTCCGCCGCTTTCGTGCCGCCGGGAATGCGGAACACATCGCCGCAATAATTCCTGTAGAAGCAGATCTGGTCCCCATCGAAAGCGAGATTGCTGTCCGCGAAGCTTCCCCAATCGCCCGAGACGGTGGCGCGGCCGTCTTTCGTCACGGATGCAGTGCGCTGGGCGCCGGACCGAAGCGACCGACCGCGTAGCTTTTTGCCAAGGAAGAGCTGGCGGACCTCGTCGGCGGTGAGCCTGTTCTTCTCAGCAAATTCGCCGCGGAACAGGAATTCCGGCACACCCGCCAAGCGCAGGCCCTCAAGAAACCGTCGCCGATCTGCGGTTCTGACGAAATACATTCCCGGAGCATTGTCGATCGCAACGGGAATGCCGCCAACCCGAACGTTGATTTCGTTGTGACGTTCCACTGCCGCTGCCGCCTCCTTCTTGCGCGCGAGCTGTCCATATGCGGCCGCCAGAAGGAGGGACGAGAATTCATCGTCTGGGCTGAGCTTGACCGCTTCTTCGAAGGAGGCGGCCGCTTCCTCGAATTGTCCCAACGCGAACTGGGCTCTGCCGAGATAGTCTATAAAAAGAGGTGGGTAGTGCGGATCCAGCCGCATGGCCGTCCGGATGTGTCCGATCGCTTCCGCGGCGCGACCAGAACGGATCAGTGTTCCGCCGATATAGGCGTAGCTCAGGGCATCGCCCGAATCCAGGGCGATCGCCTCTTTGAACTCTGCGAGCGCTTCGTCGTCGCGGCCGTTGATCCACCATACCAGGCCCGCCGTCTGATGCGACAAGGCGGTCGGGTACATCTGCGCTTCCGCCAAGTATTGTTTGGCCCTCTGCCACGCCTCGATGTCTGAAATTCCCAAACTGTAGCTCCAGCCGCGGTCATAGCTGACGGCATACATCCAGGCGAACGCCGCGTAAGCGCGCCCATACTTCGGATCGAGCTTGATGGCCTGCTCCAGATAGGGAACCGACTTGGCGAAATCTTCGGATGTCCTGCGTCGAAGGTGCTCCCACGCGCGCAGGAACGCCTCATAGGCGGCCGGCACGCTGGTCTCCTGCTGATCGAGGGTAACGTGCTCCGCGTTGGTGATGCGAAGCGCCAGGGCATCAACGATGGCGTAGGTCACCTTGTCCTGCAGCGCAAAAATATCGTCGATCGAACCGTCATAGCGGTCGGCCCAGACGTGACCGCCGCTGATGGCATCGATGAGCTGGGCATTGATGCGGACGTCGTTGCCGCCGCGCCGGACGCTGCCTTCCAGGATGTAGCGAACACCAAGCTCTTCTGCCACCTCGGCCGGCTTCACCGCCTTGCCCTTGTAGGTGAAGGCTGTGTTGCGGGAGATTACGAACAGTCCGGAAAGGCGCGAGAGATCGGTGGTCAGGTCCTCGGTCATGCCGTCGGCGAAGGACTCCTCGTCGGGGTTGGCGCTCATGTTGGCGAACGGCAGCACGATGATCGAGGGCTTGTCCGGCAGGGGCAGGGCCATGCGCTCGACGGCGGCGGCTTCGATCTTCGGCTCCCACGGCCGCTGCCAGGCCACGAGGCCGGCGGCAATCACGGCGACCAGCGCAACTGCGATGGCTGGCCATCGCCAGCGCTGCTGCCGGCTGCCGATGCCGATCGTCTTGCCGGCCGCCGCCGGGTCGATCAGGACGCGATATACCCGGACCGGGTCGGCGACGTGCTTCACGGGCTGCTCGCCCAGATAGGCGTAGCCGACCTCGACGTTGGCCTTCAGATGGTCGTAGGCGGAGCCGGAGATCGCGATGCCGCCGGGGTCGGCCAGCTCCTGCAGCCGGTCGGCGATGTTGACCCCGTCGCCGTGGATGTCGTCGCCCTCGACGATGACGTCGCCGAGATTGACGCCGATGCGATAGGCGAGCCGCTTGGCCTCGGGAGCGCCGGCGTTGCGCTCGGTCTTGAGGCGTTGGATCTCGACGGCGCACCGCACCGCATCGACCACGCTCCGATACTCGACGAGGAGGGCGTCGCCCATGGTCTTCACCAGGCGGCCATGGTGCGCCGCGATGGCCGGGTCGAAGACGTCGTGCAGGTCGGCCTGGAAGCGGGCGCGCGTTCCCTCCTCGTCGGCCTGGCTCAGGCGGACATAGCCGACGACATCGGCGATGAGCACGGCGGCAAGCCGGCGCTCCATGCCCTGATGCTCCCCGGTTTCCCGCGAACGGAGCGGAAGGCGTTTATGCTTGGAATGATACGTCAAAGCGCCGGAGGCCGCTACCTGCGGCGGTATCGCCCC
>Ga0187893_10013039_pt1 | contig 11659 bp, 11 predicted proteins | sample MA1701074metaG_FD_139574 | JGI IMG/M metagenome (GOLD analysis project Ga0187893, IMG submission 139574) | White microbial mat communities from a basaltic lava cave in the Kipuka Kanohina Cave System on the Island of Hawaii, USA - MA170107-4 metaG ...
CAAGGTCGGCGGCGCGAGCCTGCGCGACACCGTGAGCGGCGCCGTGACCAAGCTCGGCGAGGATCTGGTCGTGCGCCGGCTCGGCCGGCTCGAGGCGCCCGCCTCGGGCTTCGTCGCGGCCTACGTCCACGCGGGCGGCAAGATCGGCACGCTGGTCGCGGTCGCGTCCGACGCGCCAGCCAAGCCCGAGGTCCGCAGCTTCGCGCACAACGTCTGCATGCACGTCGCAGCCACCAGCCCCGCCAGCCTCTCGCGCGACGACCTGCCCAAGGCGGCGGTCGAGGAAGAGCGCAAGGTGCTCACCGCCCAGGCCGCGAGCGAGGGCAAGCCCCAGAACATCATCGAGAAGATGATCGAGGGGCGGCTGAACAAGTTCTTCAAGGAAGTGGTCCTGCTCGAGCAGGGCCTGGTGATGGATCCCGACAAGTCCGTAGGCAAGGCGGCGCAGGAAGTCGGTGCGAGAGTCGCCGGCTTCCGCCGCTTCCAGCTCGGGGAAGCCGGCGAGGAATGACCCCGGTCTACAAGCGCGTCCTGCTCAAGATCTCCGGCCAGAGCCTCGCGGGCGAGCGCGGCTGGGGGATCGATTCGAAGACCATCCAGGCGACGGCGCGCGAGATCTGCGAGCTGTCGGGGCTCGGCGTCGAGCTCGGCGTGGTGTGCGGGGGCGGCAACATCATCCGCGGCATCACGGCGTCGGCCGAGGGCATCAACCGCACCGCGGCCGACTACATGGGCATGCTCGGCGGCGTGATCAACGCGCTCGCGCTGCAGGACGCGCTCGAGAAGTGCGGCGCCGACACGCGCGTGCTGTCGGCGATCGAGATCAAGTCGGTCGCCGAGCCGCACATCCGGCGGCGCGCGATCCGCCACCTGGAGAAGGGCCGGATCGTGATCTTCGCGGCCGGCACCGGCAATCCGTTCTTCACCACCGACACCGGCGCCGCGCTGCGCGCGATGGAGATCGGAGGCGAGGTGCTCCTGAAGGGGACGCGCGTCGACGGAGTCTACGACTCCGACCCCGAGAAGAACCCGAACGCGCGGCGCTTCGATCGCGTGAGCTACCGCGAGTTCCTGCACCAGAGCCTGGGCGTCATGGACTCGACCGCGATCTCGCTCTGCCAGGACAACAAGCTGCCGATCGTGGTGTTCAACATGAGCGTGCCGGGAAACGTGCTGCGCGTGGTCTCCGGGGAGGCGATCGGCACGCTCGTCACGGCGTAGGAGGGTGCGCAGATGTCCGACGAGAGCAGCGAGCTCGTCCTGTCCGAGGCCAAGCAGGAGATGCAGAAGAGCCTGAACGGCCTGGTCCACGACCTCGGGAAGGTGCGCACGGGCCGCGCGAATCCCGCCCTGCTCGAGGGCCTTTCGGTCGACTACTACGGCACGCCGACGCCGCTCAAGAAGCTCGCGCAGCTGAACGCCCCCGAGGCGCGGCTGATCACCGTGCAGCCGTTCGACCGCAGCGCGATCAGCGAGATCGAGAAGGCGATCCACAAGGCGAACCTCGGCGTGTCGCCGATCTCCGACGGCAAGATCGTGCGCGTGCCGATCCCGGAGCTGACCGAGGACCGGCGCAAGGACCTGGCCAAGCAGGTCAAGAAGCTCGGCGAGGACCACAAGGTCGGCGTGCGCAACGCGCGCCGCGACGCGATCGCGATGGCCAAGGAGCTGCAGAAGGACGGCGACCTCGGCGAGGACGACGCGCGCCACCTGCAGGACAAGATCCAGAAGCTGACCGACGACTTCATCGCGCAGATCGACAAGGCGATCGACGCGAAGGAAGCCGAGCTGATGAAGGTCTGAGCCAGCGGTGCACCGGCTCGACGCGAGCAAGATCCCGCGCCACGTCGCGATCATCCCGGACGGGAACGGTCGCTGGGCGGAGAGCCGCGGGCTGCCGCGCGTCGCCGGCTATCGCAACGGCGCCGAGGTCGTGCGCGCGGTGGTGCGCGCCGCCCACGAGCTGGGCGTGCAGTGGCTGACCTTCTACGCGTTCTCGACCGAGAACTGGGCGCGGCCGCGCGAGGAGGTCGACGCGGTCATGGGCTACCTCGAGGAGTACCTCGAGCGCGACGCCGACGAGCTGCACGGCAACGGCATCCGCGTCGACGCGATCGGCCGGACCGCGGACCTCTCGCCGCGCATCCAGACGCTGCTGCGCGACCTGATCGCGCGCACGCGCTCCAACGGCGAGATGCGCCTGGTGTTCGCGCTCTCCTACGGCGGGCGCACCGAGATCACCGACGCCGTGCGGGCGATCGCGCGCGCGGTCGAGCAGGGCCAGCTCGAGCCCGAGGCGATCGACGAGAAGTGCGTGCAGGCGCACCTGTACGCGCCGGACCTGCCCGAGCCCGATCTCCTGATCCGCACCGGCGGGGAGCTGCGGCTGTCGAACTTCCTGCTCTGGCAGGTCGCCTACACCGAGCTGTGGAAGAGCGACGTGCTCTGGCCCGACTTCACCAAGAACGACCTGGTCGACGCCCTGGCCGCGTACCAGCAGCGCGAGCGGCGCTTCGGGCGCACGGGAGCGCAGGCGCGGGAAGACTCGTCGTGAAGCGCGTGGCGCTGCTCGGCTCGACGGGCTCGATCGGCACCCAGTCCCTCGACGTGATCGCGCGCTTCCCGGACCGGCTCCGTGTGGTGGCGCTCGCGGCCGGCCGCTCGGTCGACCTCCTGATCCAGCAGTGCAAGCAGTTCCGCCCCGAGCTGGTGTCGGTCGCGCGCGCCGAGGACGCGGCCCTCGTGCGCGAGGCGCTGGGCGAGCCCGCGCCGCGCGTGGTCTCGGGTCCGCAGGGTCTGCTCGAGGTCGCGACCTGCGGCGCGGAGCTCGTGATCGGCGCGCTGGTCGGCAGCGCCGGCCTCGAGCCGGTTGTCGCCGCGCTGCGCGCCGGCAGCGACGTCGCGCTCGCGAACAAGGAGGTGCTCGTCACCGGCGGGCCGCTCGTGCTCGAGGTCGCGCGCGCGAGCGGCGCGAAGCTCCTGCCGATCGACTCCGAGCACGTCGCGATCGCGCAGTGCCTGGCCGGCCAGCGCTCCGCGCCCCTGCGCAAGATCTGGCTCACCGCGTCCGGCGGCCCGTTCCGCCAGGCCACGCCCGAGCAGCTCGCCCGGGCGACGCCGGAGCAGGCGCTCGCCCACCCCAACTGGCAGATGGGCGCGAAGATCACGATCGACTCCGCGACGCTCATGAACAAGGGCTTCGAGGTGATCGAGGCGCGCTGGCTGTTCGACCTCCCGCCCGAGCGGATCGGCGTGCTCGTCCACCCGGAGAGCATCGTCCACTCGCTGGTCGAGTTCGCGGACGGCAGCTGGCTCGCGCAGCTCGGGGTGCCGGATATGCGCATCCCCATCTCCTACACTCTGGGCATGCCCGAACGTCTGCCCCTCGACGACGTGGCGAGCCTCGACCTGGTCGCGCTCGGCGCGCTGCGCTTCGAGGCGCCCGATCCGGTCCGCTTCCCCGCGTTGCGGCTCGCCTTCGAGGCGCTGGCCGCGGGCGGAACCGCGCCGGCCGCGCTCAACGCCGCCAACGAGGTCGGGGTGGCCGCCTTTCTTGCCGGCGAGCTGCCGTTCACGGGGATCGCCGCGGTCGCCGAAGAGGTACTGGGGCGCATCGCGGTCCGGCCCGGCCGCGCGCTCGAAGAGATCCGGGACGTCGATGAACAGGGCCGCCGGCTGGCACGTCGGTGGATCGAGGAGCGCGCATCGTGAACCTGCCTGGAGTCTTCGACGTCCTGATCCCGTTCGTGCTCCTGCTCGGGGTGCTGATCTTCATCCACGAGCTCGGCCACTTCGCGGTGGCCAAGTGGCTGAACGTGAAGGTCGAGAAGTTCTCGATCGGGTTCGGCCCGTCGCTCTTCACGCGCACGATCGGCGAGACCGAATACGTCGTCGCCGCGCTGCCCCTGGGCGGGTTCGTGAAGATGCTCGGTGAAGTTCCGGGCGAGACGCTTCCGCCCGACGAGGTCGGCCGCGCCTTCAACCTGCGGCCGGTCTGGCAGCGGATCGCGATCGCGCTGGCGGGCCCGATCATGAACCTGGTGCTGCCGGTGTTCCTGATCGCCGCGATCCTGATGGCCGGCGTGCCGACGCTGACCTCGCGCATCGGCGGCGTGCTGCCCGGCTCGGCCGCGGAGCGCGCGGGCCTGCGCGAGGGCGACCGCGTGGTCGCGGCCGCCGGCGAGCCGCTCTGGCGTTGGGAGGATCTCGAGACCAAGCTGCGCGCGCCCGGCGCGCCGGCGCTCTCGCTCCAGATCGAGCGCGACGGCGAGACGCAAGCGATCGAGCTCGTGCGCGAAGCGGAAGACGAGGGCGCGTTCGGGACCAGCGGCCTGTCGTGGCACGCGCCGGTCGCGCGCGTGGGCGTCTCGGACCCCGCGTCGCCGGCTGCGCAGGCGGGCATCCGCACCGGCGACCGCATCGTTTCGCTGAACGGCGAGCCGGTCGCGAACTTCCACGCGCTGGAGCGCCTGCTGCCGACGCTCGCCGCGCCGCTCGAGGTCGAGCTCGTTCGGCCGCTCGACGGCGAGACCGAGACCGTGCGCACCACGCTGCGCGAGCTGCCCGGCCCGCAGGCGAGCCCGGCGAGCCTCGGGCTCCTGCCCGTGGGCGTGCGCATCGCGGCCGTGGAGCCGGCGAGCCCCGCGAAGCGCGCGGGTCTCGAGTCGGGCGACGTGGTGCTGTCCGTGAACGGCGGGCTCGCGACCTCGAGCGAGCAGGTGAAGAACCTGATCTGGGGCAGCGGCGGCGTGCCGCTCGAGCTCCACGTGCTGCGCGACAAGCGCGAGCTGAGGCTCTCGGCGACGCCCACCGAGCGCCAGATCCCGGTGGAGAGCGGCGGCACCGAGCTGCACTGGGGCATCGGCGTCTCGCTCGGTCCGTCCGACGAGGGCGCGGAGTACCGCGACGACGTCGTGAGCAATCCGCTGGTCGCACTCGGCCGCGGGGCGCAGCGCACCGGCGACATCCTGGCCATGATCGTGGGCGGGATCGCGCAGCTCGTCACGGGCAACGTCGGCATGAACAGCCTGTCGGGCCCGATCGGGATCGGCGAGATCGCGGCCGACGCCTACCAGACGTCGTGGGCGCAGTTCGTCTGGCTGATGGCGGTGATCAGCGTGAACCTCGCGATCCTGAATCTGCTGCCGATCCCCGTTCTCGACGGCGGGCAGATCGTGCTGGCCGCGGCCGAGGGCATCAAGGGCAGCCCGCTGCCCGCGCGCGCGCGCGACGTCGCGCAGACCGTCGGCCTGTCGCTGATCCTGCTCCTGATGGGCGTCGCGTTCTGGAACGACATCGCGCGCCACTGGTCGGGCGTGGTGCAGTTCTTCTCGACGCTCGGCTAGGCGCGCCGTGCTGCTCGCGCTCGACACCTCCGCGGAGCGCGGCTCGCTCGCGCTGTTCGACGGCGAGCGCCTGCTCGGCGAGCGCTGGCTCGAGGCCGGCGAGCGCCACGCCGCCTCGCTGCTCGTGTCGCTCGATCGGCTGCTCGCGGAGTGCGCGCGCCCGCTCGAAGCGGTGGAGCGGATCGCGCTCTCGATCGGCCCGGGCTCGTTCACGGGCTTGCGCATCGGGCTCGCGAGCGCGCTCGGGCTCAGCTACGGCACGCCGCGCACGCTGGTGCCCGTGCCGACGCTCGCCGCGCTCGCGACGCAGTCCGGTGTAGCCGACCCCGGCTGGTCGGACCGGAGGGTCGCGGCGCTGCTCGACGCGCGCCGCGGCGAGGTCTACGCGGGCCTGTACCGGCCCGACGGCGAGGCGCTGGGCGAGGACAGCTGCGGCCCGCTCGCGGACTTCCTTGCGCGCCTGCCCGCCGACGTCCCGATCGCGTTCCTGGGCGGGATCAGCGCTGCGCAACGCGCGCGCATCTCCGCGAGCCTCGCTGCGCGCGCGGAGTTCCTGCCCCCGGCTGCCGGTGTGCTGCGCGCGGCGAGCGTGGGCCGGCTGGGCCTGCGGCTCGCGGCGCGCGGACTCGCGCTCGCCCCGGAGCGCGTGGAGCTGCGCTACATCCGGCGGGCCGAGGCCGAAGCGCGCCGGCTGGCTTTACACCCCGCGGGTGGTCCCATACCCTAGGCCGACGCCCCCGGGATGAAGATAAGGTCGCGGAATGCAACCGTTATCTGCCTCCCCCGGCCCCCAGGAGATCGGCATGCGCGTGTACTACGACAAGGACGCGGACCTCGCGCGTCTCGAAGGCAAGACCGTGGCCGTGCTCGGATACGGCAGCCAGGGTCACGCCCACAGCCTGAACCTCAAGGACAGCGGCGTGGACGTCGTGGTCGGTCTGCGGCCCGGCTCGGCGACCGTGGCCAAGGCGAAGGGCGCGGGGCTGCGCGTCGCCTCGGTGCCGGACGCGGTCGCCGGCGCGGCGGTGGTGATGATGACGCTGCCCGACGAGACCATGGCGCAGGTCTACGAAACCGAGATCCGCCCGAACCTGAAGTCCGGCAGCTATCTCGCGCTCGCGCACGGCTTCAACTTCCACTTCGGCTGCATCACGCCCCCGGACGGAGTCAACACGTTCATGGTCGCGCCCAAGGGTCCCGGCCACCTGGTGCGCAACGCGTACGAGAAGGGCGGCGGCGTGCCGTGCCTGGTCGCGGTCGATCGCGACCCGTCGGGCAACACGCTCGAGGTCGGGCTCGCCTACGCGAAGGGCATCGGCGGCGGGCGCGCGGGCATCATCGAGACCACGATCCGCGAGGAGACCGAGACGGATCTGTTCGGCGAGCAGGCCGTGCTGTGCGGCGGCCTCACCGCGCTCATGCAGGCGGGCTTCGAGACGCTGATCGAGGCCGGCTACGCGCCCGAGATGGCGTACTTCGAGTGCATCCACGAGGTGAAGCTGATCGTCGACCTGATCTACGAGGGCGGCATCTCGAACATGCGCTACTCGATCTCTAACACCGCGCGCTTCGGCGACCTGACGCGCGGCCCGCGCATCGTCACGGCCGAGACCAAGGCCGAGATGAAGCGCATCCTCTCCGAGATCCAGTCCGGCCGCTTCGCGTCCGAGTGGCTGCAGGAGGCGCGGGTCGGCAAGCCGGTGTTCACCGCGCTCGGCAAGCTCGGCGAGGAGCACCCGGTGGAGAAGATCGGCAAGGAGCTGCGCGCGATGATGCCGTGGCTGCGCGAGAGCCGGCTCGTCGATCGCAGCCGGAATTGAGGCCGCGCCGATGACGCCGGGCGAACGCTTCCGGGATCGCAGGCGGCGCAGGCGGGCCAGCCGCCGCGGCCGACGCCGCGCGGTGTACCTGCTGCCGAACCTGCTGACTGCGGCCGGCATGATGCTCGGCTTCTGGTCGATCACGCTCTCGATCCGCGGCGAGTTCGAGAAGGCCGCGCTCGCGATCGTGCTGGCCATGGTCACCGACATGCTCGACGGGCGCGTGGCGCGCGCCACGCACTCGCAGAGCCGCTTCGGCTTCGAGTTCGACTCGCTCTCCGACCTGACCGCGTTCGGCCTCGCGCCCGCGCTACTCATGTACAACTGGACGCTCGCGCCGCTGGGTCCGCGCGGCTGGCTGATCGGCGGGCTGTTCGCGCTGTGCGCCGCGCTGCGCCTGGCGCGCTTCAACGCCCGCGCCGACGAGCCGACCACGAAGTACTTCCAGGGCATCGCGTCGACCTTCGCGGGCGGCATGGTCGCGGCCACGGTCTGGTTCATGCACTGGCTCGAAGTCACGCCGCCGTTCCCGCGCCCGCTCGGCATGATCGTGACCAGCTTCTTCGCGCTGCTCGCGCTGCTCATGGTCAGCACGCTGCCGTACCCGAGCATCAAGGCGATCAAGCTCGAGGGCCGGCGCGGCTACTCGGCGCTGGTCGCTCTGATCGTCTTCCTGGTGGTGGTGCTGCTCAACCACGAGCCGATGCTGTTCGGACTCGGGATCGCGTACCTGCTCACCGGACCGGTCCTCTGGCAGATCGAGCGCAGCCGTGCGAAGGCCGCACCGCAGGCGCTCGACGACGAACACGCGACGGAGTCGACCAGCGATGTCCGCTGACCGCGTCCTGATCTTCGACACCACCCTGCGCGACGGCGAGCAGTCGCCGGGCTGCAGCATGAACATCGAGGAGAAGCTGGTGATCGCGCGCCAGCTCGAGAAGCTCGGCGTCGACGTGATCGAGGCCGGCTTCCCGATCGCCTCGGACGGCGACTTCGAGGCCGTGCGCGCGGTCGCGCGCGAGGTGCGGCGGCCGATCATCTGCGCGCTCGCGCGCACCTCGAACGAGGACGTCGATCGCGCCTGGGAGGCGCTGCGCGAGGCCGCGCACCCGCGCATCCACGTGTTCATCGCCACGTCCGAGATCCACATGCGCGACAAGCTGCGCATGAGCAAGGAACGGGTGCTGGAAGAGGTGCGACGCGCCGTCGCCCGCGCGCGCGGCTACTGCGCGGACGTCGAGTTCTCCTGCGAGGACGCCACGCGCTCGGACTGGGAGTTCCTGGTCGAGGTCTGCAACGCCGCGGTCGCGGCCGGCGCGCGCACGCTGAACATCCCGGACACGGTCGGCTACACGACGCCCTTCGAGTACGCGGAGCTGATCGGCCACCTGCGCCGCAACGTGACGGGCGCCGAAGACGTGCGCTTCTCCGTGCACTGCCACGACGACCTCGGGCTCGCGGTCGCGAACTCACTGGCCGCGATCCGCGGCGGCGCGCGCCAGGTCGAGTGCACCGTGAACGGGATCGGCGAGCGCGCGGGCAACACCGCGATGGAAGAGGTCGTGATGGCGCTGCGCACGCGCGGTGAGTACTTCGGCGGCTGCGACACCGCGATCGTCGGCAAGGAGATCTACCCCTCGAGCCGCCTGCTCTCGTCGGTGATCAGCGTGGCCGTGCCGCCGAACAAGGCGGTGGTCGGCGACAACGCCTTCGCGCACGAGGCCGGCATCCACCAGCACGGCGTGCTCTCGAACAAGCTGACCTACGAGATCATGACGCCGGAGAGCGTCGGCCGCGCCTCGAGCGAGCTCGTGCTCGGCAAGCACTCCGGCCGGCACGCCTTCGGCGAGCGCCTGCGCGAGCTCGGCTTCGACCCGGAGCGGATCGACTTCAACCAGGCCTTCAAGCGCTTCAAGGACCTCGCGGACGCCAAGAAGACGGTCTACAACGAGGACATCGAGGCGCTCGTCACCGACCAGCTCCTGCGCGTCGAGGAGACGGTCAAGCTGCGCAACATGCACGTCGTGTCGGGCACCTTCGCCACGCCGACGGCGACGGTCGAGATGGAAGTGAAGGGCGACGTGCGCAAGGTCGCGTCGATGGGCACCGGCCCGGTCGACGCGATCTACAGCGCGATCGAGCAGGCCACCGGCTGCAAGGCCCGCCTGCTCAAGTACCAGGTCAGCGCGGTCACGAGCGGGATCGACGCGCAGGGTGAGGTTTCGGTGACGCTGGAAGAGGACGGGATGCGCGTGATCGGACAGGCCGCGGACACCGACGTGCTGGTCGCGTCGGCCAAGGCCTACGTGCACGCGCTCAACAAGCTCGAGCAGCGCCACAAGGTCGGCGTCGCCTCGCTGCGCGGGATCTAGCGTCCATGGCGCGCGTACTCGTTCTGGCGGGCGACGGCATCGGCCCGGAGGTGACGGCCGAGGCCGTCGCCGTGCTGAAGATGGTCGCGCCCGACGTGGCGACCGAAGAGGCGCTGATCGGCGGCTGCGCGATCGACGCCGAGGGCGCACCGCTCTCGGACGCGACCGTCGCGCGCGCGAAGGCCTGCGGCCTGGTCCTGCTCGGCGCGGTCGGCGGTTCCAAGTGGGACGCGCTCCCGCCATCGACGCGCCCGGAGCGGGGCCTGCTCCGCATCCGCAAGGAACTGGGCCTGTACGCGAACCTGCGGCCTGCGGCGGTGCTGCCCGCGCTCGCCGACGCGAGCCCGCTCAAGCGCTCCTGCGTCGACGGCGTCGATCTCCTGGTCGTGCGCGAGCTGACCGGCGGCATCTACTACGGCGAGCCGCGCGGCCGCTTCGACAAGGACGGCGTGCGCCGCGCGCTCAACACCGACGTCTACGACGAGCACGAGGTGGCGCGCATTGCGCGGGTGGCGTTCCAGGCCGCGCGCGGGCGCAAGAAGCTCGTGACCAACATCCACAAGGCGAACGTGATGGAGGTGTGCGCCTTCTGGAACGAGATCGTGCTGGAAACGGCGAAGGAGTTCCCCGACGTGAGGCTCGAGCACCAGCTCGTCGACTCCGCGGCGATGGTGCTGCTGCGCGACGCGCCGAAGTTCGACGTGCTGCTCTGCCCGAACCTGTTCGGCGACATCCTGTCGGACGAGGCCGCGATGATCACCGGCTCGCTCGGCATGCTGCCCTCGGCCAGCCTCGGCGACGAGGGCAGGGGGCTGTACGAGCCGATCCACGGCAGCGCGCCCGACATCGCGGGCCAGGACAAGGCGAACCCGCTCGCGGCGATTCTGTCCGTGGCGATGCTGCTCGAGCACGGGCTCGCCCGGCCGAAGGACGCCGAGCGCGTGCGCCGCGCGGTCGAGGTGGTGCTCGACAAGGGCTTCCGCACCGGCGATCTCGGCGCGGGCCCGGGCCTGAGCCTGGTCGGCACGCGCGAGATGGGCCGCCAGGTGCGCGAGGCGCTGCGCTGATGCCGACGGCGGGCTTCCGCGTCGCCGTGCTCGGCGCGACCGGCGCGGTCGGGGCCGAGATCCTGCAGGTGCTCGACGAGCGCCGCTTCCCGGTGCGCGAGCTCTACGCCTGCGCGTCCGCGGACTCCGAGGGCGACGAGCTCGAGTTCCGCGACGGCTCGGTGAAGGTCACGCGCCCGCGCGCGGAGCAGCTCGGCGACTGCGACCTGGTGCTGTGCGCCGCGCCGGGACTCCTGCCATCGCTCCTGCCGGGCATCTCGCGCGGCCGCGCGCGCGTGGTCGACGTGACCGGCGCGCTCGAGCTCGATCCCGAGGTGCCGCTCTGGCTGCCGGGCGTAAGCGCGCTGCCGGAGCCGCGGCCGCGCTTCGTCGCGGTGCCGCGCGGGGTCACCGCCGGGCTCGCGCTCTCGCTCGCGCCGTTCGTACGCGCCGGGCTCGTGCGCCGCGTCAGCGCGGTGACGCTCGAGTCCGCCTCGGGCGCGGGCATCGCGGGCGTCGGCGAGCTGACCGACCACACCGTGCAGGTGCTGAACCGGATGAGCGGCGAGCGCTCCGAGTCCGAGGTGTTCTCGCAGTCGCTCGCCTTCGATTGTCTGCCGCAGATCGGCGAGCTCGAGCCGGGCGGCGAGACCGGCTCGGAGCACCGGCTGCGCGACGTGCTGCGCCGGCTGCTCGCGAACGAAGAGCTCGCGATCGAGCTCACGCGTGTGCGCATGCCGACCCTGGGCGGGAGCCTCGCGGCCGTGCACGTCGAGCTCGCGCGCCCGCTGTCTCAGGACGAGGCGGCGGCGCTGTGGCGCGGTCAGCCGGGCGTCGCCCTGCTTGGCGAGGAGCTGCCCACGCCGCGCGGCTCGCTCGGCCACGACGACGCCGCGATCGGCCGCGTGCGCGCGGCGGGCGACCGGCTCGCGTTCGTGGTGGCGCTGAACGATCTGCGCCTCGGCGCCGCGCTCGGCGTGGTCGGCGCCGCCGAGGCGCTCACGGCCTGAGCGTGCGCCGCTTCCGGCTGCTGCTCGAGTACGACGGCACGGAGTTCTCCGGCTGGCAGGTCCAGC
>Ga0187893_10013040_pt1 | contig 11657 bp, 7 predicted proteins | sample MA1701074metaG_FD_139574 | JGI IMG/M metagenome (GOLD analysis project Ga0187893, IMG submission 139574) | White microbial mat communities from a basaltic lava cave in the Kipuka Kanohina Cave System on the Island of Hawaii, USA - MA170107-4 metaG ...
CAGAGCGAGCAGGCTGCCGACTTCCTCGTCCAGATAACGATAGTAGTCGCGAATGGCCAGACGGTAAGGATTCCCCTCAACAAACTGGCGGTGCATGCGGTCGTGGCATTGCCAGAAGCCGTGCTGAATACGATCGAGGCCGATCTCCACGAATTGCAAATAGTCCCAGCGCGACTGCGTGAGATAGTGGCGAATCACCCGGAAATGCTTTCTGCTCATGGCGTAGATTTGCTCCAGGAGCCATGATTTGTTGTCGGTTCGAAAATCTTTGACATCCGTAGAATACTCGCCCACCAGAGAAGCAATCTCGGCCTTGACCGAGGAGGGGAATGTGTATTCGTTCCGCTGGGTGTCGGGAGTCAGGAAACAACCCACGCAGATGCCGCTCACGCGTCGAGGCGGATAGGAAGGTGGAACGCCAATGATATGCGCTTGTTTGCCGGCAGCCGCAACCACGTCCCAAAGCGCCGTGGCTCGGATTGAATTGGAGGTGACGAAGCCGAGACCACTATAGGAATGGTCTTGCCGGTTGCGAAAGCCGTACACTCCCAGCGATCCGGGGTCCTGGCTGGTGGACATGCACATCCACGCAGGCACTGTGATGGGGGGGATCACACTTTCCACGCGGCCATAACAGCCTGAGTTCATCAAGCGTCGGAAGTTATGGAGCTGGTCGTCTCCAAACAGCAACTCTGGAGCGGCGCAGTCGAGACCGATAATGAGAGTTTTCATGGAGCGGTATTCCGGTATCTACCAAGGCCACGAATTAACACTGAGGACTTTGGAGCCTCAGCCTAGAACTTCCCAAGACTGCAGATTGAAGGTTCTGCGCTCTGTTTTTCCATAACAGTGTGGCCTCTGGTGACATGAGTAGCTGTCATTCCTGTGAAAGCGCCATCCATTGGCGGCACACCGGACTGGATTCTCCCACGGTGAGCCGCCGCAAACGGCTCATCAGAGAGTCACTCGCAGCAGTTTACTGCCCGCGAATCCAAAGGCACAGGTTAATACGAAGAAGATTACCAGCCAGTGAGCCTCCCACCCAAGCATCGTCAGCGAACGGTCTGGGTAACCCACCTCGATCCACTCAATCGGGCCATCTCGCGGCAATAACGCTTCGCCTGGAAAAGTCCACTGATTCCAGAATCCGGCGGTTACCCTGCGCGGTGCGGCCCGCTCCCAGCCGCCCTCGGAGACGACAATCATCTTCTCCGCTGCGCCACCGGGCCCTCTCACCTTCAACGGATACTCTCCGGTCTGGCTGGGGCGCACAGCCCAGCTGATTTCTTTCTCCAGCGGGATCCGTAGTGAGGGGGTCTCGATCGTCAGGCCTGCGGATGGTTCGAGTGACACTGAATCAAGGGTTTGTTGCGCGGCTTCCTGGAGTTTGACCCTCACCAGAGCCGCCTGTCCCGGGCGGAGCGGTGTGTGTCCAAACCACCCGTCCAGATGAATCATGAGCACGAGCAGTGGAGGCAGCATGAGCAGGGTCGGCTTGAGGCTGTGCCTCAGGTATCGCAGGTTACCAGCCAGCATGCCCGCCAGGGCTGCCAGGACGATGGAAGGCGAATCCTTGAAGAGACGTACCTCCAGCAGGTGAGCCTGCATCCGGTTCCTGGCCTCTTGCAGCTTCGCGGCATGCGTTGTGCGTCGAAAAACCTCCAGGAAGACCAGGCTTGTTATCAAGCTGACGGCCATCAGCGCCCAAACTGGATCCCGGGATTTGAACGGGCTGAAGACCCATTCGAGCCAGCGAATGATGGCGGAGTGGAAAGTGAACACGGTTTAGTCTAACTGTTGCCGTCGCCGGAAGGGGGCAGTGAAACAACTGAAGAATCCGATTGCCTCCAGCGCTCAGCGTGTGCAGGAGCCCCCGCTCCACCATCTGGAACGTGCGCGCCGCACGCGTCCTAATCGGCAGATTCGGAGCTTCACGCCCGGCGCGACTTCAGGAAAGAGAAATCACAGTGGGTGTTCCCTGGACCCATAAGCACATTCGGGACACCGTGCTCGCTGCTGTCCCGGGCGTTTGATGCGCACGTTCAGCTTCTAGTGGCATGCCTCACTCGATATAGCCCAGACCTTGGAGCCGCCGTGCGATTTCTTCCTGATCTTTTTCAGACTCATCCTGCTTGGACTTCAGCTCCCGATCCAGCACATGCGTAATAAATTCTTCAACCGAACTGTAACCAGCATCCTGCGCATGCTGCTTGCACCGTTTGAGCAAATCTGCATCGAGTTTGACGGTTGAACCAAACATGAGCATAACCTCCTTGATTGCCGCGGCGCTGTGAAAAATTGCAGAGGCCGCTTTAAGAGCGGCTCGTCTGTTGCTAGAACCAGACGCCATAGCAGCGTTTTATCGCTGGAACGTCCCCGCGCTGCTTCATCGCGCTAATACGCTGCGACCGTTCATCGCGTCCGGTTGTGCGATTTCGAACTCGGCCAGAACGGTCGGGGCGATGTCGAGTAACGAAGCATTTGGCGCTACTACTTTGCGATTGGAGAGAATTACGCCGGGCACCCAATCCGCTGCGATCAAGTGGTCGCCGCTCCACTTTTCCGTGTTGTCCCTCAAGATCTCCCGGGGAAACTTGCCCAGAGCGGTTTCCCAGGAGGCGCGATAGCCTCTATTGTAGCCTACCACCAAATCCGGAACTGTTCCGGCAGCTTCGCCCGGGTAGACATCAAGGCCGCGGTCCACGCGAGTCACAACGGCTTCGCCGTTTATCGGGTCGCGCAAGGCCAGCAGCCGCGTTGTCAGTTCGGCGAGCAGAGCTTGCTGTTCTGCACCGTAGCTTACAATGCCCTCCTTTTCGCGACCCCGTAGGTTCAGGTACAAGAGGTTGAACCCGGTGGCATAGGCCCGGGTGTTTTTCCAATCGACATTCTGAAGCATCTCACCCTCAGAAAAATCGAGCAAGGATACGTAGCCCTGAGATCTCAGCCATGAGTTGAGATGAAAAGCCCTGTAAAAAGGCGCAAAGCCGTGATCGGAGAGAACAAGCAGGGTGGTCTGTGCATCCACTTTCTCGAGCAGTGCCGCAAGGGCTCCATCCATTTTCCTGTAAGCGTCCTCGATAACCCCGGCGTAGCGGTTGCCCGGCTCATGGGCCGGATGTTGAGTGTCGAAGCTCCGCCAGAACGTGTGGCTCAGTTGATCGACGGTACCAAAATAGAGAAACAAGAGGCCTTCCTTGAAGCGCGCGAGATGATAGTTCAGCATCTTCAATTCCTCCTCAAAGACAAAATGCGCCTGTTGGAGAAACTCTCCGTCGTCGAAAACCTCGGAAGCCAGCGCTTTGGTGTCTTGAGGAATGCCCTGAGTGTAGAACATGCCGAGATGATCTTGCAACTCGGCAGAATAGCTGTTCGGCGTCGAGATAGGCAGGGCCGGTGACGCGGGATCGATGTTGATGGGGCTCACATAGAGCTTGAAATGAGGACGCACCTCCTTGAGATAAAACCGACAAACACCCCGCACTCGTGGAACGAACAGAGCCAGCTCAAAGCTCACCGGCAACCAGTCGCTCCACTGTTTCTCGGCCAATTGGACTCGTTGACCGTCCACCTCGATTTGTATGACCGGATGCCTGGCATCCACAAACACGCTGAAATCGAGCGTGGACGCCGGGCCGTTCTTCCTGAAATCGTTCCTTGGTCCCACCAGCTTGGCGTTCACCCTCTGCTGTTCAACGCGCACAGGAAAGAGCGTGCCTCCCGAGACTCCCTGGTACTGTTCCGGAACGTCGGTATAGAACGCAAAGGTTCCATAAGTTCCCTGCAGGTCGGGTGTTCCCATCCCGGAGAGTTGCAAGGCTGAAGTGTCTACCGGCGGGAAATTGGCCGGAATTCGAACGATGGTTGCCGGAACTCCCCGGTCTTCAAGAATTTCCCAGAACGACTTCCCCTGTCGCAGCAACGTGACCTTGCCTGCTGAAAGGGGAAAGATCCAATCGCCAAAGCGGATCACCCGTTCAGCCGGCTCGGCCTTCGATGTGGAAAAGTAGAGCTGCATGGTGGCCGGATCGCGATGGATGAAGTCGTAGATTTCATGCCCCCCTGGATTCGTGCCTGTGATAAAGGTTGACCAGGCCACCGGGCTTTGGGGAGGCGTTGTGGTGGCCAGCGGCCTGAAACCGCCCTCAGTCTCGAGCCGTTTAAAGTGCGGGAGCTTTCCTTCATCCATGAGACGCTTGAGGATCAACGGATCCATGCCGTCGATGCCAAGGATGATCATCTTGCGGGCGGAACTCTCGGTAGGGAGCGGGTTCCAGCGACAGCTCGTGAGAAGAGCCATCCAAAGACAGATCGAGCAGGAAAAGCAAACAGAGTAAGAACGCATTCGTATTGGGAGCGAACCAAGCCAGGGTCAGTCAATCAACGGCCGCCCGCGCATGTGCGCTGGAACTGCCACGCCAAAAAGGTCGAGTACCGTCGGAGCTATATCAGTGATCCTGGGCGAATCAACTGCAATCTTCCGGTTGGCAAACAGCACTCCGGGAACCAGGCGGGGCGCGACGCAATGATCGCCGCTCCAGTGGCGCGTGTTGTCTTCAAACACCGAGTCGGTGATACGGCCCATGGCGCATGCCCAGGAATTGCGATAGCCGTGGTTGTAGCCCACCAGCAGGTCGGGCGCATCGTCCAGGTAAGGCCCGCTGAAGTTCTGTGCCGTGTCCGTCATCTCGAGAATAGCGGTTTCGCCGGTGGCGTCGTCTCGCAGTCCGGTCAAACGCGCTCTGAGCTCCATCTTAAGCTGCTGTAGTTCCTGACCCGAATCGACCACTCCCTGAGATTCGCGCCCTTTGCGGTTAATGAAGACCCCAGTCAGGCCCAGAGCAAACGCCTTGGTCAGGTCCCAATCCACGTTTTCGAACCATTCGCCACTTGCGAGTTTGCCAGGCAGCAGCGTCAGATATCCCTCCCTGAGGAACCAGCTGTTCAGATTAACTCCCCGCCTGAATTGGGTGAAGCCGTGGTCTGACATGACCATCACCACTGTCTGGTTATCCACCTTGCCGATGACCGTTCCTACCAACCGATCCATACGACGGTACAGGTCCTCGATCACGCCCTGATACTTCGTGAACTCCTTGCCCCGATTGGCTGGATGCGTTTCGTCGAGGCATCTGAAAAACATGTGTTGAATCCGGTCAGGCGTGTCAAAAACGCAAGCCGTCAGCCCTCGCGGCGTTCTCTCGACGGCGCTGAGAAACATCTTCTCACGCTCATCGTAGAACAGCCACGCCTGCTTCAGAAAAGCCTCTTCATCGATCACGCCTTCATTGAGAGCCCAGGTGTCTTCGGCCAGCCCAAGCGTGCCATAGAGTCCGTTCAATTTCGCCAGGTAGGCTGAGTAGATGGCGGGATGCGAGATGGGAAGCGCCGGACGTTCGGGATCCAGATGGATGGGAGAAACATACAGTTCGAACTGCGGTTCCGTCCGGATCAAGTGGAAGCGACAGATTCCGTAGATTCGCGGCGACGGCCCGGTGGAAAAAGCGACGCGCACCCAGGGAGAATAGTCGCCTGGTGCCAGTTCGAATTCTTGCTTTTGAACTGCAAGTCTTACCTGGCTGCCGTTCGGCTGGAGGGTAAATGGGATCGTCAGGGCTTTTCGTTTCTTATGCCACGGGCTGTCCGGCCCTTCCAGAAGTCCCACGAGGAGGTTTCCCTGTCTGGTAAGGCGATGCCGGACACCCCCGGTCATGGCCTTGGTATCGTTTTCGCCCGTGGTGAAGAAGGAGAACGTTCCCTGCGACCCCTTGAGATCGGGCGTGCACATTCCGGACAAAAGAACGCCGCCAAACTTCTCCGGCGGAAAAGTAATGGGCACGCGCAGAACCGAGCTGAAGATGCCCTTCGCGCCCAGAACGCTCCAGAACGCCTGGCTTTTCCGCTTCAGTTTCAGCACCGGCTTCGAGAGCGGGAACTGGAACCGGCCGAGCGACAGGACGCGCGAGGCCTTCTGGATGTCCACCGAAGACAACATTGGTGCATAGGTGCATGGATCGCGCGTCAGGAAATCAAAAATGTTGTGAAAAGACGCATCGACGCCGGTTGCAAACGAGGACCACGCCACGGGCGAAATGGAAGGGTAGCTGGTGGCCAGGGGAGCGAAAGTTCCCTCTTGCTTCAAGCGTTGCAGGTTGGGGAGTTTACCGTCCGCCATAAACTGGGCGGCCAGCTTGGGGTCGAATCCGTCGAGGCCGATGATCACCAGGCGCTTGACTCGCGCTTTCCTGAGGCCGCGAGATCGCCGGCCCATTAGAGCTTGGAAGAGAAATCGAACCGGCCAGAACAGGAGGTAAACCGCCGCGAGGAAGAGTGCAAAGAAAAGCGCCAGGAAAGAAGAAACGAAAACGAAACCTGCACCCGGGCCAATGTAGGCCTGGAGGCAAGCTGGGCAGCCCAGGAAGAGAATGGCTGCGCAAGTTGCGCACGGCAGAGGTCTCAACCCATTCCGCGTGGTTCGTGCCCCGGAAGTGCGCTTAGGGTAAAGAACGGTGGTTGCAGATAGAGATGACGGCAAAGCCCCACACGTTGTGTGATCAGAGACCCTCGGTCTCCGGTGCTTGTAAGAAGGATTAGGCGGCAAACCTGTCCATCGAAATGGCAATTGAAGGAAAATCCTTGAGCCCTCTTCTATCTGAAGTAACCAATGTGGTACCTGGGGAGTTTAGCGAGTGCGACGAATTCACTATCCTCGGAGGCGCTCTTGCAGGCTGAAACCAATTGGAGTACTTGAAACCGGCGCCACGTCAAACTCTCTATCGTGCCTGAACTGCTGGACGTCCTCCACGAGAGTGTCATCCAAGGACAAAGTCTCCTGCCGAAAACCTAAACCCAAGACGCCTATCTGAGCGCCAGCAGTTCGCTGATCTTGAACGTAGAAGCAGGCAATCATGCTGGTGTCTACAACGATCATGGAAGACCGCTATTCCGCCGCGCAGACAAGCACTTGTCGTTCAGGAGCGTCTGTTACGACCTGCTTCGCAACTCCCTGGACCGGACGAGTATGGAATCCGCGTCACCTCTCGATCAATGCAACGAACGCTCCAAGCACACCTCACTATTCAGGCTGCGACGATCGATCCTGCTCGGCGGTTTTCTTCAACTGCCGGTATAACTCCTCTGGGATGTTCTTAATGATGAAGATAGGTATGTGGATCTCCGCTGCTTTCAGTTTGAACCAATCTGGAAGCCTACTGGAAACGCGGAGGCAGGGTCAAGCCACAACCGAGGTCACAAGCCCGTCTTGGGTGCTTCGTTTTTCTACGACCGGGGTGAAAGGAGATTCCACGAAACGCCCCTCCGACGGAGGGAATTTTTATGGCAGCTCTATTGTCTTGTGGGACAGGTCGGAGGCCTTTGGCCGGTCACGCACGGATTGCGTTCTGTATTTGTACGCTCACCGCAAGCCAAGGAGAGACAGCGGTGTGTCGACAAACGCGAACAGGCGACGGGCAAACAAGAACGCAGATAGGTTCCGCATCTGAAACGCTTCATGAGAGCAGCTACGAACCTTTGCGGAACACGGATGTCAGCCTGTTCACACTGACAGTCCGGCCTTCGGCATTGGCATTGATGCTTGGCTAGCGCATATCCCTGGAGACTTGTCTGGTGGGGAAGCCGGTAGGAGCGGATCGCTTTTGAACGAACCAAACCACAGGCCAATGAGGGAGCCGTGCGTCGAAAAGCCGACCAACCGTAAGGTAGGTGCGCTCCGCATCTCGAGTGACGTACCCTACGGGCAGAAACAAAAAGCCCCGGAAGAAAACTTCTTCCGGGGCTGAAACAGCTCAAAATGCTAATCGAGTTCGATCAGAACGTGATGCGCGCACCGATCTGCATCGTTCGGGGGCCTCCGGCTTTGTTGAAAATTCTGCCAAAGTTCGCATCGTTCACGTCGGTTATCGGGTTGGAAATGCCGATCCGATTGAAGATGTTGAGCGCATCAATCCGGATTTCGAAATTCATGCCTTCGCGGAAAGGCAGGTCGGTTTTCTTGATCAGCGAGAAATCCTCCCCATACCGCGAGAAACCTCTCACGTTCGGCAAATAGCGAGGAGCATTACCCAGACGGATCGGCACGCGCCGACTCGTCAACGGCGGATTAGCGAATGCGGCTGGATTCAAATAAGGAGTACCCCTAGCCAAATCCGGGTTATCCACGGATCCACCCAGCTTTTGCTGGTCTGGACCCAATAGCACATCAGCTCGAAGGTTCGGATTGAACAGTGCCTGCGAGTCAAAATTCCCGGCACTGATCGAAAGCGGTGCCCCAGTGTTGTAGCGATGGATCATACTTCCGGACCAACCGCCGAGAATGTAATTTCCTACGCCCGACCGCAGCCAGCGCCCTTGCTTGCCGAAAGGTAAATCGTAGATCCATGTGATCTTCAGATCATGTGGGCTGTGGTACGCAGTCACTCCGTAATCGGACGCGATGTTGTAAATGTCCTGGGCGTTGTAACTGTAGTCGCCCGGCCCGGCGGTGTCCGTCGTAGCCAGGGACTTTGACCACGTGTATGAGGTCAGAAAACTCAGCCCGTTGTTGCTTCGCTTGGTGAAGGTCAGCTGCATCGAATGGTACGTGGAATAGCCATTGTTGGTGCGATGAGTGGTGACGTTTTGATACTGCGGGAATGGACGCAGCGCTTGAGCAACCGTGCCGGTGAAACTCGGGTAGGGCTTGGATATTTCAGGATGCAGGTTGATGTTGTCCAAGAGCGTGTTTCCCAGAGAAAGGTGCCTGGGATCCAGCTGATTCAACGACGAGGAATACTTGACGTCGTTCAGACGGGTCCCCTTGTTGCCAACGTAATTGGCCTCCACCCGGGTCTGCCACGGAAGTTCGTATTGAATGCCGAAGTTCCAGTTCTGAACGTAGGGCAGTTTTTGGACCTCCGGGTTGTAGAAGGGGATGTTTTGCCCGTTCAGCAAAGCCGGATCGGTGTTGGGCAACGACTTCCCAAAGGTAGGATAAGGGCTATCCCAGTTGTAGACCGGGTCCTGAGTGAAACGGCCTGTGCGCAGGATGATGGGATTGGACCCGTTGAATCCTTGTACATAGGGCCAATTGAATCCATCGCCAATCGGAGGGCTGAAATTGATGCCGTAGCCGCCTCGAACCACCAGCTTCTGTGAAGCAGCGTAGGCAAAGCCGAATCTAGGTGCAAACTGCCGGTAATAGGTTTCTGCAAAATTCGTCTGACCGTTCCGTCCAGGTCCGTCGCCCAAGACCACCAGCGCACCCCGGAAGCCATCGGCACCCGGGTTAGGTTTGGTCGGATCAAGACCGGACATCCTGCTAGAAACATCCTTGATGGGCTGAGGAATATCCCAGCGGATTCCAAGGTTGAGGGACAGCTTGGAAGAAACCTTCCAGTCATCCTGGAAATAAAAGGCGGTGGTCCGTGAGCGCTGGCCTGGGCTCAACTGAGGAATGGAGAGAGTCGTGTTGCGGACGGCCCCCACCATGAAGCTGGCGAAGCTGAACCCGGTTCCGCTGTCAAATCCGGGTTGGGCCGTGTTCTCGCTGTGAAACGAATAGTCTGGAGGTGTCATCACGGCGTTGTTGTTTTGATAGTAGCGGCGGTGCTCGGCTCCCATTCTGAAACTGTGGTTTCCTCGCAGCCAGGTGAAATCGTTCTGAATAATCGTGCTGCCGTTGGGATTGTTTCCGGTCCCCTGATGGCCATAACGAGCCAGGTTCCCGAGGGTTGGGTTGTTGCCCGTGAAGCGTGCCACAATGAAAGCGCCGGGGCCTACGTCTCCAGTCAGGCCAAGAGTGTCTTTCCAGTTCGTTCCGGCCAGAAAGTCGTTGAACGAGTTGGCGACATTCTTGTTGCGGAAACGGTTATAGCCGAAGGCAAAATGGTTCAACTTGGTAGCGCTGATGGTCCAGTCCTCTGAAAACCGGACGATCCACCCTGGGGTAGACTGGATTTTGTCGCCATTGGCTGCCGGTCCGGGGATGGGACCCGGAAGCTGGGGCGTCCCGCCGCCTCCGAATCTCCAACGATAACGATCGTTGTATACGTAGGTCCCCGAAACCTTATGCCGGTCGTTGAGGATGTGATCGATCTTGATGCTGTAGTTGTCAATGTTCAGGATAGGACAGCAGGTGCCGATTCGGGGGGCGTTGCGCAGCAGTGTATTCAGAGAGGGATCTGGGTGCGCAAACTTCAGCACGTTCTGCGTAATCCGGCTGAAAGCCGCCTGCGGGATCACGTTATTTGGAAACGGATCTCGGATCCAGGCACCACCGGCCAACTGTCGCGAGGTCGAGGGGTCGTAGATCTGCCCGAAACGGACATCCCGCCCCAAAGCATCCTGCCCAATGACGGTTCCCGACCTGGAATCCTGGGTGAAGGCGGGATTGAAGAGCTGGGAGAAATCACCTCTCTTCATTGCGGCCGAAGCCAGGCTCTCAAATCCGCTGGTGCGCTGGTCCGCCTGCCGGTTGGCCTCATAGGAGAAAAAGAAGTGGGTTTTGTTCTTGATGATGGGTCCACCGACCGTCGCTCCAAAATTGTTCAGCACACTGGCCGACTTGGGCAGTCCCAAACGGTTGTTGTTCCAGGTATTGGCATTGAGCGCCTTGTTCTGATTGAACCAGAAAGCGCTGCCGTGAAAGTCGTTGCTTCCCGATTTCATACCAAAGTTGGTCAATGCCGTCTGGGTGTTCCCGTATTGAGAAGACAGCGCGCCGGTTTGAAGTTTCATCTCGCTGACAGCGTCGATCGTTGGCGTAAACTCATTGTTGCTGCCGCCGTTCAGATCGAAACGGCCAATCGAGATTCCGTCAATCAGGATCTCGTGGCTGTAAGCTTGGCCGCCATTGATGGTTCCTTCAAACTCGCCCCCTGAGGTGCCTGGCAGGGCTCGGAACACAAACGACTGAAGCTGGCGCGTGCCGTCTCCCACCAGAATCGGCCAGGTGTGATATTCCTTTTCCGTTGCATTGATTCCGATCTCAGCGGTGGAGGCCTCCAAGAGTGGAGCTTCCGCCGACACGGTGACTTGTTCCGTCACCTCACCAATCTCCAGAGCAAAGTCCAGAGTCACGGTCTGGGTGAGAAGCACCTGAACGTTGTCGCGGATAGCAGTCTTAAAGCCTTTCAAACCAGCCGACACCTGGTATACGCCGGGCTCGATATAGGGAACGCGGTAGACGCCGGTGGAGGTTGTCGTCGCCTTGATGGATTCGCCTTTTTCCTTGTTGGTGATCACCACCTCTGCGCCGGGAACCAAAGCGCCGGTGGCGTCTTTCACCACACCCGTGATGGTGCCGCGTCCGCTCTGCGCAAGCAGCGGTTCGAGGGCAACCGAGGCAGCCAGGATCAGCAGCGTGCAAGCGGTTACTGCCATCAGTGTCGACTTCTTCTTCATGTCCGACTCCTTTCTGTGTGACGCTGACTTATAAGCTCAGAGCCTAATGGTTTTTGGTAGCAGAAAGTTTTTTCTAGACGTTGAACAGAATCCCAAAGGGGCCGACTGGCCGACTTTAATAGTATGGTTCAAAAATTGACTGGCAACTTAGTCTCCAAAAGAAAGAAAAAACAAGTTCCTCTTTGCAAACTATTGGTAACATTCGGGTCGAAGAGTTGGGTCAACTAAACAGGTTTCCATGTTTCCTCAGAAATGCA
>Ga0187893_10013041_pt1 | contig 11657 bp, 13 predicted proteins | sample MA1701074metaG_FD_139574 | JGI IMG/M metagenome (GOLD analysis project Ga0187893, IMG submission 139574) | White microbial mat communities from a basaltic lava cave in the Kipuka Kanohina Cave System on the Island of Hawaii, USA - MA170107-4 metaG ...
CGCAACGGCCGCGCCGCACTCATCTCACTCCATCACACTCAGGCCGCCAAGGAGGACTCTCGTGACCACGGATCGCTACGTTGACATACTGGGAAGCCGCGTCCGCTACCGGGTGGAGGGCAGCGGCTCGCCCATTCTGCTCATCCATGGGATCGGCGCATCGCTCGAGTTTTGGAACTGGACCACGCCGGCGCTGCGCGACCGGCACACCACAATTGCGTTTGACTTCCCCGGATTCGGTGGATCTGATCCTCGTGAATCGGCGTATTCGCCCAGCGGCGCCGCGGACACTGTCGTCGCCTTCATGGATGCCCTGGGCCTCCGGACCACGGTCATCATTGGATCATCGCTGGGGGGCGCGATCGCAACGTTGGCGGCCGGAACGGCGCCCGAACGGGTCAGCGCGCTCGTGCTCGTAGATCCGGGCGGCTTCACCACCGGACTTAACACGCTGATGCGGCTGGAAACCATCCCGTGGGTCGGCGAGGCGCTCCTCGCGCTGGGCCGCCGCGACCCCTCGCTCGCCCTCAGCGGGGTCTTTGCCGAGCAGCGGCGCATTCCGCCGGAACTGCTCGACATCGTCAAGGCCAATGCCGCGCGGCCCGGGTTTGGCCAGGCGTATCTGAAAGCGCTCCGGGTTGCCGCGGGACCGGGCGGTGTGCGGCCCGCGATGGTCGCGCAGGTACACAAGGCGGCCACGCGCATCACCGCGCCCACGCTCATCATCTGGGGAGGTCGCGACACCATCCTCTCCCCCAAACAGGCCGAAGTCGCAGGACGGCTGATCCGCGGGGCCCGCGTGCATGTGATCAACGGGGTCGGCCACGTACCGTATCTTGAGAGCCCGGATGAGTTCAATACCGTGCTGTGGGCATTCCTGGTCAACGTCACCCGACCGGCCGAGGCACGCATCGGGCTTTGAATGCCATCGCCTGCGCACTCCACGCCGGTCGAACCGCGCTGGCCTACTGCGCGGGCTGCGGAAAGCCGTTGTGCGCGGATTGCGTGGTACGGCTCAATACCGGGAACTACTGTTCCTCGTGCGCGGAGACGCCCGATCACCGGCCACATGCTCGAGAGGGGCGGCGCCCGCGTCTGTGGCTGTGGATTGGCCTGGCTGTCATCGCGGCGGCAGGATACGCGCTGCTCGTGCTCTTCTAAAGCGGTGGGAATATGCGTGAGGTGATGCCGGTGCCGATTCATCCAGACACGAGAATGGGACCGGTACACCTCACCGTTGCGGACCTGAATCGCTCGCGGCTTTTCTATGGGGACGTCTTAGGGATGCAGACCGTCTCACGCGGCAGCGGCGCGGCCCTGCTGGCCGCCGCGCAGGATGATCCGCCGAACGTGCTGGTCATGCTCACCGAGTCGCCCGGCGCGCGTCCTCAACCTGCCCGCACGATCGGGCTGTATCACTTCGCCATCCTGATGCCCACCCGTGCGGCGCTCGCGCGGTCGCTGCGCCGGCTGATCGAGACCCGGTACCGGCTGCACGGCGCGTCCGATCATCTGGTCAGCGAGGCGCTCTATCTGGATGATCCGGACGGCCACGGCATTGAGCTCTACGCCGACCGGCCCCGCGACCGGTGGCAAACGGTGCGAGGCCGCATCGCCATGGCCACCGAACCCCTCGACCTCGATGACCTGCTCACCGAGGCGTCGCCGGAAGCCCCGGGTCAGCCCTTTGCGCTCGATCCGGCCACTCGCATCGGGCACATTCACCTCCACGTCTCGTCCCTGGAGCTCGCCGAGACGTTCTACCACGGCGCCCTCGGATTCGAGGTCACGCAGCGCGACTATCCGGGCGCGCTCTTCCTCGCGGCCGGGGGCTACCACCATCACATTGGAACCAACATCTGGGCGGGGGCCGGCGCGCCGCGCCCGCCCGCGGGATCTGCGGGACTTCGTGAGTTCACCGTCGTGGTGCCTGACGATACCGAGCTGCAGGCGGTTCTCGCGCGGCTGCGCGCCGGGGGAGCGGAGCCGGCCCGCACGCCGGAGGGATGGCGGGTCCCGGATCCATCGAGCGGTGTCGACCTGATTATCACGGCCGCGAGGCGCGCGTCTGCTCGCGTCGCGCCGGCCCACCCCGTGGCCGAGACGTTCTAACCCTTATAGGTCAGCACTCGGCCCCACAGGCTCTTCGTTCCCCAGATCCCCGAGCGCAGGCACTCGAGCTGTACGATCTGGCTGTGGTCGACGAACAGGTTGACCTCCGGCCCATAGTTCTTGATATACCAGGCGAAGACTTCGGGGTCTGAAGCTTCAAACATCACCTTCTCGAGCCCCAGTCCATCGACGAACTTTGCCGGGACCTCGGTGCGCCAGGCGCGGACATTCTCGGTGATGCCTTCGGACTCCACCATGATCATGTAGGCGCCGGCCTCGAGGAAACGCCTGGACTGTGCCACGGCCCACTCCGGGGCGCGCGTGCCTTCGGCTTCGAGCTCCGCGGCCGCGGTCGCGCCCCCGGCCCCGAACTGAATCCCCACCTCTGGCTTGGCTTTCATCCCCGCTTTCTGCACCGCTTCCACCAGGCGCAGCCAGTCATCGGTAGGAATCGTGATGAACCCGGTGGACAGCTCGATGATGTCAAATCCCAGCGCCGCGCACTCCTGGATGTACCGCTGCACCGCCTGCGCGCCCTGGGTCAGGACATGTTCGATAAACCCCCCGGTAGAGACCAGCACTTTGTGGGTATGACACAAGTCGATCAGTTCCGTGACCCTCTCGCGCGGCATGAGGGAGAAGGAACCTCCGGCGAATTTCAGCGCGTCGACGTATGCTCCCATCGTCTCGAGCACATCTTGGAGATACCGCGTGCCCATCGGAGTGTAGTAGGGTCCCCGAATCTCGGTAATGCCCCGGGCGCGAGGCTTGGGTGGACGATCGTTTACCTTGAGAAATGAGAACGCGCGCTCCATGTATGTGGCCTCCGGTTTCCGTGGAATACCCGCGGGCGGCTTCGCCCTACGCGCGCGCGGCGGCATGAACCGTTGACAGCAGGCGCATCAGGTCGGCCACCTCGATCCGCTCCAACGCGGCCGTGGCGTCGACGATTTCGCGCAGCAGGGCAGCGTCGGCATGTGCCACACCGAGCCGCTCGAACTTGCCCACCGCGGCCTCCCATGGCACGGGACGGGTGTGGAAGCCCTCGTACGCGTCCTTCTCTTTGACCAACGCGCGGCCATCACGGAGCACGATGGTTATCTTGCACGGCATCTGCTCCGGGAACCTTCTGCTGTACTGTTCCGATGGGCGGACGATAACCTTGCGCAGCAATGTCTGGACATCAGGGCTCACAATCCGCTCCGGACGGTATTGCTCGGGCATGACCTGGCCGTCGAGCATGGCCACGGCCACCATGTACGGCAGGCTGTGATCCGCCTCTTCCTTGGTGCGAATCTCGGTTTTGTCTCCTTCCTCGCCCCCGCCGATGATGTGATAGGCAACGTCAAAGGTCTCGATCTCCACGCGCGCCACATCCTCGACTCGAAAGCCGGGTTCGCGCTTGAGTTCGAGCACGCCTTCCAGCGTGGGCTGGGAATGAATCTCCGCGTTGTAGCGCTTCAAGATGGTCTGCCGGACCCGTTCGAGATCCTCCCTCGACCAGTCGATCTCGAAGCGGCCGGCGATCGTCTCCATGAATCCTTTGTTGCCTTCGAACACCTCCAGCGGGCCGGTGATCCCTCTGGACGCAAGAAAAGCGGCGTGGGTCGCGCCGAAGCCTGTATTGGGATAGGCGAGCCCTTTCCAGTGCGAGAGGGCTCCGGTGCGTGTGACGCGCAGGGCGTTCTGCGCCGTTCCGCTGATCGCGATCGCGTTGGCCGTCCGCGCTTCGTCGAGACCCAGCGCCCTCGCCACGCCGCCAGCCGCGGCGTACGCTCCTTGCGTGGTGTGATCGAAACCCCTGGCCCGGACTGGCGCTTCGTCGCTGAGCCGGCACTGGATCTGATACGCAACGCCGAGTGCCGTCAAGAACTCTCGCCCGCCGGTGCCGGCATATTCGGACGCGGCCAGGACCGCGCCGACATTGTCGCTGGGATGGCAGGTCTCGCCGGGGGCCAGATAGCTGTCGTTGAAGTCGAGATAGCGGACCAGGGCGCCGTTGTACAGCGCGGCCCGGTCCGGGGCGGTCGCGCCGCCGCCGATGAGCGTGCACGTCCGTACGCCGCCGAACTCATCCACCTGCGCGCGGATCATCCGGATGGGCTCGCCGTCCAGCGCCCCGATCGCACAGCCCAGGGCGTCGAGCACGCGGATCTTGAGCTGCGCCCGTGTCGCTTCGGACAGATCGTCATACGATGCGCGGACGACGAAGGCCGCCAAGCGCTCAACGTCCGTCATGTGCCCCGTCGGTTTCTATTGGATAAGTATCCACAGTCCCCAACTCCCGTAGGTGAACAGCGCGAGACCCGTCAGCCACAGCGCCCAGTTCACGGCGCGCTGCGCGCCGGCGCGATGGAGGTAGTCATAGGCCACGGTGCGGAGCCCATTCAGCCCATGGTACAGCGCGGCGGCAAGCAGCATCCAATCGACGGCGATGAGGGCGGCCCGCCGCAGCGGCACGGCAAAAAGCGCCTGTTGCACCCCGAGGTGGATAGCGACCAGCAGTACCAGCACCAGGCCGCTGGCCCGCTGCAGGAGCCAGAGGAGTGCGCTCACGACGCAGGCAGCCTACAGACCACGCAGCACGCCCCGCCACAGACCGGCGGCCACGAGCAGCGCGGTGAGGACAAGGCAGGCCCAGAACATGGTGCGTCCCCGCATCGCGTCGATGCCGAGATCGAAGAGCACCAGGCGCACGCCGTTGGCCGAATGATAGGCGAGCGCCGCCAGCAACGCGGTAAAGAGCACCGGGTGGCGCAAGAATCGCAGCAGCGCCGCGAATCGTTCCGGGTGCCGGGGCGCTCCGGCGATCGTCACCACGTGCCAGATGAGGTAGACGACCAGTAGGACCCCGGTGATTCGCTGGGCCCACCAAGCGCCGATCCCCCACCGCGGGTGCGTGGGCCACAGCTCGGCGTACGCCATAACGCGGCGGTCTGGGCGGAGCCGGTGCACTCAGCGCGGGCCTCCGAACGCCTTCTGCAACGTCCGGCGGGCTAAGAGACGCTTGACCTCTTCGATCGCCACGGTGGGATCGAGCCCCTTGGGACAGAGTTCACTGCAGGTCCCATGTGTGTGGCACCGCCAGCATCCGCCCTCGCGGTCCAGAACTTCGAGGCGCGCCTCGCGGCCCCCATCGCGCGAATCCATGATCAGACAAAACGACCGCGTGATGGCCGCGGGTCCCGGAAAACTCGGCGCCAGGCCGACGACATCGCAGGCGGAGTAGCAGATACCGCAGGAGATGCACTCGCGGTGACGGTCGATCACCTGACGCTCACGGACATCGGGGCCGATCGTCGCAAAGCCGGCCGGCGAACCGTCGGCACAAGCAGCCGCGCCCGGCATGAATGTAGGCTTCACCGCGCGCCAGGCGTCGAAGAACGGTTCGAAATCGACCATCAGGTCACGGATAACGGGTAAATACCGCAGCGGCTCGACGGTCACGTCGCCGCCGGGCACAGCCGACAGATGCGTGCTGCAGGCCAGGCGCTCCACCCCATTCACCCTGACCCCGCAGGTGCCGCACATCGCGGCGCGGCAGGCGTAGCGAAAGGCGAGCGTGCGGTCGAGGTGCCGCTGAATGTGCAGCAGCCCATCCAGAACCGTGCTGCGGTAGGTTTGCGGGACGACGTGAGTCTCGTACCGCCCCTCACCGTCACCCTCGCCGCGGGCCACGCGCATCCGCCGGGATGGGGCCGGGTTCGTGGAGCCCCGCGCGCTCCTCACCGCGGCGCCCTGGCGGCCGCCGTGGTCCGACGGTGGACGACCGGCCGCTCGCTTACGAGCGGGCCATCCGGACCCTTGCGAATCAATACATTTTTGAGCCAAGCCGCATCGTTCTCGGCGGGAAAGTCGCTACGGTAGTGCGACCCCCGGCTCTCGCGGCGCGCCAGCGCGGACCGGGCAATCAACTGCGATGTCCCGATCATGCTCCTCACGTTCAGCGCGGTCTGCCATTCGAGGTTCGCGCGGGGCGTGCCGTGGACACTCACGGCCTGGGCGCGGGCGGCGAGGTCCGTCAGCTCACCGACGGCGGCTTCGAGCGCCGGGCCCTCACGGACTACCCCGACCTTCTCCCACATCAACGCGCGGAGCCGTTCGAGGAGCACGAAGGCGTCTTCGCCCTCCGCTTTGGCGAAGGGCGCCACAGCCGCGGCGATGAGGCGCTCAACGTGATGTGCATCGGGAGCCAGATGCGCACGGGCGGGCACGTCCTCCGCGAGCAGGTCGCCCGCATGTGCCCCGAACACGAGTGATTCTGCCACGCCGTTCCCGCCCAGACGGTTGCCGCCGTGCACGCCCGCCGCATCCTCTCCGGCAGCGTACAGACCATCTACACTCGTGCGGCAGCGTGTGTCGATGCGCACCCCTCCCATGAGGTAGTGCGCCGTGGGAGACACTTCGACCGGCCCTGTGGCGAGGTCCGATCCGGCCGCCCGGGTGCGCTCGACCATACCGGGGAACTCACGCTCGACGAACGCGCGCCCAAGATGGCTGAGGTCGAGCCATAAGCCCCCCGACGGCGTGCCGCGGCCTTCCGCGACTTCGAGGTAGCACGCCTGGGCGACGACGTCGCGTGTCGCGCGCTCGAGCCGTACCGGATCGTAGCGTTGCATGAACCGCTCGCCCGTGGCGTTGTACAGGCGGCCGCCGGCCCCACGCAGGCCTTCCTCGAGGGGAGCCCCATGGAGCTCCGATCCCTCCACGACCAGGCCGGTGGGATGAAACTGTACCATCTCCATGTCCATGAGCTCGGCGCCGGCCTCGTAAGCCATAGCGATACCATCCGTGCTTTTCTCGCGCGAAGGCGTCGAGACCGCATACATCGTGGGCCCGCCGCCGGTGGCCAGAAGGACGGCCCGCGCACCGGCGACGATGAACGTGCCGCGGCGAACATCGAGCAGCACGCTGGCGCAGACGCGCTGCCCGCTCCGATCGGGGACGAGCCCGATCGCGCGATGGTCTTGCAGCACGCGAATGCGCGCGTCCAGGGCGGCGTCCCGGAGCCGTTCCATGATCTCGATGCCGGTCAGATCGCCGCGGTGAACGGTGCGGTCGAACGACTGGCCGCCAAAGGGCTTTTGGTGAATGGTCCCGTCGGCGTTTCGATCGAAGAAGCATCCGTAGCGGTTCTCCAGCTCCAGAAGCATCTGAGGAGCGCGGGTGACGAGCATCCAGACCAGCTCCTGGTCATTGATGCGCCCGCCGCCGTCGATCGTGTCATCAAAGTGCCGTTCAAAGGAGTCTTCAGGATGCAGGACCGCATTGTAGCCTCCCTGCACCATGCGTGTGCACCCGGACTTGGCGAGCAGGCCTTTGACGATGACCGTAATATCGAGGTCCGGCGCGCGGGCGGACGCGTGCAGCGCCGCACACAATGCCGCGCCGCCGCCCCCAAGTATCAGGATGTCGGTGGTGATCGCCTCAGGCGCCACGCGGGGAGTCTCCGGGGTCGGACACGGGTCCGCGAGACTGTCCCTTCGCCAGCAGTTCGGACAGGCGCTGCCGCGCGGCCTGCTTGACGTCGGCGTACGTGCTCGCGCCGTGGCTGTCGATCGACACCAACAGCGGCCCGAGGCTACGCACCATGAAGACCCAGAGGCATTCTGGCATGAGATCTTCCCAATACACCGCCTCGATGGCTTCTATGTGGAGCGTCTGCCAGGCCGCGGCGCCCCCGACGATCGTGAGGTAGACGGCGCCGTGCTCGGCCATGGCGCGCACGCTCCCCTCGAGCAGGCCGCCCTTGCCGATGAATCCCCGGACGCCGTACTCGCGCAGGAGCGGCTCGGTGAAGCGGTCCATGCGCGTGCTCGTCGTGGTTCCCACGGACAGCGGTTCGTAACGGTCGCCGACCTTGCGCACGTTGGGCGCGGTGTGCAGCAGCATTGCACCGCTCAGGTCGATCGGCGGAGCCTGATGGTGGTCGAAGATCCGGATGAGCGTGGCGTCGCGCACCCCGAGCAGCGTGCCCTCGAGGGTCGCCCAATCGCCAACCCGGAGCGGCCGGATGTCGGCTTCCGACAGCGGCGGCGTAAGACGGACCTCGGCCATCAGAACGGGCGCGGTGCGCTCAGGCTGGAATTGCCTAATTCAGCCCGTCCATCGGGATGGATCCTGGCCTCCGCGCGCAGTCCACGCCAGCACTGCATGTTGAGACCGACGGGATTCTGTGTGATGTGGGTGTAGGCGTGTTCGATGTGGACCGCCAGCGCCGTCGTGTCGCCGCCCACACCCTGCGGGCCGATCCCCAAGCTATTGATCTTCTCGAGCAATTCCACCTCGAGCGCCGCCAGGTGCGGGTCAGGATTGTGGGTGCCGATCCGACGGACCGCGGCGCGCTTGGCCAGGACCATGCACGCATCCGCGGAGCCGCCGACCCCAATCCCGACGATGCAGGGCGGACACGGGTTCGCCCCCGCCTCCACGACACTCTCCAGGACAAATCGCCGAATCCCGTCCACACCGTCGGCAGGGGTCAACATACGCAGGAAGCTCATGTTCTCCGATCCTGAACCCTTGGGCACGCAGAGCAGTTCGACGTGCTCGGCGCCGGCCAGAAACTCCCAATGGATCACCGGGATCCGGTATCCGGTATTGGTCTGAGGATTCTCGCGCGTGAGGGGATGGCAGACGCTCGAGCGCAGTGGATGATCCCGCGTGGCCCGCTCGATGCCGGCCCGCAGTGCCTCTGCGATCCGCACGCCGTCGACGTGGACCGCCGTGCCCAGGCCCACCCAGAATATCGGCGTGCCCGTATCCTGGCAGACGATCATGCGCCGCTCATCGGCAATCTCGACGTTGCGCACGATAAGGCTCAGGATCTTCTTGGCGACATCGTGCTGCTCGCGCGCGTAGGCCTGTGTGATCGCCGTCCGGATGTCGGCCGGAACATCCTTCAGGGCTTTGATGTACAGCGCGCGGGCGGTCTCTTCGACAGCGTCATAGAAGGCGCCGCCGGCCGCTACCGCAACGCTCCCGCGTTTGCGCCCTACCGCATCATGCCCCATCGCCGGATCGTCCGCTCCTCAACGGTTCGAAAGATTCCGTTCTCCACGATCAATTCTATTCAGGATGATCGTCACCAGCCCCGCAAACATGGCGGCCGTCTCTAAATAATAGCGCCTTTGATAGATGAAGCAGCCCCAACCCGCCCTTGCCGCCGATCACCCCGAAGACCAGCTCGGCGGCAATCAGCGTGCGCCACCCAAACGCCCAGGCGATCTTCAGGCCGGTCAAGATGGCCGGCAGCGCGTCCGGGATGTAGATCGCCCAGGCCAGAGGCCACCGTCGCACGCCGAGGTTGCGGCCGACCAGGATCAAAGTGCGTGGAACCCCCTCCCCCGCTGACTACGCTATTAAGTGGCGAGATGAGCCGCTCCTTCCGCGGCTCATGCCTCCAGCGCGTCGAGCTCGACTGAGATGCCGAAAGACCGGGCCAGGGCGACGGTGTCGGCGCACAGACGCTCGCCTGCTTCGACAACAGCGGCGGACGTCGAAGGGACGACGCCCACGAGGATTTCGACCAGGCGGCGAAACTCCGAGGGCTGCTCGGGGCACTCGAACGCTTGAGAGAAGAGCCAGCGCGAGGTGATCATCCATCGCCGGTTCAAGAAGAGGATGAGAGTAGCCGCTTGCTCGGCAATGAAGAACCCGTTGTATCGGACAACCATCTCATCTCCGGCAAGTCTCGCGTTGAGCAACTTATCATGATATTCAACGAGCTCTGTCGTGGCGTGACGAAGTCCGGTAGAGAAGTCTGATGTGTCCCGTTCGTCCATCGCCTGATCAAGGTGCCGCAGCCATCCCTCGCGCTCATGGAGGACGATTCTGTCGCGGTATTCGCCCGCCTCGATAGGCCACCGGCGCGTCACGCGGCGCGTGTTTTTGAGGATGGCAGACTCTTGAAGATACTCAATCTCGACAAGGAGACCGCGATAGACGTACGACCTGTTCTCGAGCTCGACGCCATCGCGCACCGCGGCGGTCAACTCCAAATCGGAATGCCGCAAGTCAAGGCCCCTAGCGGTCGAGCTGGTCACGAAGACGGCAAGCACCGCATCACCGTAAGCACGCAGGATCTCCTGGGCCAGACGCTTTGCAATCTCGATGCGTTCATCATGGCCCATGCCCGGTTGGTTAGTCATGCGTCGCCTCCAGCCTGCAAACGATAGCGGCACGTGCGGCCGAGCTCCCCTAATGCTGGCCCAGCGACACAAGCATGGCGCAGACGGAGAGCATTCTGGCCGGCCCGCGGGCCAGACTGGAGCCTTCGGCCGTTTCGGAAACTTCTGGCGAAGGCTCTGCAGGTTGAGCACGGCGTCCTATGAGGCCCACGTTGAACTCGGCCCGGGCCGAGTTGCCTGCGGTGATCCACAAAAGTGACATCGGATGTCGTTGCCCCGTCACGTGCGTATAGGAGGCGCGCCCCTCCCGCACGCCGAGGCGCAAGCGCCGGCCGAAATCACGCTCGGCTTCGTATCCGTTGTGGGCACGGCACCGCAGCTGAATGTTCTCGGCGGTGGTCGGTCCCCCGACCGCGTGCGGCACGATGTGATGGAACTCCAGGAACGCCTCCTCGGTGCAGCGGCGACCATCGTCGGCCCCGAACTGCACCGTCCGCCGTCACGGTGCCAGACCGCGCGCCTGACCGCCGCCGGGATATGTCGCGAGCCGCAGGCTATGCTCGGACCTGCGCGCGGGCGCTCCGTGGCGGCGAGCTTCTTCTTGGCCAGGTCCTGCAGCAACGCCGTCAGGGCCCGATCGAAGATCTTGCACAGATCCCCATCCGGAATCTGATGGCGCAAGAGCGCCTGCGCCTGCCGGAGCTTATCATGTAGGGCCGCGTCGGCCGTGAATTGGATCTTGAATTGCTGGGGTGCCAGCGGAGTGACGACCGACCGACGGGCCGGCGGCGGCGGGCTCTCCGCAGCGGGCTGGCCTGCACACAGGAAACTTTGTGTGTCCCCATCAGGTGAGCGGTCCGGCGCGGCATCCTGCGCTGCGCTGCTCGGGGTCGGCTTGTGAGTCATTTCCGGCACTCGAGCGGGAAGTTTACGGATCATGTCCGGCACCGGCGGCTGGGGCCGCAGACGTGCAACCAGCTCCTCGACTTGCCGCTTTGTCCTGTGCCGGGCCATGTCAAGCACTTCCCGATAACTCTCGGGCGTAAGGTGCGGAGCGAGGAGGCACACCGTGCTGAGGTTCACCGAACCCACCCGGAACATTTCCAGAATCACCGGAAACTTGCGGCTGGCCCGAGCGGCTTGGATGCGTTCGTAGGCCGCGTGCTCGGATAGATGCAACACTTGTACACAGTACGTGAACAGCGAAGCGCAGCCTTCGGCCAAGTACAGGCGCCGCGCGTCGAGTTCCACGAGGTGGGCGATGAGCGCGGCCGTCACCTCCCGCTCACGCCCGGCTAGAGTCTTGTAACGTAGGAATCGCTAGTATATGATAGCGGCATGACCCTCAGCATAACTCCTTCCGAACGGCAAGAATTGTGTGAGCGCGTTCGCTCGCGTCGCGCGCGGGCGGAGGAC
>Ga0187893_10013042_pt1 | contig 11657 bp, 11 predicted proteins | sample MA1701074metaG_FD_139574 | JGI IMG/M metagenome (GOLD analysis project Ga0187893, IMG submission 139574) | White microbial mat communities from a basaltic lava cave in the Kipuka Kanohina Cave System on the Island of Hawaii, USA - MA170107-4 metaG ...
CGAAAGATGGAGACGACCTCCGTCGGGGCCTACGAGTTCCACGACAAGATCCCACTCAAGCGGGGCCTAGCCCGACAGCAGATTCGTGTCGTGCCGCCGGGTACCATCCGCTATGGGGCCTTTTGCGAGCCGGGCGTCGTGGTTATGCCGGGCTACGTGAACATCGGAGCGTATGTGGGGGCGGGGACGATGGTGGACACCTGGGCGACCGTGGGATCCTGCGCACAGGTCGGACGCAACGTCCATCTCAGCGGCGGCGTCGGTATCGGGGGAGTGCTCGAGCCGCCCTCTGCCCGCCCGGTGATCATCGAAGACGGCGCCTTCATCGGCTCACGTTCCATCATCGTGGAGGGAGCTGTGATCGAGGAAGGAGCGGTGCTGGGGGCCAATACGGTGATCGCCGCCAATACGCCGGTGATCGACGTGACGGGCCAGGCGCCGGTCGAGTACCGAGGGAGGGTGCCCGCTCGAGCGGTGGTGGTTCCCGGAACCCGAGCCAAGGAGTTCGCCGCCGGCACCTACCAACTTTCCTGCGCACTGATCATCGGAAGGCGTTCGGAAGCCACCGACGACAAGACGGCCCTCAACGAGTACCTGCGGGAGATGGAGGTCAACCTCTGACTCTGGTCGACACTCTGACCTGGCTGGTCGACACCCCCTCGGAGACCGGCAACGAGGGTCGGCTTTGCACCGAGATCGCGGCTCGGCTGTACGAGACGTTTGGGCGCGAGTCGGTCGACAGAGTCGGCAACTCCCTGGTCGTCGGGCCTCGTGATGGTGACGAATCGACTCTGCTCGTCGGCCACATCGACACCGTGCCCTCGCAGGGTCAGCCGCCGGCGTTTATCGCCGATGGGCGCTTGTTCGGACTCGGCGCTGCCGACATGAAGGCCGGCGTGGCCGTGATTCTTCACTTGCTCGAGGATCGCGACGTGCGATTGCGTGGGCGGGATCTCGTCGGGGTCTTCTACGCCGGGGAAGAGGGGCCGGCTGCGGCCAACGAGCTCGAGGATGTTCTGGCGCGTGCGGCCTGGCTGGCGGACGCCGGGTTTGCGGTAGTCCTCGAGCCGAGCGATGCCGAGATCCAGATCGGATGCAACGGGTTGGTCAACGCCCGCGTCGGATTTCGCGGGACGTCCGCGCATTCCGCGCGCCCGTGGCTGGGCGAGAATGCCGTCAGCAAGGCAGGGAGCTGGCTTGAGCGGATGCACAAGCTCGAGCCCTCACCAGTCGACATCGACGGCCTGCTCTATCGGGAGGTCTTCTCGGTGACCCGCGCCGAGGGTGGGATCGCCAACAACATCATCCCCGACTACTTCAGCGTGAACGTCAACTATCGCTTTGCGCCAAATCGATCGATTCGCGAAGCAGAGGCCCACCTCGCCGCCGTTTGCGCGGGGGCGGACGAGTTCGAGGTCGTCGACGTTGCACCCCCCGGCCCGGTGAACACCGACCATCCGTTGCTCGACCAGTTGCTCGAGATCTCCTCGGCCCCGCGCACCGCCAAACAGGGTTGGACCGACGTCGCTCGTCTCGGGTCCCACGGCATCCCCGCCGTCAACTACGGTCCCGGCGAAACTGCCCTGGCCCACAAACGCGAGGAGAGCGTTCATCTCGACGATCTCCATAACGTGTTCTCGAACCTGCGGACGGTCCTATTGGACGCGGAAGCTCCAGGCGAACTCACCGGGACTGGGTAAGCCCCCAAGCGAGTCCCACACGATCCTCAGTTCGTGCATGCCTGCTCCCCACTCCGAGATCACCACGCTGTTGGGTGCCGGCTCCCACCGATGGACCCCGGTGGCCTCCACGAAATCGACCTCGTTCGCAGGGAGCAAGAACCCGTCCAAGTAGATGTCGGCTCGGTAGCCGGCTTCGAGGTCGACCTCGAGCATCGTCTGCGTCAAAACCGCCTGTCCGGGGCTGGGGGTGAGCGACTCGATCGGGGCGGGCAGCGGCAACGGCTCCTCGGTCCCCCCGAAGGCCACAGCCAGGACCACGGCAGCCACGACGACGAGGCCCAGGCCGAGATAAACAAGGCGATAGGTCGACATCGCTGACGAGGTTACGCGGGTGTCGAGTTAAGCCTGGCTAGTCGCCCGCGATGAGGTACGCCAGGCGGCCATCTTCGGCGATCCCCACCCTCAAGCCGAGGTAACCGAACTCGTCTCGATACTGGTAGAGCTGCTCGTACTCGGCTGCACTCAGGAGGCCGGAGAGCTGGGACCAGTCTTCGGAGCTGTTGGTCACATGGACCGCGGGCCAGGAATAGATGCCTGCGCTCAGCGCGGGTTCGGCATTGAGTATTCGCACGGTCATCGACATCACATCGAACCCGTAGCGAGCACTCCGAACCCACGTCTCCACCGGGTCCTCGACAGCACCAAAGGTGAATGCGGCATCGTCGGCGAGGATCAGTGCGCCAAGCTGCTCCATCTCGCAACTCTTGGCCAGCGAGAACACGAGAAGGTACTTGTCCGCGACAGCTTCGGGCAGATCGGCTGGGGGCGTCGGATCGGGAACGTCGATCGCCGTGCAGGGCAGCTCGCCCATGCCCGATCCGAGTCGGGGGTTGGCCGCGAGGACGAGGCTGGGCAGCAGGGCAAAGGTGCCGTTGCGGCCCAAGAACGACTCGGTTTCCACGAACGCCTCGCCGCGGTAGTCGCCGACTCTGATCTCGGTCCCGCCCACGGCGACGCGGCCCGACGATTCGGCTTCCACCTGCCAACCGTCTTCGATCGGGGTCGAGACCTGCTCGCCGGTCTCGAGCTCGATCCGCACCAGCTGACGTTGGGAATCAATGTCCGAGAGGGTGAAGAGGTAGCCGTCGGCCAGGGCAATGTCGTTTTGGATCCCGGGTCCACAAACGGACGCCCACTCCGGGGTAGGAAGGGGGCCCCCCGTTGTGGCGTAGAACAGATAGCCGCCACATTCCCCACCGAGACTGACGGCCACGACGCCGTCGGCAACAGCCGCCGAGGCCATGAGCGGAGTGGCACCGACGATCTCCCGGCTGTCAGCTCCGTCGAGCCCGACGGCCATGATTCGGCTATGACCGCCCAGATCGTCGAGTCGATAGAAGACAGAGCCTTCCTCGACCGCGAGCGGGGTGATGACACCGCCACCCTCGGGCGCCACCAGGGCGATGGGCTGGCTGGCCTCGGCCGGCAGGCGCATGAGAGTCCCCTGCTCCCACGGGAGGGGCGTGACCTCGTGCGTGAAGAGCAGGCCGCCGTCCTCGTCGGAGATTGCCCAGGAGATGGACTGGTAGAACGGGTCGCTCGAGAGAAAAGTCGAACCCTGATCGGCGGCTAGCACGGCGATCCCGTCGTCGGCTGCGATCGCCAGCGCTTGCTCGAAGACGGTGACGGGAGGGGCCGTGGCGGGGGAGCTCGGCAAGGTCGTCGCGGGAGGCATGGTGGCGAGGGTTGTGTTCGGGGCGCCGCTCAGCAACGTTCCGAGTTGAGGGTCATCACCCCCGAGCTCGAGCGCGTTCGCCAAGACGAGGACCGCCGCAAAGCCCAGTGCACCACCCGTGAGGAGGCCCCAGCGTTGTCTCCGACGGAGCGCGCCTCGTTCCATCGCCCGGCCGTACTCGCCCGGATCGAGGGCTAGGCGCTCGGCGGTGTCGTGCAATTCATCACGAAGCTTCTTCTCGAGGCTCATTGCTTTACCCCCAATTGCTCACGCAAGTCCGCCATGGCGCGATGGAGGCGGCTCTTCACCGTTCCGGGGCGAATCCCGAGAGCCCGAGCGACCTCGTCGGTCGACCAATCGAGATAGAAGCGCAGGACGACAACCGAACGAGCATCGATCGGTAGCCCCATGACGGCCCGCTCCAGGTCGGGGTCGGAGAAGGTGATCTCGGCCGATTGCTCGGGCGGCGCCTCGGACAACAACTCCCGCTTGCGCCTGCGCAGGCGGGAGCGAGCCCAGTTGAGTCCAACCCGATAGACCCAGCCGGCCTGGTTGTCATAGGTCGACACCGTGCGCCAGTGCTGATAGGCGCGCACCATCGCCTCGTCGACGGCGTCGGCGGCCAAGTCGGAATTGCCCAAGGTCAGCGCCAAGGCGCGAAAGACGTGCTGGCGCGTGGACTGATAGAACGACTCGAAGGTGCCGGCGGAAAACCGTATGACAGGGATCTCGCCGGTGTCGACGGCCATCATCGGTGTCTTCCGGTCACGGGGCTTAAACGCCTTGGCGCCCCTTTTGGTTCTCACCACCTGACCGTAGGCGCGCTACAGGATGATTCCAGCAACCAGCGTCACGATGATCGACACGAATCCTGCGAGAAGAGTCAGATAGACCCGGTCGACGCGTTTGCCGAGATCGGATTGCAAGACCTTGAAATCGGAGCGCAGTAGGGCCATTTCGCCACGAAGCTCCGTTCTCAGTTCGGCCATCTCGCTACGCAGCTCCGATTTCAGTTCGGCCATCTCGCTACGCAGCTCGGTTCTCAGGTCGACCATCTCGCTACGCAGCTCGGTTGTCAGTTCGACCATTTCCCGGCGGAGCTCGGTGATGTTGCCGCGGAGCTCGGTGATGTTGCCGCGGAGCTCGGTGATGTCGTCTTGGAGGTCAGTGATATCGGCCTTGAGAAGACCGATATCGACCTTGGTGGCGAGTTCCGCGATGGGAACCGGTGGCAGGTAAGACATGAGCGTGTCGGTGGCTTCTGGCCCAATGGCCGAGTGGAGTCCATGATAAAGCTGTTGACGACGAGACTCGGGCACGGTCACAGGTGTGACCATGCCAGAGGCGGAGGGCAATGACAAGGGGTCTGATCAGAGGCCCATGGCTCGGACGAAGAAGGTGGCCATCTCGTCGCGAGTGAGAATGCGATCCGGGCAGTACTCGGCGGGGTCGGCCGGGTTGCAGCCGATCGTGATGCCGGCCTGGCGCAGAGCATTGATCGCAGCCTCGAATCCAGATCCGTTGTCGTCGGCGAAGTAATCGGTGGCTGCGGGGGCAAGGGAGAAGGTGCGGACCAAAAGCTCCGCCATCTCGTCGCGGCGAAGACCCTGCTCGGGGCAATAGACCTGCTCGCCGCATCCGAATCCGATCCCTGCCTGGGTGATGGCATTGGCCGCGGCTTCGTACACCCCCCCATCGTCATCGGAGTACGAGTCACCGACTGCCGGAGGCAGGTCGAGCAAGCGGTGGATAAAGAGGGCGATCTGGCCGCGAGTGATTGGAGCGAGCGGGCAATACAGCCCGTCCCCGCAGCCGACGGTGATCCCGTTTGCGTACAGCGTCTCGATGTTGGCTTCGTGAGGGTTGCCGTCGTCATCGCTAAAGGTATTGGTGGCCGGCAGAACTGGCGTCCCGCCCGGGGCCGAGAGCCGGGGAGCAGACAGGAGGTATTGATAAGGATTGATCGGGATGTCGTTCAGACGAATCTCGAAATGGAGATGGGGTCCCACCCACTCGGCGTTCCCGCTGTCACCCACCCAGCCGATGAGCTGTCCCTGGCTGACGACGGTTCCCTCGGCAACCGCAATGCCCCAGGCGGCACCGTCATCGGTACCGGGCGAGTCATTGTTCAAATGGATGTACCAAGTTTCGTAGCCGTTGCCGTGGTCGAGGGCGAGATAACAACAGGTGCTGCCGATCCAGGTGACAACGCCGTCGGCGGCGGCGACCACCGGCCAGCCCTTGACGCCGTTGGTCATGATGTCGGTCGCAGCATGTATCCGTCCCCCAGAGCGCGGCTGGTCGAAGTCGTCGATGAAGCTCACCGGCTCGCCGACCACCGGAAAGACGATCGCATTGGGATCGAAAGGCTGGGCGGGCACGAACTCGTCCGCGTTCGCGACGGGTGCTATCAGAAGGACTGCGGTGACCAAGCCCATGGCCACCCGCGATCGGGTTCTCTTCCACTCCATCAAAGGGAGTTCGGCATGGCGCCGGCTTTTCTTGAGCATGGAATCCCCTCCCCAGCCGCGTACGACCTGTGCGGTACGCCGCGCCAGCTAAGCCCGCGCCCCTCGAATCCGCAACCTGACTCCTACACTCCGCAGCCCAAAATCTCCCGTCCCTGGTGCGATCATGCCCATCGAAATCGACATCGCCCACGTCGCTCGGCTCGCTCGCCTCGCCCTCGGTCCCGACGAGCTCGAGATATATCACGCGCAGCTTGGCGTGATCCTCGAACATGCGGCCAAGGTGCAGTCGGTCCCCGTCTCCGGGCTCGAACCGACGGCGCACCCGCTCGCCCTCGTCAACGGTTTCCGGCCGGACGAGGTTCGTCCCTCGCTCGATAGGGACGAGGTCTTGGCCGCGGCCCCCGAGGCAGCCGAGGGGTATTTCGTCGTCCCGCCGGCCCTCGAGGGCTCGTGAGCGATCTTGCCGACCTGTCCATCGCCGCTGCCGGCGAGGGGATGGCCAATGGGGCCTTTTCGGCCGGGGAGCTGCTCGAGGCTGTGCTCAAGCGCGCTTCACTCACCGAGGCCGATCTGCACTGTTATTTGACGATCGATCACGACGGAGCTCGCGGATCCGCCCATGAGTCGGAGGTGCGCCGCCGAGAAGGAACCCCAGAGGGACCGCTCGACGGTATCCCGATCGCCGTCAAGGACAACTTCTGCACCCGTGGCCTCCAAACGACCTGCGGGTCCCAAATCCTGGCTGGTTACCGCCCTCCATACGACGCGACGGCGGTAGCTCGCCTGCGTCGGGCTGGGGCTGTCATCGTCGGCAAGACCAACCTCGATGAGTTCGCGATGGGCTCTTCGACCGAGAACTCGGGATTCGGGCCAAGCCGCAACCCCTGGGATCGGGAGCGTGTTCCTGGCGGCAGCTCCGGGGGCTCGGCGGCCGCGGTGGCAGCCGGCTCCGCTCTCGGTGCCTATGGCTCGGACACAGGCGGATCAATCCGCCAGCCAGCTTCGTTGTGCGGAGTCGTCGGGTTCAAGCCCACGTATGGTTTGGTGAGCCGCTACGGGCTGGTGGCCTTCTCGTCAAGCTTCGACCAGATCGGGCCGCTCGCCAAGTCGGTCGACGACGCGCTCACCCTCTTCGAGGCCGTGGCGGGACACGACCCTCGCGATGCCACCTCCTATCCCGGACCAGCCCCGGTGGCTCGACCAGAGCTCGCCCGCGGAGCGAAGGGAGTCCGGATTGGGTTGGTCAAAGAGCTTGCGGGCGAGGGCTACGAACCAGCCGTGGCCGAGGCCACGACAAAGATCGTCGAGGTGCTGGGCGCGGAAGGCGCAGACGTGGTCGAGGTCTCGCTGCCGACCTTTGCCACGGCCCTCTCTGCGTACTACCTGATAGCCCCGGCCGAGGCCTCGGCCAACCTCGCCCGTTTCGATGGCGTCCGCTATGGGTTGCGCCTGCCTGGAGACACTGTCGAAGACATGATGGGTAGAACCCGCGCCGAAGGCTTTGGTCCCGAGGTCACGCGGCGCATCTTGCTCGGTACCTACGCCCTCTCCGCCGGTTACTACGACGCGTTCTACGGGCAGGCACAACGGGTGCGGAGCAAGTTGATCGCGGAGCTGGCCGAGGTCTTCGGCCGCGTGGACGCTCTGGTCTCACCGGCGAGCCCCACCACCGCGTTCGAGCTTGGCGCCAAGACCCAGGATCCGCTTTCGATGTACCTGACAGATGTTTGCACCATTCCCGCCAACCTTTCGGGCATCCCCGCCATTTCGATCCCGGTCGCGACAGACGAGCGAGGCCTCCCGATCGGGTTCCAGGTCATGGCGCCGGCGTTGGGCGAGCCGATGCTCTTTCGGGTCGCGGCCGCGGTGGAGCGGCTGGCCGGCTTCTCGGCGCGGCCGGAGCTCGCGACTGCGGGGGTCGCCCGCCCATGAAGTGGGAGCCTGTGATCGGCATCGAGGCGCATGTAGAACTGAAGACAGCTTCGAAGATGTTCTGTGGATGCTCGGTCACCTTCGGCGAGGAGCCGAACACCAACGTCTGCCCCACCTGTCTGGGGTTGCCGGGTGCCCTGCCGGTGCCCAACTCCCGTGCGCTGGAAGCGATTACCCAGATTGGACTGGCCCTGCATTGCCAAATCGCACCCCAGTCGGTGTTTCACCGCAAGAACTACTTCTACGCCGACCTCCCCAAGAACTATCAGGTGAGCCAGTTCGATTCGCCGATTGCGATCGATGGTTGGTTGGAGATCGATGTCGAGAGTGTGACCGAGCGCATCAGGATCGAGCGTGCACACATGGAAGAGGACACCGGTAAGAGCCTTCATCAGGGCGACGGGGGCCGCATTCACTCGGCCACGGCGACGTGGCTCGACTTCAATCGCTCGGGGGTACCTCTCGTCGAGATCGTGTCGCGGCCCGACCTGCGTTCCGCTGCGGCCGCCCGCACTTACGCGCAGGATCTACGTTCGGTAGTAGCGGAGCTCGACGTGTCCGATGCGCGGATGGAGGAAGGTTCGATCCGCTTCGACGCCAACGTTTCGGTCCGGCCGCAAGGAGAAGAGGGGCTGGGGACGAAGGTGGAGATCAAGAACATGAACTCCTTCCGCTCCTTGGAGCGGGCCATCGCCTCTGAGATTGCCCGCCAGATCGAGGTCCTCGGAAGCGGGGGAACGGTCTCCCAGGAGACCCGACACTGGGACGAGCAGCTAGGAGCTACCCACAGTATGCGGACCAAGGAAGGCAGCTCCGACTACCGCTACTTCGCCGAGCCGGACCTCCTGCCCCTGCGGTTCGAACGGGAGACGATCGAGCGGCTGCGCTCGGGGTTGCCGGAGCTTCCGGCCGAGCGCCGTCACCGCTTCGAGGCCATGGGAGTGGACGCCAGCACCGCCCGCACCCTCGCCGGTGCCGATCCCGAGCTCCGGCAGGTTTTCACCGATGCGATAGCCGAGGGTGCCGAACCCGGCACGACCGCCCACTGGATCACGGGCGAGGTGACCGCGGCTATCCGGAAGTCGCCTGCGTTCAGGATCGACGGCGCGAGGCTGGCCGAGCTGCTGACCATGATCGATGACGGCAAGCTTTCATCCTCGGGAGCGAAGTCGGTGCTGAGCGAGCTTGGCGTGACGAGTGCGGGGGCGGCGACGGTGGCTGCACGGCTCGACGTCTTGCAGGTGTCGGACACCGCGACGATCGAATCCGCGGTCAGGGAGGTGCTGGCGGCCCAACCCGAATCCGCGAACCGCTATCGCGCCGGTGAGGAGAAGGTGCTCGGCTTCCTAGTGGGCCAGGTGATGAAGGCGACGGGGGGAAAGGCCGACCCCAAGCTGGTCAACGAGATCCTCCGGCGCGAGCTCGCCTGAACTCGGGTGCCAACATTGGCGCGAGCGATCGTGCCCTAGCCCAGTAGCTCCTCGATCCGTCGCGTCAACGTCTCCTCGTCGACGATTCCGTTGTGGGTGGCCTGCTGTTCGCCGCCCGCGGCGAAGAAATAGGTGCGAGGAACGCCGATCCCGCCGTACTCGGCGAGGAGAGCGCCGGTTTGGTCGAAGTAGTGAGGGAACGGCAGATCGAACTCGGCCAGAAACTCCTTCGCCGCGGTTTGGTTGTCGTTGAAGTTGAGTCCGATAAACGAGACTCGGTCGCCAAACTGCTCGTGCGCGGCGGTGAAGACCGGCGCCTCCTCCCGGCAGGGAAGGCACCAAGACGCCCAGACGTTCACCACGACTGGCTTGTCAGACGCCGCGAGCATTTGTCGAAACTCGGCGACCTCGACCGTGGGCAGGTCCGGAATCGAGGTGCTCTCGACGGCGGTTCGCGTGCAACCCAGGACGCCAAGGGCCAGCAGGGCGACGAGCACGCGGCGAGTGATCACCGGCCTAGCCCAGCACGTCCGTGGCCGTCGCCTGGTCGGGGGCGATTGCGACCAGGACGTTGTCCTCTCGGCAATCGATGATCACGTTGGCTTCGTCGGCGCCGAACGCTGACAGCTCCCACGCGCTGAGCGAGTCGCACAGGCGGTGGTCGCCGGTGTTGCCGTCGACGAGGCTGAGCAGCACCGCGGTCTCCTCGCCTCGGCTCCACACCTTTGCCAGGCCACCGCCCCAGGCGCGAGTGCGCTCTCGAGCGTCTGCAAGCGCGGCATGTGTGTCGTCGCCGGGAGCACTGAACAGGTAGAGAAGGTCCACAGCTCCAAAGCCGATCGCTCCACCCGTGCCGATGTCGTCGAGAAGTGTCCAATCCGTGCCCGGATCGCCACCGTTCAAAGGCTCGGCAGGCTCCCAACCCGCGAAGTAGAGCTCGGGAAACAGGATCTCGACCGTGGTGGTGGGGGGATCGTCGTAGGCCTCGTCGACTCGGTCCCATCCACCGTCGGCATGCAAGGCGCAGGCAAACGACATGCCCTCGAAGTAGGGCAGCTGGAGGCTGTTGGAGAGGAGGTAGGGAAAATCGGCCAGGTCTTGTTGGGAGGCGGCGAACCTCGGATCGAGCATCATCCCGAACTGGTCGAACAGGTCGATGGCGCCCATCGAGAACTGTTGCATCCCCAGGGTGGCATCTCCCTCGATCAGAGCCTGGATCGCGCGGGCGCGCTCGGGATCGGCGGCGGGATCGTCGAGCGAGTCCGGAAAGCCGAGACGGCTATCGGTGAGGGCGTGGATCAGCTCGTGAGCGAGCGTGACCTGGTCGGCCGCTCCGAGAGGCTCCTCGCCGGCAAGCGAAGCCACGACCAGCTCCTGGGAGTCGGGGTCGTAGTAACCGGCCACCGCCCCCTCGAGGAGATCGAGCTGCTCGTCGAGCAGATCGAAGCCTTCCGGGAGCATCCGCAGAGCCACCCAGAGTCGAGTCTCGAGCTCGGCCACTGCCGGTGGGTAATCCTCGGTCGCCAGAGCGCGCACCCGCTCGCTCATCTCTTCTGGCGTCACGAACACCGGATCGATCTCGCCTTGAAACCGAAGGTCCCTCAACTCCTCGACCGCGGCGGCGATGTCGTCGACCTGCTCGTGGAGGCTCGCCTCGCCAATCGTGAATGCTCCCGGAGGGGTCGTCAGACATTGACCAATCGACTGCATATCGAGGCCGCCACCCAAGTCGCCAAAGAGGTCGTCGAGGTTGCCGGTCTCCCCGAGGAGCCCGCCCAACAGGTCGTCGAGGGCGCCGAGGTCGCCGTTCTCGCCCCCCGACAACAGACCGCCGAGAAGGTCGCCAAGCCCGCCGAAACTGTCGGTTTCCGTTCCTTGCCCTTCGGCAGCTGCCAGCGCGGCCTCGAGGTCTTCGATCCGACTCTCGGTCGCAGTCACCCGCTCCTGCAAAGTTCGGTTCTCCTCGCGCAGCCTGCCGGCGTTGACGAAGCCGAAGACGCTGGCGGTGCCGGCTATGGCCAGCAGCAAGGAAAGGACGACGGCAACGACGATGGCCGAGGCCGGCCAGCGTCGGGAAGCCTGGGTCTGCATCTCGCCGTAAGTATCGGCGATGACGGCGCTTACGCTAGGACTTAGCCGGTCGCGGCCTTGGAGGCCTGCCAGCGTTCGATGGCGCCGATCAGGTGCTCCCAGCGGACCTCCCGAGCGGCCGAGTCGGCGCGGAGGGCGGCGAGAGCCGACTCGCGGAGGACGCCAGCCAGATCGGCCATCGACATCCCTTCGGCGACTGCGGCCAGGCGCTGCTTGTCGATGTCGGCGGCAAACGGAACGTCGGACAGATCGATCAGAGCGCGGCGAGCTTGCACGTCAGGCAGACCGATCTCGATTTGGGTTTCGAAGCGTCCCG
>Ga0187893_10013043_pt1 | contig 11656 bp, 10 predicted proteins | sample MA1701074metaG_FD_139574 | JGI IMG/M metagenome (GOLD analysis project Ga0187893, IMG submission 139574) | White microbial mat communities from a basaltic lava cave in the Kipuka Kanohina Cave System on the Island of Hawaii, USA - MA170107-4 metaG ...
AGAACTCTGAGAGCGCCAGCACTGCCATCTGCGTCTCACGGAACGGTGTGCGGAAGTTTTCGTACGACTGCAGAGGATCGAACCAGCCGCCAAACATCTGCTGGCGCTTCAAGAGATAATCCAGCGCCTTGGCGATGCGCGGATCACTGGGAGGGTATCCGGCAACGGCTAGAGTCCAAAGACAATGGCCGGTCTGAAACTCAGCTTCCGGCGCTCCTTTGTCAAAAGTCATCGCCCATTGTCCGCTGGGGCGTTGGTGCGATAAAACCTTCTCCGCGTTCTCACGGATCTTTGCAGCAAAGCCTTTCTGATCGATGGCCGAAAGCGCCAGCGTCTGGTAGCATAGGTCGACCATGTTCTTGTGGCGTGATTCCTCAATCAGCTTTCGAATGCGATCTCGCATCTCACCATCAGAGGGATCACCGGTTCGCCGAAATTGCGCATCCAGAACCACCCAACTGTACCAGGCCACCTCATAAGCGCTGACCAAAGGTGTGTTGCCGTTGGTCTCGTCCGGTGGCAGGGTTGTCCGGTCCTTGTAGTACAGCTTTAAGTACTCCGAAACACCTTCAAACATTTTCGAGCGATGTTCACCGGTAACCTCGCCTTCATAAAGGTTGAGCAAGGCAGCCATGCGGCTAAGAACATTTGCCGGCGCGCTGATGACGCGGTTCCAGGAGGCTTGCGGATGGCCGTAGAACGGTCTTGGATTGTTGTAGAAGCGCTCAGCGAGAAACTGTAGTTGTGGCCGCAGTTTGACAGGATAACCATTCTTTACGGCATACAACTGGGCGCGCTGAGAGAAGTGCGTGGGATGGCAGGCAACGCAGAGAGAGGTCTCCTGATGCACGTTGGCAACTCTGTCGTAGACACCTCCTTTGCGGGGAGTGTTGGCGTGCCAGGAGTCGCCGGCGCCTAGAATGAAATCCACGGCGGCGCGCACGGCATCGACAGGCAGAGTATAGGGCGGCACTTCGTACACAGTGGTCCGCAGCTGGTAAAAAGGATGATTCGCTTTCACGCGGACGTAGTAGGTACCCTTCTTCTTGAAGACCCGCGTTGTGAATTTGTTGCCAGACAAAGCCTGAACTTCATGGGGCGGAGTGACCGGGTCGGCTCCCTCGTCGTAAGGTTTCAGCTGATCTTGTGACACGGTATAGAGCGAGACATCGACAGGAATATTGTCGCGCTCCATGAGATCCAGTTCGAAGTAGACGAGTTTCGGACGATCTTCAACAAAGTCGAATCGAAACCAATCTTCGTGTCCCTCTATGACCTGCGGATTCGAGGCTCCTTGAAGCGGAATGTAGTGATGATCGTCGGCTGTCCCAAAGACGGTCCTGCCCAGTTCAATGCTATTCGCCTCTGACCAGTCATTGTTCGGTTCGGCCTCGAGCAAAGCTTTCGCATATCCGCTGCGTGCCATTGCTTTGCCGCTCACCGAACTCTTCCACTCCAGCACTTTCGCTCTATAGTGCACAACTGGCGGTCCGCTCAGCGTCACCTCAATCCGTCCGTCGCCGGTGACAGACGGCCGGAACAGCAGATAAAGATCGGGATCTCCGAGATGAAGTGACTTGTTGAGAATTGCTCTGCGCTGATCGTGCAAGATCACCTTCAATTGCCCCTCCTCGTCGAGCTGACTGGGAGAGTCCACCGACAAACTTAACGAGTAGGTTGAAGTCGCTTTCAAATCCTTCAGGCGAAGAGACACCGATCGGTCCTGTCGGGCTTCTCCATGGAAAGCAAGGATCAAGGGCGACGGCGGAATTTTGGGAACCGTTGGAAGTTTTTCAAAAGCAACCGCAGCAGGAGATCCAAACGGCTCACCCGATGAGAACCAGAGCCAGCTTGAAAGCAAGAATAGAAACATCGACACTGCAATTTGGGAATACGATGCTTTGGTATCACAGAGTTTGCCAAGCAAGAGAAATCTCCTTCGAAGTTGAAAATGGATTTACCTAGGCACCAATTTCACGCAAAGACAGCACTCGGCGGAATATGCTGTACAACCGTGTTTTTACACACCACGGGATGAGGATAAGCGACCAACAGTAGACTACGGAAACATCCTCTTGCAACGTCCCACCCGACCTCCTTGTTGGGCGGTTTCTTTCCATCGCCACCCTTCAACTGGACCCCACTGGCTTCACATTACTTCCGGTCGTCGGCCTTGCCCCTCATCTTGATGTCTTGGTACTTGTTCTCTGCGCGGGCGATAATCTTGTTTGGCAGCATCTTGACGATCTCTTCAGCAGTTCGGAACTCCAGTGGCGGCCCGATGAACCAATGGTACTTGCGGAAATCGACCCACATGGCGTGGGCTCTGTTTTCAGCGCTTGCATTCACAATCGATACAAATGGAATTTCCAAATGGGGTACCGTGGCATAAAGCTCCTGCGGAGTCGAGGGACCGCTAAGATCCACGATCACAAAGCGGGATAAGCCGGCCAGAGTCATAACCGTTTCCGTATAGTCCCGGTCCTCCGGGCGATCGAAGTCAAAGATGATCGGCAGGTAGGTCATCTCACGGAGCCGCTCGGCGATCACCTGCAATAGCTCGCGCCCGCCGTTGCCGAAACGGCCCAAGATCAACACGCCTTTTTGGGTTACGGCGTTGATGACCTTCCGCAACTTTTGATGGTTCAGCAGCAGGTAAATGAACTGCGCAACCTCAATATCGTCAACCAGAATTGGCGGAGAGAAGGCGTTGGCGATGTTGAGATTGAGCTGAGCTTTCGGCTGTCCTTGAATTTCCCAAACGGAACTGCCATAAACCGAACTGCCAGACAGATCGGCGTCGTTCAGGTTCGTTTCCACGAAGGTCGCATTGCGAAGCTCCGCTCCTTGCAGGTTCGTGCCACTGAGGTTCGTGCGCCATAAGTCTGAACCGTACAGAATCGCTTCCCGCAGGTCGGCGCCACTAAGATCCGCCATATGAAAGGTCACAAAAGTAAAATTGGTCTTGTTCAGATTCGCGCCCTTGAAGCTCGACTGGCTCAGATTCGCATCTGTGAATTCAGCGTTGGAAAGGTTGGCCCGCTCAAAATTTGCCAACCTGCCATCCGCTTCCATGAATTGACTCCACGATAGGTCCGCTTCGACAAATTGGGTCCCGGAAAGAAACGTTCGGCCGAGGTAGGCTGAGACGAGATTGGCCCCGGTCAGATCGGCTGCACCCAATACAGCCTGGAATAGATCAGCCCGACTCAAACTTGCACCCTTCAGGTCAGCATGAGTAAGATCTGCATCGCGTAAATTGGCCTGACTAAGGTCCATTCCGCGGAGGTCAGCCTCCTTGAGATCTGCCCGCTGGGGATTATCCTTCCGCCACTGATTCCAAGTGCTTCCCCCTTGCCGAATCGCTTCAAGATGCTCCTGGTTTGCCATTGGAATCCTTTCTGGGGTTCAAGGCGGTGGAATGAAACACTATAGGGTTCCACGCCTCGTTGTTTGCTTCAAGAGTGCCGTTGGCAACCTCGCTGTAACTCACGTAGGTGGTATAGTTTGGTGCTTCCGTCATCAATTGTTGTTGGCTCCAAATCAGAGAGCAAGTGATTTTCCAAGAAAGAGTTGATGGATCCTCACCAACAGTAGATTGCGGATGCACCCATTGTCCGAATTCAGGACGCAGGGCTGACGTCGGCCGACGACCCAACGGTGCTTCAGTGGGTAGCTCAGGCCGGCCGGGTATTGCTGACTCATGATGTCACTACCATTACGTCTCACGCTTACAAGCGCATCCCCTCGGGACAACGGATGCCTGGGGTCTTTCAGGTGACCCAGAGAGGGAAGCGCTTCAAAAGCCCCCAGCGCAAACTGTGTTTCTTGTAGTGGACTTTGAATTGGCGAGGATTTCGCTGGATGAGGTCGAGCAGCTGAGCTACTTGGTCCAAAAATGCAGTTCCTAATCCATCAAGGCAAGACTCATACCATTCTGAGGCTTGTAGCAGGTCTGACTGCCTCAGGACGTATGATTAACGCGCAGGTCATTTGCGCAGTCGAGTCTGGATGCGCTTGCGAACCGTTTCCCAGGACGAGCCAGCATTCGGATCTTTCTGGAGGGCGTCCATTCGTTCATCCAGCAAGGCCCGCTCTTCATTCGTCAATTCCACAGCTTCCGTAACGGCAGCGATACCGTCCCAGATCGTCCACTGGGAGATGGAGGGTGTCTTTGACTGTAATCTCTTTCATAGCAGGTATTATGCCATGGCACCTCAGCAGACGGATACAATGATTCAGCAAACTGTGCTATTATCGTATCAGTATTATGAGTATTGAATGTCACGTTCGAGCCGATGACTCTTTCGATTCTCGTCGCGGAGGACAACGAAGTAGTAAGAGACGTTCTCAGAGAACTTCTCGAACAGGAGGGGTACACCGTAGCCGTGTGTGAAACAGGTAGGGCCGCTCTAGAACGCCTCCAATCGGGTTCCGTGGATCTCGTTATCGCAGATCTCATCATGCCCGAAATGGACGGAATCGAACTGATCAGAAGGGTGCACCTGCTCAGGCCAGAGGTCAAAGTCATAGCGATCTCGGGCGACTTTAACAGTCGGCTTCATCTGGGCGCCGCCTTACATGATGTTAAGGCTACACTTCAAAAGCCTTTTTCCTCAGACGAACTCTTTCTTACCATCAGGTCAGTCATGGCCGAGTCGGCCAGACGAACCGAAGGCAGATCGGGATAGGCCGGTCATAGGTCAAATCTTCGAAAGCGGACAGGGCATGTGCTGACCATGGCGTCTTTGTCACCGCTCACGACCACCGCAACCTGAGCGGTGGTCGTGGCTGCCAACACCGGGATATCAACAGCACGCGCTCTTGGCTAGTCAGGTGATTGCACCTGGCGGGAGTGGTCGGAGCTTTACCCGCCCTTTCAAAGAGCGTCAACTACGGAAGACCAGGACCGAATGACAGTTCTCCTATCCCCCTTCCATTCGACTTGAGTTCATCCAGCTTCGTCCGCTGCTCCGTCGTTAGCAGAGCATAAAACTTCGCGAAAGCTTTGGTCTGAATAGCTGCGAGTTGTCCCGAAGTGCTCCCCAGCGTCGCAGCCAGCTGATCAATGGTTGCATCTGCAGCGTTCGACTTCGCGGCATCGTTCAGCGCCTGACGCTGTGTTGCCTGAGTCTCGCGCAAAGAGGTGCTAGCCGTCTCCGCCTCCTCGAAGATTGCCGTTGCCTGTGTTTTCTGAGCATCTGTCAGGCTAAGGACTGTGGCCAAGAAATCGACCCGATTTCCTCTCGGACCTCCGTGACCACGCCCTCCTCGCTGAGCCAGTGCCGCTGTGGCGCTTAACAGCAGCGCAAGCGTGAGTAGTTTTGCCGTCGTCTTTCTCATGATTTCACCTCGTTGTGATGGTGTACGCTCTACGGTGGTAAGAGCAGGTTTCTTGAACTGCCAAGACAGGCGCTCTGTCTCATGTGGCTGATGAGATGAAATACTGATTCGGCGAGTTGTGGCGGAGATTGTTAAGAAATGTTAACGACGGCGTGGTTCTCAGTTGGAACCTTCAAGTTGTCGGGTAGTTCAATGCGTACCAGCAAACCAGGGTGCATGTTGATCGCGGACAGGGTGCCGCGGTGCAGCGCAATCGCGCTTTGCGCAATCGCCAGCCCCAATCCGGCTCCTCCGCTGGCGCTGTCTCTGGCGCCGTCGACGCGAAAGAATGGTTTGAAGATATTCGACAACATCTCCTCGGGCACCCCTGGTCCGTAATCGCGAATGGAGACTGAAATTGTTGAGGGCTGGCAGTCCAGGACGATCTCGATGCGGGAGCCTTCCGGCGCGTGACGGATGGCATTTCTGAGGATGTTTTCCACTGCGCGCCGAAAGAGTTCATGGTCCGCACGAATCAGAACTGTATCCTCTCCCTCCACGACCAGTCGGCAGCCCCGAACATCAGCTTCGATGGCACCATCAACCGCCATTTCTCGAAGTAGATCGTTCAAGGAAAACACTTCCTGGCTCAAGGAAGCTGGATCTCCCTCCACCCGCGTTACCTGCAACAAGCCCCCGACGAGATGGGTCAGCCGGTCAATTTCCTTTTTCAGGCGGGCCACCGCGCCTTCCCGATCCTCTGCCGTGCGGACGAGTTCGACGGCGAAGCTGAGCCGTGCCAGCGGCGACCGCAGTTCGTGGGAAATGTCCTGCAACAGGCGCCGTTCGGCGGTGAGTAGTGTTTGAATGCGATCGGCCATCTGGTCGAAGGCCCGCGAAAGCTCGCCGATTTCATCCTGGCGCCGGGAATTCACACGCGCCGAAAGGTTTCCCTTTCCAAATTGCTCCACGGCCCGTCCGAGGACTCGCAAAGGAGTGGCCAGATTGGTCGCCAACATGGAACACAGAAGCGCCACAGCCAAAAGCACGAGCAAGTAGTAAGGAACGAAGCTCCAGAGATCCAAGGGCCGGCGCCGAACCACGGCAAGGAAGCGGTAACGTCCATCGACTGTTGCTGCAGCCATGATCATTTGGCCGCGGCCAAAGCCAGGCATCCCTGGCCTGGTTCGCGCCTGTGCCAGCAGGCTCGATCGATCTTCACCGGTCAACACGTCCTTTCCATTTGCGTCGGTGAGATGATGGTCATCGGGAAAGAAGGTATAGAGCTGTTCCAGATAGAGGGCAAGCTGCTCTCGCCCCCCCGCCTCAAACGCCTGCCGCGCATGTTCCGCCTGCATTGACAATGGATTTTGCAGGGGCTCTCCCCGACGAAACCCGCGATCTGAGAGGAACCTGGAGATCCCGACAAAAGCGATTAGCGAAACTACCAGGGTTGCAAATGACCAGAGCAGGATCTTGGTGAATATCGATCTCATGATTCCCGAGCCGGCTCCGCGCAGAATAGATACCCGACACCGCGCACGGTTCGAATCATCGAGTGCCCCTGGTGTTCCAGCTTCTTTCTCAAATGACTGACGTGCACATCAATGGCCCGCTCATACGGCATGGCTTGGCGGTGATAGAGGATGCCGGCGATCTCATCCCGCGACACCGAACGACCGGCGGAACGCATCAACAGGCTCAAAATCTCAAACTCGACGGACGTCAATTCGAGCTGCATTCCGTCACGCCACACTTGGCGCGTGGCGGAGTCGAGCCGAAGGCTGCCTGCTTGCAGCGCCTTTGCCTCTAGACCCGATTGAAAGGCCCGCCGCAAAACAGCCCGAATACGGGCCAGTAGTTCCTCAGGGCCGAAAGGCTTGGGTAGATAGTCATCCGCTCCGGCATTCAGCCCTGTGATGCGGTCGGCCTGCTCGGTCCGTGCCGTGAGCATGATCACGGGCACGCTGCTCTGCCGGCGCAACTGGTGGAGCACTTCGAAGCCGTCCAGTCCTGGCAGCATTACGTCGAGCAAGATCAGATCAAAACCTCCTCCCAACGCCCGCGCCAGGCCGCGCCTCCCGTCATAGGCCGATTCGACGCGAAAGCCATGCTGTGAGAAAAAATCCACCATCAGGCCACAAAGTTCGGCATCGTCATCGACCAGCAAAAGCGTATGGCAGGGCTCTGTTGAACTGCCCTCGGACTTTGGCTTCATGAGTCTTCCCTTGAGAATCGACCTCGTCCTCGAAGAAAAACGTAGAACGCCGACCAGAACAAAGACGAGGAGCTATTTTTCATGAGCGGAGTGGTGATGCGAGTCGGGAAGTGTGAGGCAACCCGTGGCAATTTGCGACTACCGAATTGGTGGAGCCCCCTTTTGCCTGCCGCATCTCGGTAGCCCGCGCTGCGAACGCCGCTGTGCGATGTTAGAGCACCCGCGGACAAACACCCCACAAAAATCTCGGCAGTTCACAAATCTTTACAATAGCGGCACCCTGCGGGTCATGGAGTTCATGGCTCTTAACAAAAGTTAACAAAAACTGGCTCTTTTCGGTGAAGCTCTTTACAAAAACTCGCATCAGATGCCTAACGATGGAAGGGCTGTGCGGGCGGACTCTATAGGCTGACTCTGGACTGACCGGATTCATGAGGCCCCGGCTCTAAGCAGACTGAACATCAAACCATGGAGGCAAAGATCTATGCAGAAACTAAATCGGCGGGATCTACTTGTGAGTTTGGGGTCTTCGGGCATTCTAGCCCTGGCAGGCTCAACCGGGTACCGACCTCGACCAATGTTTTCTCAGGCAACCTGCACCCTAACTCCTCAACAAACCGAAGGCCCTTATTGGGTCAATGTCAATTTGGTGAGGCGGGACATCACCGAGGGCAAAGCTGGGGTGCCTCTGCGGATTGCGCTTCGAATCGTGAGTGCCAGTACCTGTCTGCCCATTCCCAATGCGGTGGCCGAGATTTGGCATTGTGATGCGTCGGGTATCTACTCTGGAGTCGCTGCGCAAAGCACGACGGGCCAAACGTTCCTGCGTGGCATCCAGGTAAGCGACGCGAATGGGATGGTCGAGTTCGTCACGATCTATCCAGGTTGGTATCGCGGCCGCACGACGCACATCCATTTCAAAGTTCACTTTGAGAACCAGACACTGGTGACTTCGCAACTCTACTTTCCGGAAGCTCTCACCAGCACGATCTACACAACGATATCCCCTTACAGCACAAGAGGGACCAAGGACACGGCCAATGCAGGGGATATGGTTTACAGCGGCGGAGGCGACCAAGTCCTCATGCAGGTTCAGCAGGATGGCAGTGGCTACCTGGCTTCACTCACCGTCAGCATCGCCGCCAATGCAGCCACGGAGTTTGTATCCTGGGTACCGGTCGTGCTTTCGTCGTCTGGGCTGGCGGGTTCGGCCTACACCTCGGAGCTGGCAATCACGAATCGGGCGGCGACTGCAGCCACGGTCGGATTCAGCTATACGGCCGCCTCAGGCGGAGGCAGCGGGTCGGTTTCGGGAGCATTGGTGTTGCCGGCCGGCCAACAGCAGATTGTTTCGAACGCCATTGAGTATCTCCGGACGGCGGGCATTTCGATTCCCAGCTCAGGCGCTCGAGTCGGAGTGCTGGCAGTTCGGTTCTCCGGCATTTCTGCCATTGGCGAAAGTTCTGTCATCGCCCGGACCACGACGTCTGTTCCTGAAGGGCGGGCGGGCCTAGCATACTCGGCAGTGTCGTCCCAAACTGCCTTGACGGCGGCGACCTGGCTTTGCGGGCTGCGGCAGAATGCGGCTGATCGGTCAAATGTCGCGTTTCAAAATTTGGGGGGCAGCACCGAGGGGAACATCGTCCTTCGAGCCACAGCGTTTTCAGGAGATGCGTCAGCCGCGGGTTCCAAGGTTCTGCCGGACGTTACCCTGGCCCCGGGCGGATTCTTCCAGTATTCAGGCGTGCTGGAGACGGCCGGGTTCTCCAATGGCTACGTGCGGGTGGAACGGATCAGCGGCAGCGCTCCCTATTATGCCTATGGAGTGATCAACGACCAGGCGAACTCCGATGGCTCCTTTGTGTTCCCCGTGGTTGAAACGTCCCTGGCCGGCCGGACGGGACAATCCCTGCCAGTCATTGTAGAAACTCCCATCTACGGCAGCGAGCTGACCCTGACCAATTTTTCTTCCTCGGCCAAAACCCTCAACTTCAGTTTTGTGGCCGACGCAGTGGGAACCAATAACAACACCGCGACCTTCCAAATCACGCTCCAAGCCGGGGAGCAAAAGATCATTGCCAATATCGTGAATACGCTCCGGCAGCAGGCCGTGGCGGGGATTGGAGCCTCGAGCCCCATTTTTGCAGGGGCACTATTCGCCACTGTGAGCAGCGGCGATATGAGCGGGATTGTGATCGGGGCGAGGACCCTGGCGCCGGGTGGTGGCGGACAGTATGGCCTCTTTTACAACGCCGTCCCTTATGGAGCGGCTTCCACATCCAGTGCGTGGCTTTACGGGTTGCAACAGACCAGCGAGACCCGAAGCAATCTAGCTCTGGTAAACACTGGTGAGGCCGACGCGACCACGGACGTTTTCAGCATCGACATCTACAACGGCACCACGGGAATCAAAGTGGTCACGGTTGAAGGGATCTCCTTGGGAGCCAGGCGGTGGCTTCAGATCAACACTGTTCTGGCGTTGCATGCGCCTGGAGTGAGCCAAGGTTATGCCCAAGTGAAAAGAACCAGCGGGAACAATCCCTTCATCGCTTATGCGGTAATCAACGACGGCGGACAACCGGGTGAGCGCAGCGGTGATGGGGCGTTTGTGTTGAGTTCATGACAATCCTGCTCCGCCTGAGATGGCCATGATCCGTCACGCTCCGGCTACGGATTCAAACCGGTGGTGTCCTCACCGGACTACGAAGGGACTTCGCTGAGTCAAAACCTCTTGGGAGTTGTGATCGACCAGATTGAGTTGGAGGTAGTAGTTGCCTTTTGCAAACTGCGTCAGTGGCAAATCGAAGTGGCAAGTGATCGCGTCATTGGATCCTTCATCGAACTGCTCCAGTGGAATGGTTCCGGCATCGCGGAATCGTGCGCCATCTTTGTAAAAAACCAATGATGCAGCCAAATTGGGAGAGCCCTTATGGGCTAAACCGACGTAGACTTGAAAAAAGATGTAGAGCTTGTCGGAAGGAGAAAAGACCTTGGCGATGTTCGGAACAATGCGGTTGCCCTCGACAACTAACGGATCAGTGGACTGTGGAAAGGGGAACAGACCCTCACCAAAACCAGCCACCTTTCTTACCGCGTCGGTGCGCTGCTTGACCGGTTCCAGGCGACTACTGAGAATAACCGAAGACACAGAGAGCGCTTGTCGGGAGAAATCAGGCACCTGCAAAGCCTGTTCAAAAGTGCTGAGCTTGCCCGTTTGATTTTCGCGTAAGAGGAACTTCAGGTCATATTCTCCCGGTTTCAGATAGAAACCTGTCTGATACTGGATGCCTCCTGTGCTCACCTTGCTGAATATCTCCGGCTTGAGATCGATCCGTATTGTGTCGCGAACCGCGCCGACCAAGCTGTTCCTGGCGCCACGCACCTGTCCAATGAAGTCGAAGGCGGCTTGAGCTTTCTTGCCTTTTTGCTGAAATGGTATGTCGGCTGCAGAAAACTTAAGAGAAACTGGAACGAAGACCTGTTGAGCGTCGGCTCGGACAAAACTCGTAGCGATCAAGAACGCGATCTCTGAGAAGGGCCGTTCCGTGGTGATGGCCTCTTCCAAATGCCTCTCTTTGTCCGACTTTGTGAGCTGGTTAAAAGCCTTGGGCGCATAGTAGCCCTGCCGGTACTTCAGACGAGCTCCTGGAATGTCTACTGACACTTTGATCCGGCGAAATTTTCCATCCCGTTTGGGATTGGAGGAGTTGTAACTCAGCAAGTAGTAACTGGTGGAATCCTGCCGCACAGCTTGAAAGACCTGTCCCAGGTCGTTTGTATCCAATAGGGCTTTTCCGCCTGTGTCGAGGGCCAAGGCGGTCAGGGTTTCCTGGGAGTTCGCAATTGAAGCAAATTGGTCTCGGACGGCTTTGCCACTGAAATTCGCGTTCCCGGAAGCGCTTCCTTTGCTGGCATCGCCTCCTGGTGGGACTGCGATGAGCCCGCGTGCATCCACGGCATAGAGCGAAGTGCTCGCCTGGTTTAGCGCATCAATGGTTGCCCTGAGTTGCGATTGATTCTCCACTCCTGTCGTTGAGATGCCACTCGAAAAGTGGACGAGAAATTTCTTTTCCGGCAACTGTTGAAACATTTTTCCTACCGACTCAATGGCCGATA
>Ga0187893_10013044_pt1 | contig 11653 bp, 11 predicted proteins | sample MA1701074metaG_FD_139574 | JGI IMG/M metagenome (GOLD analysis project Ga0187893, IMG submission 139574) | White microbial mat communities from a basaltic lava cave in the Kipuka Kanohina Cave System on the Island of Hawaii, USA - MA170107-4 metaG ...
GAGGGGTGCAACCACACGTGCGCGTTCTGCATCATCCCGAAGATCCGCGGCAAGTTCCGGTCGAAGCCGATGGAGGTGATCGTCGACGAGGCGAAGGAGCTCGCGAAGGACGGGTGCCGCGAGATCAACCTCATCGCCCAGGACACGACGAACTACGGGCTCGACCTCTACCGCAGGCTCTGTCTCGACGAGCTGCTCGGGAAGCTCTCCGAGGTCGGCGGGATCGAATGGATCCGCCTCCTCTACTGTTATCCGACGTTCGTCACCGACCGGCTGATCGAGTCGATCGCGCGCCTTCCGAAGGTGGTGAAGTACATCGACATGCCGATCCAGCACACGCGCGAGCGGATGCTCCGCGCGATGCGGCGCGGGATCACGGAGGAGCGGCAGAAGGAGCTGATCGCGAAGCTGCGCGCGGGGATTCCGGATCTCGTGATGCGCACGACGGTGATCGTCGGGTTCCCGGGGGAGACGGAGGAGGACTTCGCGGGAATGCTCGAGGATCTCGAGTCGCTCGCGTTCGACCGCCTCGGCGCGTTCGCGTTTTCGCGCGAGCCCGGTACGGCGGCCGACGAGCTGGGCGATCACGTCGACGAGCGCGAGAAGGTCCGTCGCATGGACCGCCTGATGCGGCTGCAGCAGAAGATCGCGTTCGCGAGGACGCGCGCGTGGGTCGGCCGGACGGTGCCGGTGCTCGTCGAGAAGAAGCTCGGCGCGCGGTCGTGGGAGGGGCGCACGTACGGCGACGCGCCCGAGATCGATCCGGTGATCGCGGTGCACGGGCAGGCGGACGTGGGGCAGATCGCGACCGCGCGAGTGACGGGACACCAGGGGTACGATCTCGTCGGGGACGTGGTCAGCGGTCGGCAGGCACCATGACGCTGGCGAACAAGATCACGCTTGCGCGCTTCCTCCTGTCGCTGGTTTCGTTCGCGGTCCTGGCGGTTCACGAGCGGTCGCCGTACACGCTCATCACGATCGCGTACGTGCTTTTCCTGGTGGTGGCGCTCTCGGACATGCTCGACGGGTGGGCGGCGCGGCGGTACGGCGAGATCACGGAGATCGGGCGGATCGCCGATCCGATGGTCGACAAGATCTCCGTGTGCGGGACGCTGATCCTGTCGCAGCGGATCGCGGGGATTCCGGAGCTGGTGCCCGCGTGGATCATCGTCGTGATCGTGGTGCGGGAGTTCGTCGTGTCGGGGATCCGCGCGGCGGCGGAGGCGAAGGGGATTCCGTTCCCGGCGAACCTGTGGGGGAAGGTGAAGGCGTTCGTGCAGATGACGCTGGCGGCGGCGTCGATCATGCATCCGGTGCTGACGGCGGGGCAGGCGTGGGCGGAGTGGTTCGTGCGGGTCTCGGCGTGGGGGGCGGCGGCGGCGACGGTCGTGTCGGGAGCGATCTACGCGGGCGAGGCGGCGAAGGTGCTGAGGTCGAGGTAGGCCCTTCAAACTAATTCATTGGCTTGCGCCTTCCCGTTGGGGATAGAATCGCACTAAGAGATGTCTCAGAACGGCCCGGAGAAGCCCAATCCGCCGCCCACCACCCGTCGGATCATCAAGGGCCCCGCGGCGACCGGCCGGCCGACGGCCACGGGCACGCACGCGGCGGCGCCCACGAAGACGGGCGCGAGCACCGTCGTCAAGAAGTCGGGCGACCCGCCGTCGACGCGCGTCAAGGCCCACACGCAGAAGCATCCGCCGGTGAAGCCCGAGGACCTGCACGGCGAGGTCGAGGTCGTCTCCAGCGGCGCCGAGGAGGATGCCACCCGCGTCCGCTCGCGCGTGCGGGGCGACCACGAGGGGGGGCCCGCGCCGCGCGGGCTCGGCCTGCGCCAGAAGATCATGATCGCGATGGCGAGCGTCACGATCGTGACGTCGATCCTCATCTTCGTCGTCGTCTACGTGAAGGCCGTCGGCCAGCTCTCCGACGAGATCGACTCGAAGGGGTACGCGATGGCGCGGCTGCTCCAGTCGGTCGACCCCGAGGTGTGGCTCGCGGCGATGCACGAGGACGACGCGGTGCGCTACGAGCGTCTCACGAACCTCATGAAGGGGTTCGACGACTCGTGGTCGGAGAGCGCGGCCCAGCAGTTCTTCCAGGCGAATCCCGCGTTCAAGGACGAGCACGAGTCCCTCTACCGGGGCGGCCTGGGCGAGGGGCGCCGCAAGACGGCGATCGAGTTCTTCAGGCGGATGATCGAGAAGCGCAAGGAGCGCTGGCCGGCGGCGCAGCAGCGGGCGATCGACGACGCCTTCAAGGCGTGCACCTCCAACGCCGAATGGCTGCGCGGCCTGAACATGCTGGTGGATCCGTTCGGCGAGGTGAAACCGCTGCGCGCCGGCACGTGCGGGAAATGCAAGAAGCACGTGGCCGGGGCGGACAAGTGCCCGGCCTGCGCGTCGCCGGTCACCCCCTACGCGCTCGCCTCGGGCGAGGTCGTGCAGATGTCCGTCGTGGACGTGACCCGCGGCGAGGGCGACGCGAGCGTGGCGGCGGGGGAGGCGGGCAAGATCACGCGCTCCGGCAACCGCGACGTGGGCGGCGGCTTCAAGGTGGCCGACGGCTACGTGACGGACACGAGGGTGCCGATCCGGCAGTACCAGCTCGACCAGGGGCCGATCGAGACGCGCGCGGGGCCGGTGAAGCTCCGCTACTTCGTGCTCCTCTCGCTGACGAAGATCGAGGACGCGCGCAGTTCGCTCGTCTGGACGATCTTCCTGCCGATCCTGCTGGCGGTGTGCGTGGGCCTGGCGATCGCGTGGTGGATCAGCGAGCGCATCAGCGAGCCGGTGCGGATCCTGATGGACGACATCAACGCGGTGTCGGCGGGCGACCTCGACCACAAGACGCAGTCGCACTCGAGCGACGAGATCGGGCAGCTGGCGGTGACGTTCAACCGGATGACGCAGGCGCTGAAGGCGGCGCACAACCAGGAGCTGGAGGCGAAGGCCCTCGAGCACGAGCTGAACATCGCGAGCGAGATCCAGGCGAACCTCGTGCCGAAGAAGATGCTGAAGCTGCCCGGCTACGACATCAGCGCGTACTACCGCCCGTCGAAGGAGGTGGGCGGCGACTACTACGACTTCATCGAGATCGACGACCAGCACAACGGCATCATCGTCGCCGACGTGTCGGGCAAGGGCGTGCCGGGGTCGCTGGTGATGTCGATGGCGCGCGCGTTCATCCGGATGGAGGCGGAGCGCACGCGGAACAACTCGCCGTCGAGCACGCTCAAGCACGCGAACCGGATGCTGGCCGCGGACATCAAGAAAGGCATGTTCGTGACGGCCATGTATTGTATTCTCAACCGGGAAAGCGGGGAGCTGGCGATCTCGAGCGCGGGGCACAACCCGATGGTGCTGTGGCGGGCGGCCACGGGCGAGATCGAGCTCATCAATCCGAAAGGCATCGCCCTGGGGTTCGACAAGGGGCCGGTCTTCGAGCGGACGGTCGCCGAGGAGAAGACCCAGCTCCAGGTGGGCGACCGCATCGTGCTGTACACGGACGGGACGGTGGAGGCGATGAACGAGCGGAACGAGGAGTACGGGGACAAGCGCTTCTTCGGCCTCGTGCAGCAGCTGGCGACGCGCGACTCGAACCAGTTCCTGAACCTGGTCGTGAAGTCGCTCGACGAGCACAAGGGGAGCGCGCCGCAGCACGACGACATGACGATCGTGACGTTGAGGTACACGGGAGGTGGCGCGCAGGGGTAGGCGCGATCGCCGATCCCAGCCCACGGCTGGGGGTCCTGGGTTCGGATGGGTGATCGGAGCCGCAGTCCCGGGAGAGGCGAGGCGAAAGGGAAAGGAACGGGAAGGCCGGGGTTCGCGGAGCCGACATGGGTCAAGGGTTGAAGGACAGGCTGGTCGTCACGAACGACACGAAGTACCTCATTGTCGTCCGCGACTTCATCGGCCGGATGATCAAGCAGAGCCGCGTCACGCGCGAGGACGAGAACAAGATCGTGCTCGCCGTGGACGAGGCGGTCACGAACATCATCGAGCACGGCTACGACCCCGGCGTCGAGGGCCTCATCGAGCTCGAGGTGGAGTCCGAGGACACGCAGTTCAAGGTGGTGATCCGCGACAGCGGGCGCGTGTTCAACCCGGAGAGCGTGGGGAACCCGGACATGCAGCGCCACATCAAGGCGGGCCGGAAGAAGGGGCTCGGAATCTTCCTGATGCGGCAGATCATGGACGAGGTGCGGTACCGGTTCAAAGACGGCGTGAAGAATGAATTGACACTGGTGAAATACACCAAGTAGAGTCCGGCCCCCGAACGGGGCGGGAAGAGGAAAAGGATGCCGGCGTTCCAGATCTTGAAGGAGAAGTTGCCCGACGGGGTCGTGATCCTGACGGTCCGGGGCTTCCTCGACGCGCACACGTTCGAGGAGCTCGAGAAGACGATCAACGACCTCTTCGAGAACGGGACCTTCCGCCTCGCCGTCGACCTCTCCGGCCTCGACTACATCTCGAGCGCGGGCGCGGGCGTCTTCATCGGCGCCATCGGCACCGCGCAGGAGAACGACGGGAACATCATCCTCATGCGTCCGAGCTCCAACGTGAAGGAGGTGTTCGACCTCCTGGGGCTGTCGCAGATCTTCACGTTCAAGGACTCGCGCGAAGAGGCCGTGCGGGCGCTCAAGTAGGCCGGGACGTCAGACGTCGGGGGTCGGACCGTCGTCCGAAGCCTGGGGTCTGAAGTCCGAGGTCTGCGCCTGAAGCGCCCGCCGTTCCGCCTCTTTCCTCAACACCCGCCCCGCCGTCTTCCACCGGGCATGCATCCACATCCACTGCGTCGGGTGGCGGCGGACGAACTCCTCGAGCCGCGCGTTCACCTTCGTCATGATGTCGGCGACCCCCGCGTCGTTCGACGCGTAGGTGCCGACCGGGATGGGCTCGGAGTAGCGGTAGTGATGAATCCCGTCGTCGCCCCGCCACACTTCCAGCGGCACGATCGGAGCGCCGTAACGCATCGCGAAGACGGCCGGGCTGCGGGTCGTCGACGCGGGCTGGCCGAAGAACGGGATGAACACGCCCCCGTCGCGCGCGTCGAGATCGGCGAGGATGACGAGGATCTCGTTGCGCTTGAAGACGCGCACCATGTCGAGGACGGCCGTCTCCTTGGAGATGACCTTCTGGCCCGTGAGCGCGCGCAGGCGGTTCCAGAACCGGTCGAGCCACGGGTTCTCGATCGGCCGCACAATGGAGTTGGCCGCATAGCCGGACGCGGGCACGAAAAGGCCGCCGAGCTCCCAGTTGCCCAGGTGGGCGATGACCATGATCGCTCCCTTCCCCCGGGCGAGCGCCGCGTCCATGAAGTGGCGGTTCTCCATGCGGGCCAGCTGCATGAGGCGGCCGCCCTGCACGAGCTTCGGGAGCATCAGGTTCTCGACGATCGACGTGCCGAAGTGCTCGTACACGCGGCGGATGAAGCGGCCCTGCGCGCGGTCGTCGAGGTTCATGAAGCCGGTGCGCGTGAGGTTCTTGCGCGCGAGCTTCACGTGCTTGCGGTCGACGACGTACATGATCCGGCCGAGGAGGCGCCCGGCACGGCCCGCCATCCGCGGCGGCAGCATGCAGACGATCATGATGATCGCGCGGGCGACGAGGTACGTCAGCGCCTGGACGATCCGGAGGCGGCGGAGGCGCAGCGGTTTTTCGTCGTCGGTGTCGGTCATGTCGAGGCTTCGAGTTCGGTGGCGGCGCGGTCGGGAGACGGCTCGCCGGCGGGCCGGCTCTTCCACCGCTGGTGGAGCCACATCCACTGCTCCGGGTGCCGGCGGATGATCGCCTCGATCTGCGCGGTGAAGTCCGCCGTGAGGCGGCGCGCGCCCTCCTTGCCGGGCGGGTAGGCCGACGGATCGATCGGCTCGCGGAAAACGACGTGGTGCGAGCCGTCCGGGTTGCGCCACGTCGCGGCGACCATGACGGGGGATCCGAGCCGCATCGCGAGGATCGCCGGCCCGCGCACGGTCGAGGCGGCGCGCCCGAAGAACGGGACGAAAGTGCCGCCGGACTTCGCGTCCTGGTCGGCGAGCAGCACGAGCACGCGGTTCACCTTCAGCTCGCCCCCGATGTCCTGGATGGAGTCGTACTTCGACACGGAGCGCGTGCCGACCTGCGTGCGGAAGCCGACGATCCAGCGGTTGAGCCAGGGATTCTCGACGGGCCGCATGATGGCCGAGAGCGGGCGTCCGGTCAGCGTGAACGCGAGCGCCGCCCACTCCCAGTTGCCGAGGTGCGGGATCGTGAGCACGATGCCGCGGCCGCGCTCGAGCGCGCGGTCGACGTTCTCGAGCCCGTCGATCGTGGTCACGCGCTTCAGGTGGCCGGTGCGGATGAGGCGCCGCATGAGCAGGTTCTCGACGAGCATCGTGCCGATGTGCCGGTACATCGCGCGCACGATCGCGCGGAGTTCCCGCGGGTCGCGCGGCATTCCGTCGGCGAGCGCGAGCTGCTCCATCGCGACGCGGCGCCGCGGGTGCACGGCGTAGAGGAGCGTGCCGACGATCCGGCCGGCGAGTCCGATGGCGCGCGTCGGCACGAGCTGCGCGAGCGCGGCCCCGAGGCGGACGAACGCGTAGACGGCGAGCTGGACGGGGGCGAGCCGGCGCAGCTTGAACGCGGAGGACATGCGCCGTCGATTATAGCGTCTACGGCGCCACGCCGACGGGGGTCGCCTCGCGGGACAGGGCGCGCAGGCACTGCTCGATGCGCTCGTCGCCGCGCGTGACTTCGATCTCCACGCGGAGCGCGCAGAGCGGGAGGTCGAACGCCTCGGGGGCGAGCTTGGTCGCGTCCTTCTCGGTGGTGATGAGCGTGTCCGCCATGAACTCCTGCGCCTCGGCGGAGAGCTGGCGCGCGTCGCGCGGCGTGTACGGGTGGTGGTCCTCGAACGCGCGGAACTTCACGACCTCGGCGCCGAGCGACTCGAGCGTGCGGCGGAAGGACTCCGGGTTGCCGATGCCGCAGAACGCGTACACGCGGCGGCCGCGCAGCCACTCGAGCGGCTGGCGCTTCTTCGTGGCGAGCGTGCGGACGGTGACGGGCCGGTGGGCGGTCTCGACGAGCGGCCGCGCGATCCGGTCGATGCGGTCGCGGAGCGCCGCGAGCTCGCCCGCGCTCGTCTGGTCGCAGCGGGAGAGGACGATGAGGTCCGCGCGCGCCGCGCAGGCCGGGCGCTCGCGGAGGAGGCCGCGCGGGAGCAGGTGGCCGCCGGCGAACGGGTCGGTCGCGTCGATCATCAGGATGTCGAGGTCGCGCCGGATGCGGAAGTGCTGGAAGCCGTCGTCGAGGATGATGATGTCGGCGCGGCACTCGGCGATGGCGCGGCGGGCGTTGGCGACGCGGTCGCGGCCGGTGAGGCGCACGACGTTCTCGAGTTCCATCTCGGCGAGGATCTCCTCGTCGTCGCGGCCCGGCTCGGTGCGGCCGTACCCGCGGGCGAGGATCGCCACGCGGAGGTTCCGCTTGGCGAGGCGGCGGGCGATCATCTCGACGAAGGGGGTCTTGCCGGTACCGCCGGCGGTGAGGTTGCCGACGCTGATGACGGGGACCGGGAGGCGGACGCTGCGGAGGAGGCCGGCGCGGTAGAGGAAGTGGCGGAACTTGTGCGCCGCGTAATAGACGACCGTGAGCGCCGAGAGGACGACCTTGAGGATCGCCGCCCCCACCCCGCGCTCGCGTCCGGTCATCACCCCCAGAAGGTACCGCCGCATCGTTCTCCTGCGAAATTCTAGCACGCCGCGAAACTGAAAGCAATTTGGGCCCTTGACGTTACTTCCATCCTCACTTCCTCTTTTACGACGCTCCGGCCGCGCGGAAGTTCAGGAGCTTCGATTCGTCTTGCGGCCCTCCCCCGCGTGGCGTATTCTTCAAGTGCGAGAGGGAGTGGCGCGCTTGAAAATCAAGATCTGCGGGATCACGACGCCGGCGGACGCCCTCATGTCGCTCGAAGAGGGGGCGGACCTGCTCGGCTTCATCTTCTGCAAGAGCCCGCGGACGGTGACCGCGCGCACGGCGCGCGAGATCGTGCGCCGGCTGCCCGACGCGCGCCAGGGGGTCGGCGTCTTCAACGACCAGCCGCTGGACGAGGTGCGCTCGATCCTGGCGGAGACGGGGCTCACGGTCGCCCAGCTCCACGGCCACGAGACGCCCGAGTACGCGTCCGCCCTCGGCGTGCCGGTGATCAAGAGCTTCACGGAGTTCACCGCGGAGGCGCTCGAGGGGCTGCGGAAGTACGACTGCTGGGCCTACCTGCTCGACGTGCCGAAGGGGCAGGCGGCGCGGACGGCCATCGATCCCGACTTCGCGGTCTGCGCGAAGAAGTACGGCAAGGTGATCGCCTCGGGCAAGCTCAACCCCGACAACGTGTACGAGGTGATCCGCCGCATCCGCCCGTTCGGCGTCGACAGCGCCTCGGGCACGGAGAGCGCGCCGGGTCTCAAGGACCGCGCGAAGGTGCGTGCGTTCGTGCAGAACGCGCGGCTGGCCGACCGCGAGACGCAGCGGATCAAGGTGACCGTGCGCTGAGCGCCCATCCGTTCGACGTGGCGTGCTGGCGGTCGGGCTTTCCTGGCGGTCTTCGCCGCGGCGCCGCGCGCCTTGAGGACCTTGACCGCAACCCAGCAGTCGAGCTGCGCGTCGCGCGCCTTCCACACGTCGCTGGCGCCGCCCGAGCCGAGCCGCTCGACGCCGTCGAATTTCCCGACTCCCATGGGTCCGGTGATTATATGCTGGCCGCCCGTGCCCAAGGTCGCGTGGAACTGGCCGGACAAGCGGGGGCGCTTCGGCGCGTACGGCGGCAAGTTCGTGCCGGACACGCTCATGGCGAATCTCGCGAAGCTCGAGCGCGCGTACGCCGCCGCGAAGCGCGACCGCGCGTTCTGGCGCGAGTTCGACCACTACGCGCGCACGTTCGCCGGGCGGCCGACGCCGCTCTTCGTCGCCGAGCGGTGGTCGAAGCGGATCGGCCGGCCGGAGATCCGGCTCAAGCGCGAGGACCTCCAGCACACGGGCTCGCACAAGCTCAACAACGTCCTCGGGCAGCTCCTCATCGCGCGGCGGCTCGGCAAGAAACGCATCATCGCGGAGACGGGCGCGGGCCAGCACGGCGTCGCCACCGCCACCGGCTGCGCCCTCTTCGGCCTCTCGTGCGTCGTCTTCATGGGCGAGGAGGACTGCCGCCGCCAGGCGCTCAACGTCTACCGGATGAAGCTCCTCGGCGCCGAGGTCGTGCCCGTCACGAGCGGCACGAAGACGCTGAAGGACGCGTGCAACGAGGCGATCCGCGACTGGGTCTCGAACGTCGACACCACGCACTACATCATCGGGAGCGTCGTCGGCCCGCACCCGTACCCCGCGATGGTGCGCGACTTCCAGTCGGTGATCGGCCGCGAGGTGCGCCGCCAGCTCCGGCCGCGCCTTCCGGACGCGATCGTCGCGTGCGTCGGCGGCGGGTCGAACGCGATCGGCATCTTCCACGACTTCATCCGCGAGCCGCGCGTGCGGCTCGTCGGCGTGGAGGCGGGCGGGAAGGGGATCGCGACGGGCGAGCACTCGGCGTCGCTCGCCGCGGGGCGCGCGGGCGTGCTCCACGGCAGCATGAGCTACGTGCTCCAGGACGAGTGGGGGCAGGTGGCGCCCACGCATTCCGTCTCGGCGGGGCTCGACTACCCGGGCGTGGGACCGGAGCACGCGAAGCTGAAGGACTGCGGCCGCGCGGAGTACGTGTCGGTGACGGATGGCGAGGCGCTCGCGGCCTTCCACCGGCTGTCGCGCGAGGAGGGGATCATCCCCGCGCTGGAGAGCGCGCACGCAGTCGCCCATGCGGAGAAGCTCGCGCCGACGATGAAGCGCGGGCAGATCCTCGTCGTGAACGTCAGCGGCCGCGGCGACAAGGATATTGGAATCGTCCAGGAGTCCCGCGTCCCGCGTCCCACGTCCCGCGCGGGGAAGTCCCGCTCGTAGCGCGACCTGGGACCTCGGGCCTGGACTCTAGGCGACTTCGCCCTTCCGCCATGTCCGGATCCGCTCGAGGATCCGGTCGATGACGCGCGCGGCCCCGTCGTAGTCCTGCTTCCGGATCAGGCGATCGACCTCGCGCACGTCGGGCTGGATCAACCGGATGTCGCCGCCCGCTTCCGCAAACGACCGTACCGCCGGCTCCAGCTGGTCGAGCTTGAAAATGAACGACACGCGCAACCACCTCCCACCGTCGCCCGTCCGCGGCCCTATGCCCCGGCAAACGACGGCCTACTGCTTGACCTGTCCTTCGCTCCTGCACCGCTGAACGCCGCACCACCGGCGTTATTGTGGACCCATTACATATGACGCATCCGTCGCGGCGGCGTTAGCATATTTCCGCGCCGCTGCTATAGTGCTCCTCCGTCATGGGCAAGCAGCTCATCCCGTTCGTGACCGCCGGCTACCCGTCGAAGAATCGGTGCCTCGACCTCCTCAAGGCGTGCGCGGCCGGCGGCGCCGACCGCATCGAGCTCGGCCTGCCGTTCAGCGATCCGCTGGCCGACGGTCCGGTCATCCAGGCGACGTCCCACGCGGCGCTCGAGGCGGGGACCACGCTCGCCGACGCGTTCGCGCTGGCGGAGACCTTCCGCGAGCGCCCGCTCATCTTCATGGGCTATTACAACCCGATCCTGCAGTACGGGCTGGCGCGCTTCTTCAACCGGTGCCTCCGCGCGGGCGTGTCGGGCGCGATCGTTCCGGACCTGCCGCCCGAGGAGTCGGCGGAGGCGCGCGCCGCGGCCGCGATGGCGAAGGTGCCGATGGTCTTCCTCTGCGCGCCGACGACGACCGACGCGCGCGTGCGGCTCATCGACAGGCTCTCGCGCGACTTCATCTATCTCGTGTCGATCCGGGGCGTGACGGGCGCGGGGCTGAAGGGCGACGTCGCGGGATTCGTCAGGCGCGTGCGGCGGCTGACGAAGCGGCCGCTCTGCGTGGGCTTCGGGATCGCGACGCCGGCGGACGCGGCGGCGGTCGCGCGGGTGGCCGATGGGGTGATCGTCGGGAGCGCGCTCCTCAAGATCGTGCAGCGCGGCGGCTCCGCGCGCGACGTCGAGGCGTTCGTCCGGAGTCTGCGTCGTGCCATCGACCGGTAGCGGGCTTCGCGCCGCTCCAGGGCGGGACGGGCCGTGACCGAAAGGGGAACTCCACTCGGGAACGCCGCCCCGACGGGCGTGCCGGCCGCGCATCGCGTGGCGAGCGCCGCCAGCGTCTCGAGCGGCTTGCCCTCCCCGGCGCCGGTGTCGCGATAGAAGCCCACCCTGGCCTCGCGCTTCTCGCCGTCGACGAGGATGTCCGCGACGAAGTCCCGGATGAAGCGCTTCTTCTCGTCGGACGATCCCGTGGCCAGGACTTCCTTGAGGTTCACGAGATACCCGGCCGCCTCACGCGCCAGCGCCTTCAGGTTCTGCGTCACCACGTCGGTGGCGCGCGTCGCCACCGCGAGCGCCCGGCGCTCCGCGTCGAGCGCGGCGATCTCCTGCCGGAGGCGCGAGAGGTGCGGGTCGAGCAGCGCGATGTTCTCGGGCGAGACGTTCTCCACCAGCATCGCCACCTTCGCCTCCTTCGCGGCGATCTTCTTCTCGCTGTCCATGAGGGCGTGGTCGTTCGACTTCGCGCTCTCC
>Ga0187893_10013045_pt1 | contig 11653 bp, 11 predicted proteins | sample MA1701074metaG_FD_139574 | JGI IMG/M metagenome (GOLD analysis project Ga0187893, IMG submission 139574) | White microbial mat communities from a basaltic lava cave in the Kipuka Kanohina Cave System on the Island of Hawaii, USA - MA170107-4 metaG ...
ATAGCGGCGCGGCCCATGTCACAGTTGTAGATATCTCGTTGGCTTATCTGCGCCGTCTGGCTGGTCTCCCAGGTATCCGTCCGGTCATGGCTAACGCGGAGAATCTGCCGTTCCGGGAAGCGTTTGACATAGCAATAACTTCGGACGTCATGGAACATGTGTTAAACGTCGGATCGTTTCTATACGCATTAAATAGAGCCTTGAAGCCGGGTGGCAAGGCATATATACGCGTTCCATATATCGAGAGCCTATTACCTTATTCGCCTCACGTAGGATGTCGGTACAGATTCGTCCATTTGCGGAGCTTCGACGAAGTTATTGCAATGCGATATCTCGAGTCGGCTGGATTTGCCGTCGAAAGCATCGGCTACGATGGGTATTGGTTCGAGCATCCACAGTCCTTTTGGGAACGCACTGCGTGGGCGAAGCGATACTTCACAAAGTTGCAGGACTGGGTACAGAACAGAGTGAAAGATCCCACAGACATTACGCGGTGGAATAGTCGGCTTGTGCGACTGTTTCTCCGGCCGTTTGAGATGGTGGTGATCGCGCGTAAGTGCCGTGCCATACGGCATACAGACGCCGGTTTCAGCTTGGAGTAGCCAGTCAGCTACTGCGTGTGGAGGTAAGGAGATGGCAAACGCCGAGAGAAAGGCAGACGGATCTCGGATGCCGTTGATGAAGATTGTCTTCATGGGAGATTCGATTACGTTCGGACAGTATGTTGATCAGCAATTGCGATGGACCGATTTGCTCGCCGACTGCATTAGCCGGAAATACATACAGATGTCTGTCAATTTCTTGTTCGCTAACCGAGGAGTCTCTGGCGAGACCACTCGGCAGGGGCTCGAACGATTTCCGAACGACGTTCAAGCCATTCGCCCTGATATCATGACGTTGCAGTTCGGGTTAAATGACTGCAACTGCTGGGTAACTGATGAAGGGCTTCCACGAGTATCGGAGGCAGCCTACCGAGCGAATCTTTTCGAGATGATCGAGCGAGCTCGCCGTTTCGGGGCAAGAAGGATCATACTCTCAACCAATCATCCGACCCTAAGGCATAAGATCCTATTGTCGGGGGAGAGCCTGGAAACTCGACGTAAGCGATATAACCAAATTGTACGCGAGGTTGCACAAGCGGGCAGGGTGATTCTGTGCGATATTGAAGACGCTTTCGGCGGGTTGTCCGGCACTATGCTGGGAAAGCTACTACTGCCCTATCCTGATCAACTGCACCTTACTGGTTTGGGCCATCAACGATATGCGGAGGCGATCAAACCGTTGCTGGAATCAGCTATTGAGGAAGCCATTATGTGGACAGAGGAGAACGACAAATGAAAAAATCGCCCACGGATTTATTTTGGAACCAGCGAGTTTTGGATGAAACGGATGATACAAAGGTCAACATCGCCGATACGGTGCAACGCGAGTTGGAGCTTGAGTTCGTTTCGCGGAATCTTCCATCCAGTAGCAACCTTCTGGAGGTGGGATGCGGGAACGGTTATGCGACACAGCGCTTCCGGGACGTCGTCAGGCATGTGGATGCATTTGATCTTTCCGAGAACATGATCGCGCGTGCGCGCCAGCTGTATGGCGAACGCAACAATAGATTTTTTTGCGACAATGTGTTGACCGGCGAAGATGTGGCCCCACCTTACGATGTAATCATTTGCATACGGGTGCTTATCAATTTAGGTGGGCTTGAAGAGCAAAAGGTCGCGATTCAAAACATGGCATCCTGGCTCAGGCACAGTGGGCGGCTTATCCTGGTTGAGGGTTTTCGCGACGGCTTTGATGAACTCAACAAGTTGCGAGAGCAGGCGGGAATCGAGAAGCTAAACCCCGCTGAAATCAACTTCTACAGCTACGTCGATGCACTGATGCCCACCGTAGCCAAAGACTTCACCCGCGATGAGGAATTCCATACTGGGATGTTCGACTATCTGACACGGGTAGTTTATCCGGCCCTAGTCGGCGCAGAGAACGCGACCGGTATGTCTGACTTCCATCACCGAATCAAACCATTGGTGAAAGTGTTTAATCCAGATGAATTTCAGAACTTGGCTCGCTTGAGAGGGATGGTCTTGACAAGGCGCTAATGGTCATCATTGACGATTTACTTGTGTAAGACTAAAGGACACTGGAGCAATGACACATACCGCAAGTCCCCCGTCTTCCGTGGGAAAAACGCGTGGAAGTTGGGTGCGGCGGCTCAATATTCTTTTGTTATGCGATTTCAACGCACGAACTGCCGGCACGATCGTCGATCACATTCGGGCGCTCGAGCAATATTCGGAACACAAGGTCTGTGTGTACCCAATGAAGGGTTCGTTAAACAGGAACATCCATCTGGATCGGTTCGACGCGCTAATTATTCACTACTCCCTTGTCGCTTGCCACGATAACTATCTCTCTCCAGAAACGCGGCATAGGATCAGGATGTTCAAAGGGCTCAAGGCAGCGTTCGTGCAGGATGATTACCGATTTATCGACCGCACGGTAACAGCGCTGCGGTACCTGAGGATTAACGCTCTCTTCCCGCTTCCTTCTCCTGGGATCATGGAGGCAGTGTATCCTTCAGCCAAGCTTCCTGGCGTGCGCAAGACAACGGTGCTCGCAGGTTACGTTCCGGGACATCTTCTGCAGCGTCCAGTGCCATCTTTCGAAGAGCGGCCGTACGATGTGTGTTATCGAGCGCGCAAGCTTCCCGCATGGATGGGAGCGCATACGCTACAAAAGTGGAAGATAGCCGAACGCTTTAAAGAGGATGCAAAGCAATACGGGCTAATATGCGATATTTCATGTCGGGAAGAGGATCGAATCTATGCGGAGGATTGGATCAAATACCTCAGTAATACGAAGGCAGTGCTTGGCACCGAAAGCGGTGCGAGTGTGTGTGATTTTACAGGCAAGATACAAGAAGACGTAGAGCGGCACGTGCAACATGATCCCAATGCATCGTTCGAAGTACTAAGGGACCTGTATTTCAAGGACGTGGACGGAAAGATTCTGATGAATGTCATCTCGCCGCGCTGCTTTGAGGCCGCCGCACTACGAACGTTAATGATCTTATACGAGGGGCACTATTCAGGTGTCTTCAAGCCATGGCGTCATTATGTGCCGTTAAAGGAGGATCACAGCAACATGGATGAGGTTGTGAGGACACTGGGAGACCACGCGTTGGCAAAGGAGATCATCAAACGGGCTTACGAGGAAGTTGCACTTAACGAAAACTACTCGTATCGTGGCATGGTCAAGACTGTGGATGCCGTGATAGGAGAGGAATTCCTACCGTCCATGTTGGCGAAACGGCGGCCTTACACGGACAGCGAACTTTCCGCTGCAGTGCGCAAGGTGCAGCGTGAACGGCGTATGTCCGATTTCTCGACCTCCTTCTTTCTGTGGGCGTATCCTTTTGCGATGGCGTTTGGACGTATGGTGATTCCACCTCGATATCGTCCGTCAGTGAAAAACTGGGTCAAGGCTCTATACTTCGCCATCCGTAAGCTACCATCGAACCTACGGAAGTGTCTTCGAACGCTGAAGCTATGTCTTCGAACGCTGAAGTTATTCGCGAACCCAGGAAAAGCACTCTTGTTCTCTCGGATTCTCGCGGGAGGTCGTGTAAAACTGCCGCTGCTATCACGGTTGCTAAGCGACGCCGTTGAGCTAGCGAATTTTCAGACATATTCTCGCAGAGTCCATGCTGCGCAAGTCTTAATCGTGTGGGACCCCGTATCGGGGCATCTGGACATCGTAAGCGAAATATCGGATGCAGATCCTGGTCTGATAGGTCCTCAAATGAAAGCAGACGAACTAGTGCGCATTTTCTGTGAGGGCCTAGTCGCCCACGTCCGGTGGGTGCAGGAAGATGCTTCGGGTCTCGGGCCGGCCGGTGAATCGCCTCTGGGAGCGGAATATACATTCCCGGCTCTCACCGAAGTTGGTAGAGTCTATCCGCGTGAGGTCTCAGCGCTACTACTGGACCCCTCGCGCAAGCAGGCTTGGTTTCGCAGTGTGCGGAAAAGAGAAGGGATCGCAGCCAAACAACAGAGCGGGACTGCTAACGCAAATGTGGTCAAAGCATCAATCAGTGGAAGGTAACTAGCGATGTGCGGAATCGCGGGAATTACGAGTCTAAGAGCCCATGCAGTGCCGAGATTGAGGCGGGCCCTAAGCGCGATGAGCAAACTGATCCGACACCGTGGGCCGGATGCCGAGGGCATCTGGGTCAACAAGCAAGGAAGCGCTGGGCTTGCTCACCGCCGTCTGAGCATCATCGACCTAAGCGACGCGGCACGGCAACCGATGGAAGGACCGCTGGGGACGGTTATTGCCTATAACGGGGAAATCTACAATTACGTTGAGCTACGTGAATCGTTGAAGGATCAATGGCAATTCCGTACCCGTTCGGACACGGAGTGCATTCTGGCCGCCTATGAACGCTTCGGCGACGATTGCGTACAGCATTTGCGCGGAATGTTTGCTTTCGCGCTATGGGACCAGCGGGAACAACGATTGTTCTGCGCTCGAGATCGCTTCGGAATCAAGCCGTTCTACTATGCCGTTGTCGGGGATTTGTTTGTCTTTGCGTCGGAGGTCAAGGCGATCCTGCCTTTGTTGGGTGACATAGACACCGACGCAAACGCGTTAGCGGAGTATCTGACTTTCCAGTACACAATTGGCGAGCACACGCTTTTCAAGGGCGTAAAGCAGCTATTGCCAGGACATGCACAGTGCGTCGAAAACGGCCGCGTAAAAATATGGCGTTACTGGGACGTGCGCTACGAGGTGGACTTTGATCATAATGCTAGCTACTTCCAACGTAGGCTGATAGAACTCGTAGACGAATCACTGCGCCTGCATCTGCGGGCGGACGTGCCGGTTGGCGCTTACGTCTCTGGCGGCATGGATTCAAGTCTCATGGCACTTCTGGCATCCAGGCACGATGCTGAGAACCGGCTCGGCTTTCACGGCAAGTTCACAGAGTTCCCCGGCTACGACGAAAGTCACTACGCACAGATCGCGGCTAACCGTGCCGGAATGCAATTGCATGTCACGGACATTAAGTCCAGTGACTTTCGCCGGCATATCGGCGATGTAATTTACCATCTCGATTTTCCGGTAGCCGGGCCAGGCTCATTCCCTCAGTTCATGGTGTCCAAACTAGCGGCGGAGCATCTTAAGGTCGTACTGGGAGGCCAAGGGGGGGATGAGATCTTCGGCGGCTATGCACGCTACCTGCTCGCCTACTTCGAGCAATGCATCAAGGCAGCCATCGACGGCACCTACAAGAACGGCCATTACGTCGTCACCATTGAATCCATCGTGCCGAATCTGGGTCTCCTCCGGGAGTACAAGCCGCTCATGACAGAGTTTTGGCGTGAGGGCCTGCTTGGATCCTTGGATGAGCGGTACTTCCGCCTCGTGAATCGATCCACCGACATGGCCAGCGAGGTGAATTGGACCGCATTGGACCGCGACAAAGTGTGGGAGGACTTCAAGGGGATCTTCAACAATCCTAACAATGTACGTAAAGAAGCCTACTTCGACAGCATGACGCACTTCGACTTCAAGTGCCTATTGCCCGCGCTGCTGCAGGTCGAGGATCGGATGAGCATGGCGCATGGCCTCGAAAGCCGCGTTCCACTGCTCGACCATCCCCTAGTGGAATTCGCCGCCACGGCTCCGGCAGATGTGAAGTTCGAGGGCGGCCATATGAAGCACTTGTTGAAAAAGGCTTTCGCTGATGTTCTCCCTGCAGAAATTCTCCAACGCCGGGACAAGATGGGTTTCCCGGTGCCGCTCAAGGAGTGGTTCTCCGACGAGCTTCGCGATTTCGTGGTTGATACGTTTGAAGTGTTGAAAGAGCGACATCGGCCGTTCTTCAACGCCGACGTTATCTTGCGGAACTTGAATACCGGCCGGAAGTTTTCACGGAAGATTTGGGGTTTGCTCAGTCTGGAGATATGGCACCAGACCTTCCATGACCGAGCGGCGGAGTTTCGAGCGATGTTGGATCGCCCGATCCTAGACAAGAAAGAGGTAATAAACTTGTGAAGGTCGTTGTGACAGGGGGATGCGGTCTCGTCGGATCCCATATTACGGAACTGCTGCTTGCACGTGGCGATCAGGTAGTCGTTATTGACAATTTCGCGACCGGCCGCCCAGAGCACTTGGAACCACATCGCAATTTGAGGTTAATCGAGGGGACAATTGCAGATCGCAGTCTGGTTCGTCGTCTGATCGGTGATATCAAGCCTGAGGTGGTAGTTCATTGTGCCGCCTCATACAAGGATCCGGAGGACTGGTATAACGATGCATTAACCAACGTTGTCGGCGGTGCCAACTTGGTGCGTGCCTCGCTGGAGCACAAGGTAGGCAGATTTATCTATTTCCAAACGGCGTTGTGTTACGGTTTGAAACCCTGGCAACAACCAATCCGCCTGGATCATCCCAAGCTGCCGGCTCACAGTAGCTATGCGATCTCAAAAACTGCCGCGGAAGATTACCTTGAAATATCGGGGCTGGATTACGTGACGTTCCGCCTCGCGAACGTAGTCGGCCCGCGCAACGTAAGCGGACCGTTACCCATCTTCTTTCAGCGCTTATCCGAAGGAAAGCGGTGTTTCGTAACCACAGCGCGTCGTGACTTTGTGTTTGTTAAGGATCTAGCGCGAAACGTAACAAAAGCGGTGGATGGGCTCGGCCGTGGCACGTATCATTTTTCTTCCGGTAAGGATGTGGCCATCAAAGAACTATATGATGCTGTTGTTGCCGCGATGGGGTTGACTCATTATCCCGAACCGGATATTCGACAATTGGGTCCCGACGACGCGCCGTCCATCCTCCTCGATCCATCCCGCACGTTTGCGGACTTTGGCGAAATCACATTCACGCCACTCACGGAGACTGTCAAGGCTGCGGTCGAATACTACCGCACATTTGGCGTTAAGGGCGGTTACACTCACCTCAAGACTGAAGAAAAGAAGTAGGACCGGTCGTGCGTATCCTGATTACCGGTGGTGCCGGCTGCCTCGGCTCGAATTTGATCGAGCGCTATATTCCGGCTGGTTATGAAGTCCTGGTCATCGATAATTTCGCCACCGGCAAGCGAGAGGTGCTGCCCCCAGTGGCGGGACTGACGGTAGTAGAAGGCATCATCGCGGATCAGTCTCTCGTCGAGCGCTGGTTCGACCACTTTCACCCTACTCATGTCATTCACAGCGCCGCGTCATACAAGGATCCCAACGACTGGCACGAGGACGTTGCGACCAACGTGACTGGTACCATCAACGTGGCTGAGGCCGCCAAGCGCCACGAAGTCAAGCGCTTTGTAAATTTCCAGACAGCGCTGTGCTACGGTCGCCCACGCCAGGTTCCAATCCCGGTGGATCATGAGATGCGACCGTTTACTAGCTACGGAATTTCCAAGACGGCCGGGGAACAGTACCTGCTTGCCGCCGGACTTCCTCTAGTGTCCCTCCGCCTTGCGAACATCACTGGACCGCGATTAGCGATTGGCCCGATACCAACGTTCTACAAGCGCCTGAAAGCGGGGCAGAAATGTTTCTGCTCTGACACGATCCGCGATTTCATGGATATGGAGGACTTTTTTACTCTTATGGACGTCGTCATGCGCGAGGGTGCTCCAACGGGCGTGTTCAACATTTCGACTGGCGAGGGACACACGATCAAGGACGTGTTCGATGCGGTCGTGAAATACCTAGGTATCAAGTTGCCGGAACCAGTGCCGGTGGTACCCCCAGGCGTCGATGACGTGCCCGCGGTGGTGTTGGACCCGAGTCATGCCATGGAAGTGCTAGGCTGGCAAGCCAAAGTAAGCTTTGTTGACACCATCCGCCGCATGCTGGAATGGTACGATACCCATGGCATCACCGATGTCTACAGTCACCTCGCCGCACCAAAATCCTGAAAAACAGCTTCAAGTGAAATAAAGATCGATGAATGAACCTTCCTTCCAGGGCGCTTCCATTCTCGTTGTGGGCGGTGCCGGCTTTGTGGGCAGCAATCTGGTGCTGAAGCTGCTTGAACATCAGCCACGCGACATCCTGATCGTCGACAACCTGCTGTCCTCGGATATCAGCAATGTGCCGCACGATCAGTCATTGAGGTTTGTGTTCGGCGCTATCACCGATGACCGCGTCCTGCGAGAGTTGCCCGAGGATCTGAACTTCGTGTTCCACCTGGCTTGCTACCATGGCAACCAGTCATCGATCCACGATCCGTTGGCGGATCATGAAAATAACACTCTGACCACGCTGAAGTTATTCGATCGGCTGAAGGATATCAGGAGCTTGAAGAAAGTGGTTTACGCGGCCGCCGGTTGCGCGGTTGCGGAGAAGACCTTCGACACCGCCCAAGCGACCACGGAGGATGCGCCGGCGTCGCTTTACCATGACAGTCCTTACTCCATCTCAAAACTGATCGGCGAACTGTACGCCAACTATTTCTGGATGCGGCACCAGCTTCCTGTCGTGAAGGCGAGGTTCCAGAACGTCTATGGTCCGCGCGAGATCCTCGGTGCGGGTCGCTGGCGCGGAACCGTACATACCGTGTGGCGCAATGTCACGCCCACCTTCATTTGGAAATCGCTACACCGCGAGGCGCTGCCGTTGGACAACGGTGGCAATGCCAGCCGTGACTTTATCTTTGTGGAGGACATGGCGCGCGGACTGATGGCTTGCGCACTGCACGGCAAACTGGGCGATGTGTACAATCTGGCCTCGGGAGTGGAAACCACCATTCTTGAGCTAGCCCATCTCATCAACAAGCTGACCGATAATCCTACGCCTGTTGACATCCGACCCGCACGGGATTGGGACCGATCGGGAAAACGGTTTGGGTCCACCGAGAAATCGAAACGCGAGCTGGGGTTCGAAGCGACAGTTGCGATGCAGGATGGGCTGGAGAAAACTATCGCATGGACGCGCGCCAATCTCGGTATCATCGAGCGCTGTATCAACCAGCATGCCTATTTCATGGCACACGTCTGAAGCCGCCGCGCCACGATATCAGCTATGAAAATACTTACCGTAGTCGGTGCCCGACCGCAGTTCATCAAAGCGGCTGCGGTGAGCCGTGCGATTGCGGCCACTGAAGGCATCGATGAGGTTATGGTGCATACGGGGCAACACTTCGCCCCCGAGATGTCTGCGATCTTCTTCGAAGAGCTGGGCATTCCTAACCCGGTTCATCACCTCGGCATAAACGGCGGCGGGCACGGTGAAATGACAGGCAGGATGCTGGCCGCGCTGGAGCCGGTGATAGAGACGGAAAATCCGGACGTCGTTGTGGTTTATGGGGATACCAACTCAACTCTGGCAGGGGCACTCATCGCCGCGAAGTTGCATGTTCCTGTTGCGCACGTCGAAGCGGGGTTGCGGTCGTTTAACCGCCGCATGCCGGAAGAGATCAACCGCATTCTGACTGATCACGTTAGCGCACTGTTGTTGTGCCCGACCGCCGCCGCGGTGGATAACCTGCGTCGTGAGGGCATTACCAAAGGCATCCACCATGTCGGGGACGTGATGTACGACGCAACACTCCATGCTCGCGCCATGGCCAGGGAGCGATCACAAATTCTCGATAACTTGCACCTCCACCCTGGCAGTTATGCCGTTGCCACCGTGCACCGTGCTGAGAATACGGACGATGCTAATCGACTCAGAGAAATTATCGGCTGGCTGAAGGAACGTGCCAAGGAAAATGCTGTGGTCTTTCCAGTGCACCCTCGCACACAGGTGCGAGCGCGGACTATTGGAATTGATTTCGATGGTCTGCTTACGTGTCCGCCAGTCGGCTATCTGGACATGGCGCGGCTTCTTGACGGGTCTGTCGCCGTATTTACGGATTCTGGTGGACTACAGAAAGAAGCATACTTCCACCGTAAGCCTTGCGTTACCCTGCGGGAGGAAACTGAGTGGGTAGAAACGGTCCAGCAAGGCTGGAACCGGCTTTGGCGCGACAGCCACTATCGGCAGCGTGGACTGATCGCGGATTACGGCGACGGCCGCGCGGCCGAGAAGGTGGTGGAACTCTGTCGTAACCCAGGTTAAGCCCCTGCGCCAGGATTCCATCAATACGCTTGTCCTTTACGCGGACTACACAACGCGCCTCTCCTATTACGACGACTGGCTGGACGCCTTCAAACGTTCAACACAGTTTCGCGTCACAGCGGTAAATATCTGCTCTCGCGGCGAAGTTGTCCTGCTCAAACAGTCGCTGCCGCAGGCGGAACTGGTTGTACTTCTACACTCTACAAACGGCGACACAACCATTTATCTTGAGCCGCTTATCTCACTGCTTCAGTCGCGCCGTGGCCTGCTTCTAAGTTTCGTTGGCAACGAAGTTAACCTGCCAGGCTCGCCCATTTGTGCCAAACGTGAGATCTTCTCCGCGATCGAGCCGGACTTCATCGCCACCCAATTGCCGCTCGATGCGGGGGAATTCCTGTTCGGCGATCGGGCGCGCCGCCGCGTGATATCCGTTCCTCACGCTCTCAATCCCACCGTGTTTAAACCCTTGGTGCCCAATGAAAGTAGGGTCATCGACATTGGCGTCAGATCCGTACGGTACATAGCGCATCTTGGTGATAATGACCGTAATCGGCTGTATGACTACTTCGACCGGCATGGTGTAGCACTTGGACTGCGCGTGGACATCGGTACACAGAGATTGAATCGCGAAGGCTGGATGGAGTTTCTCAACAAATGCAAAGCGACGATCTCTACGGAAGCGGGGTCCTGGTACCTTGAGCGTGACGACCACACCGTCAATGCGATCCGAGCTTGGACCTACAGTCACTTCTCGCACCGCCAATGGGTGATCCGCAATGACTCGCCGCTACGACGGTGGGGGCACAAACTTCCGTGGCCCGTTCGAGCCGTGCTGCGCACACTACTGAGCAAAGGACTACTGCGTCACGAAGTCACAGTGACTGAACAGCTCCCATTTGACTTGGTTTATGAGCGATTCTTCAGAGATTACGCTCGTCCTCACTTTTATGGGAAGTGCATCTCCTCCAGACACTTCGACGCTATCGGCACCCAGACCTGTCAAATCATGTTTCCCGGGCGCTACAACGATATTCTCAAGGCGGATGAGCATTACATCGCACTGCAGCCTGATTTCTCAAACATCGGCGATGTGATTACTCGATTTCAGGACACGCCCTACCGACAGGCGATGCTGAATCGCACCCACGGATATGCGATGGATGGGCATACTTATCACCACCGTATCGCCACACTCTATGAAGCGGTCGCTGCATGTCATTCTCCGCGCTGAGAAAGGGGTTCGCGAGGATCAGTCCTGGTGCCCGATTGAGACACAGCGACTTCGGATCCGTAACTGCTTATCGGGGACCGCCTGCATTGGGATTGAACAGCGTTTGGCCATCCACGGTATACGCTCCTATCGCTCGTTGTCCTTCAGGAGAGGTGATGAAATCCATGAAGGCCCGTGCGGGTTCTTTTTTTACGTGCTTTTGCCGTTCGGGGTTAACGAGGATTACACTGTACTGGTTAAACAGTTGGGGGTCGCCCTGAACCAACAGATCGAGATCGGCGCGGTTTTTAAAAGTGAGCCACGTTGCGCGATCTGATAAGGTATAACCGTTCAGGCCCGCGGC
>Ga0187893_10013046_pt1 | contig 11652 bp, 5 predicted proteins | sample MA1701074metaG_FD_139574 | JGI IMG/M metagenome (GOLD analysis project Ga0187893, IMG submission 139574) | White microbial mat communities from a basaltic lava cave in the Kipuka Kanohina Cave System on the Island of Hawaii, USA - MA170107-4 metaG ...
AAAGCCTGGGAGAGTACCCTTTGGCGATTGAGAAGTCTCGCGAAGCACTGGAGCTCTCGGAGCAGGCAGGAGATTTCGTGGACTGGCAACTGGGAGATCTTGCGTTTCTCCATGCAGAGCTAGGCGAGTTGCGTATTGCCGAGGAGTATATGGAAAGGGCTGTGCGCAGCCCGTCCTATCATCCTCAATTCAACCCTTCCCTGATCCGGGCGGCGCGACTCCACGTCGGTTTCCAGCTCTATGAGGAGGCACTTCGCGACTTGGAGCGTGCCCAGGAAAGTTTCGAAGGATGGTTCCAAAGAAATCCTCGGGCACGGAGAAACAATGCCTTTCTCACGACGAAGCGGGAGCTCCTGACAGAGATCTGGTTGCGACTGGGCCAGCCCGAGAAAGCTCTGCAAATTGTGGAGGAAATAGAGGGGTGGGAGCAAAACGGCATACCGCGGGGCCTCCTGGGGATCACTCTGATGGCTTTGGGGCGCGACTCCGAAGCCGAGAAGTATTTCCTGGCTCGGTTAGACTCCTCGAAAGATGACAACCGGAAGCCCAACGAGCGGGATGCCTTAATCAACCTGGGCAAGATCTGCCGGAAGCAGAAGCGCAACTCCGAGGCTGCAGCCTACCTTGAGCGAGCGCTGGAGATGAGCCGGCAGCTGAGGCGTGATGAGACAGCGGTGCTGCTGGAGCTGGCGGAACTGACCCAGGAACGCAACGACTTGCCCACCTCCGCAGGGATGGCCGCCCAGGCTCTCGCTCTGGCCAATGAAGTCCAGGATCAGCAAAGCCTCTGGTCGGCGCGATACCGGCTGGCCCAAGTCGCTTTAGCGCAAGGGCAAAAGCAAGCAGCCATTGAACACCTTGAAGGAGCGGTCAAAGCCGTCGAAGCGGTTTCGGGAAACATCAAGGTAGATCTGTTCAAGATTGGGTTCCTGGAAAATAAGGTTCACATCTTCGATGAGCTGATCGCTCTGTTGGCGCCCGCCGATCCGGCCAAAGCGTTTCACTACGCTGAGAGGCGGCGGGCTCAGGCTTTTCTGGAATCGCGCCAACAGGCCGGGCTGCTGCGGGATGGGAGCGTTCGCGGTGACCTCAGCAAGCGAAGAGAGGAGCTGAGAGGCCGCCTGATCGGCAAGCAGAAGGCGTTGCTGGAGCAGTTCTCTAAACCCGCTGCGGAGAGAAACCTCAAGCTGATTCAGTCGCTGCAGAGTGAGCTGGTGGAAATTCGCGAAGCGCACACGCAGGTGCTGAAGGAGATCGAGGTGGCTTCTGCGGGAAGGAGCGCCGCCCTGACCCAGGCAAGCGCACTGGCGGCCGAGCAAGTTCAACTCAAGGCTTTGCACCCCAACCAGGCCTTGCTGGAATATGTGGTTCAGGAAAGAGAATCGTTTCTTTTCCTGGTGACTCCCCGGGGCTGCAAATTTTTCCGTCTCAACATCGGCCGAAAACAACTGACCTCTCGGATTGAAAAGCTCCTCCTACCGTTCAGCCAGCTGCGCGAGGGGCAGGTGGATCTCCTACACGTGAATTACGACGTGCGGTTGAGCCATGAGCTCTACCGACTGTTAGTCCACCCTGCGGAGTCCGAGATCCCACGCGGCAGCCAGTTAATTATCGTTGCCGATGACGTGCTGAACTACCTGCCTTTTGAGAGCCTCGCGCGCTCGGCAGTTCTGGGACCGAAGCAGGCCGGTTTGCCTTATGCGGAATATCAGGGTGTCGACTGGCTGGTCAAGCACTACACCTTCAGCTACGCGCTGTCGGCCAGCTCGCTGTCCGGACGCCGTGAACAGGATCAATCTACCCCGAGTCAGCTGGTCGCATTCGGAAATCCATCGCTGCAGGGCTCGCAACGAACTGACGTGGCCAAAGCGGTACTGCGCCGGATCTCCGAGGCGACCGCTGAGGTTCCTGAATTGGTTTCCCTTCCGCAAGCAACGCGGGAGATCCGCCGGATCGGTCAATTGATGTCCGGCAAGGTCCAGTCCAGGGTTCTAGTCGGAGAACGAGCGACCGAGGCCGAGTTTTCCAAGGAGGGCCCGGCCGCCGACTACCTTCACTTCGCAGTGCATTCGCTGGCTAATCAAGAGCAGCCTTACTACTCCGCCCTGGTGCTCTCGCCGGACGCGAACTCGGACGGCCTGCTGCAGACCTACGAAATCGTTAATGCCCGGCTCCGCTCCCGTCTAGTGACTCTGAGCGGGTGCGAAACCGCGCTGGGAAAGCTCAAGAGAGGCGAGGGAATGCTGGGGCTCCAGCGAGCTTTCCTGCAGGCAGGCGCCGAATCCGTCGTAGTCAGTCTATGGAGCATTGAAGACTCCACGGCAGACTTCATGGAAGGGTTTTACAGGAACATCCGAAGGGACCAGAGCCTTGCCGTAGCCTTGCGGAATGCGAAACGGCAGTATCTGAAAGGCACACTGGCAGTGGGCGGCGGTCAGCGAGTCTCTACGAGCCATCCATTTTTCTGGGCGCCGTTCGTGTTGACCACGACCACGACGCAGTAGGGTGCGTCGCTTATTGGACGCATCGGTTTCCCAGAGCGGGGTCCATGAAGGGCACGAACAGTCACGAAGTAGGAGGTCCACGTGCGGAAATGACGAATGACTAAATTCGAATGACGAAAGAAACCCGAAATCCGAATAACTACTGCCATTAGGACTTCGTCATTGATGCGTCATTCATTTTTCGTGGAGCATTCATCCTCGCTTTCGGCTCCCTTCTCCCCAGCGCGGGAGAAGGGCTGGGGATGAGGGGGAGTGCATGTCACGACAAGAGACCACAGGCCAAGGCAAAACCAACATGCGCATGGTTAAGGACGGCAATCGCTGGCTCGTTGCCCAAGCGTTGATGGCGCTGACTCTTGTCCTCCCGCTCACGGCCCAGAGTGGGCGGGGTGTGATCACGGGTCTGGTAACGGACCCGTCTGGCGGCATCGTGTCGAGTGCTGAGGTGGTCGCCACCAGCCAGACAAACGGTGTTGAGACCGGGGCAACGACAACCCACACGGGAGTCTATCGCATGCCGTATCTGCCTCCAGGCATCTATCGAATCTCGGCAAGCGCTCAGGGCTTCAAGACTGCCGTCAAGGAGAACGTAGAGGTTTTCGTGACACAAACCGTCACGGCTAATTTCACGCTGGAGGTTGGAGAGATCACCGAATCTGTGACGGTCTCAGCAGAATCGCCGCTGCTCGAAGCCGACACCATGGAGATTGGCACGAATACAACGCTCAAGGAAGTTCAAAACTGGCCCATCATCGTTAGCGACGGAACCCGTCAGTTGCAGAGCTTTGTGTTTCGAGCCATGCCAGGAACTCAGGGGAATGAGTTCGCAGGTTCGATCAACGGGGGGCAGTCTTTCAGCCACGAAATCCTGGTCGACGGAATCTCTCTTGGGCGTATGGACGTCAACGGAGGGAGTATGAACGAGTTCACACCGACGATGGACGCTGTGAGCGAGTTCAAACTTCAAACAGGAGCTCTTTCGTCCCAATACGGCGGCACTCAGACCGCAATTGTGAGCTTTGGCCTGCGCTCGGGTTCAAACCAGTTTCACGGTTCTGTCTTTGAATTCCATACGAATTCGGTGCTAAACGCCAACAGCTGGAGTGCCAATCGGCAGGGACTTCGCAAACAACCCAAACTGGAGAACAACTTCGGAGCAACCTTGGGGGGCCCGATCATCAAGAACAGGACGCATTTCTTTGTGTCCTACGAAGGGGACCGGTTCCGCGACCACACGGTAGTGGGAGAAATCACGGTACCGCTGCCGGAATACAAAGCAGGAAACTTTGCGCGTCTGCTGGATCCAGCCTTCACTGGAAACAGCCTCTCTGGGAGCGTCATCGGTCGGGACGCTCTGGCCAGAGACGTTCGCTACGGACAGATCTACGATCCGGCTACTTCCCGCCAACTGCCCAATGGAACTTGGATCCGAGATCCCTTCCCGGGGAACATTGTTCCGAAGGATCGCTACAGCTTCGTCACCTCAAAGATCCTGGCGAAACACGATGTTCCCAACCCAAATCGGTCGACCTTCCGATTCAACCATCCAAGCACTGTCAATCTAGCGACGCGCGATATCGACAACGTGAGCGTCAAGATCGATCATGTCCTGAACTCGGAACACAAAGTCGCAGCTTCTGTCGTGAATAACGATCGCAATCGATCCTCCTACGGTGCAGCGGCTATGTTTGGAGTGCCCCTGCCAGGGCCGGCGATGCTGGGAAGCCGGACCCAGTACACACCGGGCTGGATCGTTCGCCTCAGCGAAGACTGGACGCTGGGCTCAAACAAGCTCAATCACTTTGCGTTGGGATACAACCGATTCCGCAACCGCAACGCCTCAGCGGTGTTTCAGGAACGAGACTGGGCTGCTGAGCTTGGATTGCAAGGGGTGGGCGGAGCTACGTTTCCGCAGCTATCTATGCAGGGAAATAACGTAACGCTCAGCGGTGGTTTAGGACTGTTTGGGAATGCTTCTAACTCCGATGCTCCCAATGGCAGCGTGATCGTTCAGAATGATTTCAGTTGGTTACGTGGGAGCCACAGCATCAAGGTGGGAGGAGAGCATCGTCGGTATTATCTAAACAACCGCAAGGTAATCGGCACCGGAACCTACACGTTTCATAACCAGAATAGCTCGCTCCCTGGATTCCCGAATCAGACCGGCTTTAGCTATGCCAGTTTTCTATTAGGGGCTGTCCGCAACGCGGGGCTCGCTCTTCCATTCGTCACTCTCGGCATCCGGAGCCGGGACACAAGTTTCTACCTTCAGGACGACTGGAAGTTCAGCCCGAAACTGACGCTTAACCTCGGGATCCGCTGGGACATTCCTCAGCCGCTGAGCGAGGTTGCCCATCGAATGTCGAGTCTCGATCCAAATCTACCCAATCCGGCAGCCGGAGGACGTCCAGGTGCGTTGATCTTTCTGGGGGATTGCCAAGGTTGCACAGGAAGGTCCAGCTTTGCAGACAGCTATTATCGACAAGTGGCTCCGCGCGTGGGCTTTGCTTATGCGGCCCATAGAAAAGTGGTTGTGCGAGGGGGCTATGGCATCAATTTCACGCCGCCTATTCTGGATGGTTTCGGCTTTCCTTACGACGCAGGCTTCAACGGCTCCAACCCCATCCTTGGAAACAGCGGTCGATTCCAGGAGGACGTGGTTCATTACTGGGACAACCCCTATCCGCGATTTCCCCTTGACCTGCCCGACACCAACCCTTCGCTGCTGAACGGACTCGGCATCGGGTACTATCGGCCCGAATCCCAAAAAATGCCCTATGTTCAGAACTGGAACCTTGGGATTCAATACGAACTGCCCAAGCAAACCAGGATCGAAGCCAACTATATTGGGAACAAGGGAACGCGTCAGAATGAGAGTTTCTATCTCCGTTATCTCAACCAGGCGCACTCACAATTTCTTTCCCTGGGAGACGCGTTGCTTGACAACATCGCCCTTCACCCCGAGATTCCTTTGCCGTTCCCGGGATTTCAAGGGACCGTGGGGCAAGCCCTGCGGCCGTTTCCGCAGTACCAGCAGATTTCGACACATCGCCTGAACAACGGCTGGTCGAACTATCATTCCCTGCAGATCACAGTGAGCAAACGCAGCAATCATGGTTTGAGTTTTCTTGCGGCTTACACAGTCTCGAAATCACTGGGGACAAGCGATTCTGCCGGTGTGGGAGACTATTCGTATGGGGGGCAGGATTTTTATAACCGGTCAGCAGACTATAGTGTCACCTCATTTAACTTTCCGCAGGACCTCAAGCTGTCTTGGATCTATGATCTTCCTTTTGGGCCGCAGGGGCGCTGGTTGAGATCGGGAACTCTCAGCAGACTGGTTGGGGGCTGGTCAGCCAGTGCCATTCACCGATATCAGTCAGGTGCCCCTCTCGTCATTGCCAGCGGTGCCTGGGACGGGTCTGCACTCTACAACGCAGGACTCAGGCCTGACGTCTTGTTGCCCCGCAGCCAGCAAGTGATCGGCGTAAAGCCTGAAGTGATCGACGTTCAAAAAGGGACTCCTTACCTGAACCTCTCCGCATTTGCCGATCCTCCCAAGACTCCCCGCAACGTACCCCTTCGACTCGGCAACGCTCCCAGGTATCTTCCGAATCTCCGTGGCTTCGCCACCTATGGTGAAGACTTCGCTTTGACGAAGAGAATTCCGCTAGGGTTTCGCGAAGGTGCCAGTCTGGAAATCCGAATCGACGCCATTAACGTCCTGAATCGGATTGGTCTCCAGAATCCAAACACTTCTCTCTTCGATCAGCAATACTTCGGGAGAATCTTCGGCAAGGCTGGAAACCCGAGGAACACTCAGATCGGTGTTCGGTTGAACTTCTAGACACATCGCTTGACGAGCAGCAGCCGGCGTAGGGTGTGCCGCGTCTTCTGACGCACAATCTGGAGCCTTGGTGCTTTGAAATACGCAACGCACTCTACCGGGACTGCATACCCGAAACAAACGTTCGGTAGACACTCGGTGCTTTCACGTCTGCGTCGAGTTCCTTTTTCGGACGCGCGGCAGCGCGTCCCTACCTTGAGTTTGCTCATCCATCAGCACGAATGGCGAAATATCGTCAGACTGCGCCATTGGTGCGTCATGCTGCGCCGATGGATCTCGGTCTAGCATCAGTGATCCTAGAGAGTCCGCAAGCACGGCTTCATGGAAACAAGATTGCTCCTTGACGTCGCGAGCCTGAGTGACTGATTTCTCTTTTTGACGTGTTTTGGGGCGGGTCGGAAGCATTCGGTCTGGCACGACTCAGGAGAGCGCCTGAGTCACGCGGTGCCGTCACCCAACCTGGGGTGCCGCGATGTTGCGCACGTTGCCCGGTCTATAGGAACTGCGAACCCTTTACACCCTTTCTGAAGGGGGCTAGAATCACTGCCTCAAAAAACGTCGTTTCGCGTCAGCAGGAGTCCTCAAGCGCTGGTGTGTTTGTTAGCGTGTTGAGTCAAATCAAGGGAGGTCTCAATGAACCCATATGCGAACCCCGAAGTGCTGGTGACCACTGAGTGGGCAGCCAGCAACACCAACAGTCCGAAGGTGAAGATCGTGGAGGTCGATGTTGACACCAAGGCCTACGAGGAAGGTCATCTGCCGAATGCGCTCGGTTGGGCGTGGAACACGCAATTGTGCGACACCGTTCAGCGCGACATCATCCCCAAAGCCCAGTTTGAAGCCCTGATGGGAAGTTCCGGCATCACCAATGACACGACGGTGGTGGTCTACGGCGACAACAACAACTGGTTTGCAGCCTGGGCATTCTGGCAGCTCAAGATTTACGGCCATGCCGATGTTCGCATCATGAATGGCGGCCGCAAGAAACTGCTTGCGGAAGGGCGTGAGTTGTCCAACGAATTCCCCAAGGTTACGCCGACAACCTATCGTGCGAGCGATCCCGATCTGTCCATTCGGGCGTTCCTGCCGCAGGTGCAGGCGTCAGTCAGCCAGCGGGCCGTCGAACTCGTCGACGTTCGCAGCGGTCCGGAGTTCACCGGTGAGATTCTTTCTCCTCCGGGTTTGCCGGAAACCTGTCAGCGCGGCGGTCACATTCCGGGCGCCCGCAGTATTACCTGGTCGAAAGCTTGTAACGACGACGGGACCTTCAAGACGTTCGACGAGCTCAAGGCGCTGTATCAAAATGAAGGGATCACCGGAGCCAAACCCATCATCGCCTATTGCCGCATCGGAGAGCGCTCCAGCCATTCCTGGTTCGTGCTGAAATACCTGCTCGGCTACAAGAGCGTGAAGAACTACGACGGCTCGTGGACCGAGTGGGGCAACCTCGTTGGTGCCGCCATCGAGAAGGGTACGGCCGCTCGAGCTTCTGCTTGAAAGCGTGATTCTTAACCGTGATTCAGGGAGGTCGCAAACCTCCCTTTTTCTTTTTGTCTGGTCTGAGACTCTCAATGATCCTCAAACAGTATTATCTTGGCTGCCTGGCCCACGCTTCTTACCTGATTGCAGATGAAGCCAGCCGGACGGCGGCCGTGGTTGACCCTCAGCGCGATGTTGACCAGTACCTGGCGGATGCCGAGGCCCAAGGCGGTGTGATTCGCCATGTGATATTGACTCATTTTCACGCCGATTTTCTGGCTGGGCACCTGGAATTGCGAAACCGCGCCGGTGCACAAATCTACCTGGGCTCACGAGCCAAAGCGGAGTACGCGTTTACACCTCTGGGCGATGGGAGCGTTGTGGAACTGGGTGATGTCCAGTTGCGCATTCTTGAAACGCCCGGACATTCTCCTGAGTCTATTTCGGTGGTGGTCTACGACCTGAGACGGGACCCGCACAAACCCCATGCGGTCCTGACCGGCGACACATTGTTCATTGGAGATGTGGGCCGTCCCGATTTACGAGCCGCCATGGGGTATTCGGCCGCTGAGCTGGCCGGTCTGCTGTACGATTCGCTGCATGACAAGCTGCTGGGGCTGCCGGATGAAACTCTGGTCTACCCGGCACACGGAGCCGGCTCTTTGTGTGGGAAGAGTTTAAGTGCGGAAACGGTTTCAACCATCGGTGTACAGCGCCAGTACAACTACGCGCTGCAACCAATGAGCAAGTCAGAGTTTTTGGAGTTGGTGACGGCCGAACAACCGGAGGCGCCTCCCTATTTTACTTATGACGCAATTCTCAACACCAGGGAGCATCCAACTCTGGACCAGACATTGGACCAGGTGCTGAAACCGCTTTCGCTCGCTGAGCTGCTGGCCAGAATGGATTCCGGCGCTCAGATCCTGGACGTGCGGGACCCGGCCGAGTTTGCAGCAGGACATCTGGGGCGCAGCCTCAACATTGGCCTGGGTGGCCAGTTCGCAAGCTGGGCAGGAACGGTGCTCGATCGTGAGCAGCCCATTCTCCTGGTGGGTTCGCCCGGCCAGGAGAAACAGGCAGCCACTCGTCTCGGCCGCATCGGTTTCGACCATGTCGGTGGATACCTCGACCTGGGGATGGCTGCCCTGGAGTCACACCCAGAGTACGTCGCACAAACCCCGCGCGTGGCGGCCACCACCCTGGGTGAGCAGATCGCCTCGGGCGCGTCTCCACTGTTGCTGGATGTGCGGGCAGACCGGGAAAGAAAGGACAAGTTCATCGAGGGAAGCCTGCACATTCCCTTGAACCATCTGCAGGAACGGGTTGGAGAACTCCCTGCGGACCAGCCTCTGGTAGTTCATTGCGCGGGAGGTTACCGTTCCTCGATTGCAGCCAGTATCCTCAAGCGCCATGGTCATTCGAGTGTTTCCGAGCTACTCGGCGGCATTGCCGCCTGGGAGAAATCGGGACTCCCTGTAGCCGGACGAGCAAGCCAAAGGAGCAACACCGTGAAACCGACAAACTTCTCTGAGAGGATTCTGGAAGTCGCGGGCTGGAAGCTGCGCCTCACATCGTATGAACTCGGTGGCAAGTACTTTTGCAAAGCCGACAACGTCGAACCAGGTGCTTGCATCGCCCGGACCGAAGGAACGACAAAGGACGAATGTGAGCAGAAAGCTCTGGACAAGGCTCAAGACTACCTCTCGAGAACCCGCCGGTTTTCAACTTCATGAAAACGGGCCCGAAAGGTGGGAGCCGCTGTCCCCAGCGGCGATCTTGTGGGCTGGGTTGGGAAGGCCGACCAAACAACCCCCTGGCGCTGCGCGCCGCCGCCCTTTGTTAAAGGGGAATACTTTCATTGACCCTGGTCGCCGCAACCGGGCACGAGAAGGCTCATGAAAATTCACTCCACCGTTGTAGCAATCCTTCACAGCCCCCGGGAAAAGGTTTGGGGGCAACTCCTCGATCTCAACCCGGCCGGCGTTACCATTCACGGGCTGGACTTGAACGCCTTTGATGAATGGCTGAAGCAGTTTGGATCGGAGGAAGAGGGCGGTTTGACGACGGTCTTCTACCCGCTTCACAGGGTAGAGCGCATGGAACTGGACGAGCCCATAGGAGACATTCCATCTCTGGAACAGCGATTCCAACAGCGAACCCACCTCACTTTGGCCGACTATCTCAAGACACGGCGCAAGACAACCAATTGCTGAGGAAATGAGTATCGTAGGGCTACTCGCAAATCATTTTTGCAGGCTGTTTCCCATGACAGGAAAACTTTGACCATGTCGCGACTCTGCAAAATCATAGGCGCCGTCGTTGGGTCCTTTGTCCTTGTGTTGCTGCTGTGCGCGGCGACCAGTCCCCAGGCTTCCAATGAAATCAACCTGGCAAAAGAAACCCTGGTCTATGCTGGCACTTCCAAAGGCATCCAGCTCTTCTGGCTGCAAACCAAGAATCTCGAAGTTTCCCAGAATATCACTCTGGTTCCACTGGGATTGGCCGCGGATACACCGAGCCCATCGTTCATTGAGCTTGACCTGAAACGCAGGCGGCTCTTTTGCGTGAATGGAGTTCAAACGTTCGAGGGCAAGTCCACCGGCGCGGTCAGCGCTTTCGCGATTGATCCGGATACCGGCAACCTTAGACTCTTGAATCAGCGCTCTTCTATGGGCTCCGGCCCATGCCAGTTGGTGTTGGACCAACTAGGCCGCAATGTGCTGGTGGCGAACTACACGAGCGGCAACGTGGCTGTGCTGCCTGTCGGTCCGGATGGACGGCTGGGTGAGGCCACAGCGGTAGTGCAACACACCGGGAAAGGCGTCAATCCCGATCGGCAGGAAGGTCCGCACCCGCACTGCGTAACGCTCGATCCCGCCAATCGTTTTGCTTTAGTGTGCGATCTGGGATTGGACAAGGTCCTGATCTATCGGTTTGATGCGGAACAAGGGAAACTGACTCCGAATGAGCCTGCGTTTGCATCGCTTAAACCCGGCGCCGGCCCGCGCCACATGACCTTTCGCCCGGACGGCCGATTCGCGTACGTCGTCAATGAACTCGACTCCACAATCACAGCGTTCGCCTACTTTCAGGAGACAGGTGCTTTGAAGGAACTCCAGACAGTTCCCACGCTTCCACCGTATTATGATGGCCCAAATTTCCCGGCAGAAATCGGAATCAAGCCTTCCGGAGAATACCTTTATGCCTCGAATCGCGGGCACGAAAGCCTCGTAGTATTCGGAATCGACCCGGACAAAGGAACACTCAAATACATTGAAGAGCAGAATGCGGGAGGAAAAACGCCCCGGCATTTTGGAATCGAACCCTCGGGAAAACATCTCGCCATCGCCAATCAGGAGTCGCACACGCTTCTCGTTTGCCGGATTGACCCCGAGAATGGCCGGTTGAAACCGTCCGGGGTCTTCGCGGAGGCACCATCCCCGGTCTGCGTGAAGTTCCTGCCGCCCCCGGAATAGGGCAAGCGTTTGTGCAGTGTCGCTTGATCCGCGTCACAGCCTCCCTTCCTCTTCGCAACGCCGTCCGAGCATTACCCCCAGGTGAGCGGGCACTTCCAGGAGACAACAACCTCGCGGTCGTCATTCAACGTGAGTCCGAACAAAACCTTGTACTGGACCGAACGGATTCGGAAACAAGTCCCGCCCCCGGTTGTGAGGAAAGGTCGAAAGGTGATATATCAGTAGGAAGTGAATATCACGCTTGCTCCGGCGAAGAAAAGGCGATATCCTGCCAGGCATGACAAAACCAAGAGTTTCCAAACCCAAAAGCATTTTGACGGTGAAAGAGTTTCGCCAGCAGTTTGGA
>Ga0187893_10013048_pt1 | contig 11651 bp, 10 predicted proteins | sample MA1701074metaG_FD_139574 | JGI IMG/M metagenome (GOLD analysis project Ga0187893, IMG submission 139574) | White microbial mat communities from a basaltic lava cave in the Kipuka Kanohina Cave System on the Island of Hawaii, USA - MA170107-4 metaG ...
GAGCGCGCGCACAGGCGCACGCGACCATCCGCGCGCCTGACGAGCACGCGCACGCCGTCCCACTTGATCTCGAACAGCCAGCCGCTACCGGAGGGAATCACCTCGACCAGCGTCGGGTGCATCAACGCGTCCGCGTCGGGGAGCACCGCAAGTCGCGGGCGGTCGCCGGTCTCCGGCACGTCGCCGCGTAGATTCTCGATGGCGAGCCCCGACTGGACCGAGGCCGGCGCCGTCTTCGTGACGTCCGTCGTGGCGGCGAACGCGTCGCGCTTCTTCATGAGGAGCCAGGACCGTCCCGCGTCCGCACCGCGTCCCCGTGTCTTCACCAGCATGAACGCCCCGCGCAGCTTCTCGCCCGCGAGCACGAGATGCAGCCGGCCGGCGGCGAGCTGCTCGGACGGCGTGCCCTCGCCCACGACGGCGAACGCGCCCCGGTCCCAGATGATCGCCGTCCCTGCGCCGTAGTTCCCCGCCGGGATGGTGCCCTCGAAGTCGGCATACGAGAGCGGATGGTCCTCGACGTGCACGGCCAGCCGCTTCTGCGCCGGGTCCATCGACGGACCCCGCGGCACCGCCCAGCTCTTCAGCACGCCCCCGATCGCGAGGCGCAGATCGTAGTGCAGGCGGCGGGCCGCGTGCTTGTGCACCATGAAGAAGCCGTCGCCCGGGTGGTCGCCGCGGCCCGATGGCTCGGGCGTGCGCCGGAAGTCCCGCTTGCGCCGGTATTCCCCGAGTGCCTTCGCCGCTGCCACCCCGACCAGCGTATGGCATGCCTTTCCCCCGACGTCAGCCGTCCTCGCTGCGGACCCGATGATTGACTTGCCCGCCGGAAGTACGCTTTCCTAAGGAGGATGCCGGCGCGCTCGATCGGGTCGGGAACCATCAGCTTCGGGCTCGTGTCCATCCCCGTGCGGCTGTACGTGGCCACGCACTCGGAGCAACCGTCGTTCAACATGCTCCATGGCGAGTGCGGATCCCGCATCCGCCAGCAGACCTACTGCCCGCGCTGCGAGCGGGTGGTCGAGCGCAAGGAGCTGGTCCGCGGCTACGCCGTCGGCAAGACGGACTACGTCCGCTTCACGGACGAGGAGCTGAAGGCGCTCGAGACGGCGGCGTCGAGCGCCATCGAGATCCAGGAGTTCGTGCCGCTGGCACAGGTCGACCCGATCTACTTCGCGAGCACCCACTACCTCGGGCCCGACGGCGGCGGGGAAAAGGCCTACCGCTTGCTGGCCGAGGCCATGCGGTCGACGAGCCAGGTGGCGCTCGCACAACGCATCGCGCGCGGCAAGGAGCATCTGGTGCTGATCCGGCCCTACGACGACGGGCTGGCGCTGCACGAGCTCTACTACGCCGACGAGATCCGGCCGTTCGCCGAGGTCGACCGCGGTGGCGAGCAGAAGATCCGCGCCAACGAGAGCGAGCTGGCGCGCCGGCTGGTCTCCGAGCTGTCCGCCGAGCGCTTCGCGCCCGACACCTACCACGATCACTATCGCGAACGGCTGCAGGAGATCGTCGACCGCAAGGTCGCCGGCGAGGAAATCACCTCGACGGTGCCGCCGACGGAAACCCCCCACGTGATCGACTTGATGGAAGCGCTGAAGCGTAGCCTCGCGGAGGGTCGTCCCGCCCGCGACCGCCGCGCCGGCGGTGCCCAGGCGTCCGCGCGTGCGGCGGCCCCGAGAAAGCGGGCGTCGAAGAAGTAGGTGTCCCCCCTCGTCCGGAGTCAGCCGCGATCGCTCTTCGACACCGCGCAAGCGGCGCGCATCACGGGTTTGCCCGCGCAGCGGCTGCGCCGCTGCGTTCGTGCCGGCTTGATCGCCGCGCAGCGCACCGGCCGCGGCCACCTGCGCTTCGACTTCGTCGACCTGATCCTGCTGCGCACCACGCGGGGGCTGATCCAGCAGCGCGTGCCGATGCAGCGCATCTCGCGCGTGCTTCGCTCGCTGCGCCGGCAGCTCGGGCAGCGGCCCCTCACCAAGCTGAACGTCTTCGTCGACGGCGGGCGCGTGGTCGCGTGGGACGGCACCGAGCGCTGGCAGCCGGAGTCGGGCCAGTATCTCTTCAACTTCGACACGGCCGCCATCGCCAAGCGCGCCGCCGCCGTCTCCCGGCTGCCCGACCCGAAGCGCAAGACGCTGCCGAGCTTCAGCGCGGGCGAGTGGTGCGATCTCGCCATGGAGATCGAGGAGCAGTCACCGCTCGAAGCGCGCGCCGCCTACCATCACGCCCTCGACCTCGATCCGGACAACGTCGTGGCGCGCATCAACCTCGGCCGCCTGCTGCACGCGGACGGCAATCTCATCGGCGCGGAGTCGCACTTCCGCGAGGCCATCCGCCACGAGCCCGTCTGCGCGCTCGCCTGGTACAACCTCGGCGTCGTCCTCGAGGACGAGAAGCGCCCCGAGGAGGCCATGGGCTGCTACGAGCAGGCCACTACGTTCGACCCGCAGCTCGCGGACGCGCACTGGAACCTGAGCCTGATCTACGAGCGCGCCGGACGCCGCCAGGACGCGCTCCGTCACATCTCCATTTACCGCCGCCTCGTGCCCCCGCGCCGCTGATGGCCGACCCGGTCCGCATCCGGCGACCGCGCGTCTACGTCGGCACTTCGGGCTTCAGCTACCCCCCGTGGCGGGGCACCTTCTATCCCGCCGACCTGCCCGCCACCGGCATGCTGCGGCACTACGCCGGCGTCTTCGACACGGTCGAGATCAACCACAGCTTCTACCGCATGCCGACGCCCGAGCTGCTCGGCGGCTGGCACCGGCAGGTCGGCGCCACGTTCCGCTTCGCGCTGAAAGCCCCGCAACGCATCACCCACCAGCGCCGGCTCCGCGACTGCGAAGAGCTCACGCGCGACTTCGTGCGCCTGGCGCAGACGCTGGGCCCGGGGCTCGGCCCGCTCCTCTTCCAGCTGCCGCCGCATTTGAAGGCCGACCTGCCGCGGCTGGCGCAGTTCGTGACGGTGCTGCCCACCAACGTCGAAGCCGCGTTCGAGTTCCGGCACCCGAGCTGGCTCTCGGAGGAGACGTACGCCGTGCTGCGCGAGCGCAAGATCGCGCTCTGCATCGCCGACACGGACGAGGACACCACGCCGATCGTGGCCACGGCCCCGTTCGCCTACGTGCGGCTGCGCCGGATGGACTATACCCCCGAGGCCCTCGGGGCGTGGGCGGAGCGGTTGCGCAACGTGGCCGGCTGGAAGCGTGTATACGCCTACGTGAAACACGACGAGGCGGGACGGGCCCCGGCGCTGGCGCAGGCGCTCGTCACGTCCCTCGGCGAACCCACCCCACGAGGATGACCACGATGTCGAACGGACGGTTGCGCGCGACAGGCCTGGCGCTGGTGCTGACGATCGCGGCGGGATGCGCCATGGCGCAGCACCGCGCCCAGGTGCGCCAGGGGCTGCTCACCAAGGGACTCCACCGCGAGGCCTTCGTGAAGGAATGGGGTCCGCCCTCCCGCACCTTTCCTCTGCAGGGCACGGAGCCGGTGCTACGCGTGAACGCGTGGGGTGGATACTGGGAGAAGCCGATCTACGACGTCTGGGAGTACCGCGAGCGGTATACCTGCCTGACCTTCGACGGCGTGCGACTCGTCTCCTGGGAGACGGGCAAGCAGGATTGCGATCCACGGCTGGCCCCGAACGTCGACATGCCCGCCGAGGTTCCTTGACTGCCAGCGACTCGTACCTTACGACGGCGGCGATGACCCCCGAAGACGTCTTCGCCCGGATGGCCGCCGGGCTCGACGAGAACGCGGCCAAGGGGATGAACGCGATCATCCAGTTCAACTTGTCGGGCGACGAGGGCGGCGCCTGGTTCGTCACGGTCAAGGACGGCAAGGTCGCCGTCACGAAGGGGAGCGCCGCCTCGCCGAACCTGACGGTGGGCATGACGGCGCAAGACTACGTCGACATGAACACGGGCAAGCTCGACCGCCAGCTGGCCTTCATGAGCGGCAAGCTGAAGATCTCCGGCGACATGAACCTCGCCATGAAGGTGCAGACGCTCTTCAAGCCGCTGGCGTAGCCGGCGCCGCCAACAGCGGCGGCATGCCTGCTAGTCGTCGCTCCGCCACGGCTCCGGGGCGTCGGGCGCCGCTGGAAGATCGATCAACGCTTCGAGCCCGACGTCCGAGGGCGGGATCGCCGTGACGGCGGGCGGCGGGGCGAGCGCAGGTGCGGCTTGCGCGATCGCGAGCGGCACGACGACCGGCTCGGGCGGCACGTCGATCCGATGCTTGAAGACGGCCAGCTTCGCGCGCCGTCGCTTGTCGTAGCCGATCCATTTCGCCGCAGGAACGTCCTCGGGGCGTACGCGCTCGAAGCCCATCTGCTGGAAGAACCGCCGAGCCCGGCGCTCGAGCGCGCACGCGAACACGTACGAAAGATCGCGCGTGGCGGCCTCGGCGAGAATGCGATCGAGCAGCCGCGCCCCGAGCCCTTCCCCTTTGAAGCGCATGATCGTGTAGAGGCCCGCGACCTCGCCCACGTGCTCCGATTCGTAGGGCTGCGTGAGCAGGCCCGCCACGCCCGCGAGATGGCGCCCGCTCACCAGCGCGCCGTATCCGGAGGCCAGGACCGCACCGATCTCCGCCGACGAGCGAGGCTTGAGCGCGCCCTCGCTGGATCCCTGCGCCAGCAGGCGTTCCGCCTGGCCGAACGAGTCGATGGAGAGCGGCTCGACCCGGCAGTAGTCGCCTTGAGTAAAGAGCGTCCCGGAGCCGTCGTACGTGAACAGCTCGCGCGCGATGCCGTTTGGCGTGCACACGTTGACGGACTCGACGCCGTCGTCCAGCGCCCGCCCGATCGCCACCAGCACCTCGCGACGATCACCCAGACCGGCCCATTCCGCCTCGCCCTCCTGCAAGAGCGTGTCGAGCGCGCTCTCGTCCGCGAACGACAACATCTGCTTGCCGAGCGCGAGCCCGCCGGACGGATCGAGCAGCACCACCTTCGGAATGCGCAGCGCGGTGGCGACGGCGAGCGGGAAGGCCGGGAAGCGCGCATCGAGAGGCACGGTGAGGACGGTGAGCCGTCGGCGCCGCATGCGGCTCCAGACGGCTTCGCGCAGCAGCAGCGCGTCCGCGTGGTCGTCCAGCTCGTCGATCGACGCCACCGGCGGCACGGGCCCGCGCAGCAACGGCCGGAGCGACCGTCGGGCGCGCAGCGCGGCGAGGAGGCGCGCCGGGCCCTCCCCGGCGTCACACGGCCACCAGAGCAAGACCCGCGTGCGGTTGCGCACGAGGTCGGCCACGGCCTCGGTCAGCTGGCCGAGCCGCAGCCTCGGGCCGAGCGCGGACGGCGCCAGCGCGATGAGCACGCTGCGGCCGCGGAACTCCTCGAGATAGAACTCCCGCTCTCCGAACGGCTTTGCCCGCCGCCGCTTCGCCTGCGCCACCTTCGCGCGTCCCATAGCACACGACGGTGCGCCGGCAAGCTTGCCGCGCGGCGGCACGCAGGCTACCACGCCCCCGTGACGCCCCAGCGCCCGTGGGCAGGCCTTCTCGTCGCCGTCTCGCTCGTCGCGCGGCTCGCGTGGGCCGGCGGTGGCGCCGTTGCCACCGAGCATCGTTTCGCCGCCGAAGCCGGTGCGACCACGCTCTCGGCTGGAGGGTCGGCGGCCGACGCGGCGATCGCCGCCGCCGCGGCAGTCTGCGTCATCCACCCGTCGTCGTGCGGCATCGGCGGGGGCGGATTCGCGCTCGTCTGGCATGGCGGCAAGGCGTACGCCCTCGATTTCCGCGAGACGGCACCCGCCGCCGTACGACCCGCGCTCTATCTCGAGGACGGTCAGCCGCAGAGCACGCGCAGCCGCAGCGGCGGCCTCGCGGTGGCCGTGCCGGGCGAAGTCGCCGGATGGATGGCGCTCCACCGACGCTTCGGACGCCTGCCGCTGCAGACCGTGCTCGCACCCGCCATCCGTCTCGCGCGCGACGGCGTGACGCTGCGCGACGTGCCGCACCTCGCGAGACAGATCGAGCGCAGCCAGGAGCTGCTGCGTGCCGATGCTGGTCTCGCCACCGTCTTCCTCGACGGCGGCAAGGTGCCCGACGCGGCCTTCCGGCTCCGGCAGCGCGACCTCGCGCGCACGCTGGAGGCGGTCGCGGCGCGCGGGCGCCCTGCGCTCTACGAGGGCAACACCGCCGCGGCCATCGCCGAGACGGTGACGAAGCGCGGCGGCGTGCTCACGACCGACGATCTCGCGCGCTACGAGCCGATCTGGCGCCGCCCCTTGCGAGGTACCTTTGCCGATCGGACCGTCCTTACCTTCCCCCCTCCCGGATCAGGGGGCATCGTGCTCACCGTGCTCGGCATCGTGGATGGGGCGGACGCGCTGCACGCAGACACGAGCACGTCCGCGTGGCCGCGGCTGCTCGCCGGCGCCTTCGCCCAGGGATTCGCCGATCGCGCGCGGTGGTACGGTGACCCCGCGTTCTCCGCGGTCCCCCTCGACACCCTGCTCGCCCGCCCGCGGTTCGAGCAGCTTCGCCGCGACATCACGGCGGGCATCCCCTCGCCGGCCGCACCCGCCGCACGCGACGCGGGCACCGCGCACGTGTCCGTGCTGGATGCCGACGGCAACGCGGTCGCGCTCACGACCACGATCAACACCGCCTTCGGATCGGGCGTGCTCGTCCCCGGCACCGGCATCGTGCTGAACAACGAGATGGACGACTTCGTCATGGCGCCGGGCGCCGCGAACGTCTACGGTCTCGCAGGCGGCGCGCCGAATCTCGTGGGCCCCGGCAAGCGACCGCAGTCGAGCATGTCGCCGACCATCGTGCTGCGTGGCGGGCGGCCCGAGCTGGTGGTCGGCGGATCCGGCGGCCCCTTCATCATCTCCGCGACGACACAGGTGCTGCTCGACGTCGTCGCGTTCGGGCAGACGATTCCCGAGGCGGTCGCCGCACCACGCCTTCACGACCAGGGACCGCCGACACCGATTCTGGTCGAGCCCGGCATCCCCGCCGCGACGCGCACCGCGCTCGGCAGCGGCGGACGCAAGGTCATGGAGTTCGCCGACCTGGGCGCCGCGGCCGCCGTCGGCACGCAATCAGGACGCCTCGTCGCCGCGGGCGATCCCCGGAAGGACGGCGGGGCGGTGGCCGTTCCGTAGTGTCCGCGCTGGTCTTCCTATCCGCCGACGGCCGGACCGGGGGTGAGCGCGGATCGCGTCCGCTCAAGCGGAGGGAGGGCCGCGAGGCGAGAGTCTACGGCGCCTTCGCTTTCACGACGACGCCATCCGCCTTCTTCACCGTGCCGAGCACGACGTCGAAACAGGACGCGCCGTTCGCGATGACCTGCAGGCGCGCGCCGGTTGCGCCCTCCAGCGCGGCGGCGATACCGGTGGGCAGCGTGGTCTCGCCGAAGGCGCCGCGCGCGCTGCCCTTGAGCGTCAGCTTCCCCTTGCCGGCGGCACCACCCACGACGGCCAGACTCTTCACGCCGGCCGCGTTCGCGGCCGGATCCTTGTAGGTCCAGCCGGTGCCTTTCTTCACCTTCCAGCACGGCTTGTCCTTGGGGGCGCAGAGCTGGCCGGCCCGGCTGACGATCAGCTCGGCCACGAGCGCATCGGAGCCGTCGTACAGGCAGACGTCGTAGCGCGTGTCACCGCCGACGGGATCGCCGAAGCTCGCCTGCGTGGTCTCGGTGTCGAAGCCCTGGAGCACGGCCGCGAGCTTCTCCTTCCCCGGCTTCTTCTCGCTGATGGACAAGCCGCCTTTCGCGGCCACGACACAGCCCGCGACGGGTGCGGCGGCGCACAGTCCGCCGGTCTCGAACTCGATGAACTTGGTCGCGATGCCCGGATTGCCCTGCGTCCGCCACTCAACGGTGCGGAAACGGCCCGCGATCGACATGGGCGAGTCGCCGCCCGGCGCGTCGACTACGTCGTCCTGCGCCACCACCGCGCCGAGCTCGTCGAGTCCGACCAGCTGCGCGTCCTCGCCCGGGTCGAAGTACGGCACCATCGAGAACTGCGTGGCGTCGATCGGCGTCGACGTTCCGGGCTCCACGAACGTGAAGACCGCGACCGCGCCCTGAAGATCCGGCGAGAAGAAGAGATGGGGCGTGCCGGTGCCGAAGGTGGCCATGATGGGGGCGATCGCCTCACTGGTATAGGTCCGCGCCGAGAAGAGGATGCCGATCTCACTCCACTGCTCGGAAAGCACGGTGGACTCGGGGACGGGCGTGCCGTCGGCCGGAAAGGTCGAGAGATCGACGAACACCGCGCGCGCCGTTGCGGGCGCGACCGCCAGAAGGAGCAGCGACGACAGGAGCGTCACGCGAATGATCGAACGCATGCCGTGGGACCGAGTTCGCCCGCCGCCAGCTATGGCAGGGTGAGGGTCACGGGCATGGGCGCGAAGGCCGCGAAAGCCTGCGACACGGTGAAGGTGAGGAACGTCGGGAATGAGTGCAAGGCAGCCATCGGCCGAGCCTACGGCAGGTTCTTGCGGCGCGTCAATGGGATTGTGGCTAAGGTCTTCGCTTACTGCGTCAACGCCGTAACGCCTCGCTCCTTGCGCTTTGCGAGCACTCGACCGGCATCGCGTCGTCTCTGCGGCGGTGAGCGCGTTGGCCGTAAACTTGCGACCAACGACCGTCATGCACTCGCTCTTGCGTGCCAGCATGGCGATCGTCACGTCGCGCCTGACGCCGTGGCTCCTGCTCGCCATCACCGTCGCGGTCGTGGGATTCGCGCCGTCCCTTCCCAGCTTGCGCGCGTCGCTCGCGTCGTCCGAGGTGCAAGCGCTCTCTGCCAAGATGCGCGACCGCGGCCGGGAATACGTGCACGGGCTCGAGCTGATCGTGTCCGGCGATCGCGTCATGGGCGACAACCTGCTCGCGTCGTCGACCGATCGCCTGAGCCTCCTCGCCAGGGACTGCATGCGTACGAAGGGCTGCGACATGGACGTCGTCGCCGGCGCCCTCGCCTCGGCCGTCGACGAACGCACGCCGTCGAAGCCGGTACCGTCCCACGTACCGGCCGTTCACGCCCGGGCGAACGCAGGGTTGACCGTCCCGCTCAACACGCCCGTCAAACGGGCGCTCAACGACTGGCTCACCTGGAACCGCCCGCAGCTCGTCGACGCCTACGAGAACTACCTCTTCCTGCGGGAGCAGCTCGGACCGATCTACGCCGACGCCGACCTTCCCGAGGCGCTGCTCTTCGGACTGCTCGCCCAGGAGACGGGCGGCAAGGTCCACGCCTACTCGAGCGCTGGCGCGGCGGGCCCGCTGCAGTTCATGCCGATCACCGCGCGGCGTTTCGGCCTGCATCTCGTGAGCGGCTTCGACATGCGGCTCGATCCGGTCGCGGCCACCCGGGCGAGCGCCACGTACTTGACCGCGTTGCTCGCCCGCTTCGGGGGCGATCTGCCGAAGGCTCTCGCCGCATACAACCTCGGCGAGAACAAGCTCGCGGGCCTGCACCGCGGGCTCGGCGTGGAGAGCTTCTGGGACGTGAAGCTCTCCCGCGCCCTTCCGACCGAAACACGCCTGTACGTCCCGGGCGTCCTCGCCGCCGCTTGGATCTTCATGCACGCGGCCGACCACGGCCTGGCCGCGGCTCTGGAGACCGGCCTCACCGACATCACGCTGCGGGACGCGATCTCGATCGGCGAGCTCACGATCTGTCTCGGCCCCGAGCTGAACCACGGGGGCTGGTTCCGCACGCTCCGCAATCTGAATCCCCGCGTGAGCGGCGGCGATCGCCTCGGCGCGGGAACGGCGTTCCGCATGCCGTCCATGCTGGTCCCGGTCTACGTCGAACGGTGCGCCGGCGATTCGCCGCGTCTGGCGCGCGCGCGCGACCTGCACGAGGCGAGGGACGAGACGCGGGAAGACCTCGAGGTCGCGCTCCAGGAACGCGACTGAATGTCCTCGCCGGAGCGGGCGGGCGGTAGCCGCGCCGTCAGTCCTTCCCGGCGAGCGCGAGGAACGCGTCGACGAAGACGCGCACGGCGGCCGCAACGTCGGCAGGGGGCAGGCCGGCGTAGGTCAGGTTCTTCTTGGCCGCGCGCTCGATGGCGGCGGCGGTGACCCCGTCGAACTTCGTTCGCGCCTTCTCGACGTTCTTCGCGAGCTTGCCCGGGTCCGGCTTCTTCACGTCGCCGGCCTCGGCTGCGAGCCAGGCTCCCGCGAGCACGCCGGCCGCCTTCAAGAGCTTCTTGCGCAGCGTGCGGTCGACGCCGTCGTTCTCTTCGAAGCCCTGAAGCAGCGACGCTGCGGCGGCATCCGCTGCGCCCGCGAGCGCCGCGCGTGCGGTCGCCGCGGCACCGGCGAGCCGGCACGTCTCGCCCTTCTTCGCGGCCTTGTCGAGTGCCTTCTGATACGTCTTGTCGAACGATGCCTCGGCCTTGACGAGGCAGGCGTCACGACGCGCGCCGTCCAGATTCGCCGCGTGCTTCGCCTCGCAGACGAGCCGCACGTTCGCGAGACGGCTCGCCGCGCGGAGCTGGGCTACCAGGCACGTGTCCGAGCCCGCGATCGGGCCGGTGGTCTCCGGCACGACGCACGGCGAGAACTCGCTGGTGACGTCGCTGCTCAGACGTCGCGTCGCGGTCGCGGTGACCGCGGTGTGGGTGTCCGGGATCGGCACCGGCAGCATGGCGTCGAAGAGCAGCTCGCCTTGCGCATTGGTCTGCACCGCGGGGCCCTCGACGGCGCCGAGAAAGAGCTCGCCTTCGCCGTAGCCGCTCGGGTCGCACTCGGCGCTCGAGAAGAACTCCAGGCGAAACGGCATCTGCTCCGTCGAGCGCAGGCGGCCGACGACGTGGGTCGCGGCGCCGTCCGATTCGGCGGTCTCGATGATGGGGTGGTTCTGGAAGTCGTTGAAGCCGCCGTCGGTGTCGTAGGGGAACGTGACGTCGTCGTTCGGCAACGGACTGCCTGAGAAGAGGAAGGCGATTCCGAGCCCCGGGTTGGCCGGGTTGGGCGACGGCTCGGCAGCGCCGCCTTCGTTGTCGAAGATCGAGTTCCCGAGGACCGTGACCGCGCCCAAGTCGAAGGCCTCCATCTGAACGCCGGAGCCGAAGAGCGAGTGGGCGATCACGTTGCCCTGCCCGGGCTCGGTCCCGCCGATCAGCACCCGCGAATTCGCACCCGCGACGGCGACGATGTTGTCGCGCACATTCGGCATCGCGACCGTGCCGGTCGGGTCGGTCCCGATCTTGTTCCCCTGGATCGTCGCCGTGAAGCTGCCGACCGTCGGCCCGAGATAGATGCCCGCGCCGACCCGTGGATCCTGAGCGAGCGCTTCCGGATCGCCACTGCCCGAGATCACGTTGCCGATGATCTCGATGGTGCCCGTGTGATTGCTCGTCCGGATGCCGGCGCGGTTGCGGATCACGTCGACGCCGTTCGTCCCGATGTAGTTGCCGACGATCTCGACGCGGCCCGACTGGTCCGCGTTGATCGCGTACCCGCCCAGGTCGTTCACGCCGTCGAGCGTGACCCCGATGCCGGCGATGACGTTCCGATTCTCCGGGAACGCATCGCCGATCGCGACGTCGAAGCTCTGGGAGATCAAGATCCCGTTCGTGGTCTCGGGCGGGAACATCATCGAGCTCGGCAGGAGCCCGATCCGGCTGTCGAGGATGGTCACGTGGGAGCACCGATCGAGGAAGATCGCGGGCCC
>Ga0187893_10013049_pt1 | contig 11650 bp, 8 predicted proteins | sample MA1701074metaG_FD_139574 | JGI IMG/M metagenome (GOLD analysis project Ga0187893, IMG submission 139574) | White microbial mat communities from a basaltic lava cave in the Kipuka Kanohina Cave System on the Island of Hawaii, USA - MA170107-4 metaG ...
ACCACGGGCAGACCTGGACGCTGTGGCGGCTGCGGTTCCCGATCGTGCTGGTCACCTTCGCGTGCGCGCTCCTCGTGTTCCTCCTGGGACGGCGTCTCTCCGGGACCGCCACGGGGCTGCTCGGCGCGGTCGTGTTCCTGGGCTGGTTCTCGACCTTCCGCTACGGGCGGCCGTTCCTCACGAACCTGCCTGAGACGCTGTTCGTCTTCGGCCCGTTCGCGCTGGCCGTCGCGCGGCCCGAGCGCCTCGAGCGGTGGTGGTTCTGGCTCGTCGCGACGCTCGGCCTGGGCCTCGCGTGCGGGGTGAAGTCGTTCGCGCTGGTCGCACCCGTGGGGCTCGCGTACGCGTGGTGGCTGCTCCAACGGCGCGGCTGGAGGTGGGGCGCATTCCTGCGCGGGGACACGCTCCGCCTCGCCGCGCTCGGGCTCGGCGGGCTCGGGTTGTTCGCCCTCTGGCCGCTTCTCGACCCGGACGGCGGGAAGGTGTGGGAGCAGTTCGTGCTGCGCGAGAACCTCGGCAAGAGCGTGGACCGCAGGCTGCGCGACGCGGAAGCCTTCCGGAAGGCCGCCGCGCAGCTGCGCACCGCCGTCCGCCGGTCGAGGCGCCGCAAATGAGCGACCTCGCGCGGCTCGTGCGCGTACTGGCCGACGCACGCGTCGAGTTCATCATCGTCGGCGGGCTGGCGGCCAACGCGCACGGCTCGGCGCGCGTGACGACCGACGTCGACGTCGTCTACGCCAGGTCTGACGCGAATCTCAAGCGGCTCGTCAAGGCGCTGGCGCCGCTCAAGCCGTACCTGCGCGGCGCGCCGCCGGGCCTGCCGTTCGAGTGGTCCGTCGCCACGCTGCGCGCCGGCCTCAACCTGACGCTGATCACCAGCGCGGGGCCCATCGACCTGCTCGGCGAGATCGTCGGCGGCGGCACGTTCGACAGGCTCGTCGCACACAGCAGCACGGTGCGCGCCTTCGACCGTCAGGTGCTGCTGCTCAACCTGCCGTGGCTGATCCGGGTGAAGCGCGCCGCGGGGCGTCCCAGGGACCTCGAGGTGATCGCCGAACTCGAGGCATTGCTGGAGGAGTCCGACCGCGGACGGTAGCTACTTCCATGTCACTTCCATGCCAAAGAAGTGCAGGAACACTTCCCTGCCGGGCTTGTTGCGCGGGTTGGGCGCCTGCTGCGCCTGACGCGCGGCGACGACGTCGGGGTCCGCGAGCAGCGCCGCGCGGCGCAGGTCGGCAAAGCCGCGAATCGTCGTGGCAGTGGCCGGCGAGCCGTCACGCGGGCCGTGGATCCCTGACACGAACGCGTCCATCGACACGAGCTTGCGCGTGTCCGCGGCGATATCGTCCGCGATGAGCGACTCGTATCGCGCGACGATCGGCCCCAGCCGCTCCCAGTCGAGCCACCGCTCGGCGATGTCGCCCACGTACTGGAGGTAGCGCGTGCGGTACGCCGGCACCGCCAGCAGCCGCTGGCGCAACGCCTTGGTGGAGTCGTTGAGCGTGGTGAGCGGCTCCGGCTGCGAGCCGGGCACGCCGCCGCGACCGGTGGACCGCATGCTCTCGTTCACGTCGTGTGGCACCAGCATGAACCGGCCGCGGCGGTCGAGGTACAGGTTGTAGTCGCAGCCGTCGCGCCAGTAGCCGTCGCCGTTCACCAGCGCCACGTCGAGCGCCAGGAACTTGAGCACCGCGTCCACGTCCATCACCGCCTCGATGGCGGCCGGGAGCTGATCGAGCGACGTCTCCCGGAGGATGCGCGTCGCGTTCACCAGCGCGCGCCACGCCGCCTCGTTGTCGTCGCCCTTCATCTCATACCAGCGACGGTACAGCGACACGCTGTCGCCGAGGTACGAGAACCCGCCGCCCACCGAGTTGTTGGGCGACTTCCAGCGCGTGCCCTGCGCCGTACCGAAGTGCTCGCGCAGGAACTCCTTGCTGAACGTCTGCTGGTTGACGTAGACGCCCCAGCTCTCGCCGTTGATCACCACGCGCACGAAGTTCGCCTGCTGCGCGGGGATGTACTGCCGCGCGATGTCGAGGTACAGCACCGACCGCAGGAACGACGCGTCCTGGTTGGAGTTGAGCAGGTTGAGCGAGTTGTGGCCCAGCAGCTTCTGGTCGTGCACCAGGTCGAACGTGAGCGACAGCGGCCGCTTGAGGCCCGGCGGCACGCCGGTGAACGAGTTATTGCCGCGGAAGCTGAGGCCGACGTCGCGATACGTGCGGCCGTCCACGATGACCGTGGCCGGCACCTCCACGTCGGTGTGCCAGAGTTCCTGGAGTTCGGCCTCCCAGTCGGCGTCGGCGAACTCGATGAACACCGTGCGCAGCGCCGAGGCGTCGTAGAGCCCCACCGAGTCCGGATACGAGCGGACGTCGGCGGGCGTGAGCTTGCGGCCGGGCGCGCCGGTCTCGGTGATGCCGCCGCGCGGGCGCCCGACGTTGGCCCAGCCGAACGGGCGGATCTGCGGATTGCCGGCGAGATGACGCCGCGCCGCGTCGCGTTCGGCGCGGTTGAGCACCTTGTTGCTGTCGCGGTCGAAGAGCTTCACGAGCGGGACGTCCACCTCGGCGCCCTGCACCGGCGGGCCGGTGCGCGTGGGAGGCGCTGCGGCGGGGCCGCCGGCGCTCACGGGTGGCGGGCCGCCGCCCTGGGCTGCGACGGCGAGGGGGGCGGTGAGCGCTGCGATCACGGCAGCGGCGCTGGATGTCGAGAGTCGGATTCGCATGGCGGTGTCCGGTGGAGCGACGCATTGAACGTCGCGCCCGACGGCGTCAGTGGCAATCGCGGCCACACTCGCGCCGCGCTTTCAGGCGGCGGCGTTCAGCGGGGCCGGCCGAAGAACAGCAGGTAGCCGTTGGGGTCCTTGACCTCAAAGCCGCGCAGGCCGTCGTCCGTGTCGCGCAGCGGCTCGAAGAACGCGACGCCGCGCGCGGCATACTCGGCGGCAGCGCGTCCGGGTCGGGCACGGAGATGAACGCGTCCCAGCGGGCGATGCCGCGCCCGATGTCGCGTGTGTGGTTGGGGACGGGCTCGACGTCCACGGCCTTCATGAGGATCTGCGCGCCGCCGCGGTTGACGATGCCGAAGAAGATGTCGTTGGGCTCGGGGCCCTCGAACGTGACGTCGAAGCCGAGCTGGTCGCGGTAGAACGCCAGCGACGCCGGCACGTCGCGGACGATGAGGAACGGCGAGCTGCCGCCGATGCGGGTGCGCGTGACGTCGCGCGTGTACTTGACCGTCGGGCCCGGTGCGGGCGGCGGCAGGTGCGGGGCCCAGTGCGTGTCCGGCGCGCGCGGCTGGGCCTGGTTGCGGCCGACGTTGGCGCTGTCCACCGCGGCGTGAATGAAGTTCTCGGACGCCACCGGCGAGCCGAACAGGCGGCGCAGCATGGCCAGTTGTCCGGCGTGCGTCATGGCGTCGCTGAGCTGGCCCTGGAGGAACTGTTCGTCGGAGATCGTGGCGGTGAGCGTCGGGTCGGCGAAGTCGTCGCGGAGCGCGGTGAGCGTGTCGTGGAATCGTGCGACCTCGGCGTCGAAGGTGTCGAGTCGCGGGGGCTCGAACGTGCCGCCGCGGAGCATCGTGCGCGCGTAGCCGATGACGCCGGTCATGTGCCACACCAGTTCGTGCGGCGTGCGGACGTTGGATCCGACGTCGAAGTCAGCGAAGGCTGCCGGCGCGTCGCGCAGCGCTTTTTGGGTGCGGTACGCGAGCGCTGCGAGGAAGTGCTGGAGTAGGCGGCGGGACTGTAGCAAGACTAGCCACTTCCATGCCTAGTGTCGTTACCACCAACTGCTTCTTGTCGATCACCCCGGCGGTTCACAACCGCCCTTCCTCCACAGTTAGGGCTGGCCATGGATCATTGCGTTTAGCTCGCGCGTGCTAGCGCGTCTTCCAACCAAGCCACGGAGGTGCGGTAAGCCGCCAGATCGGCCTTGTCCGCGTCCTTGGCGTGTGCATCCGGCCGAGTGTTGACGGCGTTTGCGTGGGTCGCGAACTGCTGGCGGTCGCCAAACACACTCTGGAACAACCCCCACTCCTTCTCGATGAGTCGTACGAGGTCGAGCCAGTTGAACTTCTCGATGAGCTCGTCAGCCGGAAGGTGCCGGAGCTGTGCTCGCCGTCTCTCCTCGATTACCCGCAGTAGTCGGTCGCCTAACGTTCCTTTCTGTTTCTGCTGCAGAACATCATAGCGCAGAAAATTGACAGCGAGAAACCGCAGCTTCTTCTCGACGACATTGCGTTGGGCCCCTACGGCAGCCAACTCCTCTGCCCAATCCGCCAGAGATGGGTACTTGAGAGTTGCTTCAGCAGAGTCAGGCGCCTCAGCAACGCCGGTGCGGTCATTCGCCAGCGCCAACTCAACCCCAGCGGTCATCATCTGCCCTGTCAGGTCAGGATATGCGCTCGGCGTTGCGATAATGCCGTATTTGTGGAGAGTGTTTCGGAGAAACGTCGAGTGCGCACTCGCGTCGCCCTTTATGCACGCAGTCGCGACAGGGCGCAGCTCAGGGTAAACCCTGAACAGGTGACTTAGAGCGACCTCGGCAATCGAGGCGCCCTCATTCCGGACAAATGCCTCCGCAAGAATCTTGGCTTGCGGACCCGTAATGGTCAGTGGCCGGCTTTCGATGTCCGTATGGCGGTGGATATACGAGCCAGCCTTGCGGATCCAGAAGGGAAGATTGCTGCATGTGTCTGCGAGAAGCACCGCCGCAGCTTCATCGAAGATCAAGCCTGACGTTCTCCCGAGACCTTGAATCATTGCAACGCTAGCGCCCCTAGAGATCGGCGCTAGGTATTCCTCCGGCAAGAACGCAAGCGCTGAGTTCTCAACCCCATCTATGGATTCCTGAAGAAACCACTTCGACGAGACGCCACCGACTAGAACCGAGACTCGGCTCGCGCTTCGCGCGACCTCTTGGTACGCAGCACGCAGGTTTCGCCAGAAAAGGTTGAACTCCGCGCGCCAGTGTGGCGCGGTGGGACTCCCAGGCGTGATGTAGTCTGTCTCATCCATCATTAACACGACGGTACCGCCGGTTGCGCGAAGAGCTGCGATCAGGTCCTCGTACGCGTGCTCCATGTCGTAGGGAGAACCACCGCTAACTTCAGCACAGAAGTCATCGGACTTGACGGCCCGCGGAACGGCCGATGCAATCGCGCCTAAGAGTTGCGCTGCGTTCATCCGCCAGACGCTATCCTTCGAACAATCCACGACAACGGTGTAGCAGTCATGGTAGTCCTCAAGGTTGGCGAGCACGCGATGCAGAACGGACGTCTTGCCAATCTTGCGTATTCCCAAACATGAGCGCACCTGACCCTTTTGCAGTTGACGGGCTAGGTCCTGTGCCTCATCGCGACGGCCGAAGAACTGGTTGTCGTCTGACACCGGACCCGTTACTTCGAACGGATCGCGGGAATAGAACTCGGCCAACAGTCGCCGCTCCAAGTCGACTCCAGAGGGCAAGTCGTTGCCCTGCATGTAGAGCGGAATGACTGTGAGTCCGACGTCCCTACCCCAGTTCCGCAGCTTCGCATCGCCTTGGCGATCACGGTGAATTACGATGGCCACCGTGCGTTCGAGCCGTCCGTCGGAACCATCGATAATCTCAATCGCCAGATTGTTCGTACGTGCATGAAGGTCGGGAAACGACGTTGCGAGAACTAGCACCTCGCGATCGACAGACAACAGTTGGCGGACGGCCCATTTTGGCTTGGCATATAGAAAGCCATATGTTCCCTTCTGGTACACCTTAAACTCGTCAGCAGTTGTGGGCTGGAACAGCTCGGCGGCGCGAACCCGAAACGCCGCCAACATAGCGCCAATCTCTGCTCTATGATCTTCTGCCATGACGAAATCCAGTAAGAAGGTTGGAGGGTGCGCCTAACCTACAACCAAGCGGCAAGATTGGCGCTGAATCGGAGCACAATCACGCTTACCGTTGGCGCCTTGATTGTCCTAGAGCCCAAGGGGTTGCGGCGTTTTGTGGGAACCACAACCGCAAAGCGGAGACAGCTGCATTGTGCGACATAAGGATGCCTTGACCGCTTCTGTGTCCCGCGCCGACTATCTGCGACCTGTCACTGCTCCGTATTTCCTCAACACCTCCAACACCCGCTCCACCGGCAACGCCTCCACGCGATTCCCGTCGCGACCAACCACCGTCGTCGCCTTGAACATCGAGTTGTAGATCGCCTCCTCCGTCGCCTCGATCACGCCCTGGAACAGCGGTGACACGGCGTCGTTGCTCAACAACGTCACCGCACGGGTCCGTTCGTTGCCGCGCACGCGGTTCTGCGTCGAGAACGCAATCACGTAGTCGCCACTCCCGTTGCTGCCGCTCGAACCGGTCCGCGCCAGGCCCAGCAACGCCCGCGACGCCAACCGCTCGAGGTTCCGCGCGTCCAGCGGCGCATCCGTCGCCACCACAATCATGATCGACCCGTCGGGTCGCTCCCGATCCCCGCCACCGATCCCCGATCCCTGAGGCGGTGTCGTCTGGCTGCGCAAGTAGTACCTGCCCAACTCCACGCCTACGGGCGCACCGTTGATGCTCAACACGCCGCCATAGTTGCTCTGCACCAGCACGCCCACGGTGTAGCCGCCCATTGACTGCGGAATGACGCGCGAGCTGGTGCCGATGCCGCCCTTCCAGCCGAACGCCACGGTCCCCGTCCCCGCGCCCACGCTGCCCTCCTCCACCGCGCCGTCCTTCGCGCCACGCAGCGCCGCGAACACTTCGTCCTTCCCCACCGGACGCGACCGGATGTCGTTCAACCCACCGTCATTCGTCTCGCCCACCACGGCATTGATCGAGCGGACGTTCTCATTGCCGGGGAGCGCCATCATCCACTCCAGCAGCGCGTCCGCCACGCGCGGCACGTTGAGCGTGCCGGTGAGCAGAATCGGCGTCTCGATCTCGCCCAGCTCCTGCACCTGCGAGATGCCCATGAGCTTGCCGAAACCGTTCCCCACCACGATCGCGGCCGGCACCTTCTCCTGAAACAGGTTGCCGTCGTGCGGCAGCACGGCCGTCACGCCCGTGCGCACGTTGTCGCCGCGAATCAGCGTCGTCTGTCCGACCTTGACGCCGGCGACGTCGGTGATGGCGTTGTGCTTGCCCGGCGGCAGCACGCCGACGACAATGCCCAACTCGCGGGCGCGCATGCGCGGCGGCTCAGGCGCGGCCTGCGCGCCCAACTGCGCCGCCAGCCCCACTGCCACGACCAAGGTGAGACGCATGGTCGTGAATCTACGGCCGCTAACGCGAGCCGCGCATCGGACCCAGCCACAGGCGCTTGGCGCTGTAGTCCAGCGCGACTCCTGAAAAGTGCGCCAGGATTCCGCCGCCGACGCTGCCGTCGAGATCGTCCCGCGCGAAAAACCCGGCGCGCGCGTGGCTGAACAGCGTGCTGACGTCCGCCAGCGTCGCGCCGCCAAACTGAAACGCCGTCACGCGCCCGGGCCTGGCGCGCGTGCCGCCGCCGACACCTTGCATCGCCTCAGCGACGGCCGTGTCCGCCGTTGCCAGCCCGTGCCGCGACACAAAGCCGGCGTTCAGGATCAACGCATGGCCGCCGCCGGTGTCCAGGTGGTACCAGCCCTCGATCGGCGCTTCCGCGGGTCGCAGCGTCACCGCGCCGCGAACGGACACCAGGTCACCCCTCACGCGGAGCGGCGTTGCCACCCAGCCAGCCGGCCCGCGGAAGCTGCCTCGACCGTGCACCTCCACCACGCGGCGCTCGTAGTCAATCAGCACCGCGTACCGCGAGAAGAAACTGCCGCCGAGTACGCCGGCCACCGGCCGGCCCTCACCGCGCGACACCGCGGAGAGATCGAGCACAGCCACGGTCCGCGGCGGCACGCGTCCGACCTGACCGCCGGTCGAATCGAGAAGCCCGAGCCGGATGTCACGCGCGTAGCGAACCGTGACGACGGCCTCGCCGCCGCCGAATGCGGATTCTCCACCGGAGGCGCGCCAACCGACGGAGTACGCCGTCGCCGAGTCGAGCGTCGTGGACGCCCCGGAATCGAGGAGGAACCAGCCGGACACAGAGTCCCCGACCTGCACGCGGACGTAGACGTGCGCGTTGTGCAGTTCGAACGGGACGACGCCGAGCGCCGGCGGAGGCGTGCCGCGCGGCTGCTCGAACGCGGACGCCGTGGCGCAGGCTTCCAGCGACAGGGCGGTTACGCCGAGCGCGACGATGAACTTGCAGCCCTTCATATAGTAGCAGTCAATTAACGAGTCCCGTCGAAGGGCGTCCAATCATATGTACGGACCAGGCCGGCAATGAAACCAACTCGTCTTCGATTCCTGATCGTCGCCGCGGCACTCGCGGCACTCGCGACACCATTGGCCGCGCAGCAAGCAGCGCAGCCAACGACCCTGCTCCCCGAGCAGCAGGCCCAGCACGCGCTCAGCCGGCTCGCCTACGGCGCCCGGCCCGGCGAAGTGGCCCAGGTGCGCGCCATCGGCGTGGACAAGTGGATCGACCGCCAGCTCAACCCCGAGAAGATCCCGGACGCGGCCACCGCCGACGCCATCAAGCGCTACACCGGCATCAACGCCGCCACGCCGGACATCATCCGCAGCTTCCGCAACCTCCAGCAGATGCGCCGCGCCGAACAGCGCCGCATGGGCGACACCACCGGCAACACGCCGCCGTCGCCGCAGTTCAACGTCGCCGCGCAGCGCGAGCTGGCCAACCGCTCCATCCAGGACTTGATGGCCGCCAAGATCACGCGCGCCGCCACCAGCGACCGGCAGCTCTACGAAGTGATGGTGGACTTCTGGGAAAACCACTTCTCCGTCTTTCAGGGCAAGGGCCAGACGCGCTACTACCTGCCGGCCTACGATCGCGACGTCATCCGACCGCACGCGCTCGGCAACTTCCGCACCCTGCTCGGCGCCGTGGCCAAGAGCCCGGCGATGCTGTTCTATCTCGACAACTTCCAGAGCCGGGCGGACAGCGGGCAGCCGACGACCGCTGGCGTTCGGCCGTTCGGGCGCGGTGGACGCAGCGGCGGCGCGCGCGGACAGGCCGCGCAGCAGGAATTGCAGATAGACCGCTACTGCTCCGGCCAGCGCACCGAAGACAACATGCCCGCGCGGCTGCGCCAGGCGCCGCCCGAGATGGTTGACGACGTCGTGCGCGGCACGCCGGCCGATTGCCGCCGGGTGCTGACGGAACTGGCGCGGCGCGCACAAGCGCCGGCACGCGGACTCAACGAGAACTACGCCCGCGAGCTGATGGAGCTGCACACGCTGGGCGTCGACGGCGGCTACACGCAGAAGGACGTGGCCGAGGTTGCGCGCGCACTGACCGGCTGGACGATCGACCAGCCCAGCGGCGGCTTTGCGTTCAATCCGATGTGGCACGACGCCGGCCCCAAGACCGTGCTCGGCGTGCAGCTCAAGGAAGGCCGCGGCATCGAGGACGGCGAGCAAGTGCTCGACATCGTCGCCAGGCATCCGTCGACCGCCAAGTACATCACCACCAAGCTGGCGCGCCGCTTCATCTCCGATGACCCGCCGGCCGCCGTGGTCGAGAAGTGCTCCGCCGTCTTCACGAAGACGAGCGGCGACATCCGCCAGACGCTCGCCTGCGTGGTGAAGAGCCCCGAGTTCATGTCGCCCGCGGCATACCGCGCCAAGGTGAAGACGCCGTACGAGACGATGGTTTCGGCGATGCGCGCCACCAACTCGCAGCTCGATCTGCGCCGCGGCGGGCCGCAGATCATGAACTTCCTCGGCCAGCCGATCTTCGGGCGGCAGACGCCGGACGGCTGGCCCGACGTGGCCGGCGAGTGGATGAACGCCGGAGCGATCCTCAACCGCATCAACTTCGGGCTGGCGCTGGCGGCGGACCGCGTGCCCGGCATCGTCACCGGCGAGGTGGGCGAGTTCGAGGCGACGCGCAACGACGCGCGCGAGCGTCAGGTGGAGGCGGTGATCCGCGTGATGTTCGCCGGCGAGGTGTCGCCGGAGACGCGCGAGATCCTGATGTCGGGCGAGAACCCGTTCGCGTCGGCGCGCGCGGGCGAGGTGCCGGCGATGCCACCGCCCGACGACCCCATGCGGCAGCGCCGGCCGGGTCAGGGCGGCGGCATGAACCTGCCGGCGGTGGCATTGACCGGACTGGACCAGATCATTGGCCTGGCGCTCGGCGCACCGGAGTTTCAGAGACGATGAACAGACGCGCATTCATGAAGTCCGGCGCCATGGCGCTGGTGACCGGCGGGCTGACGCCGAGTTTTCTCGAGCGCGGCATCTTCAGCGCCGACTTTCTCCGGGGCGCCGGCACGTTCGGCAACGCGCGCGGCAAGGTGCTCATCTGCCTCTTCCAGCGCGGCGCGGCCGACGCGCTCAACATGGTGGTGCCGTTCGGCGAGCAGGCGTACTACCGGCTGCGCCCCACGATCGCGATTCCGCAACCGACGAGCGGACGCGCGGGCGCCGCGCTCGACCTCGACGGCTTCTTCGGCCTCCACCCGTCGCTGGCCCCGCTCAACGACCTCTGGAGGCGCGGCATGCTGGCGCCGGTGCACGCGGTGGGCAGCCCCAGCACCACACGCTCGCACTTTGATGCGCAGGACTACATGGAGAGCGGCACGCCGGACGTGAAGTCGACGCGCGACGGCTGGCTCAACCGCTACCTCGCGGTGCGCGGCACGTGCGACGAGTGCAACGCGGGCGCGAAGCCGGCGCCCTTCCAGGCCGTGTCCATGACGCAGCAGACGCCGCGCATCCTCCAGGGCCAGGCCGCGGTCGTCGCCATGAACTCGCTGGACCAGTTCGCCATCCGCACGCCGGCGTCACAGGTGGAGCGCATCGAGGCGCTGTATCGCACGGGCTCATCCGACGTGGTGCATGCCGCCGGCGGCGAGATGGTCGAGGCCATGCGCGTCCTGCGCGCGGCCAACCCGCAGCAATACATCCCGCAGCATGGCGCGACGTATCCCCGCTCGCAGTTCGGCGAGCACCTGCGCCAGATCGCGCAACTCATCAAGAGTGACGTCGGGCTCGAGGTGGCGTTCGCCGACGTCGGCGGCTGGGACACGCACGTGAACCAGGGCGGCGTCAACGGCCAACTGGCCAACCGGTTCGACGACTTCGCCAAGTCGATCAGCGCGCTCGTCACCGACCTCGGCGATCGCATGGCCGACGTCGTCATCCTCACGATGTCAGAGTTCGGCCGCACCGCGCGGCAGAACGGCAACGCCGGCACGGATCACGGGCACGCCGGCGCGCTGTTCGTCATTGGCGGCAGCGTGAAGGGCGGCAAGGTGTTCGGCAGGTGGCCGGGCCTCGCGATGGAACAGCTCAACGAGGGCCGCGACCTGGCGCTCACGACGGACTTCCGCCACGTGTTCGCCGAGGTCGCCGTGAAGCACCTCGGCGCCGCGAAGCCCGATGTGCTGTTCCCCGGCTTTGCGACACCGTCGTCGAGCTGGATAGGACTGTTCTAGGAGATAGGAGCTAGGAGCTAGGAGCTAGGAGCTAGAATTGGTTCTAGCTCCTAGTGGATTGTAAAGGAAGTTGTGATAGTACGCGACGTGTTGTATCGTGGCGCATGTTTACAGTCACGATGGACCTCAAGCTCACGCCCGATGAGCGGACGGTGCTGACGGGCATGCTGC
>Ga0187893_10013050_pt1 | contig 11649 bp, 6 predicted proteins | sample MA1701074metaG_FD_139574 | JGI IMG/M metagenome (GOLD analysis project Ga0187893, IMG submission 139574) | White microbial mat communities from a basaltic lava cave in the Kipuka Kanohina Cave System on the Island of Hawaii, USA - MA170107-4 metaG ...
GTGCGAACAGATCAATCGCTCCGTTTGCGGCAATCTCCCCGACGGCAGATTCATCACCTTCTTCTACGGCCTGCTGGACACGGAAAGCCGGAGGTTCGTTTACTCCAACGCCGGGCACAACCCTCCGCTGCTCGTACGGCGCGATGGTCGTGTGACGAGTTTGACGGAAGGCGGCACAGTGCTCGGCCTCTTTCCTGAAAGCCGCTACGCGCAGGGCGAAGTGAAAGTGGCGGCGGGCGACCGCCTCGTTTGCTTCACCGACGGCATCACCGAAGCCGCCAACGAAGCTGGCGATCTGTTCGGCGAGGAGCGGCTGCTGCGATTGCTGATCGAGCATAGAAAACGGAGCGCGTCCGAGTTGCGCGAAACAATCCTTGATGCGGTGGCCGATTTCAGCGGAGGGAGTTTTCAGGATGACGTGACGCTGGTGGCCCTGGCCGTCGAAAACTGAGGGAGAGATTATGTCATCGTTGCTGCAAGACCTGCGCTACGGCGCGCGAATGTTGATAAAGCAAAAAAGCGTCACGGCGATCGCCGTGCTTTCACTGGCGTTAGGCATCGGCGCGAATACGGCGTTGTTCAGCGTCGTGGATGCCGTGCTGCTCAAGACCTTGCCGGTCAAAGAGCCTGAAGCATTGGTGTTGTTTGAATGGCGCGCTGGGCTTTCCTTCAGGTACGGCGGCATGAGCGGCACATCGTACGTCCCCAAGGAGCAGGGCACACAAGCGATGTCGCTGTTTCGTCACGAAGTTTTTGCCAGGATGCGCCAGGCGCAGGCCGCCACGCCGGAGATCCCGCTCAGTGATTTCTTTGCTTTCGCTCCGCTCAGTGAATTAAGCGCCGTCGTAGGCCAGCAGGCGCAGGTCATAAACGGGCAAGCCGTGTCCGGCGGCTATTACGCCGGGCTGGGCGTCCAACCGGTGCTGGGGCGCGCGATCACTGACGAAGATGACAGGGCAGGCGCTGCGCCGGTGGTCGTGCTCAGTCATCAGTTCTGGCAGGAACGGTTCAGCGCCGACCCGGCAGTCATCGGTCAAATACTCAAACTCAACCAGCAGTCTTTCACCATCATCGGCGTGACGCCGCCTGGTTTTATCGGCACACTGCAAGTGGATTATCGCCCTGCCGTTACCGTCCCGATTGCCAGCGAGCCGCTGCTGCGGGGCGAGAGCAGCCGCCTGGGTACACCGAATAGACCAGGAGGCGCCTGGTGGCTGGATTTGATGGGGCGGCTCAAACCGGGCGCGACGTATGAACAAGCGCGCGCCAGCCTGAACGGCGCTTTTCAAACCGCCGCATTGGAAGTCATGCCCTCGCCGAGCCGGGCGGATCAACCAGCGCAACTCGATCCGAAAGACTATCCGAACCTGATCGCGGAATCCGGCAGTCACGGAATGCTTGATATGCGCCGATACCATGCGCCGACTATTTATGCGCTGTTTATCGTCGTGGCGCTCGTGCTGCTGATTGCCTGCGCCAACGTCGCCAACCTGTTGCTGGCGCGGGCCACCTCACGCAGCGCGGAGATCAGCGTGAGGCTCGCGGTCGGCGCGGGACGTTGGCGTTTGATTCGGCAATTGTTGACGGAAAGCGTGCTGCTCGCAGTGTTGGGCGGCGTGGCTGGCGTGCTCTTCGCTCTGTGGGGCAACAGCGCGCTGGCGGCGCTGGCCGACAAAGACACCGGGTTGATCCCCAACAATGTAGACCTCAACGTGAACTGGCGCGTGCTCGCGTTTACGCTGCTGGTTTCATTGCTGACGGGCGTGCTGTTCGGTTTGGCTCCGGCGTGGCGCGCGACGAAGCTGGATTTGGCGACCTCGCTCAAACAGAGCCGCCGCACGACGGGCGCAGTCTCGCGTTTGAGCAAAGGACTGATCGTCGCCCAGGTCGCGCTGTCGTTGTTGTTATTGGTCGGCGCCGGATTGTTTATTCGCACGCTCCACAATCTGCAACGGGTGAACCTCGGCTTCAATCAGGAAAATCTGCTGGTTTTCAAATTGCAGCCAGCGCAAGGCGGGTACAAAAACGAACGGCTGTTACAGTTCTATCAGCAACTCTTTGCGCGGCTGGACGCGCTGCCCGGCGTGCGCGCCGCCACCTTCGGGCGTGTCCCGCTCATCGCGCGTGACAATTCTTCCAATGGCATCCTGTTGCCCGGTGAGGACTCAATGACCGCCCCCGGTCGCTCCACCATGCGGCAGGTGGCGCGCGAGAACTATTTTGCGGCGCTGGAAATTCCGTTTCTGCGTGGGCGCGGCTTCACGGCGCAAGATGACGCGCGCGCGCCTCAGGTCGCCATCGTCAACCAAACCTTTGCGCACAGGTTTTTCCCCAACAATGATGTACTCGGTAAGCAGATCACCTTCAGAAGCGACAAACGCACGGTCGAAATTGTCGGCGTCGTAGCGGATACCAGATACGAGACCCAGCGCAAAGAAATCCCGCCGCTGCTTTACACGCCGTGGCAGCAGGAAGGCCCGAGTGTCGGCGCGATGAATTTCACCCTGCGCACGACGGGCGAACCGACGGCGCTTGCCACAACCGTTCGCCAGGTCGTGCGCGAACTCGACAGCAACCTGCCGATCACGGAACTCAATTCGCAAACTGCGCGCTCCGAGGCCACGCTGGGGCAGGAACGACTCTCCGCGCGACTGCTGAGCTTCTTCGGAGGTCTGGCGCTTTTGCTCGCCTCCATCGGACTTTCGGGCGTACTGGCCTATTCGGTCTCACAACGCACGAACGAGATCGGCATTCGGATGGCGCTTGGCGCACAAACCGCCAACGTACTGCGGCTGGTGATTTGGCAAGGCATGAAATTGGTCTTGCTGGGACTGACAGTAGGCGCAGCCATTGGCTACGGCTTGAAACGCCTGCTAGCCAACCAATCTTTCGAGCGCGGGACGTGGCAGGCGCGGATGGCGGAGCAGCTTTATGGAGTCAGCGTGACCGATCCCCTGACCGTCACAGTCATTGCGTCACTGCTCACCCTCGTGGCGCTGCTGGCTTGTTGGATACCGGCGCGGCGGGCGGCGAAGGTTGACCCGATGATTGCTTTGAGGTGTGAATAGGTGCGATCCGTTTCCTCGAAATGACTCTGGTAGTCAGGGATGAGGAACGAAGACCGATGAGGTCTTTGATAACTGACTTTCCGTGCAGGTGCAATTCCTGTCCCCCAGATGCAGGGGTGAGGCACATTCCCCAAGGTAGCGACTGACCATCAATCCTTGAAGCGGGAATGAAAGGCGGTCACTTGGAACCCAACCAGGAATCCCGTCGAGCAGAGTGGCAGATGGGTAAGCAATTGAATTCACGTCTGAATCGTCGTCAATCTCAACCAGCCTACGTGGGTTATTGGCTTGGTTCAAAAGGGCACGGTGAAAGGCTGGACGACTTTATTCTCGATCCAGACTGCATCCCAGAAATAACCCGGCGAACAGTGAGACCCTAAATGTCACGGCAAACGGAAAGTCGGAACGGAGTAACCCCGTGTGGCTCTCCAGGCAAAGTAACCCCCCGCTCGACAGCGGTCGTAAGACCAATAGCAACCGAGTGGGCGGTCGTCTGGAGTAGGTGTCAACCGCAAGCCGCGCGCGGGTGGGATTCCCCAAGAAGCGAAGGCCGGCGGGAAAGCCGCCGGATAGGCTGACGTGGGGACGGTGATATTGAAGTGATCGGAATGAGTAACGCTGCATAAGCCGCGAACCCGCGCGTAAGCGTGAGGTCTGGATGAGCCGCAAGGCGGAGGCGTGAAGGTACAGATCACAAGTCCGTGAGGATACCAATGACAATGGCAATATCACTGAGGAGCCGTGTGAGGTGGAAACTCTCACGCACGGTTTTGAAGCCGAGCGGCGGAGGCGACTCCGGCGCTTAGGATAACGAAGAATTATGCAAACACTCTGGCAAGACCTGCGCTACGGCGCGCGAATGTTGCTTCAGAAACCCGGCTTCACGTTGATTGCCGTCGTCACGCTCAGCCTGGGCGTCGGCGCGAACACGGCCATTTTCAGCGTGGTCAATGCGCTGCTGTTGCGCCCGTTGCCGTTCGACAATCTCGACCGGATCGTGGCGGTTTTCGAGCGAACGAGCGAGGCCCCGCGCAATGAAGCGGCGGCGGCCAATTATTTCGACTGGCGCGAGCAGAATCAGGTCTTCGAGCACATCGGGATGTATCGCTGGTGGGCCGCCAACCTGACCGGCGTCGAAATGCCAGAGCGGGTGCAGGGCTTTATGATCACGGCCAACTTGTTTGACGCGCTTGGCGCGCAGCCCGCTCTCGGACGCAGGTTTACGCCCGAAGAAGAACAACCGGGGCAGGATGGAGTCGTAATCTTGAATCACGGATTCTGGCAGCGGCGGTTTGGCGGCGATCCGGGCGTGGTGGGCCGAACGATCCATTTCGATGGGACGCCGCGCACGGTCGTTGGCGTCATGCCGCCGGAGTACAATTTCCCGCCGGGCGGCGAAATGCTTGCCCCGCTCGCGCTCACGCCGCAGCAAAAACAGAGCCGCCGGAACCACACTTACCTGGCGGTCGCGCGGCTCAAGCCAGGCGTCAGCCTCGAGCAGGCCCGCGCCGATCTGGATGCGATTGCAGGCCGGTTGGAGCGGCAGTACTCGCAAACGAATACCGGATGGGGCGTGGCGATCTTTCCGTTGCTTGATCACACCGTTCGTCAATACAGTCAAGCCCTGCTCGTGCTGCTGGGCGCGGTCGGGTTTGTGTTGCTGATTGCCTGCGCGAATCTCGCCAACCTGACGCTGGCGCGCGCGACGGGGCGTGAGAAAGAGATGGCGATCCGCGCGGCGCTCGGCGCCAGCCGTCATCGCATCATCCGGCAATTGCTGACCGAAAGCGTAGTCCTCGCCGTCATCGGCGGGACGGCGGGAACCTTGCTCGCGCTGTGGGGCGTCGAGGCGTTGAAATCCGCCATCCCAAGTGAGTTTGTGGCTTTCATCCCTGGTTGGACGAAGGTCGGCATCGACGCTCAATCGCTCGTCTTCACGCTCGGACTGTCATTGCTGACCGGCGTTGTGTTCGGTCTGGCGCCAGCGTTGGCGGCTTCCAGACCCGATCTCAACCCGACGCTCAAGGAAGGCGGCAAATCATCGGTTGGCTCACACCGGCGCCGGCTGCGGAGCGCGCTGGCCATTGCCGAGATCGCCATCTCGCTGGCGCTGCTGGTCGGCGCGGGGCTGATGGTGAAAAGTTTCCTGCGCCTGATCAACATTGATCCCGGCTTCAATCCTGAAAACACGCTGACGATGGAGTTGCTGCTGCCTCGCGCCGGGTATGCCGAGGAAGCCCAACGCGCCGATTTTTTCCGCCAACTGCTCGAGCGCGTCGAAGCCTTGCCCGGAGTTGAGACGGCAGGCGTCGTCAGCCACTTGCCGCTCGGCGGCAGCAACGCCTCAGCCGGCTTTCTGATCGAAGGGCGGCCGGAGCCGCCGCCGGGGCAGGGCAACGATGGGCGCTATCGCGTTTGCAGCCCGCGCTATTTCGAGGCAATCGGCATCCGGTTGCTGCGAGGCCGCGAATTCACCGAACAGGATCGGGCTGGCGCAGCGCCGGTCGTGATTGTCAACGAAACTCTGGCGCGGCAGCATTGGCCGAACGAGGATGCGGTCGGCCATCGCGTCCGGTTCACGGGCGATCCGGCGCAGAATCCCTGGATGACGATTGTCGGCGTTGTGCGCGACGTGAAGCACACTTTGGACACCGAAGTGAAGCCGGAGTATTACCTGCCGCACGCGCAGGACGCGTGGCGTTCGATGTCGCTGGTCGTGCGGGCAAAGACCGAGCCGATGCCTTTAGCGCCAGCGATTCGCAACGAGGTGCTGGCGCTGGACAAAGATCAACCCGTCTTTCTGATTCGCACGATGGAGCAAGTGCGCGCCCAATCGGTGCTGGTGCAGCGTTTCGCCGCCGTCGCGCTGGGCCTGTTCGCGGCGCTGGCGTTGGTTCTGGCGATGGTCGGCATCTACGGCGTGATGACATACGCGGTCGCCGCGCGCACACACGAACTCGGAATTCGACTGGCGTTGGGAGCGCGACCTTTGGATGTGCTGATGCTGGCGCTGAAACAGGGCTTGACGTTGACTTTGGCTGGCGTGGCGATTGGGTTGGCGGCGGCGTTCGGGTTGACGCGGTTGATGTCGAAGCTGCTGTTCGAGGTGAGCGCGACCGATCCGCAGACCTTCGTCGGGACGGCGTTGTTGCTGACCATAGTCGCCTTGCTGGCTTGCTGGGTACCGGCGCGGCGGGCGACGAAAGTTGATCCGATGGAGGCGCTCAGGTACGAATGAGCGCGAACCTCAGGCGTGAGGGAATGATGAAAACACTCTGGCCGGCGAGCGTGAACAGTTGACTGCTTTCATCGCAAAGAGGATGATTGCCGCGTTTTGCGCCAGTCCAATCAATATTCCCGAACAAGCCTGAGGAGGTTTCATGCGCATCCGATCTCGCTTCCTGTCGCTCTCACTTCTGAGTTTGTTGACACTAGCGCCCATCGCGGCTCAAGCCCAAAGCGTCGCCGATCACCAGCTCTCGCCGCAAGAGAAATACAAACAGGGTCATTCGCGTCACGGCGAGGCTTACGACGAAGGGCCGCGCGAAAAGCCCTGGCCGATGGAAGGCCTGACGATAACTCCCTTCCCGATCACGACCAAAAACCCGGAAGCGCAGAAATGGTTCGATCAAGGCGTCACGCTGCTCCACTCGTTCTGGTTCTACGAAGCCGAGCGCGCGTTCCGCTGGTCGCTGAAGCTCGATCCCGATTGCGCGATGGCCTACTGGGGATTGGCGCGCGCCGCGAGCGACCAGAAACGCGCCGACGCCTTCCTGAAAGAAGCCGTCAAGCTGCTGGATCGCGTGAAGGCGCTGGGCTTGCGCGCCGAGCCGAAAGACGTGTCGCCGCGAAAGCAGCGCAACTACAAACAAACGCCGCTCGACAAATTCGGGCCGGGCCAGTGGGTCGCCTACGCCGCGCCGAAGTTCGATGCGATTGACGCTGAAAAGAAACAGGTGACGCTCGAAGAGTATCGCGGCAAGAATGTGGCGCTGATCTTTTACATCGGCCAGGAATGCTCACATTGCGTGGGGCAGTTGAAGGATTTGGCCAAGCGCGCTGAGGAACTGAAAGGTCTGGGCGTCGAAGTCCTCGCCGCCAGCAGCAACACGCCCGAAGAGGACGCCAGCGCGATGGTGAAAGATTTGAAAGCGCGGTTGCTGTCCGACGTGAATTTCGAGAACGCGCGGAGGTTCAAGTCGTGTGCATTGGGCGCGGCACGGGGGCGCGCCGTTCACCGATTTCGACTTTCTGGTGAAGGAGATCAAGCGGTTGAATACTTTGCAGGAGCGGGAGACGGCTCGAACTCAATCTGCGGGCGCTGATAACGCAGCGAAGTGAGCCGGAACGATCCGCCTGGGCAGCAGCGGGTTCAGATGCATGGTGAGGTCGTAAACAGAGCCGCCGCAAGCGGCGGCGACATCTTCGGGCCGCGATCCTTCACGCCAATCGAACAACGTGACGACATCGCCAATCTGCGCTTCGGCTGCTGCGCCCATCTCGACAATCGTGTGGCTGGCCGAGACCGAAGCGATGACCGGATAGAGTTTCTCGCCGATGCGCACGTGCGCGCCTTTGGCTGCCTGGCGCGGCCAACCATCGGCATGACCAACGGGCAATGTCGCCACCCACACGTCGTCTTTCGCCACGTAAGCTCGGTTGTAGCCCGCGCTCTCGCCACGCCGCAGTTTCTTGACGTAGATCACTCGCGCTTTGAGACTCAAAGCCGGGCGCAAATCCATCACGCCTGCGTGGCGGAACTCTTTTTCCGAATAGACGCCGTAGACGGCCATCCCCGGTCGCGCCATATCGAGAAAAGCGTTGGGATGTTGAAACAACCCGAAGCTCGACACCGCATGCTTGCGTCCCAAACGGACGCCTTCTTTTTCCAACCCGCCGCACAAAGCCTCAAAGCGCCTGAGCTGCTCCCGATCGAATTCCTGGTCTTCGGTGAAAGTCATCATCACGCCCGCGATTCGCGCTGATCGGCGACCGGCCAGATCGCGGATCAAAGCTGCGGCTTCGAGATGCGGAACCCCCACGCGGCCCAACCCGGTGTCCACACAGACGTGAATCGGGATGGCTCTCCGAAATTTTGCGGAAAGGCGATCCAGGAGATTGCCGATTGGCGTGTAGATCATCGGAGTGATGTCGCGCCTGATGGCTTCTTCCAGGTTCTTTTCGTCGAAAGGCCCCATCAACAAAATCGGCTTGCGAACGCCCGCGTCACGCAGCGAGGCGGCCTCGTGCAGCTTGACCACTGCGAAGCCATAGATTTCCGACAGAGGCTCGATCAATCGTGCGGCATTGGCCACTCCCATCCCGTACCCGTTGTTCTTGATCACCGCCAGAATCGGTCTTGATCCGACTCGCCGGCTGATCTCACGGACGTTGTGGCGCAGATTGCCGGGATGAATCTCGACCCACGGATCGAAGGAGGAGTCTTTGACGGCGGCGGTCTGAGCGACAACCGGCGCGGCGCCGAGCGCGGGCAGCGCCAATCCCGTTTTTAGAAATGAGCGACGTGAGCTTTTCATCTTCGCCTCATCATTTCGAGGCTGGCTTCCTCCGCAGGCTTCACTTGTGGGACAAGATGGCATCTTGTCCCACAAGCAACATCATTTCGAAGCCGGCTTCCTCCGCAGGTTTCACAACGGTTGGTCCGGGTTGGAGATCGTCCGCCACATGTGGGCCACCGGGCTGTTGTCGTTCCCCAGCCCTTCCTTGGGCTGTTTGAAATGGCGCCCGATGAGGTCAATGAACGGCTCGATGGAGACCTTGGCGTTCGGATCGAAGCTGTACAGATCATTGACCGTGATCAGACGAGCTTCCATGTACCACTTGTGGTTGCGGGCGTATTTGTACGCGGCCTCGATGTGAGGCGGCGGCGTGTAGTCTTTGCCGAAGATGCGGTAGTACATCTCCGGGTATTCGTAGCCGACCGACGGATCGGGATAGAAGCGCAGCGCCTGATGGTAGCGGATCCCCCAGCTCACCTTCGCCGAGACGTAGGGTTCCAGCATCTGCGCGCCCCACCAGCCGTGGTCGGGCTTGATCAAGCCGAGGACCACGTCGTGCAGCAGGCAGGCCAGGGTCGTCTCCTCACTCATGCCAGTCTTCATCGCGCGAGTAGCGCTTTGCAGCACGTGGTTGGCCGGCGCAAACCGCAGCTTGAAGAAATCGAGCAGCGTCGGGCGCGGCGGCATCGGCTCCAATTTCTTGAGGCTCGACCCTTGCGGCACAAAGAGACCGCCGACTCCGCGCCGATAGGTTCGTTCGGCAGCTTCAGTTTGTTGGATCGGCTGAGAGCCGGCTGCCTGGTCGAGTTGGCCGATCATATGGTGTTCGAGCGCATCTGCCAGCGTCTCCGACGGCATCGTCTCGATTGCCGCGGCCGTGCCCAGTGTGGCAAGGAAAGCTCTTCGGTTGATTTCCATAAAACCTCCTTGTGGAAATGTGGTGGTACTGCCACTGATACACCGGCGCAACTATCAACTCTCAACTGTGAACTCTCAACTGTCTTTACATCGTGATTTGGCTGCGGAAAAACAGTTGAGAGTTCACAGTTGAGAGTTGATAGTTGTCCCAATGTCATCATTTCGCGGCCGGCTTCCGCCGTTCCGCCTTGAACTCGATCACAATCCCCCGCAGCGGCGCGTCCCCGACATTCTTCACCGTGTGGATCACTGGCGGGTTGAAAGCGACGCGGTCAGGCTCAATGTCTCTGACAATCTCCGGCTCTCCTTCGGGCCACTGTTGAAGGCGGGTCTGGTTAAGCTGGATCACCACGCGCTGGCTGTGGCTGTGGCGCGGGCGTGTATCGCCGACCGCCAGCTTCTCCTCGAAGATAAAGAACCGCTTGCCGTCATAACGGATGGCGTTCTTTTCGGGTGGGATAAGCTCGCGGGGTGATTCCACCGGCGGATGGTTCGCCTTGAGGGCCACCTCGAAGAAGGCTCCTCCCGTCGGCGGCTCGTATGACTCGCCGGGCTTGAAGACTGCGATGTCGCCTCGGCTCATCTTCCGGCGTGATTTGCCAGACCGAAGCTCAAGTTCGCCCATCGCCACGATCACGCGATCCCCGCAGCCCGGCGCGCTGGCCGAAGCGCACGGCGCCGCGTCGCGCGTCACTCGCACGTACTCGTTCTCGAACGCTGCGGTCTGCGCCTGAAGCAGCCAAACGGCCAGCAGAAAAATCATGGAGCGCCTCGACTTTCCGGCCCGGACACCAGCGCATTGAAGACCAGCTTGAATGTGCCGTGGGTCTGCGCCCGATGCTGCGCCCGGAAGCCGATCAACACGACCTTCCCCTGGCCGTGTTGTACCGAAACCATGGCCGCTTTCTTGGCAATCGCGTCCTCGCCGAGCAACCAGCCGCTTTGCAAGAGATCGCGTTCCGCGAAGGTCACGATCCGTTCGACCCGTTCGTTGTAAGCTGTGGGCAGGACTTCGTAGGCTTGGTTGTTGGCCAGGAAGACTGCCAGTCCTTCTGAAGGCATGCCATACGCGAGCGGGTTCGTGTTATCTATCCTCACCCGCAGCGTCGAACCCGGAGACCAGAACTCCTTGGATGGCCGATTGGCCACGACGTTGCGAAGCGGCAACTCGAATCTCTGGATCGCGAAGTCGCCCGCTTCGGCGAACGTCACCAGGGTCCCGCCTTTCTCGACAAACGCCCGCAATGCGGCTACGCCTTCTTGTCCGAAGCCGCTGCGGTACTCTGGAGGAATATCCGTCGGCCTCGGGCCAGCGCCGCGACCAGCGCCTTCTCCACGTCGCTCCCCGGTCATCGTCTCCACCCGGTCAGCCGGGAGGATGATGACATCGTAATTGGTCAGGAGGTTCCCCGCTTTGATCTCGGCATCCATCAGCGACTTGTACGGGAAGCCCCACTGCTCGATCAGCCAGCGCGTCCATCCCTCGTCCATGTTGCCGCCTAAATAACGCTGGTACATGCCGATGCGGAGCCGCTTCATCGGGTAGCTAGCTCGCGTGACGTCGTTTGCAAGCGGGCTGAAAGCGACGCCCGTCTGGCGCGCGACATCCTGGATGACCGCATCCGCGCTGCCGCTGATGACGAAGTCGCCCGGGCGAAGGCCCGCAGCCCCCGCCTGGTTCACGCGCCGGATAGTGACGCCCTTGTCGAGCAACAGGTTCACGGCTCTGAAGCTATCGTTCAGTCGGCCATCAACGACGTAGCCTGAAGCTCCCTTCTCGACCTTTCCGGCGCGCTCAATGGGCGCCGTGACTTTCGCCAACGCGGCCCCTACGGCCGTGTCCACCGGCTCCACCCGCACACCCATGAACTCAGCCATGGTGTCAGTCGCCATATCGTATGGCCGGATAGGATTACCATCTTTGTCGCGCGTATAGCTGTTATCGGGGTAGAGCGTGCGGCCCAGCAAGTAGCGGATGACCCCCATCTTCGGCTGCGCCATTGACACGATGAACGAGCCAGCGCCGTAGACCTTTCCTTCGTGGGTGAATTCCTTGCTGGCTTGCTGAATCTCAATGCCCTGGACGAGCAGCTTGTTGACCAGTTTGGCGGCGGCGCCCGGATCGTGCTGCGCCGCCGGGATTA
>Ga0187893_10013051_pt1 | contig 11649 bp, 9 predicted proteins | sample MA1701074metaG_FD_139574 | JGI IMG/M metagenome (GOLD analysis project Ga0187893, IMG submission 139574) | White microbial mat communities from a basaltic lava cave in the Kipuka Kanohina Cave System on the Island of Hawaii, USA - MA170107-4 metaG ...
AGGTCGACCTGGCGGCGGGGCTCGGGCAGGCCGCCGTCCTCCAGCAGGCGGAGCACCTCCAGCTCCAGCCCGCTCCCTAGCGGCGGGCGGCCGCCGTGGCGGTCCAGCAGGGCCCGCATGGCCACCGTGCCGCCGCGGCCCCGCCGGGCCGTCTCAGCCAGGTGAGCCGCCACGGCCGGCCACGCCAGGCCCCTTCGGAGCGCGGCCTGCAGTACCCGCTCGGCCCGCTCGAGGTGGACCATGGCGGCGACGTCGAACACCGTGCGCACCAGCGTCGTGACCGGAACGGCCCGGACCGCCGTGCAGTGCGCCGGGTGTAGCGACGCGGGGTGGTGGACCACGCCCAACACCCCCGCCCCCCGGCTGCGCGCCGGGCGCGAACGGCTGACGTGGACCTCGGCGCCGTCGAAGCCGGGCAGCCCCCACAGCCAGGCCGCGGTGGCGTGGGAGGCGACCGTGCCCGGCCCGCCGTCCAGGACGGCAGCCAGCGCCCGTCCCTCGCCGCTGGCCGCCGCGCCGGCCAGGCCGACCACCCGCGGGCTCAGCGCCCGCCAGGTGCCCTGCGCCAGCCGGCGGCGGACGGCGCTGGACGGAACGCCGGCGGCCGCCAGCTGCGATCGGGCGGCCAAGCCGTGTTGGGCGCCGGCCAGGCGGCGCATCACCTCGTCGGTTTCGGGCATGGGCGCACTGTTGCATCGGGCTGTGACGCCCGGCTGCTACACCCAGCTGTGACACCGTTCCCACCCCGCTTCTCGTCACGCGATCGCACCCGAATACGGCGCCATCGCGTGACAAGAACGGGTTGGGGAATGCGGCGCCATCGCGTGACAAGAACGGCGCCGGGTGGTTGGCGCCGGGGGCGGCTACCGGCCGAGCTTGCCGGCCGCCAGCGCCTCGGCCATGGCCCAGCCGAAGGCGATGAGGTGGTCGCCGCGGCCCAGGTCGAGCGGGGTGAACAGGGCCGCCACCTCCGGGTCGCCCCCCTCGGGGTGCAGGGCCTCGTGGTCGAGCGACCCGCACACGCCGCCGTCGCCGGTGACCACGAAGCTGCGGTCGTCGATGCGGCCCTCGCTGCCGAAGCGCTTGGCCAGGCGCCGGCCCCAGGCCCGCTCCTCGCCGGTGGCCTTGTGGCCGGGCCGGGGCACGATGTCCTCCAGCCCCTTGAACGCCTGGAACCCGGCCGGGTCGATGAACTTGGTCCCCACCAGGACGTCCTCGTCGGGGAAGGCGAGCAGGGCCCGGCGGTACTGGTCGGCCATCAACGCCCGCAGCACGGCGTCCCGGCGGGCCCCCCGCTTCACCGAGGCCAGCCCCACCAGCAGGCACGGGGTGCCGCCGATGCGCTCCAGCGTGCAGAACGAGAAGCCGCACAGCCGACCGTTGTCCCGGGCGGTGGTGATGAGGACCCACTCGTCGCGCTGCTTGGACAGCAGGCCGACGTCATAGTGGGCCGGCCCGTCGGCGCAGATGTCGGCCATCTCGCCCATCTCGGCATCGCCGAGGGCCGTGCAGTCCTTGGTCTCGACCTCGATCGCCATCGGCTGGGTGCTCTCCCGTTGCTCGACCGTGGAAGCCACCAGGTTACCCGTGACGCCGGGCGCCGTCGCACCGGCCGGACCGGCCGGCCCGGGCTCAGGCCACCACGGCGTCGGGCCCCAGCAGCACCTTTAGCTCGGCCACCAGCCGGTTGCCCACGTCGACGTCGAAGGCGCGGGGCAGGCGCAGCACCGTGGCGCCGACGTGGAGGAACACCGGCGAGGCGCCGGGATGGCCCACCAGCAGCTCCTTCAGCTGGTGCACGCAGCCGTCGGTCAGCGCGTGGACGGGCAGGCGCAAGCGCAGCTCGGCCACGCCGTCGGCGCCGGCCACGTCGAGGGGCCGCAGCTCCAGGCAGACCAGCTTGGCCTGGTCCTCCCGGCCGTCGACGCGGGCCTTGACGCACACCACGGCGTCGTCGACCAGCAGGTGGCCCACGCCGGCCATGACCCGGGGGAAGACCCACACCTCCAGTGCCGCCTCCAGGTCCTCCAGCACGAAGGTGGCCATGAGATCGCCCCGCTTGGTCCACCGCCGCCCCAGCCCGGTGACCACCCCGCCCACCCAGCGCACCTCGCCGTCTCGCAGGTCCCGGACCTCGGCCAGGGTGACCTCGGCCTCCCGGCGCAGCAGGGCCTCGGCGCCCAGCAGGGGGTGGTCGCTGACGTACAGGCCGAGCATCTCCTTCTCGAAGGCCAGCTTCTCGGCCTTGGCGAACTCGGTGGCCGGCACCGGCACCCGGCTGTCGTCGAAGGCACCGCCGTCGAGGGACCCGCCGGACCCGGCGGACCCGGCGGACCCGCCGTCGCCGGAGCCGAACAGGCTCATGATGCCCAGGTCGGCCTCGCGCCGGCGGGCCAGCGTGCGGTCGACGACGGGCTCGAGCACCAGGCACAGCCCCTGGCGCGGGTGGCCCAGGGAGTCGAAGGCGCCCGCCTTGGCCAGCGACTCGACCGTGCGCTTGTTGAGCACGGCGGGGTCCACCCGCCGGCAGAAGTCGTAGAAGTCGGCGAACGGCCCCGCCGCCTCCCGCTCGGCCACGATGCGCTCGACCAGCCCGGCCCCCACGTTGCGGATGGCCGCCAGCCCGAAGACGATGGCCCCGTCCCGGGCGGTGAAGTCCGACGCCGACTGGTTGACGTCGGGCACCAGGACCTTGATGCCCAGCGACCGGCACTCGGCCAGGTAGACCGCCGTCTTGTCCTTGTCGTCCTTCACCGAGGTGAGCAGGGCGGCCAGGTACTCCACGGGGTGGTGGGCCTTGAGCCAGGCCGTCTGGTAGGCCACCAGGCCGTAGGCGTAGGCGTGGGCCTTGGGGAAGGCGTAGTCGGCGAAGGGCTCGATGACGTCGAACAGCGCGGTGCCCAGGGTCGACCCGTAGCCGGCGGCCTGGCAGCCGGCGACGAACTTCTCCCGCTCGGCGGCCAGCAGCGCCCGGATCTTCTTGGCGCAGGCCTGGCGCAGCTTGTCGGCCTCCACCAGGGTGTAGCCGGCGAAGCGCTGGGCCACCCGCATCACCGACTCCTGGTAGATCATCAGCCCGAACGTGTCGGCCAGCAGGTCCTCCATGTCGGGGTGGAGGTAGGTGACCGGCTTGCGGGCGTTCTTGCGGTCGGCGTAGTCGTTGTGCATGTTGCTGGCCATGGGCCCCGGCCGGTACAGGGCCACCAGCGCGCCCATGTCCTCGAAGCAGGTGGGGGCCAGCGAGCGCAGCAGCGTGCGCATGGCCGAACCCTCCAGCTGGAACACGCCCATCGAGCGGCCTTCGCGCAGCATGGCGAAGGTGTCGGCGTCGTCCAGGGGCACGGCGTCGATGTCCGGGCGCTCGCCGGTGGCCGCCTCCACCAGGTCCAGGGCCCGCTCGATGACGCTGAGGTTGCGCAGGCCCAGGAAGTCCATCTTCAGCAGGCCCAGCTCCTCCACGCCGTGCCATTCGTACTGGGTGACCACGGGCGCCTCGGCCGGGTCGGCCCCCGGCTCGGGCTTGCGCTGCACGGGCAGGTACTCGGTGAGGGGTCGGTCGGTGATGACCACGGCGGCGGCGTGGATGCCGTCCTGGCGGCGCAGGCCCTCCAGGCCCCGGGCCACGTCGATGACCTTGGCCGCGTCGGGGTCGTCGGCGTACATCTGGCGCAGCTCGGCGGCCATCTTGAAGCCGTCCTCGTGGCCGGGCGTCGCCTCCAGGCAGGCGTGCAGGGGCGTGTCCCGGCCCAGCACCAGCGGCGGCATGGCCTTGGCCACCTTGTCGCCCAGCGCGTAGGGGTAGCCCAGCACCCGGGCGGCGTCCCGCACGGCGGCCCGCGCCTTGATGGTGGAGAACGTGACGACCTGGGCCACGTGGTCCTCGCCGTAGCGCTCGGCCGCGTAGCGGATCATCTCGCCCCGGTAGCGCTCGTCGAAGTCCATGTCGATGTCGGGCATGGACCGCCGGCCGGTGTTCAGGAACCGCTCGAACAGCAGGCCGTAGGCGATGGGGTCCATGTCCACGATGCGCAGGCAGTAGGCCACGCAGCACCCGGCCGCCGAGCCGCGGCCCGGGCCCACCCGGATGCCGCGGTCGCGGGCGTGGCGGATGAGGTCCCACACGACCAGGAAGTAGGCGTCGAAGCCCATCTCGCCGATCACGCCCAGCTCGGCATCCAGGCGCTGGGCCACCGCGGCCGGCACCGGCGACCCGTAGCGCTCGGCTGCGCCGGCCCGGGCCAGGTGGCGCAGGTAGGCGCCGGCGTCGGCGAAGCCGGCCGGCAGCGGGAAGTGCGGGAGCTTGGGGACGCCGAACTCGATGTCCACGGCGGCCCGCTCGGCGATGGCCAGCGTGGCGTCGCAGGCTTCGGGGACCTCGGCGAACAGGGCCCGCATCTGGGCCGCCGGCTTGAGGAAGTGCTGGTCGCCGTGGAAGCGGAAGCGCTTCTCGTCGGCCAGCGTGGCGCCGGTCTGCACGCACAGCAGGGCGTCGTGGGCCACGGCGTCGCCCTGGTGGGTGTAGTGGCTGTCGTTGGTGGCCAGCAGCGGCGCCCCGATGGCCCGGGCGATGTCGACCAGGTGGGGGTTGGTGGCCCGCTGCTCGGCCAGCCCGTGGTCCTGGAGCTCCACGAACAGCCCGTCGCGACCGAAGATGTCCTGGAGGCGGCCGGCCAGCGCCCGGGCCCGGTCCACCTCGCCCCGCAGCAGGGCCTGGGCCACCACCCCGCCCAGGCACCCGGTGGTGGCAATCACGCCCCGGTGGTGGCGGGCCAGCAGCTCCCAGTCCAGCCGCGGCTTGTAGTAGTAGCCCTCCAGGTAGGCGGCCGAGGACAGCTTCAGCAGGTTGCGGTAGCCCTCGGTGGACTCGGCCAGCAGGGTGAGGTGGTAGTAGAGCTTCTCCCCCGCCCCCTCGGCGCCGACGTCGCCGCCGGTGTCGTCCACCCGGCCCCGGCGCACGGGCCGCTCGTGGCGGCTCTCGGCGGCCATGTAGGCCTCGGTGCCGATGACCGGGGTGATGCCCTGGGCCCGGCACTGCTTGTAGAAGTCCAGGACCCCGTACATGTTGCCGTGGTCGGTGATGCCGATGGCCGGCTGCCCGTCGGCCGCGGCGGCGGCGATGACCTCGGCCACCCGGGCGGCGCCGTCCAGCATCGAGAACTCGGTGTGCACGTGCAGGTGTGCGAACGAGCTCCCCACGACGGTCCCCTCCTGGCCACAGGTGCGTCCACAGGCTGGGTCCCCAGCCTGTGGACGAACTACACGAGTGTGCTTTCGGCCTGTCTAGCCGCTCCGGGCGCCCGCTGCCAGCCTCGCGGGGTGCCGGGTCCTGCGTGCCCCCGGGATCGACGCGTCACGGCCGGAACGGGCCCCCCGCCGCCGGTGGCCCGATCCCTTAGGGTGGCGGCCCCTTAGGCTGGGGGGCATGGCCACCGACGCGCCGTTCGCCGAGCGCATCGCCGCGGCCTACGCCGGCGGGGGACCGGCCCTCGACCTGGGCCGGGCCATGCTCGCCGGCACCGTCTTCCCCGAGGCCGCCGTGCGGATCCCGGCCGCCATGTGCAACCGCCACGGGCTGATCGCCGGCGCCACCGGGACGGGCAAGACCAAGACGCTCCAGCTGCTGGCCGAGCAGCTCTCGGGCTTGGGCGTGCCGGTGTTCGCGGCCGACGTGAAGGGCGACCTCAGCGGGCTGTCCCGCCCCGGCGAGGCCGGCGAGCGGGTGGCGGCCCGGGCCGGCGAGCTGGGCATCGGCTTCGAGCCGGCCGGCCACCCAGTGGAGTTCCTGGCCCTGGGCGGCCTCGGCCCCGGCATCCCCGTGCGGGCCACCGTGTCGTCCTTCGGGCCCGACCTGCTAGCCAAGGTCCTGGGCGCCAACCAGACCCAGGCCTCGTCGCTGTCGCTGGTGTTCCACTACGCCGACCAGGCCGGCCTGGCCCTGCTGGACCTGGCCGACCTGCGGGCCGTGCTGGTCCACCTCACCGGCGAGGAGGGCAAGGCCGACCTGGCGGGCATCGGTGGCCTGTCGGCGGCCACCGCCGGGGTGCTGCTGCGCTCGATCACCGAGCTGGCCGCCCAGGGCGGCGACGCCTTCTTCGGCGAACCGGAGCTGGACGTTGACGACCTGCTGCGCACCACGCCCGACGGCCGCGGCGTCATCAGCTGCCTGGAGCTGGCCGCCGTCCAGGACCGGCCCAAGCTGTTCTCGACCTTCCTCATGTGGCTGCTGGCCGAGCTGTTCGAGCAGCTCCCCGAGGTGGGCGACCTGGAGCGGCCCAAGCTGGTGTTCTTCTTCGACGAGGCCCACCTGCTGTTCGACGGCGCCCCGGCCGCCTTCGTCGACCAGGTGGCCCAGACGGTGCGCCTGATCCGGTCCAAGGGCGTGGGCGTGTTCTTCGTCACCCAGCTCCCCGACGACGTCCCCGGCGAGGTGCTGGCCCAGCTGGGCAACCGCGTCCAGCACGCCCTGCGGGCCTTCACGCCCCGGGACGCCAAGGCGCTGAAGGCGGCCGTGACCACCTACCCGAAGACCGGCGACTACGACCTGGAGGAGGACCTCACCCAGCTCGGCACCGGCGAGGCCATGGTCACGATCCTGTCGGAGCGGGGCGCGCCGACGCCGGTGGCCTGGACCCGCCTGCGCCCACCCACCTCGCTGATGGCCGCCGTCGACGCCGGTGAGATCGAGCGGGCCGCCCGCGCCTCGGCCCTGTGGCCCACCTACGCCGAGGAGGTCGACCGGGAGTCGGCCCGGGAGCGCCTGGCCGCCAGAGCGGCCGCCGGCGCCGCCGCCGCGGCAGCCGAACAGGAGGCGGCCGGGCAGGAGGCGGCCGGGCGGCCGGCGCCGGGGCGGCGGGCCGAGCCCAAGGGGAAGGACGGCGCCGTCCTGTCCTACGTGAAGAGCCGGGAGGGCCGGGCCATGTTGAACACCGTGGCCCGCGGCGTGTTCGGGCTACTCAAGAAGCGCCGCTGACGAGCCGGCCTAGCCCGTGGCCTACGGGCCCACCAGCAGGGCCCGGATCCCCAGGCCCATGACGAACAGCCCGCCCAGGCCGTAGAGCAGGTACAGGCGGTGGCGGAGCTGCTGGCGGTAGGAGTAGATGATGGCCACGGCGATGATGGCCACGAAGCCGTAGAACATGTGGAACCGGGCCACCGGGACGTCCTGGCCGGCCACCAGCCACACGCCCAGGCCCACCTGCACGAACACCGCCGCTTGGGCGACGGCCGTGAACCACCACAGCGCCCGGGTCCGCAGCGAGGGCACCCGGGCCGCCCCGAGGGCCCACAGCCCCGCCATCGCGTTGCCCAGGATCATCACCCACGCCCACCCCTCGTGCAGCGCTCGCAGGCTGGCCAGCAGCCGGGGGGCCGGCACCGCCCGGCGTCAGGTGCCCGGTGTCGAACGGGCCGCCTTCGGTGCCGAGCCGGCGGCGGCCTGCTGCTCCACCAGGAACGACCACAGCTCGGCGCCCCCGGCCACCGGGCCGCCGGTGCCCTCGGCCCGGGCGTGGCCCTGCCCGAACGCCGCCGACGACACCCAGGCGTCGAAGGCGGCCTCGTCCCGCCAGCGGGTGTAGACCAGCCAGCGGTCGCGCCCGTCGGTGGGCCGCAGGAGCTGGAACTCCTCGAAGCCGTCGGTGGTGTCGACCTGGCCGGCCCGGGCCGCGAAGCGGGCGGCCAGCTCGTCGGCCCGCCCGGCGGGCACGGTGATGGCGTTGATGCGCACGACGGACATGGCCGGCATCTTCCCAGCCGTCAGGCCAGCCCGTCGAACAGGCTCGTCTCCCGTTCGGCTCCGGGACGGGCCCCCTGGCGGATGTACCACTCCTGGCCCCACACGGCCACGAAGGCGTCGGGGGGCATGCCGAGGAAGAACGAGGTCTCGGCGATCTGGCTGGCGTGGGCGGCCATGGCCGCCCGCTTGGCATCGAGGTGGTCGCGCACGTCGACCACCGTGGTGACCACCTCGGCCGGCGAGCCGAAGGACTCGGGGTCGGGCGGCAGGTCCGGGGCGGTGGTCATGCCCAGCTCGGCGGCCCGGTCCAGCAGGTCCTGGACGTAGTCGCGGTCGACGGTCCCCTCGTAGACCCGGGCCGTGCCGGCCAGGCGGGCGGCCGCCGTGCCGACGCGGTGGACCTGGATGTGGTCGGGGTGGCCGTACAGGCCGTGGTCGTCGTAGACGGTCAGCACGTCGGCCGCCTCCTCGTCGAGGATGGCGGCCAGCCGGGCGGCCGCCTCGTCGAGGTCGGCCCGCCAGAAGCAGCCCGGGTCGTCGTTGGCGGCGGTGCCCATCATCCCCGAGTCCCGGTAGCCGAGGAAGGCGACCCGGTGGACCCCGAGCACCCGGGCGGCCGCCATGGTCTCGACCACCCGGCGCTCGGCCAGGCTCTCGCCCGGGGCCAGCACGCCCTCGGCCACCTCGCCCTGCTCGCCCCGGGTGGCCACCACCACGACGACCCGGTGGCCCTCGGCGGCCGCCTTGGCCAGGGTGCCCCCGCAGCCGATGGCTTCGTCGTCGGGGTGGGCGTGGAAGCTGACGAGCGTGGCCACGCCCGCCCAGGCTAGGCGGGCGCGTTACCGTCGCCGTCGTGGACGGCGATGCGGTGCGCGCCGACGTCGGCTCGCTGGACGACCTGCGGGCCCGGGGCTGGCTGGCGGGGACGGCGGGCGCCCGGCCCGTCTGCGTGTTCTGGCACGAGGACCGGGCCTGGGCCCTGGACGACCGCTGCCCGCACCTGGGCTTCCCGCTGCACCGGGGCAGCGTCGAGGACGGGCTGGTCACCTGCCACTGGCACCACGCCCGCTTCGACCTGGCCTCGGGCGGCACGCTCAACCCCTTCGCCGACGACGTGCGCACCTACCCCGTCGAGCTGGACGGGGGGCGCGTGCGGGTGGTGGTGGAGCCCGAGCGGCCCGACCCCGAGCGCCTCTTCGGCCGCCTGGGCGACGGGCTGGAGCAGGGCCTCAAGCTGGTGGTGGCCAAGGCCGTCCTGGGCCTGCTGGAGGCCGGCGTGGCGCCCGCCGAGGTGGTGCGGGCGGGGGTGCGCTTCGGCGCCGACAACCGGGCGGCCGGCTGGGGCAGCGGGCTCACGGTGCTGGTGGCCATGGCCAACGTGCTCCCCCACCTGGACCCCGCCGACCGGCCGCTGGCCCTGGTGCACGGGCTGGCCTTCGTGTCGCGCGACACCCGGGGGCGCCCGCCCCGCTTCCCGCTGGCCCCCCTGGCCGGCGGCGCCGTCGGGCCCCAGCGGGTGGCCGGGTGGTACCGCCGCTTCGTCGAGGTCCGGGCGGCCGACCCGGCCGAGCGGGCGCTGGCCACCGCGGTGGCGGCCGGCACGCCGCTGGGCGAGGTGGAGGCCACCATGATGGCGGCCGCCACCGACCACCTGTTCCTCGACGGCGGCCACACGGTGGACTTCACCAACAAGGCCTTCGAGGCGCTGGCCCAGCTGGGCGCCGGCGAGGCGGCCCGCCTGCTGCCCACGCTGGTGGCCCAGACGGCGGCGGCCGGCCGGGCCGAGGAGTCGGGGCGCTGGCGCCATCCCGTCGACCTGGCCGCCCTGGTCGGCGAGGCGTCGGCCCGCCTGCCCGGGCAGCTGGCAGCCGGGCGGGACGCCCGCCGGGCCGGGGCCTGGGACGGCGTGGCCGCGCTGGCGGGCGAGGTGCTGGGCGACGACCCGGCCGCCGTGGTCGGGTCCCTCGGCCGGGCGCTGGCCGCCGGCGCCACCGCCGAGCAGGTCGGCCGGGCCGTCGCCTACGCGGCGGCGCTGCGCCTGGCCCGCTTTCACACCGGCAACGACCACGCCGACTGGGACGTGGTCCACCACGCCTTCACGGCCGCCAACGCCGTGCACCAGTCCCTGGTGCGCGCCCCGTCGCCCGAGTCGCTGCGGGGGGTCCTCCAGGTGGCGGCCAAGGTCTACCTCGACCGCTTCCTCAACGTGCCGGCGGCCCGGGACGCCGAGCGGGTGGCCGCCGGCCTGGGGCCGGGCGGGCTGGACGACCTCCAGGAGTGCTGGGACCGCCAGGGCCAGGTGGACGAGGCGGGCGCGGTGGCCTGGCGCCACCTGGCCGGCGGGGGCGACCCGGCCCGGCTGGTGGCGGCCCTGGGCCGGGCCCTGCTGGCCGAGGACGCGCAGTTCCACTGGTACCAGACCTACGAGGCGGCCGTGCGCCAGTGGGCGGCCTGGCCGCCCGGCTCCCCCGAGGGCGCCCGCGTCCTGGTCGCCTGCGCCCGCTTCCTGGCCGCCCACACCCCCACCCGCCGGGAGCTCCCCGCCGTGGCCGCCACCGCCGCCCGCCTGCGCCGGGGCGAGCCGGTGGGCGCCGACGACGGCGCGCGTGAGCCGGCGGGCGAACCGTGACCGCCGAGGTCCTGGTCGACGACGGCCCCGCCCGGCCGGCGCTGGACTGGACGTGGCCCGACGCGCCCGAGCGGTTCGCGGCCCACGCCGCCGCGCTGGCCGCGGCGGCCGGGCCGGACCCGCACCGCTGGGTGACCTGGCGGCGCGCCAACGCGGCGGCGGCTCGGGCCTGCCTGCTGCGCCGCCGGCCGGGCCGGCGGCGCCTGGACGTGGCCTCGCTGGTTCGCAGCCTGGACCACCTGCTGGCCGGCCACGTGCTGGCGGCGGCCGCCATCGGGTCGGCCCGCCCGGGCGAGGTGGTGGCCGTCGACATCGCCCACCCGCCCGTCTACGAGCTGGGCGCCCTGCTGGCCGACCTGCTGGCCGCGCCGGCCGAGGGCGTGGCCCGCCACGACCTCGGCCCCTGGCTGGCCGCCCGCCGCGCCGCCTTCGACGCCGCCGTCCGCCCACCGGCCGGGCCGGCCGGCCCGGCCCTGCGGGCCTGGTCGGCCGGCCTGATCGCCGGTGAGCGGGCCCTGCCGCGGGCCGTCGCCGCGCTGTACGGGCTCCCGGGTGCGTAGCGGCCCTACATGCGGTCGAGGAGCTGGGTCTTCTTGGCCTCGAACTCGGCCCGGGTGATGATGCCGCGCTGGCGGAGCTCGTCGAGCTTCTCGATCTGCTCGGGGATGGACGGCTGGCGCAGGCCGGCGGCGCGGGCGGCGTCCCGGGCGCCGGACCGCTCCATCTCGGTGTAGATGACGTTCTGCACCAGGAAGGGCTTGGGGATGTCGGTGAACACCTGCTGGCCGCGCTCGCCGCCCGACTCGGTGGTGAGGTCGCCGGCGCCGATGATCCGCTCGAACACCGACTGGCTCACGGCGATGTCGTTGAGACGCTCGAGGGGGATCTCCTTGCCCCGCTTGGCCACCACGCCCTCCCGGAAGATGAGCCGGTCGGTGGTGATGGTGAAGTTGGTGGTCGACCAGCGGGCGTATCGCCAGGCGACCCAGCCCAGGGAGGCCAGGCAACCCAGCAGCAGCGCCACCCGCAGCACGTCGACCTCCCGGGCCGCCACGGCGCCCACGATGGTCAGGACCAGCACGCTCACCGGGCCGGTGAAGAACCACCAGTGCGGGTGGATGTCCAGCACCACGTCCTCGCCCTCGTTGAGGAGCTTGCGGGGGAAGGGCACGGCGCGAAGGGTACCGCCCTGTCCTCAACCCCACCCCCCGTTTCACCTCCCGTTCTCGTCACGCGATCGCACCGGAAACCGGTGCGATCGCGTGACGAGAACGGGAGGTGCGGG
>Ga0187893_10013055_pt1 | contig 11646 bp, 4 predicted proteins | sample MA1701074metaG_FD_139574 | JGI IMG/M metagenome (GOLD analysis project Ga0187893, IMG submission 139574) | White microbial mat communities from a basaltic lava cave in the Kipuka Kanohina Cave System on the Island of Hawaii, USA - MA170107-4 metaG ...
GAGGCGCTCAACCGCGAAGGAGCGCTCTTCCTCGACTCCGGGAAGCGCCTGGAGTTGAAGGTTTCGGCGTCGTCGGCCGGCACCGTCGAGGGCACCGTGACGGCGCCATGTCATGAACTCTGAAGCCTCCCGCTACGGCTCGCCCGGCCGGGCGATGGCCCATCCCGCCCGGTTCGCGAGGTCCGGGACGCCGTTCGTGTACGTCGTCACGGCGATGAACGGCCAGAGGTAGTCGTACGCCCCCTGCGCGCCCGGGAAGCCCTCGCGGACCGAGACCATGAGCGCGAGGCGGGCGTCGACGCCGTAGTAGCCCGCGAACGACGTCCCCGTCCCCGAGGGGCTCGACCCGAAGTTGCCGACGAAGAGGTCGCGCCAGGTCGCGTAGTACGTGATCTTGCCGGTCGAGTCGCGCGTCCCGTACGCGATGACCCCGGCCCCCGCGAACGAGCGCCGGTAGTCGGGCTCGTGCGTGAAGAGGCCGAGCTGGAAGCGCGCGATCGTGTCGCGGTGCGCGGTCGCGCCCGGGAACCCCTGGTCGTTCGCGCGGTCGATCGCCCACATGAGGTAGTTCTGCTCCCAGGTCGAGAGCCACTTCCTGGGGGCGAGGAAGCTGTCCTCGGGGCGCTTCCCCTCCCAGAGGACGCCGAGCGGCGTCGCCGCGTGCGAGGCCGTGTAGGTCTCGAGCCAGCGGAGGTTGTTGCCGATCTTCTCGCCGAGGTAGGCCCGGAGCGGATCGCCGTCCGGGAGCCAGGCGCACGCGTCGACGAGGTTGCGGAGGCCCCAGGCGAAGCCGCGGACCTCGTTGACGCGCAGGATGCCGGCGCTCCCCTGCCGGGCGTTGCCGAAGGCGTCCTGGTAGGTGGCGAGGAGCACGTAGTCCGCCCAGTACGACATCTCGTCCTTGTAATAGCGGTCGCCCGTGAGGAGGTACGGCACGTAGGCGAGCGACGGCACGTGGGCGTTGTCGGGCGTGAGCGGCCCGCGCGCGCCGAGGTTGCCGGCCGGCTTGTCGTCGGCCCGCGTGTCGAGCCAGAAGTTCGGGCGCTCGTCGATCGAGATGAGCCGGAGCTCGCCGACCCCGGCGCGCGTCCCGCCGACGGGCTCGCGCACGTGCACCGGCCACGAGCCGGCGAGGTCGCCCTCCGCGAGCACGTAGCGGCGCTGCGTCGGGTTCCGGTGGACGAGGTAGCGCGCGGTCCAGTCGGGGTAGGGCGCGAGCTCGGGGCGGCCGCCGTGCTCGGGCATGTAGGCGACGAGGCCGGCCTTGTCGAGGATCTCGAACTCGGGGCCCGTCGGGTTGTCGACGCGGTTCGCGACGAGCGACAGGTACCGCGGCAGGGCCTTCGACGCGTGGAAGGAGGCGAGGTCGGGCACGATCTCGGACACCTGGAGCTCGAGGGCGAAGACCTTGCGCCAGCGCGTCAGGTACGGGTGGTTCACGCCCGTCCTCGAGAAGACGGTCTGGCCGTCGGCCGTGACGGCGACGTCGTAGACGGCGGACGTCGCGCCGGCCTGGTCGAGCACGTTCTCGACGGCGACGTCGAGGCGCGTCTGGCCGTCCGTGTAGGAGCGGACGTCGAAGATCACGCGCAGGAACGGGTGCGGCGCGCCGTTCGAGAGGGTGGGCGCGACGACGGCGCGCCCTTCCTGGACGAGCGGGCCGTCGAGCCAGCGGTCGGCGGACGGCGCGAGCGGCAGCGTCGCCGTGTAGATCTGCCCGCCGAGCGTGAAGCGCACGGACGCCGTCGGGATCTGCGGCGTGAAGCGACCGGACCAGGGCGGGGCCGCGTGGATGTCGTAACGGTCCGCGGTCTCGACGAAGGTCGAGACGACGGCGAACTTGACCGAGCCGTCGGGCCAGCGCGTCTTCACGTCGGTCTGGGTGACGAGCCGGCCCACCTGGAGGGCATCCGGCGCCACGCCCTGGGGCAGGGCGACGCCGAAGGTCGCCCAGCCGGGCGAGAGCGTCGCCGCCGACACCGGGGTGATCGAGGGCGGAGGCGGCGACGGCGGCGGCGGCTCCGGAGGAGGAGGAGGAGGAGGAGGAGGAGGCGGCGGCGGCGGCGGCGGCTCCGGAGGAGGAGGCGGCGGTGGCGGCTCCGGCGGAGGAGGCGGCGGGGGCTCCGGAGGGGGAGGCGGCGGGGGCTCCGGCGGGGGAGGCGGCGGGGGCTCCGGCGGGGGAGGCGGCGGGGGCTCCGGCGGGGGAGGCGGCGGCGGCTGCGGCGGGGGAGGCGGCGGCGGCTCCGGCGGAGGAGGAGGCGGTGGTGGTGGTGGCGGAGGCGCTGGCGGCGGCTCCGGAGGCGGCGTCGGCGTCGCATCGGGCGCGGGGGTGGTGGACCCGTCGTCCGTGCCCGGGTCCTGCCCGGTCGAGTCGCCGGTCGCCGGGGGCGGGACGCTCTGCGCGGCGCCGACGGCTCCGCCACCGCCCCCGCCCCCGCCGCAGCCCGCGAGAGCCAAGGCCACTGCCATTGCGGCCGCGACGGCCAGCCCACACCTCTCGAGTCGGACCATTTGGGTTTCGCCCTCCCCTTTCCGGACGTGGCGCAAACGCCGAGTTTTCGCACCCCGGCGGTGCACCGGATGCAGGCTCGCGGCGCGCGCAAGATCGTGGTGATGGGGCACATCCTCGCATCGCCCGGGGGGAGCGGCAAGGCCGGGAAGTCAAGCGCCAGGCCGATCCACGACGAACTATCCCCGGAATACCCTGTTCTCCATGGATCTTCGGGCGATGGGCTGGAAACAAGGACCGGAGAGCGGTTCGGCGGGCGATCGCCGGAACCGCTCCCGTCGTTCTTCAGGTGAGACGGGGAGGCGGCCTAGGGCTCGCCCGGCCGCGCGATGGCCCAGCCGGCGCGCCGCCTGAGACCGGTCGCCCCGCTCACGCGCGGGAAGAGATACTCGTGAGCTTCCAAGGCGCCGGGCAGGCCGTCGCGGACGGCGATGAGCAGCATGAGCCGGGCGTCGACCCCGTAGTACTCGGCGAAGGGCGTCGGCTTCGAGCTCGCCCCGAAGTTCGCCCGGAAGAGCTCGCCGAAGCTCGAGTAGTAGCGGGTCGAGCCGCCCTCGCGGACGCCGACCGCGATCACGCCCTGGCCGGCGAACTCGCGCTCGAACTCGGGGTGGTGGGTGAAGAGGCCGAGCTGGAAGCGCACGATGCGGTCGCGGTGCCGCGCCCCGCCCGGGAACCCCTGCTCGTTGGCGTGGTCGATCGACCAGGCGAGGTAGTTCTGCTCCCAGGTCGAGATCCACACCCTCGGCGCCCGGAAGTCGTTCTCGGGGCGCTTGTCCTCCCAGAGCGTGCCGAGCGGCGCGTCATGCCGGTCGGCGTAGGCGTCGAGCCAGGCGAGGTTGTTCGCGATCTTGTCGGCGAAGTACGCCCTCGCGGGATCACCGTCCGGGAGGTACGCGCACGCGTCGACCAGGTTGCGGAGGCCCCAGGCGAAGCCGCGGACCTCGTTCGACCGCAGCAGGCCGCGGCTCCCCTCGCGGGCGTTCCCGACGCGCTCCTGCGCCGTCTCGAGGAGGACGAAGTTCGCCCAGAACGTCATCTCGTCCAGGTAGAAGCGGTCGCCCGTCAGCAGGTACGGCACGTATGCGAGCGACGGCACGTGGGCGTTGTCGGGGTGAAGGTTCGTGCCGCCGAGCTGGCCGGCCGGCCGGTTGCCGGCATCGCCGCGCCGGTCGATCCAGAAGCCCGGACGCTCGTCGATCGAGACGTAACGGCCGGGCCCGAGCCCCGCGAACGGCCCGCCCTCGGGCTCGCGGATGTGAACGGGCCAGGAGCCGGCCTGGTCGCCGTTCGCGAGGACGTACCGGCGCTGCGTAGGGTCGCGGTGGACGAGGTAGCGGGCCGTCCAGTCCGGGTACGGCGCCAGCTCGGGGCGGCCGCCGTGCTCGGGCATGTACGGGGTCAGGTTCGCGCCCCCGAGGATGTCGAAGCCGGCGCCGGTCGGCAGGTTTACGCCGTTCGAGACGAGCGCGAGGTAGCGCGGCAGGGCGCGGGCGTCGAAGCCGGATCGCAGGTCCGGCGCGACCTGGGCGGGCTCGCCGCCGACCGCGAACTTCCGGCGCCAGCGGGCGAGGTGCGCGTGGCGCACGCCCGTCTTGCGGAAGGCGTCGCGGCCCGCGACGTCGACGGCGACGTCGTAGGTGACGGGGCCGGCGCCCGCCTTGTCCACCGTGTTCTCGACGGTCACGTCGACCGTCGCCGCCCCGTCCGCGTAGCGCCGGGCGTCGAAGATCACTCGCAGGAAGGGGTGCCCCGAGCCGTCGCCGCGCGCGGGGACGACCACGTGGCGGCCCTCGTGGACGAGCGGGCCGGCCAGCCAGGCATCGCCCGAGGGCTCGCCCGGGAGGCGCGCCTCGTAGGCGGTGCCGCCGATCGTCAGGCGCACCGCGGCGGACGGGACCTGCGGCGCAAAGGCGCCCGGCGGAGGCGGTGGCGCCTGGCCGATCGGGTAGAGGCCGTTCGCGTCGGGCTTCGCCGTCACGACCGCGAAGCGGATCGAGCCGTCCGGCCAGCGCGTCTTCACGTCGGTCTGCGTCGGCAGGCCGCCGACCTGAACGGCCCCCGTCGCCGCGCCCTGAGGGAGGGCGAGGCCGAACGTCGCCCACCCGGGCGTGAGTCCGACCTCGTAAGGGCTGGCACCGGGTGCGCCCGGAGCGCCGCCGGGAGCGCCGGGAGCGCCGGGAGCGCCGGGGGTACCGGGGGGAAGGGGCGCGGCGGCGCCGCCCGCGGGCGGGCCGCCGCCACTGCCGCCACCGCCCCCGCTGCACGCGGGCGCCGCGAGCATGAGGAGCCCGAGCGCGAGGCCGACGAAAGCGCGATGGTGCCGGAGCGTGTCGAACATGTCTTTTCTCCCGAGTGAAGCCTGCTCCGGGGCCGCCCGACGACGCGGCGCCCGGATCGCCCGGAGGGCCTTGTGGGGTGGCCCCGGGCGGGTGACGTGGAGGGACATACTTGCATCCCACCGGGCCTCCGGCAAGCTCCTTTTCTTTCGAACCTGCCTGCGCTACTCGGCTTGCGAAAGTCATCACCCGAAAAGAGGCCGAATCGTGTCGGACCCACACGATAGACTGCGGGTCATGCGGGCGGCGGCGCTGGAATGGAGGGTTCGGGGGCTCCGGGCGGCCGGGCGTCGGCTCGCGGGCACCGTGGGGCGGCTCGCGGCCGTGCTGCTCGACGTCGTCTATCCTCCGGTCTGCCTCGCGTGCGGCGGGGCGCCGGAGGAGGCGGCTGCGGCGCTCCTTCTCCGCTCCCCGTCTGCTCCCCTCTCACCTGAGGCCGCCCCGCCTTCCCTCTCCCTCCGGGAGGCGGTCGGGGGAAGGACGCCGGCCGCCGGCCTGGCGGTTCCCCGCGCCACCGGTCCCCCCGGCCCCGCTCCCCCGGGCCTCCCCGGCGCCCGGCGCTTGCGCCTGTGCGGGGCGTGCCGGGCCGGCCTGGCGGTGCCGGCACTGGCCGGGCAGTGCCCCCGGTGCGGCGCGCCGGCGGGCCCGTACGCCCATGTGGCGGCGCAGGGCTGCCGGGCCTGCGGCGGCGGGCGGCGGCTCGGCGTGGCCCGGGCCGTCGTCATCGGCCCGTACGGGGGCACGCTCGCCCGGCTCGTCCGGCGGCTCAAGTACCACGGGCGAGAGGAGCTGGGCGAGCCGCTCGGACGGCTGCTGGCCGAGCGCGTGGCCGAGGCGGGGCTCCGGGCCGATGTCGTCGTCCCCGTGCCGATGAGCGAGGCGCGGCGGCGGGAGCGCGGGTTCGACCACGCCGAGCGGATCGCCGAGGGGCTGGCGGCGGCCCTCGGCCTCGGGGTCGCGCGGGCGCTGACGCGCGTCCGGGAGACGCCGCCGCTCTTCGCGCGCGGGGCGCGGGAGCGGCGCGAGGCGCTGCTCGGGGCCTTCTCCGTGAGGGAGCGCGACGCGGCGCGAGTGACGGGGCGCCGCGTCCTGCTCGTGGACGACGTCATCACGACGGGCGCGTCCCTTACCGCCTGCGCCCTGGCGCTGCGGGCGGGAGGGACGCGCGAGGTCGCGGCCGCGGCCGTGGCGCGGCGCGGAGGCAAGGCTTAGAATGGGCCTGACCATGGAACCGACGCCGCTTTCGAGCGCCGATCTCGCGGCCTTCCGCGAGCGGCTCGACCGCATCGACCGGACGATCCTCGACGCCCTCGCCGAGCGCCGCGCGCTCGTGGGCGAGATCCTCGAGGTGAAGGACCGAGAGGGGCTGCTGCTCCGCGACCTCGCGCGCGAGGGTGCGATGCGTCGCGCCCTCGTGGAGGAGGGCAAGGCCCGGGGGCTCGACGCCCACTTCGTCTCCCGGCTCTTCGGCGAGGTGATCGCGGACTCGGTGCGGCTCCAGGCCGACCTCCTGGTGCGCCGCCAGAACGCATCGCGCCAGGGCGCGGGCCCGTTCGTCGTCGCCTACGCGGGGACGGCGGGCAGCTACGCCGAGCTCGCCGCTCGGCGGCACTTCGCCGGGGAGGCGGAGAGGGCGGTGCTCCGCGGCTACCGGACGTTCCGGGAGGCGGCGACCGCGGTCGAGCGGCGGGAGGCCGCCTACGGGGTGCTGCCGATCGAGAACACGACGGCCGGGTCGATCAACGACACGTACGACGTGCTGACGGAGACGGGGCTGTCGATCGTGGGCGAGGTCGTCCTCCACGTCGACCACTGCCTGGTCGGCGTGGCCGAGGTGCCGCTCGCGCGGGTCGCCCGGGTGCTGTCGCACCCCCATGCGCTCGCCCAGTGCAGCGGGTTCCTCGAGGCCATGCCGCACGTCACGCCGGAGCCGTTCCACAACACGGCCCTCGCCGCCCGCAAGGTGAAGGACGACGGGGATCCGACGCAGGCCGCGATCGCGAGCCGGGAGGCGGCCGAGCAGTACGGCCTCCACATCCTGAAGGAGGGGATCGCCGACCGGCCGTTCAACTTCACCCGGTTCGTCGTCGTCGCGGGAGCGCCGATCCAGCTCGACGCCCGGATCGCCTGCCGGACGAGCCTGGTCTTCGCGACGAAGCACGAGGAGGGTGCGCTCGCGCGGACGCTGGCCGTGCTCGCGAAGCACCACCTGAACTTGACGAAGCTCGAGTCGCGCCCGCGACCGAACGTGCCCTGGGAGTACAACTTCTACGCCGACTTCGAGGGGAACGTGGCCGACCCGGGCGTGCGGGCGGCGCTCGAGGAGCTGACGACCATCGTCTCGTACCTCAAGGTCTTCGGCAGCTACCCGGCGGCGACCGGGGTCGGGGCGCGCGCCCCCGAGGCTCCCGAGCTCGCGGGCGCGGGGGTGGCGGAACCGGGCTCGGCGCCCGGAAACGGCCGGTCCCAGGGACTCCCTCTCCCGCCGGGAGAAGGTCGGGGTGAGGGCGGCCACGACCGGCGGGTGACTCCCTCCCTCGAGGGCCCTTACCGGCTCGCCTCGCTGGCCCACCGCCCCGAGCCGACGCGCGTGCGGGTCGGCGACCTCCTCGTGGGCGGCGGCGGGCTCGTGATCATGGCCGGTCCGTGCTCGGTCGAGTCGCGCGAGCAGATCTTCGCGGCGGCGCGGGCCGTCCGGGATGCGGGCGGGCACATCCTGCGGGGCGGGTGCTTCAAGCCCCGGACGTCGCCCTACAGCTTCCAGGGGCTCGGCTACGAGGGCCTGGAGCTGCTGGCGGAGGCGGGGCGCGCCTTCGGGCTGCCGATCGTCACCGAGGTGCTCGCCGAGGTCGACGTCGGGCGCGTGGGGCGCGAGGCCGACATCCTCCAGATCGGGGCGCGCAACATGCAGAACTTCGCGCTGCTGCGCGAGGTGGGCAAGGTGGACCGCCCGATCCTCCTCAAGCGGGGCATGATGTCGTCGATCGAGGAGCTCCTCGCCGCGGCGGAGTACATCCTCTCGCAGGGCAACCAGCAGGTGATCCTCTGCGAGCGCGGCATCCGGACGTTCGAGACGGCGACCCGGAACACGCTCGACATCTCGGCCGTCCCGGCGCTCCGCGAGCGCACGCACCTCCCGGTCATCGTCGACCCCTCGCACGGCTGCGGGCGCGCGAGCCTCGTGCCGCCGCTGGCGCGGGCGGCCGCGGCCGTCGGCGCCGACGGGATCATGATCGAGATGCACCCGCGCCCCGAGGAGGCCCTGTCGGACGCCGACCAGGCGATCACGCCGACGGTGCTGGCGGACGTGCTGCGGAGCATCGCCTCGATCCGGCGGTGAGTGTCGCTCGCCGCAAGATGCCCAGGAAAGGGGTACTGCAGCCCTCGCGAGGGCAGGCTGAATTCTCCCTGTCTGGCGTCGCAAGAAAATCCGGTTCCGATAAACCATTGCAGATCATGACAATCGGAGTCGATCCTACGGCGATCGCCGGCCGCCGTCGCTTGCCGGCTCGCTTCAGGTGATGGTAGACTTCGCCGGCGCGTTCCGGCCCAATCCGCAAGCGACGCGCATCTTCGACAGCGAGAGAAACAGGGTCGTCCACCGGCTGGGCCCCCGGCACGCGCCAAGGGTGGGGTGTGGTGTGTCGGCTCTCGCTCCGACACGCTTCGACCGTCACCCTGGGGGGGAAAGCGGCTTATGGTCCGGGGCGCGGCGTATCGCCGCCGCTGGGCCCTTGCCGTTGCCGCGCTCACGGTCGTGCTCGCAGGGTGCGGGGGCGGGGGCGGAGGTGGCGGGGGTGGGGGGAGTTCGGGCGGAGGGGGAAGCGGGGCCGGGGGAGGAGGAGGAGACGCCGGCGGTTCCGGCGGCTCCGGCGGCTCCGGCGGTGCGGACAGCGGGGGCGCAGCAAGCTCGTCCAGCGCCGAGATCGGCCCCGCGGGCGGCAGCGTTCGAGTCTCCTCGGGCGCCATCGCGAACGCCGAGATCGCCGTCCCGCCGGGCGCGCTGAGCGCTTCGGTCATGGTTTCGGTCGCCCCGGCGGCCGACCTGGACGGCGGGGGCGCGTATGCCCGCGTCGGCCCCGCCGTCCGGTTCGGGCCGCCCGACGCCACGCTCTCCGCCCCGGCGACCGTCAGGCTTCCGTACGAGCCCTGGCGCATCCCCGGGGGCAAGACCGCGGGCGACCTCATCGTCCTCATCCGGGACGATCGGAGCGGGGCGGTGACGCCGGTGGCTCCCGCGAGCCTCGACGCCGCGAGCCGCACGGTGACGGCGCCGACGACGGTCCTTCGCTCCTTCCAGGTCGCCGTGGCGGCGCGAGTCCCGGACCCCGCGCGCTCGACGCTGGCGAGCGATCGGACGACCGGCATCGTGGCCGACGGGGTGGATGCGGCGACGGTGAGCGTGATCCTGCGGGATGCCGCGGGGCGCCCCGCCCCGGGGCACCGGGTGGAGCTCGAGGCCGCCGGGACGGGCGCCACGATCCTGCAACCCCAAGCCCTGAGCGACGCTGGCGGTTCGGTCGCCGCAAGGATCGCCTCCGTCAAGGCGGGGGCCCAGCCCCTTCGAGCACGCGTGGTCCTGGCGACGGAGGTCGTGCGGCTGGACGCGGCTCCTGTCGTCGAGTTCGTCGCCGGCCCGGCGACGCGGCTCGAGTTCGCGGCGCCGCCGGGGGCGGCGACGGCCGGAGAGCCGATCGCACCGGCGGTCGAGGTCGAGGTCCAGGACGCGTTCGGGAACCGCGTGGCCAGCGCGACGCCGGTCGTCACGGTGGCGCTGGGAGGGGGCGCGGGCGGAGGCCGGCTGCTCGGAGCGCTGGCGGCGCCGGCGAGCAGCGGGGTGGCCCGGTTCGACGACCTCGTGGTCGACGCGCCGGGGTCCGGGTACGTGCTCGTGGCGTCGGCCGCCGGACTGCCGGCGGCGACGAGCGGCGCCTTCGACGTCGCGGAGGGCGTCCCGGCGGGGCTGGCGTTCGCGATCGGGCCGCCGGTCGAGGCGACGGCCGGCGAGACGCTCGCCCCGGCCATCGTGATCGCGGTCGTGGACGCCGGGGGGCGACGTGTGACGTCGCCGAGCGCCGGGGCGGGGCCGGTGACCGTGTCGCTCGTCGGCGGCGGTGCGGGCGCGGCTGTCGCGGGGACGACGACACAGGGCGTGGCCGGGGGCCTGGCGACGTTCGCCGACCTCCGGGTCGACGGGGCCGCGACCGGCTACAGGCTCGAGGCGGCGGCGGCGGGCCTGCCGGCGACGGCGAGCGCCGTCTTCGCGGTCCGGCCGGGGCCGGCGGCGAGCCTCGAGCTGGCGGGCCTGCCGGCGGCGATCGTGGCGGGGGCGGGGGCGGATGTGACCGTCATCGCCCGCGACGCTTTCGGCAACGTGGCGACGGCGTACGCGGGGACGGTCGCGTTCTCGTCGGCCGACCCGCGGGCCGCCCTTCCGGCGCCCTTCACGTTTGCGACCGGGGACGGCGGCGTGCGGAGCTTCCCGGGCGGAGTGGCGCTCGGGACGGCCGGGGCCCAGGCCGTCGAGGTGGCCGACCTCGGCGCGCCGGCGACGATCCGCGGCGGGGCCACGGCCCTGGTCGAGCCCGGAGCGGCGGTCGCGCTCGAGCTGCTCGCCGGCGTGAACGCGATCGAGGCGGGCGGGGCCGTGGGCCTGACCGTGACGGCGCGGGACGCTTTCGGCAACGTGGCGACGGGGTTCCGGGACACGGTCGTCTTCTCCTCGACCGATCCGCGCGCCGACCTGCCCGCGACGCACACGTTCGGCGCGGGCGACGCGGGCCGGCGCGGCTTCTCGCCCGGCGCGATCCTGAGGTCGGCCGGAAGTCGTACGCTGACCGTGTCGCGCGTCGGCGGGGGCCTCGCCGGCGGAACGCAGGTCGTCGCCGTCGGCCCGGGCGCGGCGGCGGCGCTGACGTTCCGGCAGCCGCCGAGCGAGACGCCGGCGGGCGCGCCCATCGTGCCGCCGGTCGAGGTCGCCGTGCTCGACGCCTTCGGAAACGAGGTCGGGTCGGCAAAGGACGCAATCTCGCTGGCGCTCTCGGGCGGACCCGCGGGCGCGACCCTCTCGGGGACGACGACGGTCGCAGCCTCGGCGGGACTGGCTGTCTTCGGCGACCTGCGGATATCGGCCACGGGACCCGGCTACCTCCTCGTCGGCACCGCCGACGGGCTCGCAGGCGCGACGAGCGCGTCGTTCCGGATCACGAACACCGCTCCGATCGTCACCGCGGGCGCGGACCGCACGGTCGCGGAGGGCGACGTCGTCGCGCTCGCCCCGGCCTCATTCGCCGACGCCGGCGCGCTCGACACGCACGCCGCGGTCGTCGACTGGGGCGACGGGACCGCGCTCGCGGGCGTCGTCGACGCGGTCGCGCGCACCGTCTCGGGAAGCCACGTCTATCCCCGGAACGGCACCTTCACGGTCACGGTCACGGTCACGGATGACGCGGGCGACTCCGGCGCCGCATCGTTCCGGGTGTCCGTCGCCAACGTCGCCCCGACCGTGACCGTCGGCGGCAACCAGGCCATCGCCGAGGGCGAGTCGGTCTCGGTTGCCGCCTCCTTCACCGACGCCGGCGCCAACGACACGCACACGGCCACGATCGACTGGGGCGATTTGAGCCCTGTCAGCGCCATCACGCCGACGAACGGCACCGTCGCGGGCACCCACGTCTACGCGCAGAACGGGACGTTCACCGTAACGGTCACCGTCACTGACGATGACAGCGAGGCCGGCACGGCGTCGCTCCTGGTCACCGTCGCCAACAGCGCGCCCACCGTCACCGCCGGGGGAAA
>Ga0187893_10013056_pt1 | contig 11646 bp, 9 predicted proteins | sample MA1701074metaG_FD_139574 | JGI IMG/M metagenome (GOLD analysis project Ga0187893, IMG submission 139574) | White microbial mat communities from a basaltic lava cave in the Kipuka Kanohina Cave System on the Island of Hawaii, USA - MA170107-4 metaG ...
CTCTAAATTTCCTTAGATTCAAAATTTAAAACAAATCCGCAATCCGCAATCCGCAATCCGCAATCGCTTCAGTCCATATCCAACGGATTTTTGAAAGGCTTATCCTTATCATCGCCTGCCCGTTTCATAGCTTCTTTGAACTTCTCTTCCAAGATTCTCTCGCGGTCTTTTTGTGAACCGAGTTCTTGTTGAAAAATTTGATTGCGAAGTTCTTTCTCTTTCTCCATTTCTTTCATTCTGTTATCAAAAGAGAAGGCTGCCTTTGCTTTTTCTTCGTGAGAAATTATTGCACCCGTCTGCGCGTCAACTATCAAAGTAGCCTCGCAACACGGACAAAGAATTGTAAAGCGCGTAGTTTCCATATTTTTTCCCCTCTCGCAATAAAGTTTCTTTACGGGATTGTAAGAAGGCAAAAGGCAAAAGGCAAAATTAAAAACTTCACTTTTGCCTTTTGCCCTTTGCCTTCTTACTTTTGATTTTCTTACGGAGTTATTGCACCTTTGATTTTTTTCCTGTTTTCTTACCTCTATCCAGAGTCTGCGCGCCGTTTTTTTTCGCACCCATTTTTGTTTTGCCAGCTACAGTTTCGGCAGTTTCTTTTGTCTTTTCGGTGTCGTCTTTACCAATCTCATTTCCTTTTTCACCCTCACCGCCACCTTGCTTCTGCTGTTCCATCTTCTTTTTTTGTTCTTCCTTTTCGGGATTTGGCGTTTCGGGTTTCGGCTGAATTAGTTTAACGGCGATGGCAAGTTGTTCGGCGGATAATATATGCGCCGATTCGATAAATTCTTTTGGTAATTCTCTTGCGCCACCCTTTTTGTCATAGACCTTCGCGCTTCTATTTAATTTCTCGTCAGTAATACGAACCATTTTTGAAATAAGCGGATTGTCTTTGAAAACGCGGGTTTCCGTGACCGAACGGTCTTTCGGGTTCATATAAACTGTCATTTCGGAATTGTCAGGCGCAGGCATTTTCATTTGTGTCGGTGGTTGTCCCGTTGTTGTAGGGTCTTGCCCCGCAGGAGGAGTCATTGTCGTCGTCGGATTCTGTGTGTTTGTATTGGCAGACATCGGCGAAGTCATATTTGCATTCGACGGGTCAGGGTTGTTCGGAAGCGTAGCCGTATTTGTGTTTGTGTTATTACCGCGTGAACATCCGGCAATTAAGAGAGAGAGAGAAAGTGAAACAATTAAAACTTTTATTTTCATTATCAAAACTCCAAACTAAAATTATCCTCTTTGATTAAGAATCATCAGCACAAAAAGAAGCGGAAGATATAAAACCGAAGCCAACATCAAACGTCTTGCCTCTTGTTTCGATTTTGTACGCGCAACGCGAATACTGCTGTAAAGAAATAATAAACCGAGAATTAACGCGCCGAAGAAATATACCAAACCGGACAAACCCATCAACGTAGGAAGCAAGCTGACGGGAATCAACGTCAGTGTGTAAAGAACCATCTGCCGTGCTGTGATGCTTCCGTCGTCTTCAATCACAGGTAACATCTTTATTCCTGCCTTTGCGTAATCTTCGCGATACATCCATGCAATCGCCAAGAAATGTGGAAACTGCCAGAAGAATTGAATTAAAAACAAAACCCACGCGCTGATATGTAATTCGTTTGACGCGGCAGTCCATCCCATTAAAGGCGGCATAGCCCCCGGAATCGCGCCGATAATTGTCGAAAGCGACGTGCGTGTTTTCAAAGGCGTGTAGAGCAAAACGTAACCGACAATAACAGAGATACCCAACAGTGATGTCAAAGGATTTACTAAAACCGCTAAATAGACCTCTGCAATAAAACACAAACCTACGCCAAACAATAATGCCTGTATTGGCGTTAGTTTTCTTGCGGGAAGCGGGCGTGTTTCTGTCCGGCGCATAACGCCGTCAATCTTTCTTTCGAGGTATTGATTAAGCGTAGAAACACCAGAACACAAAAGCGTAATTCCTACAACCGTGCGCAACAACAAAATGTAATCAAGCTTTCCGTGTGTTCCAAGCACAAACCCAGCCGCCGACATTAAAACAATCAAAAATGTAATGCGCGGTTTTGTCAGTTCGTAAAAAGCCGCAAGTCTTTCGCGCGCGCTTAAATTTTCGATTGCTTCATCCTGTTTTAATTCAACAGCGATACTCTCCATAGACAGATTAAAACCTTAAAATTTATGACTCTTATTTAGTTAGAAATGGAATCAATAACGAGCGTGTGAATGGTAAATGTTGAAGCTTGATTTGTCTATGCAAGAGTCGAAGCCATTTCTTGTTTCAATGCGTTTTGAACTTCATCGAATGTTTTTTCTATTTGTTGAACGACAGCTTTTGCCGATTTCAAATCCTTATCAACCGCATAGCTTTCCAAACTTTTACAGAGCAACATCATCTTTTCAGCTCCGTAGCATCCGCTGCTGCCTCTTAGTTTGTGCGCGGCATTTTTCAAAGCAATAAAATCATGATTGCTCAATGCCTCTTTCAAATCATCAAGCCTCTGCGGCGTTTCGGCTAAAAACATTTCAACAAGGTCTTTGAAAAAAGCCGTGTCGCCGTCACCGAGTTCGCGCAATCCGTTAATAGCCTCATGATTGAGCGTCAATTCGTCAAAATCAAGATTTAATATCGAAAACTCAATGGTTGATTTTTCGCCCTCAGTAAAGAGGCATTCTTTCTCCTGAGTTTTCAAACTTACCCATTGCTCTAACACCTTTTTTAATTCGTCTGCCCTGAAAGGTTTGCTTAGAAAATCATCCATACCCGCGGATAAACATTTTTGGCGTATTTCGTTTCCTGTGCGCGCCGTCAATCCGACAATTGGAATATGAAATCCGTGTTCTTCGATTTTGCGGATTTGTGTTGCTGCTTCAAAGCCGCTCATCACAGGCATTTCGCAGTCCATAAAAATCAAATCGAACGACGATTTGGTAAGAGTTTCGAGAGCCTCCCTGCCGTTAGCTGCAACTTCAGCGGCGTATCCAAGTTTTTTCAAATATGTCACGGCAACAGTGCGGTTCACTTCGTTATCATCAGCTACCAAAACACGCCCTTTGGGTTGTGCCAAATCTTCTGCCAAGGTATGGCGCGTTATCAGTTCTTTTGTTACGGGTGCAGAAGCGGATTTTTCATCCGGCGTTTGAGTCAGGACCGTCAACAAACAATCATGGAGCTGAGTTTGTCTGACAGGCTTTGTTAGGTAAGCGGAAATGCCTGCAGATTTCGCTGAAGCTCCGTGTCCGCGTTGTCCTATTTTCGGCAAAAGTATCAAACGAGCCGATGCGATTTTCTCGTCGGATTTTATGACATGCGCGAATTCAAACCCGCTCATGTCATCCATCTGCAAAGCCATCAAGACAAAATCAAACTGCTCGTTTCTGCGCGCCGATTCGCGTAAATAACGCAAACCCTCTGTGGCGCTGTCTGCTATCTGCGAGACCATCCCCCAAGCCGAAACTTGTTGTGACAAGGTGCGGCGACAACTTTCATTTTCATCAACAATCAAAACACGCAAGCCTTCCAAACCTGATGAAAGTGTTTCCTCTTTTGATATTTCGGGTTGTGTTTCAAGTTGAAGCGTAAACCAAAATGTCGAGCCGGAGTCGGGAGCGCTTTCCACCCCGATTTCGCCGTTCATCAACTCTACAAGCTGTTTAGAGATTGCAAGCCCAAGCCCCGTTCCGCCAAATCTCCGCGTGATTGAACCATCTGCCTGCGAAAAAGATTGAAAGAGCTTCTTTTTATCTTCGTCAGAAATGCCTATGCCTGTATCTTTGACTGAACAATAAAGACGAACCACACCGGCTGCCTCAAACTCTTTTGTGACATTCACGGAGACAACACCTTTATCCGTAAATTTGATTGCATTGCTTACAAGGTTCAGAAATATCTGTCTGATTCGCAACGGATCGCCACGAAGCAAACAAGGGATGTCAGGTTCTATGAATGTCGTGAGTTCGATTTTCTTTGCTTGCGCCCTTTCTGATAAAAGATTAACGACTGATTCAACCGCTTCGCAAAAGTTAAAATCAACGAGTTCAATATGAAGTTTTCCCGCTTCGGCTTTTGAGAAATCGAGAATGTCGTTGATGATGCGAAGTAATGCCTCTGCACTTGATTGAATTGTGTTTGTGTAATCTTTTTGCTCTTCGTCCAAACCGGTTTCGAGAAGTAACCCCGTCATACCAAGCACGCCGTTCATGGGCGTTCTTATTTCGTGACTCATCATCGCAAGAAAAGCGCTTTTGCTCTGCGTAGCCTGTTCTGCGGTTTCTTTAGCCTGTAAAAGTTCTTCGTTTGTAACTTGGAGTTCCGCAGTTCGCTCATTAACTTTTTGTTCAAGTTCGCGGTTGTGTGCCACCAGACGCATTACGTGCCGCCAATACCAAAACGCTGCAATGAGCAACACAACCAAAACACAAATAGCCTTGAAGAGTTTTGTTTGATAAAAAAATGGTTTTAATTCAAACGATAAAACCGTCCCTGTTTCATTCCAAATTCCATCATCGTTACAGGCAATTACACGAAAACGATACAGTCCGGGCGCAAGGTTCATGTAAAAGGCTTCGCGCCGCGTTCCCGCGTCAACCCAATCAACATCATAACCTTCAAGCTTATAACGAAATCTGACTTTTTCGGGCGAACGAAGACTAAGCGCAGTGAAATTAAATTCTATGTTGTCGCTTCCGGGATTGAGGCTCATCCCCTCGCTAATCGGCTGAAGTTTTTTGTTTATGCGAAGTTCTTCAATGCTAACAAGCGGCGGGACAGTGTTATAAATCAACATGTTCGGGTCAATCAAAACGACGCCGCTGGTTAGCGGAAACCAGAGTTTTCCGTCTTTTGATTTCAAAGCGGCCGGATGATTTTGCCCTATGCCTTCTGTGCCGCGCATTCCGTCAGCTGTGCCGTAAAGCACACAGAAAACAGTCTTGATTTTACCTTCCGCGTAATCGTCCATCTCTTTTTTTCTGACTCGAAAGATGCCGCGGTTTGTATTCATCCAGAGATTGCCAAGATCGTCTTCTAATACTTGATAGATATAGTTGTCGGGCAATCCCGAATCGGGCGTGTAATGCGTGAGTGTGCCGTTTTTCAAACGCGAGACTCCGTTACCGGCGCTTATCCACAAATATCCTTCTTTGTCTTCGTAGATTGCACGTATGGCTTCGCCCGCGAAAATTTCTACCGATTGCGGAACTGTGAAATTTCCGTCTCTGCATTGCGCCAACCCGTTTCCGTTTGTCCCAACCCAAAGAGTTCCGTCTTTTGTTTCATAAAGGACGGTAACAAATTTGTCGGGCAATCCGTTTTCTTTTGAGAAATTTGTGAAAACGCCGTCACGAAACTTGCTTAATCCGTTTGTCGTTCCGACCCAAAGGTTTCCTTCACGGTCTTCAAGAAGGGCGTAAACCATGTTTCCCGCAAGTCCATCTTCCTTTTTGTAAACCTTAAACTTACCGTCACGAGATTGATTCAAACCGCCGCCGTAAGTTCCAGCCCAAATGTTTCCTTTGCTGTCTGCCAGAACAGAGCGGACGACTGTATTCGACATCCCTTTTGTGAAAGCCGTGAACTTACCATCCTGATAACGATTGATACCGCCTCCGTAAGTAGCAATCCAAATGGCGTTTGTGCTGTCCTGTGTGATTGAAAAAGCAAAGTCGTTTGATAACCCGTCTGCTTTTGTAAAAGTTTTGATATTTTTTTCTTTCAAACGGCAAAGCCCGCCGAACGTACCAACCCAAAGACTTCCTTCGCGGTCATACAAGAGCGAGCCAATAAAGTTGTTTTCTAATCCGTCTTTGTCAGTTATCTGTGTGCTGAACTTTCCGTCACGAAAAATTGATAAACCGCCTCCGGTCGTGCCGACCCACAAATTTCCTTTAGCATCTAGGCGCAATGCGCGGACTCCGCCTTTTTGCAATCCGTCTTTCAATGTATAAGAATTTATTTTTCCGTTATTGTATTGAACCAGCCTCTCGTCACCGCCAAACCAAACATTGCCGTTCGCATCGCTTTCAAATGCCATGGACAGCCTGAGACTGGCATTGTCTTTCGCACCCAATGTTGTGATTTTGTCACCTTCGATAATTACAATGCCGCCGCGGACCCCTGCCCAAATCCTGCCGAAATAATCTCTGTAAAGAGATGTAATTTCGTCGCCCGGCAATCCGTTTTCTTTGGTCAAATGTTTCCACATACCATTTTCAGAGATAGAAATGCCTTTCTTTGTTCCAAATAGAATGTTGCCATTTTTGTCTTCACAGATGGCTTGAACATAATTACTCAAAAGCCCGTCTGCTGTTGTTAGCGTCTTAAATTTTCCATTTTTGTATTGAAGCACACCCGTACCCGGAACAGCCGCCCACAAAGTGCCTGTGTGGTCAACATGAAGATTAAAAACGTCATCGAGTTTTAATTCCGGTGTGTTGAGTCTGTTAAAGATTTGAAATTTGAAACCATCAAACCGCACAAGCCCCGCTTGTGTTGCAAGCCACAAGTAACCGTCTGGTGTTTGTCTTATTGCGTAAATCGTGCCGGATGGAAGTCCCTGCTCTGTCTGCCAAGTGTCAATCTTAAATTTATCGTGGTTGTGAGTGTTGTGTGTTGCAAACACAGATATACTTAGCAACAACGTAAAAAGCACGCCCGCTGTTGTTATCTGGACACTTTGTATTTTTGTCAGTCCGCCATTGTTCATAAAAATCTCAGGGCTCAAGACTTTCATTCCAATTGGGGTTTTCTTTGGCTTATCTTACAAGTAGGGTAATCGTCTTTTATTTTAACAATAAAAGACGAGTCACTTCAGTTTCTCAACTCTCGAACTTTTTCATTGGCATGGTTTTGAGAAGGGGTTCAAGAGAATCATCAACATTAAAGCTGATGAAATTGCCAAGCTAAGAGTAGTTTATTTTTGGGGATGTGACAATAGATTTTTTTAAGGTTTGGTAGCAGAATGCGCCAAATTATTGCGCTCTTCTAATTCGGTCTCTTTTTCTGTTAATTCGATGTTCGGACGAATGAGTTCGCTTTTTGCAATCACTTGAGCTGATTTTATTCCGTTTGTGTAGGCACCTCTTTTTGCAAGCTTGCGAATGAGCCGTACCTCGTTGAACATACGATAACTGTCACGCAAAACATTAACTTTGCTTCCCTCGTAATGATTCCAACGCACAGGAATCTCTTTCAAGCGCAATCCTGCGAGATATGCAACGTAAAGAAGTTCGACATCAAACCCGAAACGGTCAATCACTGCCGATTCGATTATCGGGCGACAGACGCTTAACCGAAACGCCTTGAATCCGCACTGTGTGTCCCAAAACGGAAGGCGGGTTGCGAGACGAACGATTAAATTAAAAACCCGCCCGCCTTGTTCACGCCGCCAAGGCTGATGCACACCAATCAGGCTTCTATCAAGCGCGCGCGAACCAAATGTTAAATCGTATTCTCCGTTTTCAATCGGAAGAACAATCTTTGAGAGTTCTTCAATTGGCGTCGAGAGGTCTGCGTCGGTAAAAACGGCAATATCCCCCTGAGCCGTTAGCAATCCCGTCCGCACAGCATAACCTTTACCGCGGTTTTTCTCGTAACGAATCACACGGGCTTTGATTTTGCCTGTATCAGAAAAACTCCCTTCTGCGATTTTTGCTGTATCATCAGTCGAACCGTCATCAACAACAATCAATTCACTTTTGTATTCAAGATTATTCAGATAGGTGAGCAGTTCATTTAGAGACTCTCCGATTCGCTCTGCTTCGTTAAACGCAGGAATAATAACTGAGATCATCGTGTTCATCTTTTTACCTTTGACTATAGGCAAACTAAATTTCCTCTGCGAATCAGTTTTAATTTCTGAACCGCACTTTAACACTAACTGTCCCGACAATCTAGGAATTGATACATGGCATTTAGAAAATGTTATTTGACATCATATTTCAGCTTTGTGTGTGATATATTGCCGAACAGCTAACTGTTGAGAGCTATCAAAACGGGGTGTACATGAGTAAAAATATCGGAATCATAGCTTTTCTTATCATTGCTGTTGCCACAATAACGGGCGGATTTGCCAACAAAGGTTTGACAAAGCATTTCATTTCTCAAGCCGCAAACCCTACAGAAAAAATTTCTGACGACTATAAATCCGCAATGGAATTAGTCGAAGAGAACTACGCCGGAAACTACGATTACGAAAAACTCGCAGAGAGTTCAATTCAAGGAATGCTCTGGGTGCTTGACCCGCATTCTTCATTTTTTACGCGGACAGAATTCCAAAAACTACGCGAAGACCAAAGTTCAAAATTTTACGGTATAGGAGTTTCAATTCTCCAACATACCGATGGCGTTTATGTTCAGGCTGTTGTAGAAAACACGCCTGCTGAAAAAGCAGGTTTAAAATATGGCGATAGAATCGCAGAGGTTGACGGCAAAGACGCGCGTGAATGGTCAACTCAAGAGGTGATGAAAAATGTCCGCGGCGAACGCGGAGTTTCGGTAAAAATAAAAATCGAACGAGCGGGTGTCGAAAAACCGCTTGAATTTGAAATTGTCCGTGATGCAGTTCCCTTACCTTCGATTCGTAATTTTTTCATTGTACGACCCGGCATCGGCTACATTGGTTTGACCGGCGGATTTCAGCAAACAACCGAGGATGAACTTGACGAAGCAATCGCAAAACTAAAAGCGCAGGGGATGAAACAATTGATTCTGGATTTGCGTGGTAATCCGGGCGGTATTCTCCCGCAAGCAATCGCAGTATCAAGCCGCTTTCTCCCTTATGGACAGGTAGTCACATCTGTCAAAGGGCGAACGGAATACTCAGAACCGAAATATTACAAATCAAATAGTAAAGACGTAGAAGACTTTCCGCTCATTGTTTTAATAAATCAAAACTCGGCTTCCGCTTCCGAAATCGTCGCAGGTGCGATTCAAGACCACGGCAGAGGTCTTATCATCGGGCAAAAAAGTTTTGGAAAAGGTTTAGTTCAACAGGTCTTTAATCTCTCTTACGGAACGGGATTGACATTAACAACCGCCCGTTATTACACGCCTTACGGACGCTCGCTTCAACGCGATTATTCAAACGGTTCGATTTACGATTACTACACGCATCAAGACGAAGAAGTTAGTAACGAAAACAAAAATCAAGGGAACACAAACACAAGTGCATCCCCAACACCAATGCCTTCACCGACACCGACGCCAACTCCTTCAGGTCCGGCTGTGCAAACGGCGGGCGGACGTGTCTTTTATGGCGGCGGCGGCATCACACCCGACCTTATTGTTAAACCCCGTGAATTTACACAGTTTCGCAGCAAAATCGCAGATGCGGCTTTCTATTTCACGCGACAATTGGTTTCAGCGCAGATTCAAGGCTTGGAAAATTATCGTATAAACAAAACCGACGCGAACCATGAACTGCGCCCGACTGATTTTCCAATCAATGACCAAATCGTTGAAGCGTTCAAAAGCTTTATTGATAAAGATACGATTGTGGGTTTGCGTTCTTCACAGATAACAGAAGAAATGGATTTCGTTAAACTTCGTCTTCGTCAGGAACTCGTGACAGCCGCTTACGGAAATGACAACGGCAACCACGTTCTACTTGAAAACGATCCTGTTATGTTGAAAGCCATCGAAGAATTACCTAACTCAAAAAAATTGGCTGAGGTCATTTTTAAGAACGTGCTGTTTGGATAGTTACGCACAATTTGAATAGTTATTATTTCGGATTTGGCATCAACGAAATCATGTAAGCGATAACGGCTATGAAAATCAGTGCAATGGCAAGAATAACAATAATTACTTTATCAATAGCAAACTTACCATCATCGTCAGAATCTTCTGTCACCAAACCTGAAGGAAGTTTGTAATCTTTTTTAACAAGAATCACACCGCTTTGTGTGTTGCTGTCTGATGCTTGAATTTGCTCTTCCAAGGGAGCGAGTTGCGCCGCAAGCTCAACTGTTTTTTGTTTTCGGTGTTCGCCACTCATCATTTACAACCACTTAACTTTTCTCAGATACAGGTAAAGCCCTGCAGCTGCGGCAACCATAGAAAGCAATGCAAAAATATAACCGTAACGGAACTTTAGTTCGGGCATGAAGTCAAAATTCATCCCGTAAATTCCCGCAATCAATGTAACGCTCATCAGAATTGTAGAAATCGAAGTAAGACGTTTCATAACGATATTCATGCGATTGCCCGCAACCGAAAGATATGCGTCCATTGCCGAACTGACAATATCGCGCAGTGTGTCAATCATATCGTTTACACGAATCAGATGGTCAAAAACATCCTGAAAATAAATGTTCGTTTCGTGTGAAAATATCGGTTGCTCGCGGCGAAGAAGCGTATTGAAAACATCGCGTAAAGGCGTAATAAAACGCCGTAATGAAAGAAGCTGTTTTTTGATGCGGAAAATATCTTCAACAACCGTCGGCGAGAAATCTTCAAAAACTTTATCTTCAAGCTCGTCCATCGAATCGCTCATCACGTCAAGCAATGCCATGTAATCATCAACGACTGCATCCATCAAAAGATAGACAAGAAGCCCGACGCCCCGGTCCGAGTAATCCGACCAACTTTGCCGCAAACGCTTTGTCGTCTCGATTGCGCGAATCGGGCGAGTGCGAACCGTGACAAGATAATTTTCCCCTAAAAAGATATTCAGCTCGCGCAGTTCCAAATCATCTTTCCCGCCAACCAACTCGGCTTCGTAAAGTATGATGTAGTAATAGCCTTGGTGAGCTTCGACTTTAGGGCGTTGATGTGTGTGACGACAGTCTTCAATTACAAGCGGGTGAAGATTGAACTCTTCCGCAATCACATCAAAATCTGAACTGTGCGGGTCTGTTACATCAACCCAAACGATTTTATTTGCCTGAGCGCAATAGTCGGATATTTCTGCTGGCGGAAAGTTCTCGGAAATTTCTTTCGTTACAGTGTCCAGACTGTATGTTGTTATCACTTCTCTTTGTCTCTTATCACGATGTTATTCTTTATCGAAAAATTTCAATGCGACCGCGCCGTGTGTTGTCGCTCCGCCTGCGCGTAAAGCCGCCGCCAAAAATGCGGTTTCCGCAATCTCTTCTCGCGTAGCTCCTGCTTTTTTAGCGGCTGTCGCATGTGCTTCTATGCAATAAACGCATTGTGTTGTTACGGCAACGGCGATTGCAATTAACTCGCGGTACTTAAGCGGTATGTGTCCGTCTTCACGCGCCACGATGCTATTAAGATTCAGCCAAGCCTTAAACTCTTCGGGCGCAAGTTTGGACATTTCTTTCAAAAGCTTCATATCGTCTTTGTCGTGGTAATGTTCCGACATAAAAGAAACCTCCATAGACTGTTTGAAAACAAATTTACGCGATAACTATTTTTTCTCAGGAACTGAACCCGATATTTTCTTTCTGAATGTTTCGCCCGTGTGAAGCACGGGGATTCCTTCATCAACTTCGCTGTGTGGACGTGGTATGACGTGAGCGCTGACCACTTTTCCTACTTTGCTTCCCGCCGCCGCACCAGCTTCAACAGCGGCTTTCACGGCAGCAACTTCGCCGCGCACAATCGCAGTCACAAGCCCCGCGTCAATTCTCTCGTATCCAACCAACTTAACATTAGCCGCTTTGACAGCCGCATCCGCCGCTTCAATCATCGCA
>Ga0187893_10013058_pt1 | contig 11644 bp, 4 predicted proteins | sample MA1701074metaG_FD_139574 | JGI IMG/M metagenome (GOLD analysis project Ga0187893, IMG submission 139574) | White microbial mat communities from a basaltic lava cave in the Kipuka Kanohina Cave System on the Island of Hawaii, USA - MA170107-4 metaG ...
CATGTACTCGCCAATTCGTTTGCCAACAGGGCCGCGGTAGAAGTGGTCTCGGGCGGCCATCAAGGCGTCGTGGCGTCCTTTTTTAATAGCGAGTTGTTCCGCATTAACGATTTCCCTCAGAGTGCGGGCCAGGTCGGCTTGGACGAAGATATCGCCGACCTTAGGCAGTTCGTTGTTTGGCAAGAAGATGCTTTTCGCCTGCGGCCACTGGGAAAAGACGGGTGAACGCGATCTGATGTATTGCACCCGCAGTTCATCGATTGGGAAACCATCAGCCAGCTCGATCGCCGGTTGCATCACTTCAGCGAGCGACTTGGTGCCGAACTTGTCCAGCGCCATCACGCAGGCACCGAGAATTGCCGGGACGGTTGCTGCCAGGGGTCCTGTGGAGGGGATTGTTCCAATCCCAGCTCCGGTCATGGTGGGTTGCTGCCCCCCGTTTTTTGACTGCAAGCGAGTGGCAAAAAATTCCTGGGTCGCTTTCATTGGCGCTGGTCCAAGTCCTTCGACCACAGCAACTGGTTTTCCCTTGAGTTTGATGAGGATAGGAACCTCGCCGCCAAACGAAAAGTGAGAAAACTCGATAACCGAAGCGGCGAGAACGGTAGCTACACCGGCGTCCACGGCGTTTCCGCCCCGCTGGAGGATACGCATCCCAGCCTCAACAGCGAGAGGATGCCCCCCAGCCACCACGCCTCTTTTGCCACGCACGACCGGTCGAAAAGTGTCCGAACGGGATTGCGCTGGTGCCAACTGGCAAAAGAACGCCAGGCAGACAAGCAATGCCGGCAAAGATCTCTTTATACGGTGCATAAATTCAACCTCTTAGGAGGTCGGCAAGTTAAGGGAGTGGTCGTGTTGTCCGGTTAAAAATCTATTTGTCATCCGAAAAACCGGGTACGTGGCGATTGTTGTCTGGTTTCTTTGCGTTAGTCAAGATACATTACGCTACATAACACAGACCTTGAGATTGAAGGGCTCAAGCTCCGTAAATCAGCGCTTTCGAGGGCAGCTTAGAATTCACTCAAGCCTCGATGTAACAGTTTAAGTTGGTCAATTTACCGGTTGGGAAGAAAGGGGGCAAGCGCTTAGCGCGCGCCCCCGCTTAGCTGCGACGGGTTAAGGTGAAGTTTGAGAATATTGGCTCCGCCGATCTTGAAACGCTGAAAGCGTTGGCTAATTTCAGCCCAGGGTTGCGCTTTGGCAACCCTGGGGCCAGAGAGCACAAGAAATCCAGTCGCAACTCTGAAGGAGTTGCGACAGGTGGCGGTAATGTCGAAGGATTCGCAGGCAGTGCCGAACCCTTTGGATCAAATTACCAAAACCAACTATCAGTCGCAACTCCTTTGGAGATCGTTTCTCCGGCTGGTCCTTGCCGCCAGTTTATCCAAATTTTCGTATAAATTACGGAAAATTAGGATATACTCCCGCCACCTCAGGGCCTACTGTCGATTCAAATATTTGAAAGCAAAAGAGATGTTCGAGTGCTCAGATTGGAGGAAGCGCGGAATAATAACTGCAGGAAGATTTTTGAACCCAGGATCTAGGTTTAAGAACATTGCTCGTTCGGATTCCATTGGACCCGTCTTGTGTTGGTGCTCTTTAGGGCTCTGCCAGTGATGAAACGCTGGCTGCACGTTTCTAACGCACCGACTTGAGCAGTCCCAATTTTACCCACATTTTGTCTCGACCTTTGCTTCGCCTGTGTTCAAAAGCGGAAGGACAAACCTAGGAACTGTCTTGCGGAAACCTCCCCGCCGCGAGACGAAAACTGACTAAAGGCTACCGTACCAATTGGAATAGGAGGACAAGATGAATTTCCCCAACCCAAGAATGAAGCTAACAGGGCTTCTTGGAGCGTTGTCGCTGTTTGTCTTTTTAGTTTCCAGTGCTGCGGCCCAATCCGGCAGGTCTACAGTGGCCGGGACCGTCATCGACCAGAACGACGCGGTGGTTGCTGGAGCTTCAGTACGGATTTTGAATCCGGATACGGGTTTTTCGCGAACCACAACGACGAACGAAAGCGGAAGGTTTAACTTTCCTGGCCTATTAGCAAGCACGTACCAGATTGAAGTTGAGGTACGGAGCTTCAAGAAACTTATAACACGAGATGTCAGAGCTCTGGTCGACTCAACATCGGATCTCACTCTAAGACTCGAGCCGGGTGACGTTACGGCGGTAGTCAACGTAGTTGGCAACGCGCTAGATACTATCGCGAATACCCAGGACGCAACGATCGGGAACAACTTCACCTCCGAACAGATCGCTCAGCTACCGACAAATTTGAGAAGAGTTGCTGATCTATTGACTTTACAGCCGGGTGTGACGCGGGAAGGCTATGTTTCGGGTGGCCGGAGTGATCAGGCCAACGTCACGCTTGATGGCATCGACATCAACGATCAGCAGACGGGTGGGCGGACCCTACAATTCCAAACGACTCAAGGCACTGTACTTCGCTTGACCGCTGAGGCCGTAGACGAATTCCGCATCACGACCGTGGGCGCGAATGCAAGCCAGGGGCGCTCTTCGGGAGCGCAGATTTCGTTGATCACCAAAAGTGGTACGAACGAGTTTCGAGGCGCAGGATTCTATCTGTACCGGCCAACCAAGGGCTCTTCGAACAACTTCTTCAACAATTTGTCTGGTCTGCCGCGAGGCAGTCTGGCCCGAGATGTGTATGGTGGTGCGATCGGCGGTCCACTCATCAAGAACCGCGCGTTCTTCTTCTATTCTCTGGAACTGCAAAGGGAACAATTCGGAGAATCTGTCGTGCGCGTGGTTCCGCTGCCGCATTTGGGTCGGGGCGAGATGAGGTTTTTGGGCTCGGCGCCAGGTGATCCTGCTGGAACGGTTCGGCTCGTTACGATCACTCCAACACAATTCAACCAAATATATTCAGAGGTTAACGGCCTCAATCCGGCGGCCGCGGCGGCGTTAGCCAGCGCTGCTTCACGCTATCCGGCCAACGATCCGACCGTTGGTGACAACATAAACACCAGTGGCTTCCGCTTTAACGCCAACCGGAGGATTGACGAAAACACGCACATTGCTAGGTTCGACTTTAACCTGAGCGACCAGCAGCAACTTTTTGTCCGGGGGAACTATCAGTACGACCTTACAACATCGGCTTCGCAGTTCCCTGATACCCCAAGCCCATCGCTTTGGAACCATCCATACGGATTCGTGGTTGGACATAGTTGGACGATGAGCAGTAACAAGGTAAATAACTTCCGCTATGGCCTTACCCGACAAGCTTTCAGCGATCAGGGCGATTCGAGCGCGAACGCCGTCAGCTTTCGCTTCGTTTTTTCTCCCCTGTTGTTTACCAGAACACTAAACCGGATAACCTCAACCCATAACTTTACGGACGATTTCACTTTGATTCGAGGGGATCACACCGTTCAGTTTGGCGGGAACGTTCGCCTCATCCGAAATGCGCGGACCAGCTTTTCCAATGCCTTTGACTCGGCCATAACTAATCCGTCTTTCTATGACCAGTCAGGCGGTGTTGTCGATGCCGAAATAATCGCCGCCGGATACACCATTGCTGGCGGGCAGCGCGCCATCGCACAGGCTGCCGCGACCGCATTGATCGGACGGTTCTCGCAATATACCGGACGATTTACTTACGACAAGGACGGTAGCGTATTATCTGCCGGAACACCCACTGATAGGAATTTTGCGACCGAGGAATACGACATTTATGGCCAGGATGCCTGGAAGCTTCGTCAGAATCTGACGCTGACTTTTGGTCTGCGCTATGCGCTGAGCCGTCCCGTTTATGAGCGAAACGGCTTTCAGATGGTTCCCTCAGAGAGGTTGGGAGAGTTCTTCGAGCGCCGCAAGGCCTCGGCCGCAAGAGGGGTCCCGCTCAATGATCTAATTCAGTTTCAATTGGGTGGACCAAGGAACAACGCCCCTGGCTTTTACGAGATGGATTGGAACAACCTGCAACCACGGGTTGCGATTGCATGGTCGCCCGATTCCAAGAGCGGACTGCTGCGGGCACTCTTTGGCGAGCAGGGAAAATCGGTCATTAGAGGCGGTTTCTCGATGATGAACGACTATTTCGGTCAGCAGCTCGCTGTTTCTTTCGACCAGCTTTCAACCATCGGCTTTACATCTGATACTACAATCGCGGCCAACACATACAACGTTACAACGCGCCCTGCTCCGGTGTTTACTGGATTCACTCAGGATGTTCGTACGCTTCCGGGAATTCCTCAGAACCCGCCACTGAGATTCATGACCCCGGCTGATCAGGCCCAACGTATAGAAACTTCTCTCGATGCAACGATCGTTTCTCCCAAACACTACACCTGGAACGTATCGTATGGCCGGGAACTTCCCGCTAGCATGTATTTCGAGGCCTCTTACATCGGGCGCAGCGCTCGCAACCTGTTTGCCTCACGCGACATTATGGCGCTGAACAACATAGTCGACCAACAATCCGGAATGGATTGGTACACGGCAGCGGGCATCCTTCATGACTTAAGAGCGGCAAACACTCCGATTCACCAGGTGCCCGTAATTCCGTACTTCCAGAATCTCTTCCCGAATTACACAACCACTATCAACAACGTGCCGCTGAATTCAACCCAGCGAATTTATCGGCTGGTAGCACGCTCGGGCCTGCCCGGCCCGGTTGGGGGAGGATTGAACATTCTCGACTGGACCTTTGTCCAGTTGCTTATCGATGACCGCGGTGTTTTCCCGAACATGTTCTTCCATCCGCAGTACGCTGCGTTTTCGGCCTTCGGGACGACTGCCAAATCCAATTATCATGGGGGTTCATTCACACTGCGGCAGAGATTTAGGGAAACCATGTCCTTTGACTTAAACTACACCTTCTCGAAATCCTTCGACGACGCTTCCGGCCTTCAGACCGGAACTTCCTATGGTTCGCAGTTCATATTGAATCCGCTTCGCCCGGATGACAGCTACGCCGTTTCGGATTTTGATATAAGCCATTTGATCAATGCGAACTTCCTCTTCAACTTGCCGATCGGGCGGGGAAAGACGTTCTACAGTAACATTGGCCGCGCCGCGGATGCGATTGTTGGTGGCTGGGCCCTTACTGGTATTTTCCGCTGGAATACTGGCCTCCCACTTTCCGTGCCTATTGATGCAGAACAGTGGGCCACCAATTGGAATGCTCAATCCCAAGGTACCCGCATTCGACCATTAAGTGCCGCGGCCGTCCGTTCAACTCAGAACTTCTTTGCCGACCCTCAGGCAGCTTTTAACTCATTCCGCAATGCAAGACCGGGTGAAACAGGCGAGCGCAATGCTTTTAGGCTACCCGGTTTCTCAGCTCTGGATTTGGGACTGCTCAAGTCGGTCACCATGCCTTGGAGTGAGAACCACAAGTTCCAATTCCGTCTGGAAGTGTTTAATGTTCTGAACAAACAGTACTTGGATGCGGATAACTTCACGCGAACAACATACGGATTACCAATCGATCCGGAAACCGCGACCGTGGCGAGGGATCTGACCGGGAGAGCAATTTTTGGCCGGGTCTTTGATCGTATTCAAGGAGCGAACCAGGGACGTAGATTCCTCCAGTTCGGCTTCCGTTACCAGTTCTGAGGTTAAGAACAAAATGGGAGTTTTATAGGGCCGGAGCGTGATGCTCCGGCCCTTTCTTGCAGTAACAGAGAATTAATTGGAAGAATTATCTCGGATATATTGCTCTATTAGTTTTTGGTCGGGATGGTCCTTAACCTTCGTGAGGAACGCCTTATACTCTGCAACTGCGCGCTCTTTGAGTCCGGCGGCGTTGTATAGGGTAGCCAGGCGGAGATGGATTTCGGCCTTTTCAATGGGCGCGAGCTCGATTGCTTTGTTGAGATAACCGACCGCCCGCGATCCCTTCTTTGCCTTCAAATAGGCTTCACCAAGCAGGTGGTTTGCCTGAGCTGACTCAGGATTCACCTCCACTGCCCGTGAGAGAAACTCAATCGCTCTTTCAAAATTCGTTTGCGTCAGTTCCAATTCGCCCATGGTGATGAGGGCGAGGATGAAATCCGGCTTAAGCTGTAATGCCTTACCTAGCGCCTGCGACGATTCTGTAAGCTTGTTTTCCGCCAGATAGATTGCGCCAAACAGCGTCCAGGCCAAGAAATCCTGCGGATCTTTCTCAAGCATTGCTTTCAACAGCTCGAGAGCTTGGCCATGTTTTTTTTGCTTGAACGCCGCCACCGCTCGATCGAGTGCTTTTTCAGCCTCCGCGCTTCGAAGGTAAATATCCTTTGCTGAAACGGCGCCCGCGGGTCGTCGAGTGGTCCCTTTGATTGACTTCCAATCCACCGAAATATCCTGACGCACCCTTTTACTCATTCCGGCGACCAGGACCGCGCGCCCGATTTCCATCCCATCTACTTCGAATGCCAAGACGTAGCCATTCTGTGGAGTTCGCAAGAAGTAGTAGTAACCTGTGTCGGAGGCTTGTTTTCGCTCGATTTGAATACCGCCGTCGTACAAAACGACAAAAAGGATTGGTTTGGCTTCATCTCGGCCGATACCGCTAATGGATATCTGCCCATATATGACGGGCGTTCCGATTGGGATTGGCAATCCGGTTGCTTGACTGATTTCATCGACTTGGCCGGCGGCGCAAACTGACAGCACAACCAGAAGCGTCAATGTGAATGCGATCTGACAAACACGGTTCATTTTACGCACCTCGTTGCGGTTTTTGAGGCCCATGTTCGACTCGTTCAACTCGCCGACGTAGGATTGTTATGAAAATGTGTTGCGGAGTCAAGAATCGTAAGAAACGACCGATATGCTGGTGTCAAACTCGCCCTGGGGCCACAGGCTTTCGTCAATGTTCAAAAAATTTTTTTCACCGTCTATACGCTGGCTCAGCACCTGGTCCACCTTCGACGATTCCTTGAACCGAATGATTCAGTTTTCCGGGGCCTGATGGGACCAGCTGTAGTTGAGTAGTGTCGCTGCGCCTGGCTACGCTCTGTGGGAATGAAGGCTAAGGCTTTAGCGCGCCCCCGCTCAACTCACAATTCAATCAACTGAAGATGTCACAGTGAGAAAAAGCTTTTGTAATATGCTAATTCAACTTTGAGAGTTGCTTGACTTTTGGTAAGCAAAGCAATTTTTTGGTTTAAAAGGGGGCGCCGCTTGTAGTGCGGGCCCCCGCTCAACTTGCACCCAGTTCAAACGGAGAGATTCAATTTCCTGGGGCCAGATGAGACCGATTGCTGTTGAGTAGCGTCACTGAATTCTAGAATGCCATCAATCTCTTTCGGTGCTGCTGACCAGCAAATACCGGCCAATCGGTCGCTGATTCTTTTTACTAACGGCGAATTCCTGAACTCTGAAGCCACTTCCAAGTGCGTGTGCAAAAGCCGGCGTGTAGCTTCTCGCCAGCGAACCCTTAGGTCGCTGCCAAGCGAGTTGATGCCAGAAGGAATCTCGATCACCACAGCAGCCTCCAGCGGGATGTCGAGTGTAATCATCGGTTCATTTTCATCGGTGACGCCCACAATCACTCGGGCTTGATTAAATTCGGTTGCATACCCGGAATCTCCTGCGTCGCTCAAGCGCTGTCTGACTCGCTCGCTGTTTAGCGCCCAGGTCAGCCACAAACGGTCTGTGCCAGAGCTGTGCAGGAAACTACTGGTCTCGCCATAAAAATTTACCAGATACCGCTCGGAAGTTACCCCCAGTTTGGCGAAATTGAGATTGGCGTTAATCAACTGCAGCGGATCGAAGGTCCAGGTGATTGTATCAATGCCGCGTTGCAGGGCTTGATCGCGCTGGGCCAGCTTTAGTTTGTAGCCAAGACCACGCGAACGATATTCAGGCAGAACCGCCAGCATGTCTGAGTGAAGAATGATCCGGCCTTGCTCCAGACCGGGAAAGCGAAAACGAAACCAGCAATCCTGTTTTCGAAGAAAGCTCCAAGCAATAGGCCGCCAACAGTGATTAAGGGGCGAAATGCAAGCGCTGGAAACCTCGCGGTCGTTCACTCCCCAAACCTCTTTCTGCAGCTCTTCAAGCTCGAGCATTTCAGAAAGAGCCGTTATTTCGCGAATAATGAGCGCTTCGTTAGCCCCGGTTTCACTCATTGGTTTAAGTCATGATCAAGGCCTGTTTCTAAAGTTCTACCATTTGAAGTCTTCGGAAAGGCATTCACCCCGAAGGGGTAACCCCGAAGGGGTGAATTGTTTATAACCTGCGAAACACACTTCTGAGGTTCCGCTTCGCTTCACCCCAGAAGGCTTTATTCTGCCGCCTGGTTCGACTTTCATGCCTGCTCGGAAAATATTTGACTGCCGTTTCCTCTGTGCAACCTCAGTGTCCTCTGTGTCTCGGTGGTAAAATTACTTACCGAAACACTCACCACCGAAGACACAGAGGACACTGAGGCTGCACAGAGAAAGACTCGAAACACTTTTTCCCGACAGGCTCCTCCGCAGGCTGGTTGAACAGTTTATTCCGATAACCCCCGCACTCCAAAAACAGGCGCCGAGCGCTGAAAATTTCGAAACTCGGGGCCGGATTCTGACGTTATCTCTTGAAGTACAAAGCTTTTTCGACTCTCAACCCTACGGAGAAAATACCCATGAAACGCCTAATTATACTAGTTCTGCTGGTAGGAGTGGCCGCGATTGCCGGTATGTTCCGGTCCCACTCATCGAGCCTGGGCCATCAACTGATGGCAGCAGTCAGCGATTTTCAGGAGAGTGACGCGCGCGAAGAAATCCGCAAAACCGTGGAGTTATCACCCGGAGCAAATGTGGAGGTATCAGGCATTAACGGGGCTGTGACAATTGAAACTTCCACAAGCTCAACCGCAGAGGTTTACATCGAACGCACCGCCGAAAATCGCGATGCCTTATCGCGCCGTCAGGTCATTGTTGAAGCGAGCCCCACCAGCCTGAAAATTCGGGGTGAAAAGTATGAGGGAGGGCTCATCTCCAAAGTTTTTGGTTCCAATGCCAAGGAGCGTGTCACCTTGAAATTACCGCGACAGGTATCTTTGACGACCCGAGGTGTCAACGGCTCGGTGAAAGTGGGCGACATTGACGGCGTGGTTAACGTCCACGGCATTAACGGCAAGGTGGAAATTGGCCAGGCCGGCACGGCAGGCGAATTCAATGGCATTAATGGGAATATCTCAGTTTCATTGCGCGAAGTTGGAAAAGATGGCGTCAAGCTCAGCGGGATAAACGGAAACATTGAGCTGCGACTCAACGACGGTGTGAAAGCTGATTTTGAGGCCCATGGCATGAATGGGCGGGTGATTTCGGAAATTCAGGATGTGGTGGTGGAGAATCAGAAACGCGGCCGCTACTCGGCCCAGGTAGGTGGTGGTGGTAATCCTATTCTAGCTCATGGCATCAACGGCAACATCCGCCTGACACGCCCCGCCAGCAAGAGTTGATTTCTTTTGAGCAAATCCTCACCTCGCCAATTGTCGTAGGCGAACCCGAATCCCACATCCGGCAGTGGCTGTGAAAAATTGAGTCTCCATAGAAATCACTCAACTGAGCAAATTTTCAGATTGGGAAGGGTGGCTTGCCCCCGCTGTTCCGCAAGGCTCAATCTTGGGGAAAACTGTTTAACCAATGAACGTGAACTCTGGCGGAACAGCGGGGGCAAGCCACCCTTCATAGACAACCTGAAAATTTGTTCAGTTGAGTGATCTATTCAAAGCGCCTAATTTTTTCACAGCTTCGGAGGGACGCCCCTACTGCGTCATCCTCTAAAACTCAAGGGCTTTTCGGGTCGTCAGGGTGGGGGCATTCGCGTTTCTCAACCGTTCATTCCAACCCGGCAAAGTTTCGGTCAAGAACTTGTTTAACTCGCTCATCTGTGCTCGAAAATCCGGTTGTAACTCCTCAAAGTAGGCCAGCTGGTGGCGCGTGGGCGCGGCGTTGGTGTTGTCAACCGCAAAAAAGAGCCCCCCAACGCTATCCGCCACTCGGGCCTTGCCCGGAAATCCCAGCAACCCTTCAGAACGATTGACGAGCTTGTCCTCGAGCGCTTCCACCTGCTTCACACTGTCTTCCAGAAACTTCAATAGTTCCTTATCGGGCTCTTTGTTCAGGTTTTTGACAATCGTCTCGCTGTGCTTAAGTTGTCCAATGACACTGTCGAGAAATTTTAGCGCAGTGTTTGCTGACGACTGCATCTCGCGCAGCTTTAATTGCAAATCAAGCTGTGCTTGGAGATCACTGAGCGGAACGTTCAACGTCGGATCAAGGCGGACTTCCAACTGCTCGGAAAGAGTCTTGTCGCCAAGGATCAGTTTGACCGTATATTTGCCAGGCAAGGCCTTGGGGCCCCGCGGAGGCCCGGTGAATGCAGTCTCTTCTTCAGAGGGTGGCCGGCGCACTTCTGGGCCACCATAACGGAGATGCCAAGCCACTCGATTCAGCCCTTTCTCCTTTGAGGGCTTCTCAATCTCCTGAATCAACTTGCCTGCCTGGTCGAGCACTTGAATCTTAAAATTCGTCTTATCGTCAGGTTTCTCTTTCAGGTAGTAGGTGATTAAGGCCCCGTAAGGCGGATTTGGTCCAGTAAAGATCTTGTCGCCAATTCCATAACGGCTAAAGCGGGTGGTATAGCGCAACGCCGGACGGACGGGAAAAAGATGGGCACTGCTATCTAAAATAGCTTTACTCATCAACTGGATCGGGCTGGCATCATCAAAGATCCAGATGCTGCGACCGTGGGTGCCGAGGATCAGGTCGTTTTCGCGCGGATGAATCAGAATCTCATGAATTGCCACGTGGGGCAGGTTTTTCAAGTTCAAAGCAATCCATTCGCCACCTCCGTTGTAGGAGGCAAAGAGACCAAGTTCAGTGCCGGCATATAGCAAGCCGGGATTTTTTGGATCTTCGCGCACAACCTGGACATAGGCTTTCGAAGGAAGGTTACTTGCGATGTTCCGCCAGGTCCTGCCACCATCGGTTGTTTTAAAGATATAGGGGCGAAAATCGTCAAGCATATGCCGGTCAAAAGCAGCGTAAGCGGTTTGCGCATTGGTGCGCGCGAGTTCGATGTGCGAGACCGGCGAATTCGCAGTCATCCCTGAGACGTTCTTTATAATGTTCGACCAGGTTTTTCCTCCGTCCGCAGTAACTTGAAGATTCCCATCATCGGTACCCACCCAGATGTAGCCTCGCTGGAAAGGCGATTCGGCCAAACTGATGATTGTCGAGTGATACTCGGCCGTAGTGTTTTCAAAGGCGACGGGCCCGCCAGCCTCTTTCTGTTTCTCGGGATCGTTGGTAGTTAAATCCGAGCTTATCTGTTCCCAGGTCTTGCCAAAGTCATTCGATTTAAAGACCACATTTCCAGCAAAGAACAGCGTGTTCTTATCGTGCGGCGAGAGCACGATCGGAGCATTCCAATTGAAGCGATACTTCTGGCCCAGGGCTGGTCCATCGCCGCTCCCGCGTCCCCAGGGGTTCACCGCCTGTTGTTCGCGGTTGCGAAAATCGGTGCGCACGATCTCGCCTCCTTGTGATTCCGAGATATACAAATCAGGCTCGTCCGGATGGTTCAGGATGTAGAAGCCGTCGCCGAAACTTATCATCCGCCAGTCATCATTCATGATGCCGGAAGGCTCGCGAGTTCGGCTGGGGCCGCTCCAGGACCCGTTATCCTGAAG
>Ga0187893_10013060_pt1 | contig 11643 bp, 9 predicted proteins | sample MA1701074metaG_FD_139574 | JGI IMG/M metagenome (GOLD analysis project Ga0187893, IMG submission 139574) | White microbial mat communities from a basaltic lava cave in the Kipuka Kanohina Cave System on the Island of Hawaii, USA - MA170107-4 metaG ...
ATCCCACAGCGCTTGGCAGAATCCGAACGCACGAACATCACGACCACAACCTCCCGCTCTGATCGCTAACTCGATCATCCGTACTTTCACACACCCCTTCGCCTCAACGCACCAAACATCATCTCTTTTCTTACGGGGCCGGGCCATCAAAAAGCTTGAAACCAGCACCATCAAAAAGCGTGATCACGCTCACGTGGCGGGCCCGAGGACAGACTGCTCAAAGAGTCTTATACGCGGGTATTCGAGCGGGGTTGTCTGGATGACGGAGGCGCGCACGTTCAGCGCAGCACTGACATCACGGGAACTTAATTAAGCTCAAACCGAAGAGCGCGAGTTCGCAGAGTTACAGTTGGCCGACCTGCTTGGGCATCCGGTCAAGCATTGGATGTTGCGTAACGCCGATCTAGTAGCGGAAGACTTAGCGCCGTTTGCGCAGCGGCTGCTGGATGTCGCGAAGCCAAAGTTCAACAGCCATCTTTATGATGGAACGGGGGAGGTTACGGAACGGTTCTGTACCCCCAGAAAATAACAGGGCCTCTTTCGAGACCCTTCTACGCTTGCCCCTGCGGGCAAGCCCCGAGTGATGGCGTGCGTTGTGGTGATCCTCTGCCGTGTTATTGGCGTTGACCGGCCCGCTCGGAATGATTTCGGAACGCCGCCTGGCGTTGGGCGCGAGCACGCCATGGAAGCGAATGAGAGGGAGCCTTGGACGGGCGGACGAGATCGAGTCAGTGGGCCTCAAGATCATTCCCGAAAGGCAATGAAGTTGGTGGACAAACTTAAGGCCGCCGGCATATCGCCGGAACGGGCCGAAGCGGTGATACGCGTAATTGCCGAAGCCCAGGATGAGTTGGTCACTCGAACGAGAGTTAGCGCCTATCCGCACCGATTTGACCATGCTCAAGTGGATCATGGGGAGCGCTATTGGCCGGAGTGCTTTCCCTGATCATTAAGGCATTTTTCTGAGAGCTTGTGAAAAAATCGTCGCGAGCGAAGGGAAGTCGCGTTCCGCCGGAGCGCAGGAACCGGAGTGTATATTGAAATACATGAGGATTCCGAGCACCGCCGGAACGCGAGGTTCCGAGCGCAGTAGATTTTTTCACAAGCTCTGAGTGCACGGCCCGCAGGCGCCGTCTCCCTGGCTCATTTCTCCACCCAGGACAAAGGAGCTTAGTCACTTCGATTAATTCGAAGTGCCCTTGGACCAATAGCCTTACAACTGCTGGGGGTCGACATCGAGAGACCAACGCACGGTGCGTGCACTTTTTAGCGCCTCCACGCGCGGCAGCCAGTGCTCCAGCCATTCATGCAACAGGCGGCGTCGTGTCGACTGCAGCAGAAGTTGGGCGCGGGAGCGGCCCGCACGCCTTTCCATGGGCGCAGGAACAGGTCCGAGCACCTGCAAGCCGTCGCGTAGCCCTGCAGTGGCTGCGCCGCGCGCCTGTTTGAGGAAGCGCATAGGCGCTTCGCTGTCCGAGGACTCGGCGCGTAGCAGCGCGAGCGCATGGTAGGGCGGTAGCTCACAGGCACGCCTTTCCGAGAGCGCGGATTGGGCGAACGCGCCATAGCCACTCCTCAGTAGTGAAACGAGTAAGGGGTGCTCTGGGTAGTGGGTCTGTATCAGGACCAAGCCGGGTTTCTCGGCCCTGCCGGCGCGTCCTGCCACCTGCACCACCAGTTGGGCCAGCTTCTCGCCAGCGCGGAAATCCACGCTGTAAAGCCGGCTGTCGGCATCCACTATGCCGACCAAGGTGACCCGCGGGAAATGATGCCCTTTGGATAGCATTTGGGTGCCGACTAAAATGTCGGCTTCTCCTGCGTCCACTTGCTGCAACAGGGTTTCCATCGATCCTTTGCGGCGCGTGGTGTCTTTATCGATCCGCACCAGGCGCACCTCGGGGAAACGTGCCTTCAGAGCCTCGGCAACCCGCTCCGTGCCCTGACCGAGCTTGATCAGCCCATTGGCGTGGCCCGTGGGACACGCGGCGGGCGGTTTTCGTTCGTGCCCGCAATGGTGGCAGCGCAGCCGCTCCCCTGTGCTGTGGTAGGCGAGGTTGGCGTCACAACGGGCGCAGGCAGCATGCCAGCCGCAGTGGTGGCATAGGAGGAGTGGCGCATATCCACGCCGGTTGATGAACAACAGGGTCTGCTCTCGCCGCTCCAAGCGCTCGGCGATAGCGGCGAGCAGAGGCTCCGATATCCCGCCGTGCAGGATCTGGGCGCGAATATCGAGCAGTTTCAAGCTAGGCGTGCTCGCCGAACCGGCGCGATGCGGGAGTCGCAGCTCGCGGTAGCGTGCCGACTGCGCATTCAATATCGATTCTAGCGAAGGGGTGGCGGAACCGAGAACGACCGGTATGTTCTCGCGCTGAGCACGGATGACGGCGACATCGCGCGCCGAATAAGGAAATCCTTCCTGCTGTTTATAAGAACTGTCGTGCTCCTCGTCCACCACGATGAGGCCAGGACAAGGCATCGGGGTCCACACCGCAGAGCGGGTGCCGAGGACGATGCGCGCTTTGCCCTCGCGGGCACTGAGCCACGCAGCCAGCCTTTGCTGGATGCCGAGATCAGAGTGCATGATCGCGACCGCTTGCCCGAAGCGCGCAGACAGGCGTTCTAAGGTCTGTGGGATGAGCCCTATTTCGGGCACCAACATCAGCGCTTGCTTGCCGGCAAGTAGAACCTTCTCGACGAGGCGCAGATATACTTCGGTCTTGCCGCTTCCAGTGACGCCGTCCAGCAGGAACGGCTGAAAGTGATCTAGAGACGATGCAATTTGCTGCACCGCGCGGCGTTGCGCGGGGTTCAATGAGGGGGCAGCCAGGCAAGCGATGGGCGGTTCCGTTCTGGCAGGCGCTACCACCGTTTCTACATAACCCTGGGCGACCAAGTGATGCATAGCCTTGCGCCAGTTTGCCAAACGCTGGCTTAAGTCCTCTGAGAAGAGGCCCGATGGATGCTGCCGCAGCAGCTCCACGATGGCCGCTTGCCGAGGCGCCCGTTTCAGCGGGCCGGGGTTCTCGTCAACCAGTCGCCAGCACAGCGCCGGTTTGATCGGGGTATTCAATTCCCCGCCACGCAACAAGCCGGGCAAGGCGGATGCGACCACCTCGCCTATGGGATGATGGTAGTAGTCTGCCGCCCACCGAATTAGCTCCAGGTGTTGTGGCGTCACTAAGGGCTGCTCATCGAGAACCGCGATGACCTGCCGCAGTTTGGCCGCTTTGACTTGGCTCTGGGTGGATGTTTGCATAAGCACTCCGGTCCGCACTCCCCGGCGGAATGGCACGCGCAAGCGCATGCCGGGCATTATCTTCTCGATCGGGGGAGCGGGCGGCGGGAGATAATCCAGGCACTCTCGAAGCGGGAGCTTCAGTGCGACCTTGAGTACCACGGGCCCATGGGTCATGGGCCATTAGTTTAACGGCTAGCCGGAGGATCGGCGCTAATTAGCCTGATGGGAGCTGAGTGTTCCGTCTACGGCACCAGCAGGAATACGCAATTCCGGAACAAACCGCCGATAATTCACAGTCCTCTTGAGGGCTCTGGTGCATTTTCGGGACAATGGGAGCGATGAGCACGCCAACCGTGTTTGGACGCAAACCGCTGCCGCCTTTTCCCGCTTGGTGGGCCGCCCTGGGACCCGGCGTGGTGTGGATGGCCCTGGCGCAGGGCAGCGGCGAGCTCATCTGGTGGCCTTATATCATCGCAAAGTATGGGCTTACTTTTTTGTGCTTGCTCATCCCGGCCTGTCTTCTGCAATACCCGCTCAACTACGAGATCGGGCGCTACACGCTGCTCACCGGCGAGAGCATCTTCCACGGATTTATTCGCCTAAACCGTGGGCTAGGAATCGTGCTCTGGGTCCTGATGAGCCTGTCATTTCTCTGGTTTGGGGCGTTTGCGGCGGCTGGTGGCACGGCGATGGCGGCGCTGACTAATTTCCCGCAAGGCTTTAGCGTGCGGGGTCAAACTTTGTTCTGGGGCTATGCGTCTATCCTGCTGTATCTCGGCGCGATCCTAGCGAGCAGTGTCGTTTATACCTTCATCGAACGCTTTATGAAGGCTATCGCGGTGCTAACCCTGGGGGGGCTTTTGTGGGCTTGCCTGCAACCGGAGGTGATGCAAGCGACCCCGGCCTTCCTGGCAGGACTCGTGGGACCCGATCAGCCCATGCCGCGACCTTGGACGGAACAGGATGCGACAAAGCTGCTGACGGCGATCACCTTCGCCGGCCTTGGGGGGTTTTGGATCCTGTGTTATTCCTACTGGCTGCGTGACAAGGGCAGCGGTATGGCGATTCACGTTGGCCGCATCACGGGTCCGATCAAGGGCAAGTCAGAACCCGTCACCTGCGACGGTAACCTGCCCGATGACGCCGAAGAGAACCCTGCGCGTTGGCGCTCTTGGCAGCGCTATCTTGCGACCGATGTGGCGATCGGCGTGGGCGGTAATCTGCTCACCACGCTGATGACCTGCCTGCTCGCCTTCGCCTTGCTTTTCCCTAAAGGCCTCCTACCGCAGGACTACGAGCTGGCGGTGGTGCAGAGCCGCTTCTTTGAGGTGAGCTGGGGTGAGCTTGGAAGGGTTCTGTTTTTGATCGTGGCGGCGGCCTTTCTTACCGACACCTGGCTCGCAACGGTGGATGCGGTAAGCCGCATGCAAGCAGACATCGTGCATGTGCTCTTTACCAAAAGCCGCCGTTATGAGCTGCGCCATTGGTATTATTTCTTCTTGGGCCTGCTCAGCGCGATCACCTCCTTTACCATGCTGCTGGAGGCGCCCGGGCCTCTTATCCTCACCAGCGCGGTGATCGGTTTTATCGGTACCGTGATCTTTCCTGTCGCCTTATACCTGCTGAACTACCGCTGTCTCGCACCGCATTTGCCACTCTGGGCTCGGCCGGGTCGTCTGGCTGGTTGCGGTCTACTCCTGAGTTTCTTCGTCTACTTCGCCCTCGCCTGTGCCTATCTTTGGGCGATCTCAAGGTAGCCCACGCGTCTGGACCGATTTACCGCCGCCGCAGATCCGTCCTAAGTCCGACAGGCTCCTAGGCGCAGCGGCGCATCATCTTTAGCGATTGTGTTGCTACAGCATGCCTGCGAGCTTCGTGCTTCACGAGCCTCCCCTGCGTCAATTTTCTACCACGATGCCTCCCGCCTTTTTGTCGGAACTTTACCACCATGAGTATAACCCTTTGGAAATTCGATGAAACATTTGTGGCACGCCAGTAGCATAAGCACCATCGGGAAACACTCCCGCTGCTTTTGTAATTTCACAACTGCGGGCGGTCCCCCGGACCCCGCGATGGAGGATGGTTTATGTCAAACACTTCGCATACAGTTACCCTGTCGCTCACCTTGCTTGTGCTATCTGGCTGCGCCAGCTACGGCACTTGGACCCCGACCGTTGATCCGTACGGGGACGCCAACGCTAACCGCATTAGCGCAGACACCGCGGAATGCCAACAACTCGCCAGACAGGCTTCCGGAGGCACCGCCAATGAGACCTTGAAAGGCACCGTCGTCGGTGGCTTGTTCGGCGCGGCGGCTGGGGCTGCGATCGGAGCCGCGGTCGGGAACCCCGCCGGCGGAGCGGCCTTAGGCGCGGCTACCGGAGGCATGGGCGGTGCGGCGCATAACGGCTACAACGCCGAGGATCAGTACAAGCGCGCGTATACGAGCTGCTTACGCAATAGAGGACACAACGTCGTTAACTGATCTTATCCAAGCTAGGAGCCTGTCGGACTTGGCGGATCGTAGCGAGGCGAGCGAGAAATCGAGAACAGTTTTTCGATCATTTGAAAATGATCGGAAGGACCGATTTCCCACCGCCGTAGTGGATTCATCTAAGGCCGGCATGCTCCTAGGGCTCTGTCTACCTTACCTTATTTTTGATGCCGGAATTACAATCAGGGTGCCCCTTCCGGTAATGGATCATCAGGTCTTTTTGCGCCGTAACCGTCCGGGTTAGGGTTGGCGCCCTGGTGGGGAGTGTTTATGTCCTTGTACAGATTCGGCCCATAACGGTCTAAACCCCGCAGAAATCGGTAAATGGCCACCCAGGACATCAGCTCTTTATTGATCCGAGAAAAAATATTAATCATGGCATTTGCTCCTATATACAAACTTTTTCTTGATCCCTGTAAGCTATACGCAGCATGGCAAAGTTTGGATGTTCCGCGGCGTAACTCACCTGCAGCACGCCGCCAAAGCCCCTCGTTGACACTTGACTCTGAGGAGGAAACCCGTTTATAGAGACAGACTAAGCCCTCTGGCGGCTAACCCTCGATGACGGTCGCCTACGTAACGCATAAAGACTGCCTGCTGCACGAGATGGGAGTATGGCATCCCGAGTCGCCAGCGAGGCTCTCCGCCATCCAAGACCAACTCACCGCCGAGGGGCTATTCCAGCTCGTGCGTCTTGTGGAAGCGCCTTGCGCTATCAAAGAACAGCTGTCCCGCGTCCACGATCCGGCTTACGTGGATCGCATCATGCGCATCGCTCCCAAAGAAGGAGTGGTGAGCCTGGACCCGGACACGGTCATGAATCCCCACAGCCTTAACGCCGCATTGCGGGCCGCGGGCGCCCTCGTTCACGCCGTGGACCTGGTGGCGCGAGGCGAGGTGAGCACCGCCTTTTGCGCCGTGCGCCCTCCCGGCCACCATGCTACGCGCTCCCACGCCATGGGTTTTTGCTTTTTTAATAACGTAGCGGTCGGCGCCGCTCATGCCTTGGCGATCCCTGGGATCTCGCGGGTGGCGATCGTTGACTTCGACGTGCATCATGGCAACGGCACCGAGGATATTTTCCTACATCAGCCGCGGGTCTTCTTTTGCTCTTCCTTCCAGCACCCGTTTTACCCAGGAAGCGGTGCCTATACCCGCAGCGATCACATCATCAATATACCCCTACCCGCCGGCACCACCGGGGTGGAGTTCCGGGAGCACGTTGAAGCGCGTTGGCTGCCTGCATTGCATCGTTTTCGCCCGGAATTCCTATTTATCTCGGCCGGCTTTGACGCCCACGCCGCGGACCCGCTCGCACAGCTGCTTTTCACCGAGGAGGACTACACCTGGATCACGGAGCAGATGGTGGCGATCGCCCAGCGGCACGCTCAAGGACGGATCGTCTCCACCCTGGAGGGAGGCTACGATTTACCCGCTTTAGGGCGCAGTGCAGCGGCACACATCGCAGCCTTAATGGAGTAACGGGCGCCCTACGCCATCGCGACCTTTTCGTTACTATCTTCATGCATGAAGACACTGTTCAAATTCCTGGTCTTGTCGCTGGGCGTGCTTGTCATGCTGGTGGTTGCGGCCCTGATCGCGCTGCCCCTTTTGGTTGACCCCAATGACCACAAAGACCGCATCGTGCGACTCGTAGAAGCACAGACAGGACGCGAGCTCTCCGTGCAGGGCGATATCAAGCTTTCGGTGTTTCCCTGGTTAGGGTTTGATCTGGGTGCTGCTTCCTTGGGCAATGCACCGGGGTTTGGTGCTCAGCCGTTCGCCACCATAGAGCGACTCAGAGTGGGTATCGCTTTGCTTCCTCTGTTGCGCGAGAAGGTGGAAATGGGGACCGTGATCATCCACGGCTTGTCGGTGAATCTGATCCGCAACCAAAAAGGCGAATCCAATTGGGCTGATCTGGTTGCCGAAGACAAGTCCAAGGGAACCTCCACCGGCCTGCGGCTCGCGGCGCTGGCTGTTGGCGGCTTGGACATACGCAACGCCAGTCTGGCGTGGGAAGACCAGTTGCGAGGCCACGCGTATCTGGTCAAGAACCTAAATGTCGAGACCGGTGCGGTGGGCATCGGCAAGCCGCTCGATTTCTCTCTGGCATTTCAGCTCCAAGACGGGGAGGCCGGCGTCACCGGTGATTTCGCTCTGGATGGCCTGCTGGATTTCCGTCCAGACCGCAAACAATATCGGCTTCGCCCCGTGGATTTCAATGCTCGGCTTCGGAGGACGCGCTTCCCGAGCGGTAGCGCGGATATCGATCTGAAAGCAGACATCGCGGCGGACCTAGAAGCGGCGACAGCCCGGGTGTCCGATCTGTCCCTGCGCATCTTAGACGCCAGGATAACGGGCTACGGCCAGGCGAAAAAGCTCACGGATGATCCCGAACTACATGGGTTTATCCGGATCGCGCCTTTCGATCTGCGGGAGCTACTCGCGGAGATCGGTCAAGAGCTTCCCACGACGGCCGATCTGGGAGTTCTGAAATCTGTAGAGTTGAGTACGCCGTTTACGGGCTCAAAGCGCAGTCTGACCCTGAAGGCTATGGAAGCTAAGCTCGACGACTCCCAGATCAGAGGTGACGTGTCAATTACCGACTTCGCCGATCCCGATATCGATTTCGACCTCGATCTGGATCGGATCAATGCCGATCGCTACCTGCCCCCTCAAACGCCGAACGCGATCACCCCGGAGACAGTCGCCGCTGGTATGGCGGCCGAATGGCCCTCGAAGATCCTGCGCGCATTGAAGCTAAAGGGCGAACTGCGCGCCGGGCACCTTACCCTGAACGCGATGCCGCTGACCAAGGTAATGATCACGGTCCAGGCGCGCGATGGACGAATCGCCTTGGATCCCGTCTCCGCCCAACTATTCGGTGGCCGTTATGATGGAGCCGTGGCCTTGGATGCGACCGGCGAGCAGCCGCTCATCATCGTGGACAGCGCCGTAGACGCTGTTCAAATAGGCCCGCTGCTGGAACAAGTGACGGGTAGGTCAAAGATCGACGGTCGCGCGACGGCTGAGGCGAAGTTCACCGCGGCCGCTGCCAGTGCGCAGGCGCTAAGGCGTACGCTCACAGGCGATATGCGCTTCGCGCTTCACGATGGCGCGATTCGGGGATTTAATATCGCGCGGATCATACGGGAGGTGGAGTTTCGGGTCTCGGGAAAGCCCCTGCCGCCCAACCGCGAACCCGTACAGACCGACTTTTCCGAATTGACGGGCAGCGCGCACCTCGTCAACGGCTTGGCGAGCACCAAGGACTTGGTGCTCAAGTCACCACTGCTGCGCATGGAGGGTGCGGGCCACGCGAACCTTACAACCGAACAAGTGGACTACAGGGTAGATGCTACACTGGTAGACACGTTAAAAGGCCAAGGGGGCAAAGGGCTGAAAGAGCTGAAGGGGATCCCGATCCCGGTGCGTGTTAGCGGTACCTTCGATAAACTGAAGTTCACGCCAGACATCCAGGGTTTGATCGAAGCACGCGCCAAGAAGGAACTGGAAAGGCAAAAAGACAAAGTCCAAGCCAAACTCCAAGAGAAGCTGGAAAGCGAACTAGGCGATAAACTCGACGACCTCCTCGGCAGGAAGCCCGAACAAGAGCAGGGGCAGGCGGCCCCACCGCAAAGCACGCCCAGCGCGGACGAGGGGAAAACTCCGATCGAGGATGTGTTGAAAGACCGGTTGAAACGTGTGTTGCCGTTCTGAAGTCGCTCTCGGCCTCGCCGCGCTGTTGTTGTTTCCTGCAAGCCCAACGATCCATGCGAGCGAGGTCCGTCACCTCGATGTGAGCGCCGATCGCGGCCGTTACCGCGTAAATCTCGAGGTGCTCATCGACGCCGATCTGGAATCGGTGCAGCGCATCGTCCAGGATCACGACGGGCTCTACCGGCTCAGCCGCATCATCAAACGCAGCCGTGACCGCGGTTCTTTGCCGGGGCAGTTACCCCGCCGTGAGCTTACGCTTCACGCCTGTGTTCTGTTCTTTTGCATGGCGCCTCGTATGCTCGAAGAGATCGATCGGCAAGCCAACGGCGACATCATCACCCGCATCGTGCCCGAGCAAAGCGATTTCTCCTATGGCCGATCGCGCTGGCGCACGCGGCGTTTGAGCGCCCAAGCCTCGCAGATCGCGCTTAGTGCCGAGCTCACGCCCGCGTTTTGGGTGCCGCCCATCATCGGTCCGTGGATCCTGAAACACAAATTGGGCGCCGCCGCGCTTGAGAGCTGTGAGCGACTCGAACGACTGGCCAGAGACCCAAAGCTTTCGCCGTAAGTTGCTGCGGTGGTACCGGCGGCACGGTCGCCGCGACCTACCGTGGAAGCGCGTCCCGACCCCCTACAGCGTGTGGGTTTCGGAGATCATGCTGCAACAGACGCAGGTGGCGACCGTCATCCCATATTTTGAGCGCTTCCTACAGCGTTTCCCAGGCGTGAATAGCCTCGCCAGTGCCTCGCTGGATGAAGTGTTGCACCATTGGTCCGGCCTTGGCTATTACGCCCGAGCACGCCATCTGCATCGCACCGCCCGTTTTATCGTGCAACGGTGGGATGGCGTGTTTCCGAAGAGGATCGAGGAGTGGGTGGCCTTACCTGGGGTCGGGCGCTCAACGGCAGGAGCGATCTTGGCCCTGGCTTTCGATCAGCGTCACCCGATTTTGGACGGGAACGTCAAGCGGGTATTAACCCGATTCTGCGCCATCGCGGGGGATCCCGGCAGAACCTCAGTGCGGCACCGGCTGTGGGCCATCGCCGATCAACTCACGCCGGAGCGCGACCCCGCGTGTTATACCCAAGCTATCATGGACCTCGGAGCGACGATCTGCACGCGGGCACACCCACAATGCCCGCGCTGCCCCTTAAGTAACGATTGCAAAGCCTACACCCTAGGCAGACCCGAGGATTTTCCGGGGCGGCGTGAAAAGAAATCGCTGCTCGTGCGGCGCGCCCTGTTTGCGATCTTGGAAAATCCCGCAGGAGAGGTGTTGCTCCAGCGCCGGCCCCCCGCCGGCGTATGGGGCGGTCTCTGGGCCTTTCCCGAATGCCCAGCAGCCGAAGTCTTTTCGCCATGGTGCGCGCGCGAGTTCGGCCTGGAGGTGCTCGACCAGAAAAAGGGGGAAATCCTCCATCATAGTTTTAGTCACTTTCGACTCGATATCGTTCCCCTTTTTGCCCGGGTGCGCGTTGCCGGGCGGGGCGTAATGGAAGCGAAAGATACACTCTGGTATAACATGACCTCGCCACCGGCCGTAGGGCTGGCGGCGCCGGTTCGTAGTCTTCTGTCACGGTGTTGTTTCAAGGTAAATGCACAAGAGGTCGACATGCCCAGAATGGTAAATTGCGTAAAGCTGGAGAAAGAAGCCCAAGGCCTCGCTCGCCCCCCCTACCCAGGTGAACTCGGAAAGCGGATCTTTGAGCAAGTATCGATGGAGGCCTGGCAAATGTGGCTTAAGCACCAGACGATGCTGATCAACGAAATGCGGCTCACGCCCATCGACCCCCGGGCGCGTGAATTTCTCGAAAGTGAAATGGAGAAGTTCTTTTTCGGCCAAGGGTCGGCTTTGCCGGAGGGCTATGTTCCGCCGGGTCAGCCTCTGCGCTAAGCGCCCTGGAGCTTGACGTCACGAAAACCCGTCGGTTTAATACCCATCTCCGCTCCTAACCCGAAAAAGTCCGTGAGCGAAGTTGAGGCACGGCCGGGGCAGAGAGAACCCACGCCCAGCGTGGTGAAAAAAAGGCTTTCAATGGCCAGGTAGCTCAGTCGGTAGAGCAGGGGACTGAAAATCCCTGTGTCGGCAGTTCGATTCTGTCCCTGGCCACCAATAAAAACAACAGGTTAAAGCGATTCACGCCTGTCCTCAAAATCCCGGTGACGTAACTTTTGACGTAAATAAAA
>Ga0187893_10013061_pt1 | contig 11643 bp, 9 predicted proteins | sample MA1701074metaG_FD_139574 | JGI IMG/M metagenome (GOLD analysis project Ga0187893, IMG submission 139574) | White microbial mat communities from a basaltic lava cave in the Kipuka Kanohina Cave System on the Island of Hawaii, USA - MA170107-4 metaG ...
AGGTCCCCGGCCTCGATTTGCCGGCTCGCGGGCCAACTTGGCAGGCGGCTGGTCCAGCCCGCAACTTTCCTTCGCATGCGAGGGAAAGTTGCGGCTCAACTGGGTTGCCGGACCGCTCGACTGGCCGTTTTCCTCCGGATACGGAGGAAAGTTGCATCCTCGCGCCGAATGGCTCCGGAACGAGTGCTGATTCGCTTCTCAAACACGCTCTTAGGGGCGCATGCGCCTCTACGTCGGAGTTAGGGTGGCTACGGCACCTCGGCCTGTCGGACCTGGTCCGATGGCGTGGCGTTGGGCTACGGTGGCTGTCCAAGGTGTGGCGTGGTCAGCGGGAGTACGTTCTTCAGATGAGCAGCAAGGGCTTGCGGCCCATCCTCCAGGACGAGGCCGCACCACCGAGACCGCCTCCGGATGAGTCATTCGTCGGTCCAGTGGTGCGGGGCCGCCAGCGACCCGTGCCTGGGGCCCGAAGCCTGCTCCGGCTGAGCATCACGATCGGTGTGATTCTCGCGATGGTCGCGGTCGTCGTCGTTGCATCGTTGGGGGTCTATCTCAGCGGGAGGATCCAGCGCGTCCCAGTGGGCGGGTTGAGCGGCAACCCAGTCGACGAACTGAACGTGCTCGTCGTCGGTTCAGACAGCCGCGAGGGGTTCACGGCCGAGGAGCTGCAGGCGCTTGGCACGGAGGCGGTCGAGGGTCGCCGCACCGACACGATCTTTCTGATGTCGGTCTCCGGAGGGCGGGCCGCGATGCTGTCCTTCCCGCGCGACCTCCTGGTACGCCATTGCGATGGAACTCGGGGGCGTATCAACGGGGCCTATGCGTCGGGCGGGCCGACCTGCCTAGTGAAGACGGTGACCGAGCTGACCGGCATCGGGATCGATACCTATGTCGAGGTGAACCTGTTCGGCTTCAGCCGGATCGTCGACGCCCTCGGCGGGGTACCGATCCTCCTCGACCGGCCGCTGGTCGACCGGCTCGCCGGGTTAGATCTCCCCGCCGGCTGTGTGGTGCTCGACGGCCGGCGCGCGGTCGGATTCGTCCGCGCCCGGCACATCGACGGTGATGGAGACCTAGGGAGAGTCGCGCGGCAGCAGCGCTTCTTGAAGGAGCTGGCCAAGGAGGTCGTGTCACCGCACACGCTCGTGAACGTGCCAAGACTCTTCCGTGTGGCCGGCGCCGCCGGTTCGTCGGTGACCGCGGATCGCGGCCTCGGTCCGGTCGATCTTGTCCGCCTGGCCAGCGCCGCCGAAGGCCTGGCGGGAGGCGGCATCGCGACCTACACCGTGCCGGGCAGCTTCGCGAGGGTCGGCGGCGCGGACGTGATCCGGCTCGACGAGGCCGCCGCCGAGGCGCTCTTCGCTCGGTTCCGCGACTCGTCGATCCTGCGCATCCCGACCCCCGAGGAGGTGGCCGCGTTGACCCCCGCCGACGTGCGTGTCGCGATCCTCAACGGCGCGGGAATCGACGGCCTCGCGGCCCGAGGGCAACAGGTGCTGTCCAGCCGCGGCTTCCCGGTCACCGGCGTCGGCAACGCCGAGCCGGTCGACCGAACCGTCGTGCGCTATCCCCGCGGCTTGGAGGCAGCGGCCCAGCTAGTCGCTAGGCAGGTGCCCGGGGCGCGCACCGAGGAATCCCGGGGCGTGCGGGAGGTGACGCTGGTGCTCGGCCCGGACGCCCAGCTCGACACGGCACCACCTTCTCCGCCAGCATCGACGGGGACCGCTGCACCGCCTCCGAGCTGCTGACAAGGCCGTACTGTGCAGGAAGAGTGGGGGCGCAGGTGCATAGGCAGGCGCCGCGCTTACAGGAAGCTGGTGGGGTTGCGGGCGGCGCCGTTTACGCGGATCTCGAAGTGGAGGTGGGGGCCGGTGCAGCGGCCGGTGCAGCCCACGCTGCCGATGCGTTCGCCCTGCCCGACCTGCTCGCCCTTGCGGACGGCGATGGCGCTCTGGTGTGCGTAGAGGGTACTCAGGCCGCCGAGGTGATCGACGATGACGACGTTGCCGTAACCGGACATCGCGCCTGCGTAGCTGACCGTGCCGGGCCTGGCGGCGAGGATCGGGGCACCGGTCGGCGCTCCGATGTCGATGCCTTTGTGCATCCGTCCCCATCGGACGCCGAAACCGCTGGTGATAGGACCCTTCGCCGGCCAGATCCAACCGCCACGGCCAACCGCGGGAGCGCCGCCACCTGAGGGAGACTGCCGGGTGATCGAGGTGACCTCGCGATCCTCGACCTCGAGATGATCCTCCAGATCAGCCAAGCGCTGCTCGCTCGCGATCGCCGCGATCTCCGCGTTGTCGCGAATCTTGGCAACGTCGGCCAGCAGCGCGCGCTGCTCGGCCAGGACGCGCGTCAGGCTGCCCTCCTCGGAGTCGAGCTTCTTGCGCTGCGCGTCGATCGCGATGCGCGCGACGCTCACGCGCTCCATGGCACGGCGCTCAGTACGGCTGATCGCCTCGGCGTAGACGGACCTTCGCAGGGCGTCGGCGGGATTGACGGCCTCCAGAAGCGCCGTGATGTTCCCCGTGGTGCCTTGCTTGTACAGCTGTTCGGCCTGCGCGGCTAGGGCTTTCCGCTGCTGCTCGGCGCGCGCCTCCAGCGCGATCAAGTCCCCCCGGGCGTAGTCCACGGCGAGCTGCTGTCGCTGGACGGCCAGCTCCGCGGCGCCGACCGCCTCCATGACGGTGGCGAACGTCCGCTCGGCGTCCGCGAGCGCGGACAACCGGCCATCGCGATCAGCGCGCGCTTCGTCGAGTTGCGCGCGGATCTGCGAAACGGTCAGCCGGCTTGCGGCGGCTCGCCGCTCCTCCGGGGATCCCGCGGCGCTGGCGGAGCCCGCCAGTACGGCGCACGAGAGGAGCACGACCATGCCGGATATCAGCACAGTTCGCGAGCACGAGCGCAGGGACAGCACGGTTGCTCCTACCACTAAGCGCAGTGCGGAACCACGCGAGTCGGGAGGAAGTGGCCAAATGCTATGCAGGCGAGTGCAGGAGGTCAAAAGCGGCGCGACCGGCTTCGTGAGGCGCACTGCTCCGGCCGGGCCTGCTAGGCTAGCGCCGGGCTCATGGAGACCCCAATCGCGGCACCACCTACCGAACCGATCCCGGGCCGGCTTCCTCCGAAGCGGCCGATCCGCAACGCGCTGGCCATCATGGTCGGCCTCGTGGTGCTGTGCGGTCTCATGCTCATCGCTCTCAGGTTGACCCGCCAAGGCGCGCTGCCAGGCGTCACCCTGTCAGACGTCGAGCTCGGCGGGCTGGAAGGCTCCGGGCTCCGGGACACCGTGGCAAGGGTCGCCGAGGACAGCGCCGCCATCACGCTCACCGTGACTCGTGGCCCCGAACGCGTCACCACGACCGCCGCCGAGCTCGGCTATGCGATCGATGTCGACCGCACCGTCGAAGCCGTGCTCGCTCGTGGGCGCCAGGCCAACCCAGTCGCGGCGCTCGCCGACCACATCCGCTCCTTCGCCGGGACGATCCTGGTCCTGCCCATCCAGGACGTCGATGACCAGCGTGTAGACCGATGGGCGGTCTCCGCCGCCACCGACCTCAGCAGCCCAGCGATCGAGGGAACGGTGCGCTTCGAAGGCGCGACCGCCGTCCGCGTCGACCCGCAACCTGGCGTGCGAGTCCTCCCTGAGCACCTCGGCGAGATGGCCCGGGCGGCGCTGAGGGAAGGCCGCGACGCAGAGCTGGCCGCCCCGAGCGAGCCCACGGCACCACGGACGAGCGCGGCGGATGTCGACGTGTTGTTCGCCCAGGCCGCGAGGGCGGTGTCGGCTCCGGTCACCTTGTCTCGCGGAGAGACGGCGCTGGAGCTGACCCCAGGGGAGATCGGCACGATCCTTCGCGTCGAGCCGGGCTCGGAAGGCGGACCCGCCTTACAGCTCGTGGCCGATCCCGCCGCGGTCGAGCGGGTCGTCGACCCGGCAAGGCGCGCCTCGTTCGAGGCCGAACCGGTCAACGCGCGGTTCTCCGTGGCCGGAGGATCGGTGTCGATCAGCGAGTCGGGCCCGGGCTTCCGCTTCGATCCCGTCGCGACGGCCAGGCAGGTGCTGGAGCTTGCCACCCGCAACGGGCTCCGCGAGGACGAGCTCGCGGGTGAGGTGCTGCAGCCGTCGTTGACGACGGAGGAAGCACGGACCTTGAATATCACGCAGCAGGTGTCGACCTTCACCACGAATCACGCCTGTTGCCAAGGACGAGTGACGAACATCCACCGGATCGCGGACCTTGTCGACGAAGCGGTGATCATGCCTGGCGAGACGTTCTCGCTGAACAGCCACGTCGGTCCGCGGACGCCGGAGAAGGGTTTCGTGGAGGGCGGCGCGATCCAGCACGGCGAGTTCGTCGATGAGGTCGGTGGAGGCGTCAGCCAGTTCACCACGACGATGTTCAACGCCGCGTACTTCGGCGGGTACGACATCATCGAGCACAAGCCACATTCGTACTACATCAGCCGCTATCCCGAAGGTCGCGAGGCGACGCTGAACTATCCGACCGTCGACCTGAAGTTCAAGAACGACTCACCGCACGGGATCCTGGTGCAGACCTCGTACTCGGGCACGGCGATCACCGTGTCGTTCTGGAGCACAAGGTGGGTGACTGTCGAGTCCGCGACCGGTCCGCGCACCAACCCGACGACGGCCGACGCCATCTACCGGGAGAACGACGAGCTCCCGCCGGGAACCGAGAAGGTCCTGCAGGAGGGCGGGAGGCCGGGATTCGACGTCGTCGTCACCCGTGTCCTGCGGTTCCCCGACGGCCGGGCCGAGCAGGAACAGTTCCGGACGACCTACCTGGCTGAGCCGCGAATCGTTGAACGCAACACGTGATGAGCATCGTCCTCGGGTTGCTCGCCATTCTGGCCCTCATCCTCGCGAACGGGTACTTCGTCGCCGCGGAGTTCTCGTTCGTCGCCGCGCGCCGCAACCGCCTTGAAGAGCTGGCGAGCGCGGGTGACCGCAAGGCCGCCCGCGCGGTTGCGGTACAGCGGCGGCTGTCATTCGTGTTGTCCGGCGCCCAATTGGGGATCACGGTGACCTCGCTGGTCGTGGGCTTCATCGCGGAGCCGGTCTTCGCCGCGGCCCTCGCACCGCTCCTGCGCCCACTGAGGTTGGGCGAGGCGGTGATCTCGAGCGTCGCGATCACCCTCGGGTTCGTCATCGCGACCATGGCGCAGATGGTCCTCGGCGAGCTCGGGCCGAAGAACCTCGCGATCGCGAAGCCTGAGACGACCGCACGGGTCCTCGCCGCGAGCACCGCGTTCTACACGCGGCTCGCCGGGCCGGTGATCCGGCTGTTCGACGAGTCGTCGAACCGGCTCCTGCGCGCGGTCGGGATCGAGCCTGTCGAGGAGCTGCAGGCAGGCGTATCGGAGGACGAGCTGGAGGTGATCATCGACGAGTCCGAGTCTCGAGGCGAGCTGGGCGGGGAACAGGCAGCCCTGCTGAGCCGAGCGCTCGGCTTCAGGACACGCCGCGCCGGTGAGGCGATGGTGCCGCGCCCCCAGGTCGCCGGGATTCGCGACACGGCAACGTGTGAGGAGCTTCGCGCCCTCGCCGTTTCCCGCGGCCACTCGCGGTTCTTGGTCTTCGGTGACAACCTGGACGACGTCCGGGGAGTCGTCCAGGCGAAGGACGTCCTCGGCGTGCCGGTGGACGACCGTGACCACACCGGCATCGCCGGGCTTATCCGGCCGGTCCTCGCGGTGCCCGAGTCCGCGCGGTTGGGACGGTTGCTGTCGAAGCTGCGCGAGGCTCACAGCCAGCTCGCCCTGGTCGTGGACGAGTACGGCGGTACCGCGGGCATCGTGACGCTGGAGGACATCGTCGAGGAGATCGTCGGGGATATCCGCGACGAGCACGACCCCTCCGACGAGCCGGCCGTCCGCCCGGTATCGGGGGGATTCCTGGTGCCGGGGTCGTGGCGCCTCGACGAAGCCGAGCGCGACACCGGGGTCACGCTTCCGCAGGGCGACTACGAGACGGTGGCCGGGCTAGTTCTCGCCCGATTGGGCAGTGTCCCAGAGGTCGGCTCGTCGGTAACCGTCGGCGGCGCGTCCCTGCGTGTCGAAGCCATGGACGGTAACGCGATCCGCTTGGTGCTGCTGGAGCCCAATTGAGCGTGACCAGTGCGCTGCTCGCGGCCGCGCTGCTCGGAGCGAACGCGTTCTTCGTGGCGGCGGAGTTCGCGCTGCTCGCCGCACGCAGGTCCAAGATCGAGCAGCTGGCCGCTGGCGGCAACAAGGCGGCTGTCCAGGCCCTCGCGGGTGTCCGCGAGCTTTCCCTGATGCTCGCCGCGGCACAACTCGGCATCACGATGGCATCGCTCGGCCTCGGCGCGGTCGCCGAGCCTGCCCTGGCCGACGTCTTCACGCGCCTGCTGGCCAGCGCGCCGCTCCCTTCGGCGATGCGTCACACCATCGCGTTCGCCGTCGCGCTCGCCATCGTCGTCTTCCTCCACATCGTTGTCGGCGAGATGGCGCCGAAGTCCTGGGCGATCTCTCACCCGGAAGCGTCTGCCCTGCGCCTGGCGCGACCCTTCCGCGCCTTCGCGCTGGTCTTCCGGCCGCTCATCCGCCTACTGAACGCGCTGGCGAACGGGTTCGTACGAGCGTGCGGGGTGACCCCACAGGAGGAGCTCGCGCTTGCGCACTCCCCCACCGACCTCGTCCTGCTGCTGGAGGAGTCCGCCCGGGAGGGCACCCTGGAGGCTGATCAGTCGGCGCTGCTCGCAAGGGCGATCGAGCTTTCCGGGCTGGACGCGCAAGCCGCGATGATCCCTCGCCGCGACATCGTGTCGGTCCCCGTGAGGGCAACGGTCGAAGATCTGGAGCGCGTGGCAGCCGAGACTGGCCGTTCCCGGCTCCCGGTGCAGGACGCCGACCTCGACCGGTTCGTGGGCATCGTCTACGTCAAGGACCTGCTAGGCCTGAGCCCGGACGTCCGTGACAGCGTCCGCGCCGCCGACCTCGCCCGACCCGCGCTGATCGCTCCTGAGTCGCGCCCGCTCACCGATCTCATGCTCGACATGCGCAAGCGCCGCCAGCACGTCGCGCTTGTGGTCGACGAGTACGGGACCGTGAGCGGTCTCGTCGCCCTCGAGGATGTGCTCGAAGAGCTGATCGGCGAGTTCGAGGACGAGTCCGACCCGGCATCCTCATACGCGGGCACCAGCCGGAATCTGGGCCGCCGCCGCCCGGACGGCAGCCTGCTGATCCCGGGCACGGTACGGCCGGATGAGCTTGAGGACCAGACCGGCGTCCGCCTTCCTCACGGCGGCTACGAGACCGTCGCGGGCTTCGTCATCTCCGAGCTCGGCCGCCTTCCCGCGGAGGGTGACACGGTGCAGGTGGACGACACCCGCCTAGAGGTCACGCGAGTCGATCGCCACCGCCTCGTCGAGCTGGCGGTTCAGTCCCGAGGCACTGTGGCTGGGAAGGAGGAGTACGACGGGTCGCCGTTCTCGGCCGACCGCGCTCCCGCCCGCGGAAAACCCAACCGCTCGGATAAGTCGACCTCCGGCTCCTCTGGCGCGGACGCCACCTCCCGTTGACCGATCCGGTGCAAGCCGTAGAGCACCAACAGGTTCAGGCCGTGCACCACCGTCAGGATCACCAGCAGTGACCCGACCTTGGCGGCCAGCACCTCGACCACCTGGGACCCGCTGGTCACCGGCGACGCGGGGAGCCGAAGCAGCGCCCAGCCGGTCGTGATCGTGCAGAACCACGCGACCATCAGCCGGTTCACGGCTAAGGCCGTGGCGGGCCGGTCTTCGAAGATGTTGCGCAGCACCACGCCGCCACTGACGTACATCAGCCTCGCGAGGCCCGCCACCGCAGCCAGGGTAATGGCGATATAGAGCAGGTAGACGGCCACGAGCATGTCGACCTCCTGGTTCCCGCGCGCGCCGGGTTGCGGGCAGGCGCACGAGCAGGATTGTCCCCCGGCACCGTACCGGTTGTCCACAGACCATACGACGGTCGGAATTGACGGCGTACGCTATGGGGGTACCTTCACTTGATGGCTATCGAGGAGGGACGATGTCTGACAGCACTTCGCGGCTCTACACGCTTGACGACCTGTGGGACTTCCCCGATGACGGGCAGCGCCGGGAGCTCATCGACGGGGTGCTCTACGTGACCGCTGCAGCCCGCACGCGCCACCAGTGGGTCGTCGGGTACCTGACCTACATCTTCTGGGACTGGATCGAGCACCACGGCGGCCAGGTCTTCCCCGGCTGCAACGTCGACTTCGCGCCGGACACCCACTTTGAGCCGGACATCGCGTTCCTTCGCCCGGGGCGTGAGGTCGGCGACGTCCTGTCCCTGCTGGAGCCTCCCGATCTCGTCGTCGAGGTGTCCTCGCCGTCCACCAAGCGCTACGACCTCGGCATCAAGCGTGACCGCTACGGCCAGTACGGTACGCCCGAGTACTGGTTCGTCGATCTCGACCGCGACGTGATCCTCGTCTCCGTGCTCGCCGAGGACGGCTACGGCGAGACGGTGATCTACCGGCGGGGCGACGTGATCCAGACCAAGCTCATGCCGGGCCTGGCCGTCGAGGTGGAGTCCATCCTGAAACGTTGAGCGTCCGGTCCATGGTCACCAGCGTGATGTCGTCCTCTTGGTCCCAGGCGGGGGTCGTGAAGTGCCCGAGCTCGCGGAGCAGGCTGTCGATCAGCGGCTGGCCACCGGGGCTTCCTCCCACCAGGCGGGCCATGCGCGGGCAGCCGAACATCTCTTTCGAAGGATTGTGCGCCTCGGCGAGGCCGTCGCTGTGGAGCAATAGCCCGTCACCAGGCGCGAGGAAGGTCTCGTGCTCCTCGTAGTCCATCCCCGACATCAGGCCCAGCGGCATGCCCTTCGCGCGCAGCTCGACGACGCCGCTTCGCGTCCGCGCATAGGGCAGACTGTGGCCGGCGTTCGCGTAGCGCAGCATCCCACTCCGGGGATCGAGCACCGCGTAAAGGCAGGTCACGAACATGTTCGCCGGCATGTCGGGGACGAGATGGTCGTTCACACGCGCGAGCACCTCGCCGGGTGAGACCAGCCGGGCGGCCTCGCCGCGGAGGATGCTGTGCGTCGTCGCCATCACGAGTGCCGCGGGCACGCCCTTGTCTGTGACGTCGCCGATCACCAACCCGACCAACCCGCCGGGCAGGTCGATGAAATCGTAGAAGTCGCCGCCGACCTCACGGGCGGGCCGGTAGTAGGCGGCGACCTGCCAACCCGCCAGCGCGGGGAGGCGCTTGGGCAGGAACTGCTGTTGGATCAGCTGGGCGACGCGCAGCTCTTGCGCGATTCGCTCGCGTGCCCGGGCCTCCGACGCCTGCTGGCGGACGAGCTGCGCCACCCGCACGGCCGGAGCGGCATGGGCGGCGAGATCGTCCAGCAGCTTCTGGTCGTCCCGTGAGTACCCGCGCTGGGACCGCCGGTGCCCGAGGTTCAGCACCCCGATCAGCTCCCCTTGGCTGACGAGCGGCACGATCAGCGCCACGCCCAACCGGCGGAGGGCGTCGAGGGCGGGGGACGCGAACTCCAGCGTGTCGATCTCGACCGGACCCGCCGAGGTGGCCAAGAATGTCCGGAGTGGGTCGTCCGGCGCGATCTCGAACCCTTGCGCGTTGGGCTGCGGCGCGGGTGGGGAGACCGCCGCCCGCCGTGTCGCGCGACCCAACGTCTGGCCTCTCGTCACGGCCCCATCCCCTCGTGCCTCGTTTCCTCTAACGGCCGCAGCCACAGGAAGCTCGTTGCCGGCTGGACGGTGTCGTCGACGACGGTGATCAGCTCGGTCGTCAGCGTGTCGAGGTCGACGTGCTCCCGCAACCTGGCACTGAAGGACCTCACGCACTCGGCGGCATCGTATCTCTGCCGGTAGAACCGCCGGTCCACCGCCACCTGAATGCGTGCCCGCAGCGGCCGGAACAACCCCGCCAGCGCGAGCGTCGCGAGCGCGACCGCCAGCGGGGAGCTCTGCCCGCCCGGCACATAGGGGCCCAGCAGGACGACGATCGCGAGGTACCCGATGCCGAGGATCGCGCTGACCACGCTGTACACCAGCGCGCGGTTGAGGACCCGGTCCATGTCCCACAGGCGGTAACGGACCAGCACCGCCACGAGCACGACCGGGATCACCGCGAACAGCGGCGGGAACACCTCGAAGCCCAAGCGGTCGATGAGGTCGAGCGCCGGGGACGGTCCCGCTCGCGCGAGCGTCCACAGGATGGCGCCGGCGAGCAGGGTGACTGCCAGGGCCGCGCCAAGGGCCAGCATGAGCACCCGTGACTGCTGGCGCTGCGTCTCGTCGCTCGCGTGCCGGTAGCGGATTGCCTGGGCAAGGATCCCGACGACTGGGATCAGCACCCCGAAGAACCCGAGCCGCCCGAGTGGCTCCTCCGCGTAGATGGTGACAGCTAGGACGACGGAGTAGCTCAGCGCGGCGAAGAGCGCGAGGGAGAGGACTCGCAAGATGAGGCCTCGCGTCCTGCGCGATGACCAACGCGGCAGGCGCCCGTCCGGGAAGACGAGCAGCGCACCCACGTACGCGGCGCCGCCGACCAGGTGGAAACCCCAACCGTGCAAGGTCTCGAGGACGCTGAACCCGAGTAGAGGCTCGAGCACCAGAAAGCCGGCATGGGCCGGTAGGTTGAACACCGCCGCCGTGCCCAGCAGGCCGAGGCCGAGCAGCCACGCCGCCGGATCACGTGGGCGGACCCGGATGAGGAAGATCGCAAGAGCCAACTCCATCACGCTGAACAGGTACTGCACCCCCGCGCCCTGAAACAGCCCCCCGAGATGGCTCACCGACGCGGCCCGTTGGACGGCGGTCGCGAGAGCGGGAGGCAAGGCCGGTCCCGCCTGCGTGCCCGCGACCACATACACCGGCAGGCTGAGGAAGTCCGAGCTCAGGAGATACGCTCCCGGTTCCGGTGCGCGGAACCGGTGTTCCCTTCCCTCCTCCCCGACCTGCGCGGTGACCGCGGCGGCGGATCCCTCGACCTGGCCCGGGTACAGCGTGAGCGGCGCTCCGTCGGGATCGATCCCGGCGGCCAGGCGAACCACGATCTCATCGCTGGCCGCGATCACCAGCTCTGGGACCGGTGCGCCCTGCTCGTCGAGGAACTCATCGAACTCTTCGTCGTAGCTGAGGGTCACCTGCTCGGTGGTAGGCCCCCAGCGGTGGAACGTCTCATGGACGGGCGGGACGGCGGCCGCCAGCCAGGCGACGACCGCGGCCAGCAGCCAGACGACCACCGCGCCCACCGACGACCAGAACACGACCTGGAACGCGTAGGCACGCCAGGTCGTGGCGCCCGCTCGCGCACCGTGGTCTCGCCTGCCCCCAAGGTCTCTCACACGCCCGCTCCGTTCAGACTCCCACACATTGTGGGATATAGGCATCCCCCAGTCGAGGGTCTACGCCGAGAAGAGTCGGCGGCGGGGCGTTCAGATACCTGCTAGGGCTCCTCTGTTGTTGAGATCTTTATAGTTGTGACAAGTTCACATGCTGTGACCGATTTCACGCTGCGTGAACAAGGGCGCAAGTTGTGTGCTGGATGTGCGCCATATATGGCGCACATCCAGCACACAACTCCTCCATGTCCGAAACCCGCTAGCCGGTCAGTGGCC
>Ga0187893_10013062_pt1 | contig 11643 bp, 8 predicted proteins | sample MA1701074metaG_FD_139574 | JGI IMG/M metagenome (GOLD analysis project Ga0187893, IMG submission 139574) | White microbial mat communities from a basaltic lava cave in the Kipuka Kanohina Cave System on the Island of Hawaii, USA - MA170107-4 metaG ...
CGACGTTGGTCGATCGTGCGCTCGGCAAGCTGAGCTCGGCCTGGCGCGCGATCGCGGGCGAGGTGCCGGCGCCCGAGGATCGGCTGAAGCAGCGCCTCCGCGAGCGCATGCAGGAGGCGCTCGACGGACCCGGCGGCGAAGTCGCGGCGCGCGCGCGGACCGCGGCGCTCGGGCACGAATATCTGGGGCTTGCCCCTGCGGAGCAGGAGGCGTTCCTGCGCGTGCTCGCCGAGGCGTTCGATCCGCCGGCCGAGCCAATCCTCGCCGCCGCCGAGGCGGTGCGCGCCGCGCCCAACGCCGCGGCGCGGCGCAAGGCGTCCGCGCGCCTCGCGGCCGCGCTCGATTCACCGCGCTTGAAGCTGCTCACGCGCTTCAACGCGCTGCCGCAGGGCGTGAAGTTCCTGGTCGATCTCCGCAGCACGATCGTGGAGCTGGCCGAGCGCGATGCCGTGTTCCAGGGCCTGCTCGACGATCTCACCGGCCTTCTGCGCGGCTGGTTCGACGTGGGCTTCTTGGAGATGCGCCGCATCACCTGGGATTCGCCGGCGAGCTTGCTCGAAAAACTGATCGCCTACGAAGCGGTGCACGAGATCGCGAGTTGGAGCGACTTGAAGAACCGGCTCGATTCCGACCGGCGCTGCTTCGCGTTCTTCCATCCGCGCATGCCCGACGAGCCGCTGATCTTCGTCGAGGTGGCGCTCGTCGACGGCATCGCGGGCAACATCCAGGCGCTCCTCGATCCCAACGCGCCGGTGCTCGATCCCGGCAAGGCCGATACCGCGATCTTCTATTCGATCTCGAACGCGCAGAAGGGCCTGGCCGGCATCAGCTTCGGCAATTTCCTGATCAAGCAGGTGGTGGAGCGCCTCGCGCGCGAATTCCCGCAGCTGAAGCGCTTCTCGACGCTCTCGCCGATCCCCGGCTTCGCCAAGTGGCTCAAGGCGCAGGGCGGCGACGCGCTGTTGACGGCGGCCGAGAAGCGCGCGCTGCCGAAGCGCGGCGACGGCAACCAGCATCCGCTGGCGCTCGTGCGCAATCCGGAATGGCACCGCAACCGCGTGCTCGCCGCGGCGCTCGAAGCGCCGCTGATGCGGCTCGCCGCGCGCTACCTGCTCGCCGAGAAGCGGCCGGACGGCAAGGCGCTCGATCCGGTCGCGCACTTTCATCTGTCCAATGGCGCCCGCGCCGAGCAGCTCAACTGGCTCGCCGACACGTCGCCGAAGGGCTTGGCGCAGTCCTGCGGCGTGATGGTGAATTATCTCTACCGCCTCGCCGAGATCGACACGAACCACGAGCAATACACCGGCGAAGGCAAGATCGCGGCCGCGAGCGCGATCAAGAGCCTGGCGAAGGCGTGAGGCGATGAACGACGCGAAACCGGCCGAAACCCGCGCGCGCTATCGCCATTTCCTGAAGATCCCGACGCGCTGGAGCGACAACGACATCTACGGCCACGTCAACAACGTGGTTTACTATTCCTATTTCGACACGGTCGTGAACACTTACTTGATCGACAACGGCGCGCTCGACATCGCGAAGAGCCCGGTGATCGGCCTCGCGGTCGAGAGTCTCTGCACCTTCAAGAAGGAGCTCACCTATCCCGAGACGGTAGACGCGGGCCTGCGCGTGGGCCGGCTCGGCAACACCTCGGTGCGCTACGAGATCGGCATCTTCCGCGCCGGCGAGGATGACCCCGCGGCGACCGGCTATTTCGTCCATGTCTATGTGGATCGCGTAAGCCGCAAGCCCGTTTCGCTGCCCGAGCCGTTGCGCCGCGTGCTGGCGCCGCTGATGCTCGGCGCCTGAAAAGAAAAGGACCGCGGCGGGGGGAGGGGGCCCACGCCGCGGCCAAGGCGCATGTCAGGGAGGAAACACGCATCGCAGACTTGTTGAGGTCCACGATAGCTGTGCTCGCGGGACAGACCATAGCCGCCACCGGTAAAGCATCGGTTATCATGACCTAAATCATTGGTAAATTTTCCAGATTTTCGCCGCATTTGAGGCAGCCAAACCGCCGTTCGAAGCGATAGAGTCGGCGAAAGCCGCCCGGCGGATGGCGGCAGGAGCAGGGACGTGCACGAGCAGACTCCAGCGGCCGAACCCGAGAAGCGCTTCGCCGCGGGCATCGACGACGCGGGGATCTATCCGATCGTCGTGCTCGGCGTCGTGGTTAAGACGCTGCTGCGCTGGGCGTGGGAGCTCGTCGTCCACGTCGTCGATTGGCTGTTCCCGCTGCTGCTGCAGGTCGTGCGCTTCGTGCTGTTCACGTTCCGCATCCTGGGCGACGGCCTCTCGGCGCTGCTGCGCTTCGTCATCAGGTTTCTGCCGCTCCCCAGCATGCGCCGGCAGGCCTGGCGCGAGGCCGTGGCGCGCGCCTGGTCGTGGATCCGGCGCAAGATCAGCTACAAGGCCTTCGAGGAATGGGTCCATCACCTGTTCGAAGACGGCATGGCCTGGACCTTCCGGGTCTGCCGGAAGCTGTCGCCGACGGGCGCCTTGCTCGTGATTCTCGCGGCGCTGGTGTGGGTGCCGGTGTCGTTTCTCGCGGCCACGGCCGTGCATGCCTGGCTCATCGCCGAGGCCACGTCGCTGCCGGCCTGGATGCAGATCTTCCACGGCGTGGCCACGGTGCTCGCCAAGAGCAAGCTGCTGATGCTGCCGGCCTATCCGGCGGCCTGGCCGCAGGCGAAGAAGCAACCGATCGTCGCGGCCGGCCTTCGCGCCTGCCGCTGGGTCGCCAACCTGCGCTTCGTGCAAAAATCGATCTGGCGCTTCGGCCAGGTCGAGCAGGCCGCTGAGCGCAAGGCGGAGGCGCTAGGACTCGTGCACGCCTGGAAGATGGCCGGCGCCGCGATCAATCAGATCCTGACCGCCATCGTCGCTGCCTTCCGCTCGATGCTGCGGCCGGCGACCGCGCAGCTCGCGAAATGGCCAGTCTTCGGCCCCGTGATCCGCAGCTACGAATCGCATTACGACCGCGCCGGCGCCGAGCCGCCGCAGCGCCTCAGCCAGAAGGTCAAGGCGTTCTTCCAGAAATGGGAGATCAAGTTCACGCCGACCTACTACGAGGCGAAGGAGCGCGAGAAGCAGGACGCCGCGAAGCAAGCATCATCGGCGGCAAACGATTCGGCGTGAGCCGCGGCTATTGCGTGCGCTATTGCGCCGTCCAGCCGCCGTCGAGCGGCAGCGCCGTGCCCGTCACCTGATCCGCGGCCGGCGAGCAGAGGAACAGGATGTAGGCGGCGAGCTGCTCGACGGTGACGAACTGCTTCGAGGGCTGCTTCTCCGACAACAGCTCGCGCGCGCCGGCCTCGAAATCGCCGCCCGATTTGGCGGCGCGCGCGTCGATCTGCGCGCGGATGAGGTCGGTCAGCACCCAGCCCGGGCAGAAGGCGTTGCAGGTGATGCCGCTGCCCGCCGTCTCGAGCGCCACGACCTTGGTGAGGCCGACGAGCCCGTGCTTGGCCGCGACATAGGCCGCCTTCTCGACCGAGGCGACGAGGCCGTGCACCGAGGCGGTGTTGACGATGCGGCCCCAGCCTTTCTTGCGCATGTGCGGCACCGCAACGCGCGTGGCGTGGAACGCCGCGGAGAGGTTGACGGCGATGATCGCGTCCCATTTGTCGGGCGGGAAGCGCTCGACCGGCGCCGTGTGCTGGATGCCGGCGTTGTTGCAGAGGATGTCGATGCCGCCGAGGCGGCGCACCGCGTATTCGACGAGGCCCGTCACCGCCGCGGGCTGCGCCAAGTCGGCGCCGCTCCAAGCGACCCTCACGCCGAACTCGCTCTCGATTCCGGCACGCGTCTTCTCGATCGTCTGCGCATCGCCGAAGCCGTTGAGCATCACGTCCGCGCCCTCTTTCGCAAGCACGCGCGCGATCGCGAGGCCGATGCCGCTGGTGGAGCCGGTGACGAGTGCGACTTTGCCTTTGAGCATGCGTCTTCATCCTGAGAATCAAGTGTTGAACCACAGAGGACACAGAGAGCACAGAGAAAGACGATGGCGCCAGCGGCGCAAACCATTTTCTCTGTGTTCTCTGTGCCCTCTGTGATTTGAAACTTTAACTCAGAGCGGCGGGCGCTTCAGGAACCAGGGCTGCGCGGCCTCGAGCTGGGCGGCGAGGCGGAACAGCACGGCCTCCTGGGCATAGGCGGCGCCGAGCTGCACGCCGACCGGCAAGCCGTCGGGAGTCCAATGCAGCGGCACCGACATCGCCGGCGCGCCGGCGACGTTGTAGACCGGCGTGAACGCGATCTGCTGATAGAGATCGGCGGCGTATTTGTCCCAGTCGGGCTCCTTCATCGTCGGGCGCGCGCCGATCGGCAGCGGCGGGTTCGCCGTCACCGGCGTGATCGCGACGTCGTAGTTGCTGAAGAACGCGGCCATCTGCCGGCCGATCGTGTGCACGGCATTGACGCAGCGCGTGTAATGCCAGATCGGCAGCGATGCGCCCTTCTTGTAGAGCGCCATCGTCGCCGGCTCGAGATCGTCTTGCTTGAGCGCACGGCCGAGCTGCTTCACGCGCGCCTCGACCGTGGCGGCGATGCCGGCGCAAGCCAGCACCCAAAGCGCTTCGTAAAGCGCCTCGTGATCGTATTGCGGCGACGCTTCCTCCACATGGTGGCCGAGGCTCTCGCAGAGCCTCGCGGCATGCCTGGCGGCGGCCACGCATTCGGCATGCACCGGCACGCCATTGTTGGGCTTGGTCTGCAGCGCGATGCGCAGGCGCCCGGGATCGCGCCCGACCTCCGCGAGGAACGAGCGCTCGGGCGGCGGGCACCCGTAAGGATCGCCCAGCGCCGGTCCGGCCGTGGCATCGAGCGTCGCCGCCGAATCGCGCACCGTGCGCGAGACGACATGGCCGACCGAGAGGCTCGCCCAGCCTTCGCCGACGAGCGGGCCGGCGGGATTGCGCGCGCGCGTCGTCTTCAGGCCGACGAGGCCGCAATTGCTGGCGGGAATGCGGATCGAGCCGCCGCCGTCGGTCGCATGCGCGACCGGCACCATGCCGGCGGCGACCGCCGCCGCGGCGCCGCCCGAAGAGCCGCCCGGCGAGTGGTTGAGGCTCCAGGGATTGCGCGCGGGCCCGAGATTGACCGGCTCGCTCGCCATGTTGAGGCCGAACTCGGGCGAGGTGGTGCGCCCGGCGAAGATGAAGCCCGCCGCGCGATAGCGCTCGGTCAGCGTGAAATCGACCTGCGAGGTATTGCCGTCGAACAGGCGGCTGCCGTTGGTGAGCGGCGAATCCTTGAGGCCGAGGTAGAGGTCCTTGAGCAGGAACGGCACGCCCATGAAGGGGCCGTAGACGCGGCCGGCGGCGAGCTGCTTGCGCGCATACTCGTCCATGCGCAGCGGCACGCAGCCGACCTTGGGATTGAGCGCCGCGATGCGCGCCAAGGCCGCGTCGAGGATCTCGGCCGCCGTCACCTGCTTCCGCCGCACCAGCTCGGCCAATCCGAGCCCGTCGTAATTCGCGTATTCGCGGAAGGCGGTCATGCAGTGCTCCTGACGTCGGCGGCGGCGCCCCAACGGTGGCGCCCGGGAATGGCGGCGAACAGCGCGCGCGTGTAGTCGTGGCGCGGCGCGGCGAAGATCTCGGCGGTGGCGCCGGTCTCGACGACCTGGCCTCGTTGCATCACGGCGATGCGGTCGCAGAGCCGGGCCGCGACGCGAAGATCGTGCGTGATGAACAGCATGGCAAGGTTGAAACGGTCGCGGATGTCCTCGAGCAAGGTCAGCACCTGCGCCTGCACCGAGACATCGAGCGCCGAGACGGCCTCGTCGGCGATGAGGAGCTCCGGCTCCATCGCGAGCGCGCGCGCGATGCAGAGGCGCTGGCGCTGGCCGCCCGAGAATTGATGCGGATAGCGGTCGAGCGCGCTGCCCGAGATGCCGACGGTTTCGACCAGCTCGCGCGCGCGCCTCACGGCATCGGGCCGCGCCGTGCCGTAGTTCATCGGCCCCTCGATGATCGATTGGCCGACCGTGCGGCGCGGATTGAGCGAGCGGTAGGGGTCCTGGAAGATCATCTGCACGCGCCGGCGCACGTCGCGGAGCTTCTCGCGCGGCAGCGCCGCGATGTCCTCGTTCTCGATCAGGATCGCGCCGCCGCTGGGATCGATGAGCCGCGCCACGCAGCGCGCGACCGTGGATTTGCCCGAGCCCGATTCGCCGACGATGCCGAGCGTCTCGCCGCGCTGGAGCGTGAGATCGACCTTGTCGACGGCGCGTACCTCGCGCCGCGGCTGGAGCACGCCGCCCTCGGCGAAGAGCTTGCTGACGCCGACCGTCTCCAGCACGCGCTTCCCCTTGGCATCGCGCGCCGGGCGCGGGACGAGCTTCGGCACCGCCGCGATGAGCATCTTCGTGTAGTCCTGGCGCGGGTGGCGCAGCACCTCCTCGGCGGTGCCGGTCTCGACCACGAGCCCGTCCTTCATCACGATGACGCGCTCGGCGATGTCGGCGACGACGCCGAAGTCGTGCGTGATGAAGAGCACGCCGGTGCCGTGCTCGGTGCGGAGGTCCTTGAGCAGCGCGAGGATCTGCGCCTGCGTCGTGACGTCGAGCGCCGTGGTGGGCTCGTCGGCGATCAGCAGCGCGGGCTCGAGGATCAGCGCCATCGCGATCATCACGCGCTGACGCTGGCCGCCGGAAAGCTGATGCGGGTAAGCGTGATAGATCTTCTCGGGATCGGGCAGGCGCACGTCGGCCATCAGATCGAGAACGCGTTTCCGGCCATCGCCCTGCCAGGAATGGCAGCGCAGCACCTCCTCGATCTGGCGGCCGACCGGGTGCACCGGGTTGAGCGCCGTCATCGGCTCCTGGAAGATCATCGACATGCGGCTGCCGCGCAGCGCGCGCAGGCGCGCGCGGGACGCGCGCGTGAGCTCCTCGCCGACGAGGCGCACCGAGCCTTCGGTGATGCGGAGCTGGCCTTCGGGCAGCAGCCCCATCACCGCGCTCGCGGTCACCGATTTTCCGGAGCCCGACTCGCCGACGATGCACACGACCTCGCCGCGCCGCACCTCGAGCGAGAGATCCTTCACCGCGAACGGCCGATCCCCGCCGCGCGGCAGCGACACCGACAAGCGCTCGATCTTCAAGACAGCGTCACTCATGCACTATGGCTCGAACCCAATCCAAGTTGTCGTCCCGCGAAAGCGGGGACCCATGCCTCCAGCGACCGCGCTTGGCGCGAAGGCACGTCGATCGGAATCGCCGTGTGGGTCCCCGCTTTCGCGGGGACGACAACAAAAGTGATTTCGAGGCATCTCTTCACTGCGCGACCCCGCCGACGCGCTTGGCCAAGCGCGGGTCGAGCGTGTCGCGCAGGCCGTCGCCCATCACGTTGATCGCCAGCACCGTTACGGCGAGGAACGCGCCGGGCGCCAGGATGATCCAGGGGGCGCGCTGGAACACGTCGCGGCCTTCGGCGATCGTGTTGCCCCAGGTGGGCAGCGTCGGCGAGAGGCCGGCGCCGATGAAGCTCAACAGCGCCTCGATCAGGATCGCCGAGGCCGCGATGTAGGTGCCCTGCACGATCAGCGCCGGCAGCGTGTTCGGCAGGATGTGGCGCCAGAGGATCACGGGCACCGGCGTGCCGAGGCCGATCGCGGCCTCGACGAACGGCTCCTCGCGGATGCTCAAGACGATGCTGCGCACGAGCCGCGCCACGCGCGGGATCTCGGGCACGAAGATCGCGAGGATCACGGTGCCGAGGCTGGCACCCGAAAGCGAGACGAGCGCGATCGCCAGCAGGATGCCGGGGATCGCCATCAGCCCGTCCATGATGCGCATCAGGAAGCCGTCGAGCGCGCGGACGTAGCCCGAGATGAGGCCCACCAGCGTGCCGACCGAAAGCGCGAGCACGGCGACGGTGAAGCCGATGAACAGCGAGATGCGCGCGCCATAGGCGACGCGGCTCCAGACGTCGCGGCCGGCCATGTCGGTGCCAAGCAGGTGATCGCCGCCGGGCGACCGCAAACGGAATCGCGGCGTAAGTTCGGTCGGGTCGTATCCGGTCAGCAGCGGCGCTGTGGCCGCCATGGCCACGAGCAGCACGAGGATGCCGCCGCCGGCAAGCACGCCGGGGTTCCTGAGCGCCAAGCGCGCCGAGGAGAGGCGGTTGCTCATCAGTAGCGGATCCTGGGATCGAGCAGCGTATAGAGCACGTCGATCACGAGATTGATCAGCACGTAGATGACCGAGAAGATCAGCAGCACGCCCTGGATGATCGGATAGTCGCTGCCGAGAATCGCATCCACGGTGAGGCGCCCGATGCCCGGAATGTTGAACACGGTCTCCGTCACCACGACGCCGCCGATCAGCAGCACGAGGCCGATGCCGATCACCGAGACGATCGGCACCGCCGCGTTGCGCAGCGCATGCGCCATCAGCACGGTGCGCGTCGCGGCGCCCTTGGCGTAGGCGGTACGGATGTAGTCCTGCGCCAGCGCCTCGAGCATGCTGGTGCGCGTGATGCGCGCCACGAGCGCGATGTAGATGACCGAGAGCGCCAGCGTCGGCAGCGTGATGCGCGAGAGGAAGCCGCCGAGCCCGTCGCCGATCGATTGGAAGCCTTGGACGTGCAGCACGCCCATATTGAGCGGGAAGACGAGGATCAGCACGTAGCCCAGCACGAACACCGGCACCGAGAAGCCGATCACCGAGAAGATCATGATGAGCCGGTCGGGCCACTTGCCGTGCTGCCACGCGGCGATGACGCCCATCGGCACCGCGACCAGCACCGAGAACAGCAGCGTGGTCGCCGCGAGCGACAGCGTCGGCTCGACGCGGTCGCCGATCAGCTTCAGCACCGGGATCTGCGACTGGATCGAGCGGCCGAAATCGCCCTGGAGCAGCTGCCAGAGCCAGAGCACGAACTGCTCCCAGATCGGCTTGTCCATGCCGAGCCGCGCCATGATGTCGGCCAGGCGCTCGGGCGGGCAGATGTCGCCGCAGAGCTGCGCCGCCGCCTTGCCGCGGTCGAGGCGCACGAGGACGAAGACGACGATCGCCACCACGCCCATCACGGGAATGGTGGCGATCAGCCTGAGTGCGAGGAAGCGGCCCATCAGCGCATCAGCGTCATCCTGAGCGTGCTCTCGCACGCGAAGGATCTCGCCGCCGCCGCCGGCCCTCCCGCGGATGCAAGGTCCTTCGCGCGGGCCTCCTGCCTGCGCTCAGGATGACGACACGCGCAAATTTCACTTCTTCTCGACGTTCCAGAAGACCGGCACCGGTCCGTCGAGCACGCCCGTGAGGCTCTTGCGGTAGGCCGCCGGGAACTGCATCTGGCCGATCGGCACGTACATCACCTTCTCGAAGCCGCGCTTGGTGATGGCGTCGGCGATCGCCTTCTGCTTGGCCGGATCGGTTTCCTTGACGAAGTCGGCGCGCATTTTCTCCATCTCGGGATCCTCGGGCCAGCCGAAGAAGCCGCCCTTCGGGCCCTTGGCGTTCATGCCGGCATTGGTCAGCGGATTGAGGAGGTCCGCGCCGACCCAGAAGGTGTGGAAGATGTGCCAGCCGCCCTGCGCCGGCGGATCCTGCTTCGAGCGCCGTGCCACGACCGAGGCCCAGTCCATCGCCAGGAGCTTCACGTTCATGCCGATCTTCTTGAGCGCCTGCTCGGTGACGGCGCCATAAGGCGTGATCGCCTTCAAGTCGGTCGGATGCAGGATCAGGATCTCCTCGCCCTTGTATCCGCCTTCCTTCAGCAGCTGCTTCGCCTTCTCGATGTTCGGCTTCTTCATGTCCGGGGCGCCGCTCGTCGATTCGTAGGTGGTGCCGCAGGTGAAGAACGAAGCGCAGTATTTGTAGTATTCGGGATCGCCGACGAGGACCGCGAGGTAGTCCTCCTGCTGCACCGACAGCAGCACGGCCTGGCGCACCTTCTCGTTGTTGAAGGGCGGCGCGAGCCAGTTGAGCCGCATCCAGCCGAGCAGGCCCATCTTGTTCTGGTCGTGGATCACGACGTCGGGCGACCTCTTGAGCGCCGGGAAGAGGTCGTGCACCGGCTGCTCGATGTAGTCGATCTCGCCCTTGATGAGCGCGTTCACCGTGGTCTGCGGATCGCCGACGTTGATCCACTCGACGCGGTCGACCTTGACGACCTTGCCGCCGGCCATCCACGAGGCCTTTTCCTTGCGCGGCACGTAGTCGGGGTTCTTCTCGTAGACGACCTTCGTGCCGGGCTGGAACTCGCCGATCACGAATTTGAACGGGCCCGAGCCGATGTGCCAATCCTTGGGCGCGTGCTCGGCGATCGCCTTGTTGGCCGGCGATTCGGCGACGCGCTTCGGCATGATGAACGGCGTGTTCGACGAGGGCTTGCCGATCGAGTCGAGCACGAGGCCGAACGGCTCCTTCAGCACGAGCTTGAAGGTCTTGTCGTCGACCTTCTGCCATTCCTTGGTCGCGGCGGCGAGCGCCTGGCCCATCGAATCGTTCCTGGACCAGCGCGTCAGCGACGCGATCACGTCGTCGGAGGTGACCGGCGCGCCGTCGTGCCATTTCAGGCCGTCGCGCAGCGTGAAGGTCCAGGTGAGCTTGTCCGCGCTGGTCTCGAACTTCTCCACCATCTGCGGCTGGATCTTCTGCTGCTCGTCCATCGCGAACAGCGTGTCGTAGATCATGTAGCCGTGATTGCGGATGATGTAGGCGGTCGTGATGATCGGATCGGTGATCCGCAGCGGCGCGTGCATCACCGCGCGGATCGTCTTCTTCTCCTGCGCGGATGCGATCGTGGGTAAGGCGAGCGCCGCGAGCACAGCGGCGGAAGCGACGCCAACAAGGCGGCGGGTGAGCATGGCCAGTCCTCCCATTGCACTGGAACTGCCGGAAAGCATGCCCCGGCGCGCGCGGAGTCGCAACGGGGCGACGACAGGGGTGCAAGGCCCGTGCCACGGCCTAAACCGCCCGGCGAACGCGTATTCGAAGTTTGTTCCGAATTGAGCGGCGTGCTGGGGTCCGGGGCGCCGGGCTCAGCCGGCGCGCACGCGCACCACGATGCGGTGCGCGCCGGCGGCCTTGGCGGCGCCGAGCGCGTCTTCGGCCAGCTTCACGAGCTCGGCGCTGGTGGCGGGCTGCGCCGTGGGATCGCAGGAGACGGCGCCGATCGAGCAGGCGATGAGCGCCCGCTCCATGTCGATCGCGAAAGGCCGCCCGAGCGCCGATTGCACGCGCTCGCCGATCTCGCGCGCAAGGCGCGTGCCGTTGCCCGGAATGAGGATGCCGAACTCGTCGCCGCCCAGGCGCGCGACGAGATCGGAGGGGCGCAGGATGCCGAGCAGGCGCTGCACCGTGTAGCGCAGCACGTCGTCGCCGGCGGCCATGCCGAGCTTCTCGTTGATCGCCTCGAAATCGTCGAGGTCGATGTGCAGCAGGATGACCGGCGTCTTCGAGGCCAGCGCCGAATCGATCGCGGTGAAGAAGGATTTGCGGTTCAGCGCGCCGGTGAGCGGATTGTGGTCGGCCTCGAAGGAGAGGCGCCACTCGGCGCGGCGCCGGCGCCGGTCGATGCGGTCGATCTCGGAGAGCGTGTAGATGAGGAGGCCGACGCTGACCGCGATGCCGGTGCCGAGGAAGAGCGAAAGGCTCGTCTCGAACGCCAGCACGCCCCAGCGCTGCGCGGCGAGGAA